>Ga0272446_1001800_pt1 | contig 30482 bp, 23 predicted proteins | sample YNPCB0061_FD_194587 | JGI IMG/M metagenome (GOLD analysis project Ga0272446, IMG submission 194587) | Hot spring microbial mat communities from Yellowstone National Park, WY, United States - YNP-CB-006-1 | ecosystem: Environmental > Aquatic > Thermal springs > Hot (42-90C) > Sediment | place...
CGATCCGATCAGGATTGTGAAAGGTTTCCGCAGGAAATCCTTCTCACAAAGCCCTTGCACCATTCAGTCGTTCACCAGTCATTTAGGATTGCTATGGCGATCCGATCAGGATTGTGAAAGGTTTCCGCAGGAAATCCTTCTCACAAAGCCCTTTCACCATCCAGTCGCTCACCAGTCATTTAGGATTGCTATAGGTGGTTAGGGGTTGAATCAGAACCCAACTCTGCTCGTAAAATGGGAGATTGAACCAGGAGTCGGGCCGTGGCAGATTATCCAGATATTGACCTTGCGCCGTTTATTGATCATGCAGTTTTGCATCCCACTGCAACCCCCGCAGAAATTGAGCAAGCCTGTTTGGATGCCGATCGCCTCAATTTTGCCGCCGTCTGTGTACAACCCTGCTACGTGCCCCAGGTAGTCAATCTCTTACACGGCCGGAAGGTCAAAGTCTGTACGGTGATTGGCTTTCCCTATGGTGCAGTCACCTCCGCGACCAAGCTATACGAGGCCCAGGAAGCAGCCGAAAATGGTGCGACCGAGATGGATGTGGTGATCAACCTGGGTTGGCTGAAGGCGGGCAAGATCCAGGACGTTCACCGCGAAATTGCCGAAATTCGCGAGACCACAGGCCAGATGTTGAAGGCCATTCTAGAGGTTAGCCTGTTAACCCCGTCAGAAAAACGATTGGCGGCTGAAATTTGCATGGATGCCGGAGCAGCCTTCCTCAAAACCAGCACCGGCCTGTATGGTGGCGCAACCGTCGAAGAGGTGCGGTTTTTGAAGGAACTGACCCGCGATCGGGTTGGCATTAAGGCTTCTGGGGGTATCCGCACTGCCGATCAGGCCTTGGAACTGATCCTGGCAGGAGCCACCCGCTTGGGCACTTCCCGTGGCCCTGACATTTTGCGCCAGCGAGAACAAATGGGCGAAAAAGCGCAGTAGAGTGAAGGAGGCTGGTGCCAATTGTCATCTGACATGACCTTGGCATGCGGTTGACGGGGCATCCAGTGTTTTGTTGACAGACCTGCCGATGGGACGGACCTACAAAGTCACAGGAATTAATTTGAAAAGTATGCCTCTGGGGGAGGCCGATCGCTTACTGACTATCCTGACCCGGGAACAGGGATTGCTGCGGGCGGTGGCGACTGGTGCTCGCAAGCAGAATTCCAAATTGGGGGGGCGCAGCGAATTATTTGTGGTGAATGAATGGCTAATAGCCCAAGGGCGATCGCTGGATAAGGTGCTGCAGGCTGAAACCCTGGAGTCCTATCCGGGCTTGGGGCAGGATTTGAGAAAGCTGACCGCCAGCCAGTATTTAGCCGAGATCTGTCTCTGTCAGGCGTTGAGCGAACAACCCCAGGAGGAGTTGTTTTACCTGCTGAACGAACATCTCAAACGGATTGAGCAATCGCCCTCCAATCAGGTGCTGGCCCACCTCACCCACGGCATCTTTCAACTGCTGGTTCTAGCCGGAATCGCCCCCCAGGTTCACCTGTGCTGTGTCACCCAGCAAACCCTAACCCCTGATTTTTCCAGTCCAGACTGGCGGGTGGGTTTTAGCATTCCATCGGGCGGCACCGTTTCGTTAGCAGTGTTGGAGCGACTGCGGGCAGCCCAGCGGCTTCCCCGCAAACGACCAGCCACCGCCTACCAACCGACAATCCAGGCGGACTCTACCATTGCCAGTCAGCCCTTTCCCTGGCAACAGGAACCAGCCAGCCACTCAACCCGCCAGGCTTCAGCCCTCAATCTATTCGTCAGTGCCGCCGAGTTAGCCCTTCTGCAACCCTTGAACCAGGCAGAATTACCCCAGGTATCGACTCTGATTCCCCATGTCTTGCCGGATTCCACTAAAGTAGAGGGGTTATGGCGTGCGATCGAACAGATTTTGCGTCACTATGCCCAGTATCATTTTGATCGAACCATTCGATCGGCCACATTGATTGATGCCTGTTTCGGCAGTGCTGGTCCGTCCCTCAACCCATCGTTATGATTCGACTGCCCAACCCTGATTCGGAAGCGGTAGCAATGTTGACCCCCCATAATGTCACGCCAGAACAGCCGCCCAGGCGATGGTCTTCCATGCCGACCTCGGTGTCTGGTCCGCGGCCTGACTGGCAATCTACTGGCTATCCATCCCCTGGGTTCTCCAGCGACAACACCCTCACCACTCCCAGCCAAACTGGAGCATCCTTCCCTTCTAAACCAGCCTATCCTGTTTATTCAACTGCCGAAGGACGGGCGATCGCGCCAGATATTCCAGCCAGCACTCCTGCCTTTCCACCCAGCATTTCCCATTCGACCAGAAATGGCATCTGCCCAGAGTTAGAACCGGAACTGCCCCCTGCAACCGCTGACCTTTCCGCTGGAGTGGCCACTTCTCCCCCCTCCGAACCGGAGGAAGAACCACCCAGCGAAGGCGGATTTTTGCCGGTGTTGCGCAACCGCAATTTTTTGATTCTGTGGAGTGGTCAGGTTTTTTCCCAACTGTCGGACAAGGTTTATCTCGTCCTGATGATCGCCCTGATTGCCAGTCGATTTCAGGCGCCCGACCAGACCATCAGCGGTTGGGTGTCCTCCATCATGATTGCCTTCACCATCCCAGCGGTTTTATTTGGATCATTGGCGGGAGTGTTTGTTGATCGCTGGCCCAAACAGTGGGTATTAGTCAGTACCAATTTGTTGCGGGGCGGATTGCTGTTTGTTTTGCCAGCATTGCTGTGGCTGTCGAAGGGGTGGACACCGTTGGCTGGCTTACCAGTTGGGTTTTGGACCTTGCTGGGGGTCACATTTTTAGTTTCAACCCTGACCCAATTTTTCGCCCCAGCGGAACAGGCGATTATTCCACTGATTATGGATCGGCGTCACCTGCTGTCTGCCAACTCGCTGTACACCACCACCATGATGGCCTCGGTGATCATTGGATTCGCCGTTGGAGAACCCCTGCTGGCTTTGGCGGACCAATTAGTCGCCCACTTTGGCTGGACCGCCATTGGGCTGGGCAAAGAACTGGTGGTCGGCAGCGGCTATGCCATTGCTGGCCTGATTCTATTGCTGCTGAAAACCCAAGAGCGAACCCTGGCAGCACCTGATCCACAGGGAGACTCCGCCGAGGGCGCGATCGCCGAAACCCGCCACATCTTCTCTGACATTCGGGACGGCCTGCGCTATCTGGGCGGGCAGCGCCAGGTGCGCGGAGCGCTGATCCAATTAATTATTTTGTTCTCCATTTTTGCCGCTCTGTCGGTTCTGTCGGTGCGCTTGGCCGAAGTCATGCCAGCCATCAAAGCCTCTCAGTTTGGCTTCCTGCTGGCAGCTGGCGGTGTCGGCATGGCGATCGGCGCCACCTTTATCGGCCAGTTTGGCCAAAAGTTTTCCCACACCCAACTCAGTCTGTTTGGTTCAGTGGGAATGGCCGCTTCTCTCCTGGGCCTGGCGTTGTTTCCCCAACAGCTCGTCCCAACTTTATTGCTGATCGCCCTCTTGGGAGCTTTCGGAGCTGCCGTCGGAGTGCCAATGCAGACATCCATCCAGGAAGAGACCCCAGAGGAGATGCGCGGCAAAATTTTCGGCTTGCAGAATAACGCCATCAATATTGCCCTGACCCTGCCCCTGGGTCTGGCGGGTCTTGCGGAAGCCCTTTGGGGGCTACGGGTGGTTTTTCTCATCCTGGCGGTTTTGGTCGTCGCAGGCGGCGCCGTTACCTGGTATATTGCCCGTACAGCTTCTCCTGAGTAAACCTGACCAGTCTGTCTGAAAATCCTGGAAAGGAAATCTGGAGTGATCATCTGGACGTTTAAATCGTTGCTTCCGCTTCACCCCCATCCCACCCTGCCTTGTCTGTTTTGTCCTTTACCCTTCAGTTGAAATGCATATTGCCTGGCTTGGAAAAAAATCTCCCTTTTGTGGCAATGTCACCTACAGCCGGGAAGTTACAAATGCATTATTAGACCGAAATCATCGGGTTAGCTTTTTCCACTTTGCCCAGGAAGACACCCCACCGGATAACTGGCCCGATGTGCATGAAATTTCCATTCCCTTCCTCTACAAGTCCCAGATTTATACCGTTCCCAGCCTGAAGTCGCGCAAGGTTCTGGAACAAGCCCTACAAGAACTCAGACCCAAACCAGACCTGGTCCATGCCTCGCTGACCCTTTCGCCGTTGGACTTTTTGCTGCCGGAAATCTGTCAGGAACTCAATTTGCCTCTGGTTGCAACCTTTCATCCAGCCTTCGATCGTAACCTGCGCAACCTGAGCGCCAGCACTTCTTACCTGATGTATCAGCTATATGCACCCTCGCTGGCCAAATACGATCGGGTAATTGTCTTTTCCCGGTTACAGCGCAATCTGCTGATTCGCATGGGGGTGCCAGCCTCACGGGTGGCGGTGATTCCCAATGGGGTGGATGTGGAAAAGTACCGACCAGGTCCCTCCAGCTTGAAGGCCGAGTTGGGAGCAGACCGGATTTTTATTTACCAGGGAAGAGTTTCCCCCGAGAAAAATGTGGAGTCCTTGCTCAAAGCCTGGCGCCAGGCCCGGATGGGCAATTCCCGCTCCAAACTGGTGATTGTTGGTAACCACGGGCCGCTGGCAGCTTCCCTGATGGCCTTTTACGGTCCGGAGCAGGGCATCGTCTGGTTGGGTTTCATTGCCGATGAGCAACGTCGGATTGAAATTTTACGTGGTTGTGATGTCTTTGTCTTGCCGTCGCTGGTAGAAGGTTTGTCACTTTCGCTGCTGGAAGCCATGGCCTGCGGTGTTGCCTGCGTGGCCACCGATGCGGGTGCAGATGGAGAGGTGCTGGAAGGCGAAGCTGGGGTGATCCTGAAAACCCAGAGTGTGAGCAGCCAACTCAAGACTCTCCTACCCCAATTGCGGGATCATACTGCCTGGACCCGGTTATTAGGAAATAATGGCCGCCGTCGGGTTGAGGAGCGTTATACGCTCAGTACCAATATTTCCCGGTTGGAGGCGCTGTATGCCGAAGTTGTCCGAGAATGGCGGTCGGCGCCGTTAAGCCGGGTATAGGGTTAAGCTTTAACGAGTTGGGTTGCCGCCGGTGTTGTCTGATCCGGTGGTTGAAGTCCCTGCGATTCGGATGCTCTGGAAAAAAGCGGCGACAGGAATGATAGGAGCGCTAGAAAGCCAACGATCGCGATCGCGGAATGGAGAAAAAGAGAGAATTCTGGGTTCCGTTGCATGGTGTGCCTCCTGATACTGTATCGGCGATTCCGCCTGCCCTTAGAGGGCATAAGTTGATGCTTGACTACTAACATCATCCCGAATTGCCCCTCTTCCTGAAGTGATTTCAAGCTCACTGGGGGGTGAATTCAGAGGATTTTTCCGGTGAGATGGAGCTGATCTGGGGGTGACCGCCTGGCTAGCCTGACCTGTTCCAGATCACTCCCCAGTCCGGACATATTCCAGGATGCCCTGGGCGATCGCTTCTGCCATCTTTTTCAAGAACTCCGAGTCCCTCAAACGAGGGGCATCCTCCGCACCTGTGACAAAGCCCATTTCCACCAACACCGCTGGCATGGAGGTACGCTGCAGCACATAGAATCTAGCCCGTTTAGCGCCGCGATCGCGCATGCCCGTAGCCTGCACAATATTGCGTTGAATGCTTTGGGCCAATCCCTTGCCGCTGGAGAAATAGAAGGTTTCCACGCCACTGACATCGGGCCGGGCCATGCTGATGGCATTGGCATGAATGCTAACAAATAGACTGGCATTGGCCCGCTCCGCAATCTGCACCCGTGGTTCCAACCCCAGATCGAGATCGTCTTCGCGGGTCATCACCACATAGATTCCCTGCTTTTGCAGCAACTCTCGCAGGTGAAAGGCCACTGGCATAATCACATCTACTTCCCGCAGACCACCAATGCCAACAGCACCAGGGTCAGGGCCACCATGCCCCGGATCAATCACCAGCACTACCTGACCTCGGGCTGGTTGCACGGGGTCGCGGCCACCAGATAGCGTTGCAGGAGGGCGCACTGGCAAAGGGCGTACCGATAGGGGAGGACGCAATTTTTCTGGGAGCGGAACGGCCACAGCCGTCTGGGCCGATACGGTGGTCGGCGGAGAAGTAGCACCTGCCGCTACAGGTTCGGTCGTTTGTTCCGGCTCAGGGAGCTGGACTATCCACTGATTGGCAAAAACCCCGCGAAATTTAATCTTCTGAGGATCCAGCGTGTAACCCGGAGCCAGTTCAATCACCATCCGGGTCGTCTGCCGTTCAAATTGGGCAATCCGCAGACTGCGAATCGCGCCGTCCAGGTCTTCGCTTTGTTTGGGACGACGAAGCAACACCCCCGGCAGGTCAATTACCAACCGAGTGGGGTTGAAAATCAAGAAGGCTCGCGGCTGGACCCCAATGTCTGTCTGAATCTCCAAACGATTCTGGTTGCGATCAAAGCGCCAATTTTGCAAGGTGGAAGCCTCCGCCGCTGCTGACAACAACACACTGCCCAGAAGGGTGGGAACCAAAATACGAAGATTCATGCAGCTATTTTCCTTGTCAGATCTTTGGTTGCTCTCAACCCCGCCACAGGCCGGGTCATCCGAACCGTCATCGCAACTTTCAGGCAATCCAGGCAGAGTAGCCGGAAACAGATGATCTCAATCCGTCGGGATATTTGGGAGCACCCGTGAGAACTCCGACGTTTATTGTGACAAATGGTTGCCACCTGCGTGAGGCAACCGAAGCAAATCGGGCGGAAACCCCTACCTTCTAAAAGATTAAAGTAAGTTCATATTTCGTTACATTAAGAGATGTAGCAGAACTGGATGTCACGGGTCTGCTTCAGTTCGCCCCCTTCTCCATCATTGGAGGTTCTTGAAATGAATGGAAATCTCAGAGTCGGAAGCCTGTTTGGCATTCCGTTTTACGTCAATCCATCCTGGTTCCTGGTCCTGGGTCTGGTGACCCTGACCTATGGCCAGGGATTGGCAGCCCAGTTTCCAGCCCTGCCCCTGGGGTTGCCCTGGTTGCTGGGACTGGTAACCGCCCTGTTGTTGTTTGCTTCCGTCCTGGCCCATGAGTTGGGTCACAGCGCTGTCGCCATGCGCCAGGGCATCGGTGTCCAGTCCATTACCCTATTCCTGTTCGGCGGGCTGGCCAGCCTGGAGAAAGAGTCTCGGACCCCGGCGGAAGCCTTCTGGGTGGCGATCGCAGGCCCGCTGGTCAGTCTGGTTCTCTTTGTCCTCATCACCGTGGTTGGCATTAGCACTGGCATTTCGGGTCCCCTGGGCGCCATGCTAAGCGTCCTGGCCTCCGTCAACTTGGCCCTGGCCCTGTTTAACCTGATTCCGGGTCTGCCCCTGGATGGCGGCAATATCCTCAAGGCCGCTGTCTGGAAGCTAACCGGCAATCCCTATCGGGGCACCGTGTTTGCCAGCCGGGTTGGCCAGATCTTCGGTTGGGTGGCGATTGTTTCCGGTCTGTTGCCGCTGTTGTTGGTTGGCAGTACAGCTAATTTCTGGAATATTCTGGTGGGCTGGTTCCTGCTACAAAATGCTGGTCAAGCCGCGCAGTACGCCACCGTACAGAGCCAGTTAAGCGATCTAACTGCAGCCGACGCCGTGCTGGCAACCAGTCCCGTGGTTGCCGACTCCCTTAGTCTTCGAGAATTTGCCGATCAACAAATCCTTAGTGAGGGCAACTGGCGTCGGTTTCTGGTCACCAATCAGGCCGGTCAGTTGGTGGGTGCGGTTTCCCTGGATGACCTGTCCTCTGTAGGCGTGGAAAACTGGTCTGACACAGTTGTGGGCGCTTTGACCCGACCGATTCAACAAACGGTTGCCAGCGATCGCCCCCTGCTAGAAGTAGTGAAACTACTGGAACAGGATCGCCTCTCGGCCCTACCCGTCATCGGTCAGGATGGTGTCCTGGTCGGACTGCTGGAAAAAGCTTCCATCCTCAACCTGTTGCAGTCCCGTCTGCAAACCAATCCGGCATAAGATGCCATTAAACGCTGAATAAAGGGGCAGGCTATCCCTGCTCCTTTTTTATATTTTTATAAATGATGTCCACCTACCCTGATTTTCAGATTGGGGTGATCAATGCACTGGAATTCATCTCCAAAATGTTCCCAGAGACCCATCACTTCTGGCTAACCAATGCCCATGTGCCCGAACCCCTGCTGATTCGCGGCAATCAGAATCGTAGTCGGGGTTGGTCCAAGTCCACCGCTCAGGCCAGTGACGACAACCTGCTGCGAGTTGATCTAGAAATTCTGGAAGGCGAGATCGCCAGTATTGCCACCGCCGGTACCCTCAGCAGCTACACTGCTCCCTCCATTGACCTGCGGGGGGGAATGGTGTTTCCCTGCTTTGTAGACCTGCATGTGCATCTGGACAAAGGCCAAACCTGGGACCGAGCCCCCAATCCAGACGGCACCTTTGCCCGCGCGCTGGAAACGATAGTTCGAGATGCGGCTGCCAATTGGAATGCGGAAGACGTTTACCGACGCATGGAATTTGGGCTCAAGTGCAGCTATGCCCATGGCACCAAGGCGCTTCGCACCCATCTCGACTTTGCTGGAGATCAGGCCGCCGTCAGTTTTGACGTGTTTCAGACCCTGCAACAGCAATGGCGCGATCGCCTGACCCTGCAAGCGGTGTCCCTGGTGGAATTAGGCTATTACCTGACGCAGGAAGGGGAACGGTTGGCCGATCGGGTGGCCGCAGTGGGGGGCGTTCTGGGTGGGGTGGCCTACATGAACCCGGATCTAGAAGCCCAGATTGACCGCACCTTTGCCCTGGCCAGGGAACGAAATCTCAATTTGGACTTCCACACCGACGAAACGGATGACCCGGCTTCCATAACTCTGCGGGCGATCGCCGCCGCCACCATTCGCCACGGCTATCAGGGACGGGTGGTTTGCGGTCACTGCTGCAGTCTGGCCGTGCAATCGCCCCAGGAAGCTGCCAAGACAATCTCTCTAGTCAAAAAAGCGGGCATTGGCATCGTCAGCCTGCCCTTGTGTAATCTGTTTTTGCAAGACCGTAAACCAGGTCGAACGCCGCGCTGGCGGGGGGTAACCCTCCTCCATGAATTAAAGCGACAGGGAGTGCCAGTGGCCCTGTCCAGTGACAATTGCCGGGATGCCTTTTATGGCTACGGTGACCACGATGTCCTGGAAGTCCTGTCCCTATCGACCAAAATTGCCCATCTCGATCGCCCCTATGGCAATTGGTGTCGAGCCGTCACCCAAACGCCCGCGGATCTGATGGGCCTAGCCTCCGTGGGCCGTATCGGGGTGGGCCTGCCAGCAGACCTGGTGCTGTTTAAAGGCCGTCGCTATAGCGAACTGTTTTCTCGTTCCCAGCGCGATCGCACCGTCCTACGCCAGGGGCGCACCATCTCCACCGTCCTGCCGGATTACTCAGAACTAGATGACTTGCTTTTTTTGAAATGATCCCGAAAAATACTCATTCGGGTGAAAATTAATTCAGGTCCTTTAGCAGTTCTCCGCGGGTTCGCATCTCCCCTCCGCTCAATGGACAATACCAGATACAAAAGGTAGGTCATGGAAGAACCCCAGTCCCGGTTTCTCAAACGATGGTTGATGATCCTGGCGCCAATTTTAGGAGTATTTTCCCTTGGGTTTATCCTGTTGGACAAACAGGCGATCGAGCCGCCAGCCCCCCAACCAACGGCTGCTTCATCTCCAGTCACGGTTCAACCAACGGCAGCCACCACGGCATCTACTGCCAGCCAACGGCAGCCCCCAGTTCAGGCCTCGCAGGTGCAGGTCAAACCATCAACCGTTGCCATTCATCCAGATACCTTTACAGACCAGCAAAAAGCCATCAACCGCCGATCCAAAGCGGCCTTTCTGACCGGCGCACCCACCGTTGATTCGCTGATTGAAATGAAGATTGCCATTTCCGAAGGCGTGCCCGAGTTGGAGTTGGATGTATCCGCTGGAGCAACGGTGATGGATGAAAAAAATCAACCCTTGCTGAAGTTGTCCGCCGGACGAACCTATTTTGTGCAAGCCGATGGGCAGGACATCCGACTGGGCGATCGGGTGCTGAAAGCCCCCATCTGGGTCTTGCCGGAACCCAACGGACTGATATCGGTGGGCGATCGCAACTATCGCGGCTATTTTCTACTGGTAGCCAATCAGGGAGCCCTCTGGGCCATTAACCATGTCAACTTGCGGCAATATCTTTATAGCGTGGTGGCCAGTGAGGTATCCCCTAGTTGGCCCGCAGAGGCTCTAAAAGCCCAGGCAGTAGCGGCCCGCTCCTATGCCCTGACCTACTATTTCAAGCCGGTCAATCCGCTGTTTCAGATGGGGGCAACGGAGTACTATCAGGTTTACAGCGGCACCGAGAAGGAAGATGCCCGCACCAATCAGGCTGTAGACGCTACCGCTGGGGAATATGTTAGCCACCGGGGCGGCATTGTGGAATCCCTGTACGCCGCCTCCGATGACATCGTGGCCGAAGCCTTTCAGGGGCAGGGCATGAGCCAGTTAGGGGCCCTGAATCTGGCAGAACAGGGCTATGCCTATCGGGATATTTTGAACAATTACTATCCCGGCACCAGCCTGGGAAAAATCCCCGCTGATACGGATTAAAGGGGATTGACACCCACGGCTACGAGGTTGGGTTGGGCTTCAGGTACATTTGGGTTACCCGATCGCCGCATAATGGAGATGCCCAATTTTTCAAGTGCGGACCCCATGCAAACTAGCGATCTGCCGTTGAACCTCTCCCCAAGCTTAACCCGATCAGGCCGGACCGCCACCGTCAGCCGTACCACCGGCGAGACGGATGTACAGGTGAGCCTGAATCTGGATGGCACAGGCCAGTGTGTGGCCCAGACGGGCATTCCGTTTCTCGATCACATGCTGCACCAGCTTGCCTCCCACGGGCTGGTTGACCTGGAGGTGCGGGCCACAGGGGATCTGGAAATCGATGACCATCACACCAACGAAGATGTGGGCATTACGCTGGGCATGGCCTTACATCAGGCTCTGGGCGATCGCAAAGGAATCGTCCGGTTTGGCCATTTCATCGCCCCTCTGGATGAGGCGCTGATCCAGGTAGCGCTGGACTTTTCCGGTCGTCCCCACCTGAGCTACGGCTTACAGATTCCGACCGAACGGGTGGGCACCTACGACACTCAACTGGTGCGGGAGTTTTTTGTCGCTATCGTAAACCATTCCCAGATGACCCTGCACATTCGCCAGCTAGACGGCATCAACTCACACCACCTGATTGAGGCCACCTTTAAGGCATTTGCTCGCTCGCTGCGGATGGCGGTGGAAGGAGATCCCCGTCGGGCCCATACCATTCCCAGTTCTAAAGGGGTTTTGTAGACTGGCCGGGCGCGACCCGCATCCCGGAACAGAGTCTAGACAGAGAGTGTAAACAAACCGTAATATCCAAACAGACGCAACAAACCTGATCCATTCAGATAGACGGTATGGCACTTAAAGTTGGAGATCCGGCTCCCGATTTCAGTTTGCCGGACAGCAAGGGCAACACGTATCAGTTATCGAACCTGAAAGGCCAACGGGTGGTTCTTTACTTCTATCCACGGGACAACACGCCCGGTTGCACCAAGGAAGCGTGCAATTTTCGAGACTTTTATAGCCAGTTTCAGGAACGGGACATCCTGGTCTTGGGGGTCAGCACCGATGATGCCAAGTCCCACGAAAAGTTCGTGACCAAATTTGATCTGCCGTTTCCCCTGCTGATTGATGAAGGGGGAGCAGTTGCCACCACGTATGACAGCTACGGCCTGAAAAAGTTTATGGGCAAGGAATACATGGGGATCAGTCGCAATACGTTTGTGATTGGCTCGGATGGTACGATTGAGAAGATCTACCAAAAAGTTAAGCCTGATGCCCATGCTGAGCAAATTTTGGCTGATCTAGCGTGAGGCGATCGCAGGCTTTTCCTGGGTGGTGCGTCCGCTCTGTCAGCCAGTCCAAAACAGTCGGTTTCCCTGTGATAGTTGCATCTTTCGGTAGGTTGTGGCATTTTGCCCAGACCGTCCTAGGTATTATCTTTCGGCACCCGGTTACGGGCACTAGCATTATTCCGGTTTTGCCGGATGGTCAGATCGTACTGGTACGACGGCGTGACAATGGCAAATGGGCCTTGCCTGGTGGCATGGTGAACTGGGGGGAAACCATTGAAGCGACAGTACACCGGGAACTAGCTGAAGAAACAGGCCTGGAGGTTGCTAAAATCCGTCGTCTGGTTGGCATTTACTCAGACCCTACCCGTGATGGCAGGGTTCATTCTATTTGCGTGGTCATAGAAGTAGACGCAATCGGCAGTTTACAGTTCAAAGACAAGATAGAGATCCAGGATGTGCGGGCCTTTTCACCGGCGGACATTCCCCTGGGCAGTCTGTCCCACGACCACGATCGCCAACTCAAAGATTATTTTGCTGGATTAACGACCCTGGCCTAGGTACCCACTCGTCATGACCTTACCCCTCCGCAACTCTCGACTAAAACTGTCCCAGGGCCGACTATTCTGGCATGAAATGGGTCAGGGGCCCGTCGTCGTCTTTCTGCATGGCTCCTGGGAAGAAAGCAGCCAATGGATTCCAGTCATCGAGCAACTCAGTCAGGAATTTCACTGTCTGGCTCCAGACCTGCTGGGCTTTGGTGAATCCGAAGCAGGTAAGGTCCACCAGTCCATTGCCCTGCAAGTGGAAGTGCTGGCGGAATATCTGGAAGCCCTGAAAGTGCAGTCGGTGTATCTGGTGGGGCACTCTCTGGGCAGTTGGGTTGCCACCCGCTTTGCCCTGCAACATCCCGACCGGGTTCAAGGACTCCTGATTTTAGCCCCAGAAGGGTTACAGCTAGCTGGCCGAAGTCATCGCTGGCGGGGAGCGCGGTTCCTGCTTAACCCATTGGTCGGTGCAGTCCTGCGATCGCTGCGTCCTCTGGCTCAAACATTTCGCTGGCGCCGGCTGGAACAACTCTGGCAACGACGCAAACAGTTGCTCAAATCCCCCACGGCCTGCCAATTGTTGTTTCAGCGCCGCTGGTCCGAAGTAAAAGCCGAAGCCCTGCAAACGCAATTGCCTGGATTGACCACTCCCGTCTTAGTGTTGCAAGGCGGGCAAGATACTTCCGACGCCAGCGCCCTGTGCCAACGCTTTGTCCGGCTAGTTCCCCAGGCCCAATTCCGCCGCATATCGGGGGTCAGTGCCAATTTACTGCAGACCCATCCAGATGCGATCGCCGACGGCATCCGCCAACTCGCTGCCGGTCCCGTGAACCTATCAGACCTGGTTCTGACTGGCGAGAAAACGCCCTAACCAAAGACCATTAGGGCGGTGGTCTCTTGACTGGCGATAGTCCTGTCCCAGTCGAAACCAGCCGAACTTTGGTCTGCTTTTTGTCTACCTGGCTCAATGTTTGATTCGTCAGATCCTGCCAGGTCTATCACGACGCATTCCCGAACCAGCACCCACAAGTCTACGCACAATCCCAGCATCAAAAAAAACTGCCCAACCTTGCAGTAGGTGGACAGTGATAGGGAGAAGATACCTCTTACTCACTTAGAGTGGAAGACGCAGTTTTGAGCTGGCTTAGCTTACATCAAACCCAGGAAGTGCAGAACACCCTGACCGAGGAACAGTTCAACCAGCACAGCGGACAAAAAACCAATCATGGCTAGGCGACCATTCCACAGTTCAGCCTGGGGGGTAAACCCAAATTTCCAGGCATTCCGATCCGTCTCAATCGCAGTCGTTGGCGCTTTCGTAACGTCTTGCATGGTTGACACTCCAATTCACGTACGTTGACTAAGGGTTCAGAATTCAGAAACCAAATACTGATGAACACAAGATTCATTCAGTGAAGCTTTATTAAGCTTTGTAAATCTAATATAACAACTATTTCGGGAGATGGGGAGAACTGCAGGTAGGAAATTTCACCAGACTCTGACTTGCAGCCACAAATGGTTGAGAGCGGACCAGGATTGGCAGTCAACGTTATGAAAAAACCGCCAGTTTTCTATCAAGGACTGACGGTTGGACATATAAGAACTGGTAAGTCTCCTATCTGGCGACTAGCTTTCGTTCAGCCGCTGCGCCAGTAACTGGTTGGTCAGTTTGGGGTCGGCCCGACCGCTGGTTTTTTTCATCACCTGGCCAACGAAAAATCCCAGCATTTTGGTCTTACCATTGCGATACTGCTCCAGTTCCTTGGGATGGGCCGCCAGCACTTCTGCGATCGCCGCTTCCAGGACAGACGTATCGGAAATCTGGATCAGTCCCTCTGCGTCCACCCGTTTCGTCGGTGAACCACCTTCCGCCAGCAGCTTAGGCAGTACTGTTTTAGCCGCGGTGGTGCTGATCGTATTGCTCTCAATCAGGCCAATTAACTCGGCCAGATCAGCCGGTGTCAACGCTAAATCGTGAATAGTCAGATTGGCATTGGCATTCAGGTAAGCGCCAATGTCACCCATGATCCAATTCGCCGCTTGTTTAGCCGGAGCTCCAGCCGCCACCGTTGCCTCAAAATATTCCGCCCTGGCTCGGTCGTCGGTCAGCACCCGCGCATCATAGGCCGACAGCCCCAGTTCCTGTTCATAGCGTTTTCGCTTCTGATGAGGCAGTTCCGGCAACTCATTCCGCCATTGCTGCTGCTGCTCCAGGGAAACTTCAATCGGCCCCAAATCGGGTTCGGGGAAATAGCGGTAATCGCTCGATCCTTCCTTGGTACGCATACTGATGGTGCGCTGGCTGCCCTCTTCCCACAGGCGAGTCTCTTGAACAATCGGCTCACCGGACTCAATGGCTGCAATTTGCCGTTCAATTTCATACTCGATCGCCTTCTGGATGGCGTTGAAGGAGTTCATATTTTTGATTTCGACCTTGGTGCCGAACTCCTTTTGACCGACAGGCCGCACCGAAACGTTGACATCGCACCGCAGGGAGCCTTCCTGCATATTGCCATCACTCACTCCCAAATAGCGCAGGATGCGACGCAGTTCCTGGGCATATTCGGCGGCTTCCTGACCACTGCGGATGTCCGGTTCGGAAACAATTTCCAGTAGCGGCACCCCGGTGCGGTTGAAGTCCACCAGAGAGTGGGTGGAACCAGCCAGGCGATCGCTGCCCCCATGCACCAGCTTGCCCGCATCTTCCTCCATGTGCATGCGGGTAATGCCAATTCTTTTGCGCGTAGCAGTACCACTTTCCTTATCCACCAATTCGATTTCCAGCCAGCCATGCTCGGCGATCGGCAAATCGTACTGGGAAATTTGATAATCCTTCGGCAAATCAGGATAGAAATACTGCTTGCGATCGAACTTACTGTAAGGGGCGATCTCACAGTTCAGCGCCATCCCCGCCTTGACAGCATATTCCAGCACCTTCTGGTTCAGTACCGGCAGGACCCCCGGCATCCCCATGCAGACGGGACAGACCTGCGTATTGGGAGTACCGCCAAATGTAGTGGGACAGTTGCAAAAAATTTTCGTGTCCGTCTTCAATTGACAATGGGTTTCCAACCCGATGACTGCTTCGTATTGCGTTTTGACCGGAGTTGCAGTAACCATGAGAACCTTGTCAGTAGGACAACAGCAATCATTTTAGCTTACCAGCCCTTCCCTTCCGGCATTAGAATAGATTCCTATGGAAGCTGAAGTCATTACCCTTTTGTCTAAGCGAGAAATTGAAAAGATGCGTCGGGCTGGCCAACTGGCCGCCGAGTTGCTGCATTATCTAGGCACCCTGGTTCAACCGGGTATCAGTACCCTGGCGTTGAATGATGCAGCCGAACGCTGGACCCGAAAACATGGAGCCAAGAGTGCTCCCTTGGGCTATAAGGGGTTTCCCAAGTCCATTTGCACCAGCGTCAACGAAGTCGTTTGTCATGGCATTCCCAAAGCCAAGGAAATCCTTAAAGAGGGTGACATCCTTAATATCGACGTCACCCTGATTGTGGATGGCTATCATGGCGACACCTCTAAAATGTTTTTTGTCGGGGAGCCGTCTCCCCTGGCCAAAAAACTGGTAGCCGTGACCTATGAGTGTCGGCGGCGGGGCATTGAAGCCGTCAGACCGGGGGCCCGCATTGGCGATATTGGGGCTGCCATCCAGGAGTATGCCGAATCCCAGGGCTTTTCCGTTGTTCGAGATTTTGTGGGTCACGGCATCGGTTCGACCTTCCACACCGCCCCCCAAATTCCCCACTATGGCAAGAAGGGAACCGGGCGCAAACTACGCCCCGGCATGGTGTTCACGATTGAACCCATGATTAATGAAGGTACCTGGGAAGTTGAATTGCAAGCCGATCAATGGACCGCCCTGACCAAGGACCGTAAGTTATCCGCCCAATATGAACACACGATCGCCGTCACGGAGGATGGCTACGAAATCTTGACCCCCTATCCCGGTGAATGCTGATTACCAGAAAATGCCCCCGCGTTCGTAAATTTGAATTCGCCCATAGCCAAGAAACTGACCGTAGGCCACTTCCCCTGCTGGAAAAGCCGTCACCCCAAACAAATAAACACCCGCAAAGGGATTTCGTTCCGGCCTTAAGCCAATACTGATGGTGCGTCCAGGTGGCACGGGGGGATCAAAGGTGACCGCAATAGCCTGGGTGTGGGGATCTTGAATCACGTTTTTGATCGGCAAGGCTGCGCCCTCATGTCGCCAGTTACCCTCAAACGCCTCCGTTTTTTCCAGTTCAAAATCCACGTTGTCCAGAGAAGGTTCTGGCGAAATCACCACTTTACCGAGGGGTTCGCCAGCCTTTTCGGACAGGTTTAATTCGAAGTAGTAGGTGGCGCCATAAATGTAGGCGGCGTTTTGGGTTGTACTGGCCCTGACCAGTAAGGGTGGATGGTTGAAGTAAACAGTGCCATTGGACAGTTGCACTGCTCGACCCGGCCAACCAACCAGACCAGCCAGACCAACGGACAGCGCGATCAGGCTGCCAATCAAAATTCGGGACTGCCGCATATCAGAATCAGCCTGGAACTGCGGAGGAACGCCAACATTGGCCCAATAACAGCCCACCCGCTAACAATTTCACACCATCCAGAACCCAGTATGCCGCATGGAACTGGTTCATCAAGTCAGGAGTTGCGGCCAGCGGTGCAAACAGGTTCAACTGCAGGCCCAAACTACTCATTTGCGGCGTCAGCAGGTAGGTATCGATCGCCGCGATGGCAAACAGCAGAACCGCCAGGAAAAACTGGCTCTGGCGGAATAAGCCCGGACTGGATCGCAGCCCCCAACAGAATAAGACAGCCGTTAACACCAGCGCCGCACACAACAGTTCTAGTCGATTAAATACCCAAAATAGGGTGTATCCAGCAGTGGCAAAGCCCGTTTCAGCCATCATGCCAGAAGTAAACAGAATCGGCATGATCACCAGATCCAGAACCAGACTGGCACTCAGCCAAAATCCCAGGGTCAACATAAGCGGCATGCGCCAACTGACTTGGGGAACAGAAACAGCAGAATGTGAAATGGCAACCATAACAAACCTCTTACAGTCTCAATCGAGATAGCTGGAAGCAAGCAGTCTGACAACAAGGGGGCGTCACCGACGTGTTCCTCAACCGGACAGCCCTCAGAAAATACTGCCTTTGACCAACGATTTCATTCCAACTAATCTCATAGTATGAAGGTTATTTTTAGTGTAGTCAGTGAGCAATTGCTCACTTCTGTAATGATGTAAAACGTATCAATCTTTGCCCCACGATCTGCCTCCATTTAACTCAATTCAGCAATTGACAACCGTCTTGTCAAAGAGCAAGTTATCGATCAGTTTTGGCTTTAAACTAAATAAACCTGGCGGAAGCTGGCCAGGTTTATCTTGATGATAATGTTGTGAGATCAAGAAGTAAACAAATTCAGACAAGACAACTAACTAACTTGGTTTATCGAACAACCTGTAACTCTCAGACTGTCACTGTTCCTTACCTTTTCTACCCTCCTTAACTTTGGAGATAATATCGTAGAGTCAAGATCAGTCGACAGCAGCCGACTTAAAACGCCTTTGACAGGCTGTATAGACAGTGATCAATCAGATTCAGACATTGTTGAACAATTAACCAACTCAGATACATTGCTGAGCGTTACAGGGGCTTTCGGGAAGGGGACACAGTCCCAGAAAGCAAGGTTGGAGAAGAGTTTTTGCTACTCTTTTGTGTCCACTCTTCAAGAATAGCATCACCATTTATCTATGACCCACCCTTTAATACAAATTCATGTCTAATTAAGAACCCATACAAACTGGATTAAAAACTTCACAAAAGTGAGCGATTAGCATCGGTTGACCACGCGGTTATGGCGTCCCTGTTTCACTTAACAGTGCCTTTTCCGCTTCCGGCAGCTTGCCAGCGTGTTCCAGAGCGCCCCCCAAATTATTCAGGGACATCCCTTCGCCCAGACGGTTGCCCAGTTGCCGCAAGATGACCAAACTCTGCTGCAGATAGTCAATCGCCTGGGGATAATCACCCAGCATATGGTATGCATTCCCCAAAACTCCTAACGCCCTCCCCTCACCCAGACGGTTGTGGGTTTGTCGGTAGATCCGCAGCGCCTGTTGCCAGGAGTAGATGGTCGTTTGCAACTGCCCTTTCATGGCTTGCAGCGTGCCTTGCTGCAACAGTTGGGTGGCCGCCGCATCGCCAGCATCCAGGGTTTGGGCTGAGGCTGAACGGGAAGCGGGCAGTAGATCAATGACAGGCGTAACGACGCCCAACGGCGCTACAACCAGCAGCACCACCAGGACTACCAATCTGGAGAAGCGCATAGCAGTCATTACCTGACCTGCTAACCTGGATCTCACTGCCACACCTCTTACCGTCAAACAGTGTGAAGGCCCAGTTCTTCCTCGGATTGGTGGTTGCATTCATCCCCCTCATCCATGCGCGCCAGAATCGAAGACCAGATCCTGTTTCTGCATTACGAAGATGTCCCAGCCTATAAGAAAGGTGGGTCAGTCGTTCGCAATAGTTACTTTTGGGCCCTACGGGCGATCGCTGCCCAAGCTCCCCGTCAGCGAGACTGGGAATATGATGCTGAGGTCTGGCTGGCATTACAGCGGATGCTCCTGTCCTTTGCCGAATCAGGATATCTGGGCCTGCGGGAAACTCTGTTGGAATTTCCGGTGAATCAGACGGAAATCCCAGCCATCCTGCGGCCGATCGCCACCTGGGAGTAGGGCTAACGGGTGCCAGGTGCTGGGTGTCAGGTGTCGGGTGGCAAGTGTGGAGCAAGACTAACCACCCAAAACCCAAAATCCAAAATCCAGAACCCAAAACCCAAAATCCAATAGCCAACACCTGACCGCCGATGGTTGACCGCTGGGACCTTACACCTGCGATAGATCAGGAATTTGCTGGCCAGCAGATGCTACCTTTACAGGTAGTGTGTCTTATTCTGTGTCAGGAATCTGAACCCAACCTCCGTGACTGATTTTTCTACAACCTCTACCTTCTTGTCTGCTGCCCCCCGATCTGAGTCTGTAGCAGCAGTCTCACTTCAGCATGTTTCCAAGATCTATGGTGGACGCACCGTCGTGGATGATCTCAGCTTTGAGATTCAAGCAGGAGAGATGTTTGGCCTGTTGGGACCGAATGGGGCTGGCAAATCTACCACCATCCGCATGCTTACCACCCTGACCCGACCTTCCCAGGGACAGATTCAGGTAGCGGGATATGATGTGACGCTCCAGCGATCGCAGGTAAAACGGCGAATTGGCGTCGTCCTGCAGCAAACCAGCGTGGATGGTGACCTCACCGTCTGGGAAAATATGGAATTTCACGGGCGGCTGCACCACCTGCCCAATCCCTACCGACGTCAAGAAATTGATCGCTGGTTGGAATATGTCGAACTATCAGATCGGCGAGATTCCCTGGTGAAAACCCTATCTGGGGGAATGAAACGACGATTGCAAATTGCTCGGGCTCTGCTGCACCAACCCAACATTCTGTTTCTGGACGAACCAACGGTAGGTCTGGATCCTCAAACTCGCCGCCGCCTGTGGGAAATCATCCGAGACTTGAACAAGCAGGGGATGACGATGCTGCTTACCACCCACTATATGGATGAGGTGGAGTATTTGTGCGATTCCACCTTTAGTGACTCATCGGTGCCGAATCGCATTGGCATTATGGACGGCGGCAAGCTGATCGAACTGGGAACCCTGGAACAACTGCGTCGGACCCACGGCGAAGGGTTGGTGATGAAGCAATTACAGGACCATTGGGACTACAAATTCTTTCCCACCCTGGAAGACGCCAACCGCTATCTGGAACAGCAACCAGACAAAACTGGCATGATGGTTCGGCCCTCCAACCTGGAGGATATTTTTGTAGAATTAACCGGCAGGAACCTGGATTAGCAAACCATCCAAATAAAAAGGGAAAAGTCAGGGGAACGGATATATTGCTAATGGGTCTGGAGTCAGATCCGTTAGAACAGTTGCATTCTTCTCCCTACCCGTGTCTACCCATGTCTCGTCTTGCTAGCACCATTGAAGCGATTCTGTATCTGAAGGCTCATCCGCTGACCATTGCGGATCTGACTGAATATGCCGATAGCGATCGCGACGCCGTAGAGGAAGGACTGATCGAGTTAATGGCCGACTATGCCCACCGGGACAGCGCCCTGGAAGTGGTGGAAACACCCAATGGCTATACCCTGCAACTGCGCGAATCGTTTCATCATCTGGTGCAACGGTTGGTTCCCGCCGATCTGGGGGTGGGGGCACTCCGGACCCTGGCGGCGATCGCCCTAAAAGGCCCTATTTCTCAAACAGAATTAGTTGATTTACGGGGCTCGAATGCCTATCAGCATGTGCAGGAACTGGTTGCCCAGGGGTTCGTCCGCAAACGTCGACAGTCGGATGGTCGTTCCTATTGGCTCCAGGTAACAGATAAGTTCCATCAATACTTTCAAGTAGACCAGTTGCCGAAGGATCTGGGTAAACAAGTTCAGCCTAAGGCATGATTTCAGCGGTTTTACGGATGTGCAGCGAGAGGTTCGGCAATCCCACCCTGGAACGTACTGGTGAAAGTAGGAGAGAGAAATGTCAAAATAGGCGTGAACGATATTGGAAGTTCCATGGTTTTTAACCCTGACGGTACGAATTTTCTGGATCTGGATGCAGAACAGGCTGATACAAATCAGTTGCTGAAGTATCTGCAGCTTCAGTCACCTGAAATTTTGGCTAAGGTGGCCCGTTCGGTCAGTCCTCAGGTCAAAGAAATCATTTCGCAGAATGTACAGGGCTTGGTTGGCATTCTCCCCTCAGACAACTTCAGCGTCAAAATTACGACTGATCGCGAAGACATGGCCGGTTTGCTGGCCTCTGCTATGATGACAGGCTACTTCCTGCGTCAAATGGAACAGCGGATGGAAATGGACCTGTTGCTTTCTGGCACAACTTCCATTCTGGATGACACCCCGGATCAAGAGTAGTCACCAGGCCCAGGACTGGCCCCATCAGCCAGAGCCGCTCCAGTCTCCCCATAGCGGTTATCACTGGGAAACGCATCAGGCTTCGTTTTTTGAAGGCTGGTACTACCGGATTACCTTGCCGGTGGAAAACTGTTCCTTTGCCTTCATGTACTCCATTCAAGATCCAGCCGGTGGCAGTCCCCACAGCGGTGGAGCCGCTCAGGTTTTTGGCCCGAATGACTCCTATCTCTATCGTTCTTTTCCTAATGTGCAAACCTTTTGGGCCTGGCCCGATCGCTTGGGTTTTGGTCACTGGGGACGCCCACGACCAGCAGCCAACCACCAACCACAGCCACAACCTACAGATTTCTTAGCCAAGGCCACCCCTTCAGATTGGTCAGCTCCAGATCAGCCAGGATTTTCTGCACCAATAGCATTGCCTGCCCCATGGTTCGATCGCTACATCGACGAAGGCTATCAGGTAACCGCTACCCAACATCAGGGCAAGCTGCTAGATCCCAGGACTGGTCATCTGACCCACTGGCACTTTTCCCTCCAACCCCACTATGGTTGGGGCACACCCGGTAAACGGCAACACTCTACAGCCGGATGGTTGTCCTCTTTGCCCATTTTTGAACCAGGCTGGCAGATCTTAATGGCTCACGGTCTGGCAACCGGTTGGATTGAACAGGGCGGCGATCGCTACGAGTTTCACAATGCACCGGCCTATGGAGAAAAGAACTGGGGCCGCGCCTTCCCCCGACAATGGTTTTGGCTGCAATGCAATTGTTTCGAGCGCGAACCAGACTTAACAGTGACCGCAGCAGCAGGTCGGCGGCAGGTCCTCTGGTGGGAAGAAACCGTTGGCATGGTGGGAATCCATTACCAGCAGCGATTTTATGAGTTTGTGCCCTGGAATGCTGTGGTTGAGTGGCTAGTCCATCCCTGGGGAGATTGGTCTGTGCGAGCCCAAAATGATTTATATGCTGTAGAGTTAACCGCCCACTGCGATCGCCCTCCGACTCCAATTCTGGCCCCAACCGCCCAGGGATTACAGTTTGTCTGCCAGGACACGTTGAATGGGTTTCTCAGGCTACACTTGTGGGAACGTTTCAGTCATCGAACCATTTTGAAGACAGACAGTCATCTAGCTGGATTGGAAACCGGCGGCGATTTCACAGCAGGTGTCTGGAAGTCAACAAAAACAGCCTGATATAATCAGTCTGTAACTGGGGCTGTAGCTCAGATGGATAGAGCGAGCGCCTCCTAAGCGCTAGGTCGAGGGTTCGAATCCCGCCAGTCCCGTAGAAGCCAAAAGCCTAAAAACATTGCCTCATAGGGCTTTAACCGTGCTTTCTCACGTCGCCTTGACTAATATTTCTGTTCTGATTTTTTGTAAAGTTCAGGTCATTTTAGTTGGTTTTGGGCTTCAGTTGAGCTTAAAACGGACTTAATACGTTTGAACTAAACCAATTTTTTATGCATTCGTCCCCCTAACCCCAAAAGGCAAAAAAGTACTGTCTAAGAGCTTGTTTTAAAAGTATAAGCTGCTACTTACAAACAGGTTTCTGGAGTGCATCCCAGTTTTGCAAATTCGCCCTCATCCCCCAACCCCTTCTCCCAAAAAGGAGAAGGGGCAATGGATTCAAAGTCCCTCTCCCGCTCTGGGAGAGGGATTTAGGGTGAGGGCTACGAAAGTGGGATGCACCTGGTTTCTGGTACATAAGGGAATAGCTGTAAAGCCTGCTCTCTCGTATGGCCGATTCAAGGGTAGGGTATCTTTTCTGACCTTTAAAACATCCTCTACGTATCAAACTCTTTTTCTCATCTTTCTTTTGCCGCTTTGTGAATAATCCAGGTTAAATGAGATCGCCACTACCCATGTTGGGGTTAATAGTGGTTGGGGGGCTAATCCTGATACCTCCTATTCCTGAATGATGGCAGACAGATCACAGTTGTGGCGGACTTTGGGTCTTTCCGCTGCGGTGTGTCGGACCATGACCAGGGCTTACCCCTACAAAAGAAGCGCAATCTCGTGGCATAGACAGAGATCACGCTTCTTTTCAGACACTCCAATTCATCGAGGCTATCAGCCTACACGATGACGTTGCAGCCGATCGCCAGGTTGCTGGCAGTTACCCCGCTGAGGGTTATTACGGTACTGAAATTTGCACCACCAGTTGCGCCATTCTGGTCAATTTGTACCAGGGTGTTGCTACCCGATTGCTGGAACCGCAGGAACGAGTTGCTAACGAGTGTTGCCCCCAGGTAATCGAACGCCGCTGATAAATCCAGAATGTCCTGGTTCGTGTCAAAGTCGGTAATGGTGTCGGTGCGTTCACTAAAGGCATTGAACACAAAGCGATCGCTACCCGCCCCACCCGTGAGGATATCGTTACCATTGCCGCCAATCAGCACATCATCGCCATCGCCACCAATTAAGATGTCGTTGCCGTTGCCACCGATCAACGTATCGTTGCCTGCACCACCGTCCAGTGTGTTGGCTCTACTGTTGCCCATCAGCACATTGTCCAACTCGTTACCCGTGCCGTTGATATTGTCAGAACCGGTGAGGGTCAGGTTTTCCAGATTGCTGCCCAGCGTCCAAGTCACTGAAGCCTGCACCAGATCAATGCCCTCACCTGCATACTCAGTAATCACATCCCCACTGTTATCCACAATGTAGGTATCATCGCCCAGCCCCCCAAACAGAGTATCTGCGCCAGTGCGACCATTCAGGATGTTGTTACCACTGTTCCCCGTCAGAATGTTGTTGAGGCTGTTACCCGTCGCATTGATGGCTGCGGTTCCGGTCAGCGTCAGGTTCTCAACGTTATTACCCAGGGTGTAGCTGATGGATGACAGCACCGTGTCAGCGCCCTGGTTGAGTCTTTCCACAACCACGTCACCCGTGTTATCGACAACATAGGTATCGTCGCCTAAGCCACCCACCATGCGATCAGCACCGGTTCCCCCATCTAGAGTATCGTTGCCTGCGCCGCCATTGAGGGTGTCGTTGCCTGCTAATCCTTGGATGATGTCATTGCGAGTGGTGCCGAGCAGATTGTCATCATCATTGGTGCCAATGATGGAATTGCTGCCCAGCCCCACGTTGACCGTCACGGTCGCAGTAGAAGTCAGACCAGCCACATCCTGGATGGTGTAGCTGAAACTGTCGCTGCCTGCGAAGCCCGCGGTCGGGGTGTAGGTGAAGGTGTTACCGCCATTCTGCACCACCGTTCCGTTGCTTGGATTGGTGAAGGACTGAATGGACAACACATCCCCTGCATCTACATCACTGTCATTGGCAAGAACGTTGATGACGATGGGTTGCAAATCCGTGGTGCTGGCGGTGTCGTTGGCAGCAACGGGGGCTTCGTTGACGTTGGTAACGGCGATCGCAAAACTTTCATCATAGAAAGCCCCACTGACATCCGTGACTCGCACTTTGACCTGATGGCTGGCGTTGACTTCAAAGTTCAACAGACTGCCATCCGCCACCACAAGCTGATCACCATTGATGCCAAACCGTCCGCCTGCGTCATCCAACAGGCTGAAGGTGAACCCACTGGTTGAGTTGGGGTCAGTGGCTGTTAAGTTGCCCACTACAACGTTATTGCTGCTGTTTTCGGCAATGGTGTTGTTGCCGAGGGCAATATCCGTGGGAGCCAGCAACACGGTGTCTGCCCGGAAACTGAGTTGTTGAATCCGCTCATCCTGGGTTGTTGGAGTATCTGGAAACCCGTAAGCCGTGTCTGGGGTCTTGTGGAAGGTTTGCAGATAATCCTTAAAGGCTTGTTGTTCACCCAAGATATCAGCAGCGGTCAGTCCGAGACTCGCGAAGGTCGTTGCCGCTGTGAAGTCTAGCGTTTCATTCACAGGTGCACTGAGTGTGCCATTGGCAAGCAGATAGCGGAAGTTCTCACCGTTTGCCTTAATTGGATAGCTGTCGCCGCCATTGGCAGTGAAGTTGAGGGCGACCATCTGGATGGTGGCTGGAGCGGTGGGGAAGAATGCTCCGTTGCCATAGACTACTTGAGTCACGTTCCCTGCCAGGTCTGTCAGGGCGATACTTTGGACTTTGCTACCGGCAGGATTAGCGGCGTTATAGGAAACCCGAATGCCACCAATTTGCATGTAGCCACCGTTTTGCTGCGAAGGACCGGAGGACAGCCCTGCCGCAAATTCCAGGATGTTCTTCAACCCTTGGGGAGTGGTGTCAAACACCATCAGCTTGTTGTCAAAGCGCAGGGCATTTTCAATGTCCAGGGTGGAAATTGCCCCTGCGGGTTTACCGACTGATGGGTTGGAGATCGGGGGTATCTTCGTGCCATCTTCCGCGATCGAGCCGATGGAGGCGCGAATGCCACCGCCATTTTTGAGGGAGGTGATGAAAGCGCTACTACCCAGCACTTGCTGTGCCGCATAGAGGTTAGCATCAGCGGTGATGTTACCGATGTTGACTTCCTGGGTGCGACCAAAGGCGCGATCGCCCTCCAGGTAAACATTGGTGTAACCCCAGATTGTGCCGTCCTTCGTGGTAATGACGGTGTTGATGGCATTGGTAATTGCCTTCACCTGAGTCCCGATCGCGCTGGACGCGATGATCTGGTCCGCACGGTCGGTCGTGCCGTAAACCGCCTGGAGGGTTGCTTCTGTGGAGGCGTAAGCACCGTTAATCAAAGGATCCAGGTTGGAAAGAATAAGCTCACCATTGGCATCGAAATCCACCACCAGACGACCCAGGTAGGTGTACTCCGTGTCAGTCGTGACAATCAGGGTCGGCTTGCCGTCCGCCCCTGCCGTTACAATGGGATAGGCATCGGGGATGAAGTCAGCAGTGTGACCGTTGAAACCTACGGCGGTATCGGTGGCATCACCCATGCGTTCGTGACCGCCGCCCGCAATCATGACGTCAATGCCAGACACTAACGGTGCCAGTGCCTTGTTGCGCTCAATGGTGTCCAGTTGATCCACCATGATGATCTTGTTCACGCCTTGAGCTCGCAGGGCATCCACCGCCGCCTGAATGTAAGCCGCAACTTCCTGCAAATTGTCCGTCGCGGCGTTGCCATCATCCTTGGGTACAGTGCCGTTGGGAGAGGTCTTGCTCAGTAATTCAAAGGTTGTCGCACCGACAATCCCAATCTTTTGACCGCTCTGGGTCACAACGGCGTAGGGGGCAATCTTGCCCTTGATGGCGCTGGCTTCCTGACCGGCGAAATTGTTGGTCGCCGTGCCACCTAGAGAGGCGTCCGCCAGCCCGCGCAGGGAGGAATCTGCTGCGAAGTTGAGGTTGGCGGTGATGAAGGGGAATTGGGCTCCCCCCCAGGCTCCGGATGCCTGAATCGCGCTTTGCAACACAGGTGAACCCAGGTCGAACTCATGGTTACCCAATGCCGACGCATCGGTGCCAAAGGCATTCATGATGGCAATATCGGGGCGACCGAGAGCTGTTATGCCAATACCGGGTACGGCATTGAGGGAAGGATCCGCGCCACCAATCAGCCAGGGACCCGGAATGTAGCTGTCCCCTTCTGCCAGCACTAGGGTATTGACATACTGATCATCAAATCGGTCGATCAGGGCACCCATAATCGGGGCTGTCTCAACTCCCAGCAAACCGCTCTCGCCATAGTAATGCAACAACTGCAACCGGAAGACTGGAGGCACATTGGGGAGGTTAAACCGAGCCACGACGGGATCATGGTCGCTCACCTGATCGGCAAATTCGGAATTGATGTGAACGACATCAAAGCCAGTCAACTGAGTGAGCAAATTGTTGCTGACCAGAATGTGATCGAGTACCTGAGCATTACCCTGGAAGTTGTAGGTGTAGCGCTCACCGGCAGGCAAGGTTTCCACCAGGGTATTGAGTCCGCCATTTTCCAGAATCGTCAAAGGATTAGAGAACTCAAAATCATTCAAATCACCTGCCACAATCACGTTGGCGTTGGGATTGGTCGCCAGGATACTTTGCACATAGTCTCGAACGATGGTTGCCTGCTGATTCCGCTGTAATTCCGAAGTCAACGTGGGTGGTTGATTGGGCCCAAACAGCGGTTGGTCGCCGCCTTTGGAATTGAAGTGATTCCCGATGACGGTCACTTGCTGTCCATTGAAGGTGAAGGTTCCCACTAAGGGTTTACGACTGCTGGCAAAGGCATCCCCATCGGTCAGGTTGGTGTCGGTCAGGCGTTGCAAGGAGCCTTCCACAAAACTCACCCGGTCGGGATTGAACAGGAAGCCAACGCGGATGTTGCCACCGGGTTCGCCGCCGTCCTGATCATCTACGGGGTTGATTTGGCGGTACTGGTAGGTTGGTCCACCTGCGGCTGCGATCGCGTTAATCAACGCCTGATACGTTTGATCTGCATCGACCACACTGTCATTGATGGGACCATTATTGTCCTGGATTTCTTCCAGGTTGAGGATGTCGGGCGATCGCAAATTGGTGACAATGGCCTGCGCGATCGCGTTGAACTTGGCAGCCCCATCACTTGGATCAAGGTTTTCCACATTAAAGGTGGCAACCGTGAGTTGGTTGGCAGTCCCCGTCAAATTGGTGACTTCTTTTTGCAGTGTGGAGGGTTGCGTGACAGTGGGCGCACTCGCCACTAACACCTCATAGTTGTTGAAGTCATAGCTGACCACCCCTGTAATCGTGCCAAACTGCGCTCCTACATTGACATCGGGCAGAGTGACATCACCATTAATCAGGTCATCAATTTGAATGCGCTCTGGGTTGAAGTCAGTCGGATTAATCAAACTGCCACCCCGAGTCGTGCGGCTGGTAGCATTGGCGCCATTGTCTGCCAATACCCAAATTTCTTCTGAGGAGCCGAAGTTAGCGGTGGGTGATGTGGCGATCGCGTTATTTACCCGCACTACCATGCCTTCCAGACTTTCGTAAAAGTCGATGCCATCTTGCGCCGGATCAAAGGTGGTCGTGCCGGTTTCAATGTTGCCGATGGTGTCATTGTCGATGACCTGGGTGGGAATCGTGCGTCCGCCGTTACCCAGGATTGTGGGTGTGATCGAGGTCGTTGGAGCAGTTGTCCAGGCACTCACACTCAGGGCTTGCACCGCGTTGTTGTTGCTGATCTGAGTAATGGTCAGGTTGTTGGCATTGCCACCGGGACGAAACTCGGAGACCGTGCCGCTGACCAGAATCGCTTCACCGACCGTCCGTGCTGTCAGAATGGGAGAATTGCTCCCCGTAAAGACAAAAATCCCTTCCGAGGTTGCCTCGTTGTTGTCGGGAGTGGGGTCTTGCATGTAGAAACCGTTAGAGGCGATCGCGGTGACGATCCCCCGCACATTTTGCACCCCCTGACCCGTTAGCGGAGAACGATGGGCAGCACCTTGAATATCGCTAATCCGAACGGGCGGCGTAAATTCAAAGGTCGCGACAGTGCGGCTGACTTCATTTGCCGTCACCAGCAACGGCTTACCCGTGGGACTATCTGCCGCCGAGATAAAGATCAACCCTTCAGGACTGACATCTTCGGGCGTATTGATGTACTCGATAAATTCAGGTGCGGTGGGATTGGTGACATCGTAAACAATCACATCCCCCGTCCGTTCTAGACCGATGAAGACATAGGTGCGATTGTTGACTACGCCAATCACCACCCCTTCCGGTTCGGGTCCCTTGTTGTCGCTGCGGGTATCGAAGCTGGCAGCCGTGCCATCTGAGTTAAACAGACTGGGCACTTGGGTGGCGGTAATCTGCTCCAATTGGTTGCCACTGTCAAACACAAGATTTCCGTTACTGTCCCAGATGGAGAAGGAACGAGCGCCATAGACTTGAATCTGGTCAAAATCGCCATCGCCATCGGTATCCCCCGTGGCATTGGTGACTTGCAACCGCCCTAAATTTGCGTTTTGCTTTAAGGTTGCTGCATTGGGGAAGGTCGTCGGGTCAAGTACATATCCGGCTGCACCCACCCGCACTTCTTCGTTGAATCCGGGGTAGTTGCGGGAATCGCCTTCGTTTGCCGTGATGAAGTAGGTTTGACCGTTGATGGTGTAGCTGGCGATCGCATCCGGCTGGTACATGCCAAACACGGGCCAGTTTTGAATGTTAATTTTGCCGGTGTTGCTGGTCAGGTCGCGATCGCTGGGGTCAATGCCATTTCCAGGCAGGCTATGATCTTTCAAGCCTAACGGTTTAATCTCAGTAACGGTGGCAGTGGCAATATCCACGATCGCCAGGGCGTTATTCTCCTGCAAGGTCACATAGGCTTTCGTGCCATTTCCCGAAAACGCGATGTACTCCGGTTCCAGGTCTTGTGCCACAGTAGAACCCGGTCCCGTGATGCGCACCCCTGCGGCTCTCAAACTGTCAATCTGGCTGTTAAAGGCGGTAAACCCAGCCGTTTGGACTGTGGCATTGGCAACCCCACCCGCGATGTTGATAATGCTGATCGAGCCTTCCGGATCAAAGGAATTGGCTTGCCCATAACTGTTGGGTTCCCCTTCGTTGGCAGTCAATACCTTCGTCCCATCCGGCGTGAAGGTGAGCATATCCGGCAGGTAACCTACCTGCACCGACTTCAAGAAGGCTCCATCGGCGGCATTGAAGAAGCTCACCTGCCCCAATTCTTGTGCGTTCGTGGTGGTGTTTTGGACGGCATAGGCCACCGCAACGACCCCATTTTTCACGGCGACGCTGTTGGGAATTGCATTGGAACCCGCAGGGGGCGTGAATCCAGGGTTCAAACTTCCAACCAGAGCTAAAGCACCCGTATTGCTAACGGTGTAGATTTCTACCGTGGTACCCGCAACCACAAACAGGCGATCGCTGCCAGGGTCAAACGCTGGAATCTCTGCCCCATTGACACTGGTGGCAGTTCCCACGCGGGTCAAACTGCCCGTCGCACTTACGGTGGGTGGGGTGTCGTTGTCGGCGATCGTCACTGTGGCGCTGGCATTCCTGACCGTGTAATTAGCACTGCTATTCAGCGTCAAAATGACTGTTTCATTACCTTCTACATCGGTATCATCAATGGGGGTGACGGTAATATCAACGGAGGATGCACCAGGGGGAATGGTGACTGTATT
>Ga0272446_1001801_pt1 | contig 30472 bp, 20 predicted proteins | sample YNPCB0061_FD_194587 | JGI IMG/M metagenome (GOLD analysis project Ga0272446, IMG submission 194587) | Hot spring microbial mat communities from Yellowstone National Park, WY, United States - YNP-CB-006-1 | ecosystem: Environmental > Aquatic > Thermal springs > Hot (42-90C) > Sediment | place...
AGGGCATTGAAGGGTACGACAAAATTCAAGAAGATGTTTTATGTTTTGATAAAAATTTTCAAGATTCTTTGTAGATACGCACATTGTAGATACGCACATTGTAGATACGCACATTGTAGATACGCACTGCAGTGCGTATCTACTACAACAAAAAAACCGAATAATCGTACATAAATTTTATATATTTGATAATCAGGTATTTAAAATATTTTCACAAACCCCCACAAGATTATCCTTTGCAAAGGGATTGAGGGTGTGGAGGTCAGATTTTACGTCATTGCTTCAGCTTGCTCGGCTTGGATAGGCATTTTTTTGCCCGTTCCTGCCCTTACAAATAAGTATCCTAAGATACCTGCCACCGTAGAGGCTGTCAGAATACCTAATTTGGCTTGAAATAAAAATACTTCGTTTTTGAAGGCAAGTTCGGCAATGAATAAAGACATTGTAAAGCCGATAGCCGCCAAAAAACCAACTCCAATTAAATGCAAATGATTGATTTCTCGTGGTAGTCTGGCAATTTTGAGTTTATCTAACAACAAAGCCGAACCCACTATCCCTACGAATTTGCCTAACATCAAGCCACCAAAAATTCCCAAAGTTACATTACTAAAAATCTGACTAACAGCATCTTGCGAGAGTGCAACGCCTGCATTGCTCAAAGCAAATACGGGCATCACAAAATACGCCACCAAAGGGTGTAACGAATGTTCTAAACTTTGTAGCGGCGTAACAGCATCTTTGCTAACCTCCTTGATTTTTTCGACAATCTCTAATTGTTCTTCGGTTACGGTAGGCATATTGTTGCTTTGAGTTTCTTTAAATCTATTCATCAAGAAGTTCATTTGGCTGATGTATCTGTCTTCGGTAAATTTTACACGAGCAGGAATTGTGAAAGCCAAAAGCACTGCTGAAATGGTTGCGTGTACACCCGACATCAAAAAAGATACCCAAATCCCAACAATCCCAATCAAGCCGTAAAAAAGTGTATTTCTGACACCCAAACGATTAGCAATAATCAAAAGTACCAAAAAAGCACCTGCAACAGCAAGGCTATTGAAGTTGATTTCGGAGGTATAGAAAAATGCAATTACCAACACCGCCCCCAAATCGTCTATGATGGCAATGCTTGTGAGAAAAACCTTCAAAGAAACAGGTACTTTATCGCCAAAAATATACAAAACCCCCAACGCAAAGGCAATATCGGTTGCCATCGGAACTCCCCAGCCGTGATTGGCTTCACCTGTCGGATTAAGAAAAGTATAAATGAGAGCAGGAAATATCATTCCACAAACAGCCGCTACAATAGGCAAAATAGCATTACGAGGATTGCGTAGCTCGCCTGCAATAATCTCGCGTTTCAGTTCCAAGCCAACTACAAAAAAGAAAACAGACATCAAGCCGTCATTTATCCAATGATGTAAAGACTGATTGATGTTGAAATCCTCAAAGCCAACAATAAATTTAGTTTCCCAAAAATGATGAAAAGTGTCTGCAAAACGAGAGTTGGCAATCAGCATAGACAAAGCCGCTGCCGAAAACAACAATATGCCACTGAAAGCACTATTATTCATAAATCGGCGAATAGGCACTAAAAGCCAAGTAAAAGTTTTTCTATCTAAGGTCATAGTCTAAAAAATAAAAAGTTGGTGTATTTACTCTTATGCTAAGTAGTCTTACTATTAGAACGAAAATTCACTGAATTTGTTTGAACACACAACAATAAAAAAACACCACAATTAGTGTTGTGGTGTTTTTGTACGAAATTATTTGACTTATTACATTTTTTCCAAAACAAGAGCCGAAGCACCTCCACCACCATTGCAAATGGCTACCATTCCACGTTTTTTATCTTTTTGGTGCAAAGCGTTGATAAGCGTGGTAACGATTCTTGCTCCCGATGCTCCGAGTGGGTGTCCGAGGGCAACGGCACCACCCATTACGTTGGTTTTTTCCAAAGGTACTTCCAACACTTTATCAAAAGCCAACGTAACTACGGCAAAAGCCTCATTTACCTCAAACAAATCAATTTCGCTAAGGCTTAATCCAGCTCTTTTGGCGGCTATTGGGGCGGCTTTGGTAGGAGCAGTCGTGAACCATTCAGGTTCTTGTTGGGCATCGGCAAAGCTAATGATTTTGGCAATAGGCTTCATTCCGAGTGCTTCGGCTTTTTCTTTGCTCATCAGCACCAAAGCACTTGCTCCATCATCGATTTTGGAGGCATTGGCGGCTGTTACGGTGCCATCTTGCGTAAAGGCAGGTTTTAGTGTAGGGATTTTATCAAAAAATACATTTTTGTATTCTTCGTCTTCGGTGAGTAAAATGGGGTCTCCTTTTTTCTGAGGAATGGAAACGCCTATGATTTCATTCTTAAAAGCACCATTTTTGGTATGTTCGGCGGCAAGTTCGTAAGAGCGAATAGCAAATTCATCTTGTTGTTGGCGAGAAATATCATATATTTTGGCAGTGGCATCAGCAAAAACGCCCATAGCTTTTTTCTGATAAACATCTTCCAAGCCATCGCGTACTAAGCCGTCTAAAAACTCACCATTGCCATATCTGTATCCAAAACGAGCTTTGGGTACATAGAAAGGAATGTTGGTCATACTTTCCATACCACCAGCGATTACTACATCATTGTAGCCAAGCATAATGCTTTCGGCGGCAAGCATAATGGCTTTTGTTCCTGAAGCACAAACTTTGTTTACCGTGGTGCTTGGAATATCATAGCCCAAACCGCCCAACACAGCCGCTTGGGTAGCAGGTGCTTGCCCTAAGTTTGCCGATACCACATTGCCCATATACACTTCTTGCACTTCTTTGGGGTCTAAGCCTGCTTTTTCCAATGCTCCTTTGATAGCAAAACCTCCTAACTGGGTTGCCGAAAAAGGCGACAACACACCGCCAAAACTGCCAATAGGCGTTCTGACAGCCGAAATTACATATACTTCTTTCATTGCGTAATGATTTTTTTAGTGACGAGCCAAATTTAAAAAATATCTCTCAATATAAAAGCAAAACTCCCCAAAAGTTTTCAAAATTTTGAGGAGTTGGCAATAATTTCCTAAACATTCTGTTTTTTGAGCAAATCTCTAATTTCCGTAAGCAAAACTTCTTGAGCAGGAGGCGGTGTAGGGGCTTCTTCTTTGGCTCTTTTGAGCTTGTTGATGGCTTTTACTACCAAAAACATCACGAAGGCTACAATCAGAAACTCTGTAAAAACCGTAATAAAATCACCGTATCGGATAGCTACTTCCGAATTTACTTCTTTGCCATTTTCAAAAGTTGCATTTTTGAGTATAACCTTCCAATCCGAAAAGTTTTTACCTTGTATCAGGCTAATTGGAGGCATCACTATACCATTGATGAAAGTATTAGTAACTTTCGTAAAGGCGGCACCCATCACAAAACCTACGGCAAGGTCAATGAGGTTGCCTTTCATTGCAAATTCTTTAAATTCTTTGAACATAGAGCAATCACAATTTAGTTTTATGAATAAAATTTGGTTAATTGTGGGCGAATGTATCTAAAATTTTTCAAAAGTCTAATTTTTATTCAATTTTTTTCAAAATACAGATGCAACCTTTTAGTTTTTTTGTGCGTTTTGCCGTAAGAGCAAAAATATATGAAAGCAGATTACAAAAAATATACGCTTTACTTTAAATTTGAGGCGGGCACTTCCAGAGGCGTACTTACGCAAAAAGATACCTACTTTATTCGCATTTGGGACGAAAACAATCCCTCGTGTGTGGGTGTGGGCGAAGCCAATGTTCTCAAAGGCTTGAGTATTGATGATAGAGAAGATTTTGAGGAACAATTACAAAAAATTATTCAAAAAATTGAGAATCAAACACTAAGCAGATACGACCTAAGGCACTTGCCTGCAATTGCTTTTGCTTACGAAACAGCTCAAAAAGACCTGCAAAATGGCGGCAAAAGAATAATTTTCCCAACAAAATTCGTAGAAGGCTTGCACCAAATCCCTATCAACGGACTGATTTGGATGGGAAAGCCTGATTTTATGCTCACGCAAATTAAAGATAAAATTGAAAAAGGCTTCAACTGCCTGAAAATGAAAATCGGAGCAATAGAGTTTCAACAAGAACTTGATATTTTAAAATTCATTCGCAAAGAATTTTCAGATAAAGATTTGATTTTGAGAGTAGATGCCAACGGAGCGTTTCAGGCAAGTGAGGCTCTTGCGAAACTCAATCAGTTAGCAGAATTTAACGTTCATTCCATAGAACAACCCATTGCTCCCAAACAATGGGAAGCTATGCACGAACTTTGCGAAAAATCGCCCGTGCCTATCGCCTTAGACGAGGAGTTGATTGGTGTGTTTTCGCATACCGAAAAGCTGGAATTGTTGCAAAAAATCAAACCAACTTACATTATTTTAAAACCTGCTTTGCTCGGTGGTTTTGCCTCTTGCGAGGAGTGGATTAGCATAGCCGAAAAACTACAAATAGGTTGGTGGGTTACGTCGGCTCTGGAAAGCAACATAGGGCTCAATGCTATTGCCCAATGGACAAGCTCTTTACCTTACTGCGGGCATCAGGGCTTAGGAACAGGACAATTATATCACAACAACATAGAAAGTCCTTTGCATATAGAGGCAGGCTTTTTGAGCTACCAAGCCCAAAAATCTTGGCAAATGAATTTTTAGTGTCAATAATAATAGCTAATTTTGCAAACTCAAATTTATCGTAGTAAAATGAAAAAGTATTTCTTCTTAATTTGCTTCATTATCTCGGCTTTTGACTTTTCTTGTTTTGCCCAAGGGAGAGAAGTGGCGGATAAAATCATAGCTAAGATTGATAACCAGATTATTCTTTACTCTGATGTAGAGCAAATTGCGGCACAAATGGTGCAAGAACAGCGTGTTCCGAATACGCAAGAACTGCGTTGCCAGATACTGCAAAGCCTTGTGATAAGCAAAATGTTGATAGCTAAAGCCGAAATAGATTCGGTAATGGTTGATGCCGCAGAAGTTGATGAGGACTTCAAGGAACGTTGGAGAAGCATTTCGCAAGGGCGTACCGACGAGGAATTGAAAGAACTTTTGAGAATAGATAATCTTGAAATGTTCAAGAGCGAATTGCGAACACAACTGAAAGAACAGATGGTTGTGAAAAAAATGAGAGAACACATTACTAAAGGTGTAAAAATTACGCCCAGCGAAGTGAGGAGATATTTCAATAGAATTCCCAAAGATAGCCTGCCTGTTTTTCCAACGGAAATGGAAGTGTCGGTTATCGTAAAAACCCCCCCGTTACTTAAAGAAGAAAAAGAGCGTATAAAGAGCAGATTAGAGCAAGTCTATAAGCGTATTGTAGAAGACGGAGAAAGTTTTGAAGAAATGGCAAAGATTTACTGCGAAGACCCTTCACGCGACCAAGGTGGTGATTTAGGTTGGCACAAAAGAGGAAATTTAGTGCCAGAATTTGAGGCAGTTGTGTTCAAGATGAAACCGGGCGAAATTTCTAAGCCTGTTGAAACGCAATTTGGCTATCATCTTATCAAGCTCGTAGATAGGCGTGGCGATGAATTTCACGCCAAGCATATCTTGATGATGCCTGATTGGGAACAAGTAGATATGAAAGATGCCGAAAGATTTTTGGATAGCTTAGCTAACAGAATCCGCCAAGATAGCATTTCTTTTGAAAAAGCGGCTTTGCTTTATTCTGACGATAAAGGAGCTGGCTCAATGAATACAGCCTCTAATGGAGGTCGTTTGCCTGCCGAAGATGGTACGTATAGCATATCTATCAGAGAAATGGATAGTTTCATTTTGGATTTATTGGAAAATATGCAAGTAGGTGAAATATCTTCGCCACATACATTTAGGACTTTGGACAACAAAAAAGCCCTGCGAATTATTTATTACAAAGCCAAAAAGCCTGCCCACGTAGCCAATTTCAATACAGATTATCCAAAAATTCAGCAGGTAGCTCTTGCCAATAAGAAAAACAAAGTTCTTGCAGAGTGGGTAGAAAAAGCTAAAAATCAGGTTTTTATAGAAATAGACCCTGAATATGCTCCTTGCAATATTTTGGGCTTGCGATGATAAATTTTTACAAAAAAAATTTGTACAAAAAGCAAATAGCTGTATATTTGCAATCTCAATTTGAGCAGGAGAGGTGCCTGAGTGGTTAAAGGAGCAGTTTGCTAAACTGTCATCGGGAAACCGATGCGTGGGTTCGAATCCCATCCTCTCCTCTGCTTCTCGGGGTGTAGCGTAGCCCGGTTATCGCGCCTGCTTTGGGAGCAGGAGGTCGCAAGTTCGAATCTTGCCACCCCGACAAAACCCCTTCTATTGAAAAATAGAGGGGTTTTTATGTTTGCCGTCAGTTATCAGTCAGTAGTAAGGTTGCTGAAATTACCTAAAATATGGTTGAAAGCAAACGAACAGAAAAGTGATTTTTCAGAAAAACTCAAAATTCCCTGCCACGAGCAAGTTCCACAAGTCCTTTCACCAAAAAAGGCATTTTTCTTAAAGTAGCTATTGCCAAATTTGTGCTTCTCTTACCTCCAAAAACATAATTTTGTAAGTTTCGCCCCACACGCATACGCATAGCAAAAGTTTTGTTCCAAGCCTTTTGATAATTGCTCTCCATTTGCCTGCGTGTTTGCTTTTTTTCTAAAAAAAGTTTGATTTGTTCATTAAGTAACTTTGAGGCTTGCATAGCCATAGTCATTCCGTTACCACAAAGAGGGGCAATCATTCCCGCCGAATCGCCTGCCATAAGGATATGATTTTCTACAAGAGGCTTGAAAGCAAAACTAATCTGCGAAATGGCTAATGGTTTTTCATACAAAAAAACAGCTTTACTGAAAATTTTTTCTAAAAATGGGTTTTTCATCAGCACATTTTGCTCCATTTGAGCAATATTATTTGCATTTTTCTGCAAAAGCAAACTATCAGCCAAATAACACAAACAAAATTTATCTGCATCAACTTTTGAGATGCCACAATACCCTCCTTCAAAATTATGTAGCTCAATCAGATTGTCAAGGAAATCTAATTTTATATGATACTTTATTCCTACGAATTGTTTTTTAGCCTTTTTGGTTTCGGCTACAAAGTTTCTTTGCAAAGCAATGTCCATATTGGAGCGTTTGCCAAAAGCCCCCACCACTATTGTAAAGCAATAAGAATTTTGAGAAGTATGGAGTTCAAAAAAATCTTCTTTGGCTAAAAAATTTACGTCTTCAACATTTTCTTGGATAATTTTTACACCTTTTTGCAGAGCAATTTGAGCAAGTAAATAATCCAATGTATAACGGCTTATCCCAAAACCACCCGAAGACATTTCTTGTGAAAGAAAAGTTCCATCAGGGGCTGAAACCCTCAAATTTTTGATGATTGGCAAATTGAGGTCTTGTAAATTCACGCCAAGTCTTTCCAAAAACTTCCAAGATTCAATAGCAATGTATTCGCCACAAACCCGATGAAAAGGATAAATTTTTTTTTCAAATAGTGTTACTTCTCTGCCTTGCTCGGCAAGCTGAATGGCGAGTGTAAGTCCTGCCAGACCTCCTCCAATTATCCCAACAGAATTTTGCATAAATTTTTCAATTATTTAGTGAGCAATGAACAACGATAACTGATAATTGTTCATTGATAATTGTTCATTGATAACTGCTCACTGATAACTGCTCACTGTTCTTTGTACATTTTTATTTCCATTTTTTTATTGGCATCAATATAGCCTCTGTACATTCCTTCGGTATTGAAAGGCATAGCGATATTTCCTTGTCTGTCCAAGGCAATAATGCCCCCTGTACCGCCTAATTTAGCCATAAAATTGATAGCCTCTTGTGCGGCTTCTTGCAGACTCATTTTTTGCATCTGCATCAAAGCACTTACTCTAAAAGCAACAACGGAACGAATAAAGAACTCTCCGTGTCCTGTTGCCGAAACAGCACAACCTTGATTATCGGCATACGTACCTGCCCCGATGATAGGTGAGTCGCCTACTCTACCGTAGCGTTTGTTCATCATTCCCCCTGTGGAAGTGCCTGCAGCCAGATTGCCTTTGGTATCAAGTGCCACACAGCCTACTGTTCCGAATTTTCGGTCAGGGTTGTTATCTTCAAAGGACTTAGCATCTTTTTCTTTTTTCTTGATGTTTTTGAGTTGCTCGGAACGTTTTTCGGTAATGAAATAACTTGGCTTTACCATTGCCAAACCCTTGCTTTTGGCGAAACGCTCTGCTCCATTGCCTATCATCATTACGTGTTCGGATTGCTCCATCACGGCACGAGCGGCACTGATAGGACTTTTGATTTCATCAACGCCAGCTACCGCCCCTGCCGCCAAGTTTTGTCCGTTCATAATAGAAGCATCTAATTCAGGTTTGCCTTCGTTGGTAAGTACGCAACCCCTACCCGCATTGAACAAAGGCGATTCTTCCAAAATTTGAATAGCTTTTTCTACGGCATCTAAACTACTGCCACCTTTTTCTAAAATGGCATAGCCTACTTCTAAGGCTTCTTGCAATTTTTGGCGATAGGCTTGTTCTTTTTCGGGGGACATATCCGATTTGCGAATAACACCCGCCCCTCCGTGTATCACTATCACAGGGCGAAACTGCTGTGCCGAAAGATTGCTCGCAAGCACGCAAAATAATAAAAAGAAAAAGATTTTCTTCATTAGCTTTTTCTTTGCAAATTAAAAGTTTGTCAGTTATGATGATTTTGATATGGTTCGTTGGTAAAGATAACTTGACATTGCATCTTCTAAAAAAGTTTACAAAAAATTCAACAAATTTTCATCAACCATATTAGGCAGTGTAACTTTGAGACGTGGTTCGGTTTGCATAGCTCTTTTGATAGCAAAAATTGCCTCCTGATTTCTTGCCCAGCTACGGCGAGCAATGCCATTATTTACGTCCCAATGTAACATCATTTGCAGGCGTTTTTCGGCTTCGGGCGTGCCATCAATTACCAAACCAAAACCTCCATTGATTACCTCTCCCCAGCCTACACCTCCGCCATTATGCAAACTTACCCAAGTTGCTCCACGGAAGGCATCACCCACGAAATTTTGCACTGCCATATCTGCCGTAAAACTTGAACCATCATAAATATTTGAGGTTTCACGATAAGGCGAGTCTGTGCCTGAAACGTCGTGGTGGTCTCTACCCAATACAATCGGAGCAGAAATTTCACCTTTGGCGATGGCTTCGTTGAGAGCTTGGGCTATTTTTATTCTTCCTTCGGCATCGGCATAAAGGATACGAGCCTGTGAACCAACCACCAGCTTATTTTTCATCGCATCTTTTATCCAACGAATGTTATCGGCTATCTGCTGACGAATTTCGGCAGGAGCATTTTGATACTGCTTTTCTAAAACTTGTAAAGCAATGGCATCTGATTTGGCTAAATCTTCTTCACTTTGGCTCATACATACCCATCGAAACGGACCAAAACCATAATCAAAACACATTGGACCCATAATATCTTGCACATAAGAAGGGTATTTGAAATGAATTCTGTCTTCTGCCCATACATCAGCCCCTGCACGCGAAGCCTCGAGCAAGAAAGCATTGCCATAATCAAAAAAATATGTTCCTTTCGCTGTATGAGCATTGATAGCAGCAGCGTGACGGCGTAGTGTAGCATAGACTTTTTCCTTGAAAAGCGTAGGATTTTCAGCCATTAACAAATTAGCTTCCTCAAAACTCATTTCTACGGGATAATAACCACCTGCAAAGGGGTTGTGTAGTGAGGTTTGGTCAGAGCCTAAGTCTATGAAAATATTTTCTTGCAAAAACTTTTCCCAAATTTCTACTACATTGCCCAAGTAAGCAATAGAAACAACTTCTTTTTCGGCTTGTGCTTGGCGTACTCTTTTCACCAAAAAATCAAGATTATCAATGACTTCATCAACCCAACCTTGTTGGTGTCTTTTTTCTACTACTCTCGGATTGACTTCGGCAGTAACTGAAAGACAGCCCGCAATTTTAGCGGCTTTGGGTTGAGCACCGCTCATTCCGCCTAAGCCTGCCGTTACGAAAAGTTTGCCTTCCAATCCTTCGCCATTTTTAGAAATTTTGCGTCCTGCGTTTAGGATAGTGATGGTAGTGCCGTGTACAATTCCCTGCGAACCGATATACATATATGAACCTGCCGTCATTTGTCCGTATTGCGTAACGCCCAAGGCATTGAAGCGTTCCCAATCATCAGGTTTAGAATAATTGGGTATCATCATTCCGTTGGTTACAACAACACGCGGGGCTTCGGGGTGTGAGGGAAACAGCCCCAAGGGGTGTCCTGAATACATTACGAGGGTTTGCTCGTCGGTCATAGTGGCTAAATATTGCATTGTGAGCAAGTATTGAGTCCAATTCTGAAAAACTGCTCCATTGCCTCCGTAGGTGATAAGTTCGTGGGGGTGTTGGGCAACGGCAGGGTCAAGGTTGTTTTGTATCATTGCCATAATGGCGGCGGCGTGCAGACTTTTGTGCGGATACTCGTGTATGGGGCGTGCATACATAGCATAAGTAGGGCGAAAGCGATACATATAAATTCTGCCATACTTTTGCAGTTCTTCGGCAAACTCTTTTGCTAAAACACTATGCCACCGAGCAGGAAAATAACGCAAAGCATTCTTGATAGCTAATTTTTTTTCTTCTTTGCTTAAAATATCTTTGCGTTTGGGGGCGTGATTGATACTTTCATCATATACAGGTAGCGGTGGTAGCTCGGTAGGGATACCTTGCAAAATTGCTTCCTGAAAACTTTGTTCGGCTGTAAGCATACAAATTTACGTTTTGTTTATAGACCTTTTAGGCTTTAAAACCTGAAAAAGTTTGGATAAGTTCAATTACAACTTACTAAAACGCTTCGTTACGCTACCTTGCTTGGTGTGTAGATGTAGGACATACACTCCTCGGCTAAGCGTATCAGTTACTATTTCGATGTGGTTGTTGGTGTTACTCCAAACGATATTTTGTTTTTGCCCCAGAGTATTGTAGATTTCTAACTTTTCTACGCCAAAATTAGCAATATCTATCCAAATTTTTCCATTTGTTGGGTTGGGGAATAATTTTATTTTGCTTTCTAAATTGGCATTTACGGCAGTTACAAATTCAAAATTTACGATACGCATCACACGCACGGTATCGCTGGGGTTATAGTTGGCATCACCTGGGTGGAAAGCCATAATATCAGCTTCGCCAAAATTTTGCCTTATGACTAAAATAGTATCCTCTTCAATTTGAGCAACATTATTGTTGGTTGAAAATAATTTTGCAGGCAAACCTTTTGACGTAGTTACCGAAACATCAAACCTATTGTTTCCGAGAGCTACATAAGTAAGCGACGAAGCAACTATGGTCTGACTTGCTTTATTGACAAGCAAAGTATAGCCTTGTGAACCTGTATTAGAGCTGCCATCAGTAGCTGTAATCGTAAAACTGAATGTTCCTGCCTGAGTAGGTATACCACTCAACTCGCCTGTACTTGGATTGAGGCTTAGTCCTGTGGGTAATGTACCTGCTGAAACAGAGAAAGTATAGGGGGCTGTTCCACCTGTTGCCGAAAAAGTAAAGGAGTAATTATTTCCTACTTCTGTACTTGGAAGCGTAGGACTTGACGGCAGAACCGTAAGATTTACAGGAGCAAATAGTGTATAAATCTCTCCTGTGGAAAAATTTTGACTATTAGTTGTATAGATAGGTGTTGATGCCGTAGTGGTGATGCCTGTTGCGTCCCAAACACCAGCATTAAGCCTATGTACTTTGGCGTTGTTGGTATTACAACCTGTGTTGAAAAATGTGAGTATGCCATTTCCACCACTTAGTAACCATCTACCTGCGGCTATGTCGGTGCTACCTGTGGGGGCAGGAGGTGATAAAGTGCCAAAAATTGCTTTGGCAGAAGTTCCACCGTTGGGATTGATGCTCAAATGCCTGATAGAAGTAGCACTTCCTACGGGGAATACGTATTCTATTCCTATTTGCAAATTGTTTCGCACCAAGCCACCTGTGCCGTTGGTTTCTACGTAAGAAGTAGAAGCATTCGTAAAAGTTTGTGTAATTTGATTAGTTGCGGGGTTTGCCGTAAGCAACAAATCAAAATTACCTACCTGCAAACGTCCTTGTGTGAAAGTTATAGAAGCACTTTCCACGCTGTTGTTGAGTTGAACGTGGGCAGGGTTATTGATGGTTATATTGTTGAAGGCAGAGCTATTGGTTGTAATGGTTTGCAGAGCTGTACCATCAAATATTACATTTCCTGTACCTGCATTGAAAGTGCCGTTTCCTGTCCAATTGCCACGTAAGTTGATGTTGTGATTAATGGCGTTGAGCGTAGAACCTGTGTTAATGGTTAAATTTCCGTTTACTGCGATGTTTCCTCCCAGAGATGAAATGGAACTATTGGTAAAAAGCAAATGATGGAAGGTAGATGCTACAATACTTGGAATACTATTCGCATAAATAAACAAGTTATTATTAGCTGTAAGCGTTTTTGTAAGAATATCGGTGTTTCCTCTGTATTCTATTACGGCACCAGCAGCATTGGTAACAGGAACTTGGCAAACTTCTAAAATAAGCCTTCTACCTGTTGGAGAAGCATTATCCCCTAACTGATTTGTAATTGAGCCACCTCCAGAAATTGGAGCACCTACGTTTGTATAAAAGAATACATTTCCTATACCATCTAAAACCGTAATGTTTCCATTGACTTGCCCTGTACCTGAATTAGATTGGGCAAAATTCATCGGATTTGTACTTTGGTTTTGGATAGTTAAATTGCCATCCAAACGCCATTGAGAACTATCTTGCAAGTTGAATATGCCTTGATTGCTAATGTTTCCATTGAAAATAAAAAAAGATGTATTTGTGCCATTTACCTGCATTGTTCCGCTATTTCCCACGGTTACTGTACCATTGAAAGTATTTATGCCGCCAGTGGTGTTATCTTCCCAAGTGCCATTGATGGTAAGGTTGCTACTTGCAGTAAAGTTCCCATTATTTACCCTAAATGTAATACTTGCTGGTACAATAAAATCATTCTGAACGGACAAATCGCCAGTATTTGCAGGAATGTTTTTAACAGAGTTATTCAATAAACTAAGCGTTCGGTAAGCAGTGGCTTTGAGTTGCTGGTCGCCTACTCTATTGTAAAGTACGGTATTAGGATTTGTAGCAGCATCAAGTACGCCTGTACTCATCGGAACTTGGTCGGAGGCGTAGGCTAATATAGCATTTGCCCCTTGTAGCCAAGTGCTGGTAGCTGTTGCCCCATTGAGCGTACCATTTCCATTGATTTGCACACCTGTTGTATTATTGTTGGTAACGGTTACGTTATTTGCTATCAACAATTGGGAGGCGTTGGTTACATTAAAAATCACATTTTGCCCATTGGCAATAACGGTATTAGATAAGAAGTTGCCATTTCCCCCACCAGCAGAGCCAAAAATCATTGTTTGATTGGGCGTAATAGTCAAAGGGGGTGTAGTTTTATTGAAATTGTATGGACAATCGCAGTTAATATCAAATGTGCCATTATTGGTAATATCATTTTCAAATAAAAATACTGAACCATTTGCCGAAGGATTTGCTAAAAAAGAACTTCCCGCTCCAATCGTAATAGCTCCCGTAAATTTATTTGTTCCACCTGCACCTGTATCAAGAATCGAGGCATTATTGAGTGTTGTAGTACCCGAAACACTTAAATTAGTTGATATATCTAAGGTACTGTTATTTATGGTAAGTGTTTCGAATACAATTGTAGCTGCTGATAGTGTTTTTGTTCCCGGATTTGAAATTTCCAAATTTATGTAAGGATTACCCGAAAAATCAGCAGGAATACTACCTGCCCCACCCCTAAATTCTACGATTGTACCTGTTGTGGTGGCAAAAGTATTATTCGTAATAGTAGGCAGACCATTGAAAGTTACAGCTAACCTCGCTCCCGATACCCCTGCAAGGCTTGCCGCTGTAAAGGCTTGGTCTGTAACTAATGTTACAGGGTTTCCTATGTTAATAATTGTACCCGCACCTACGCTTGCACTTGCAGGGATAGAAGCATCGTGCTTGATACGTACATTAGCATTTGCTACGCCATTAGGGCTACAATTACAAGCTATCGTACCATCGTTCGACCATAAATTGCTATTTACATTCCAGATGGCACCATTAGCAAGGGTGTAGTAGTCGGGAGAGGTGAAAACAGCCAACTCTGCGACTACTCCTGCTGATAAAGCAGCAGCCTCATACGTTGAAGGGGCTGATAGATAGGTTGTAGGTAATACATTCCAACTGCCCGCAGTAGGCGTATTGTACTTGTATATCTTGGAGCTTGCCCCATAATTGCCCACTATCTTTACATTGGAGGCAGTGCTAGAACGCACAAACCAAGCCCCTTGCCCGCCACTGGGAATGGCAATAGTAGGCGTACCATAACGAGCCCTTGCACCATTGGCATTTGCCACCGAAATAGGACGATACGCCGTAGCAGTACCCACGGGGAACTCCAAATTAGTGGCTGTTCCTTGCCTATCCACAAAGCCCGTACCAGCCGTTACGATATAATGCAGCGTATAATTCGTACTCAAAATTTGGTCGGCTATGGTGGGGTTTTGGAGATTTAAGTCCCCATTATTTAGGGTTAGTTTGCCATTTTGAAGGTAGAGTTGCGTACCTATGGTTGGAGAAGCAGTTCCTATTAAAGTAAGTCCAGCAGCATTATTGAGCGTTAAATTACTAAAATTTAGTCCGCTGCTGCCCGTGATAGTTTGAGCATTTGTGCCATTGAAAGTTATATTACTTGTAGTAGAAGTTATCGCAGAGCCGCCCATAGCCAAGTTACCTTTGAGAACTGTACTTGCCCCCAGAGATTTTACGCCACTCCCTTCTAATATCAGATTGTGGTATTGCCAGCCTTTGATAGTTTGGTTTCCTGCCCTATTAAAGGAAACAGTATTCGCGTTCGTGGCAGCATCAAATACACCTGCCGTACTCATAATTTCTTTATCAGATTGGTGGTACAAAACAGCATTCAGACCTTGTAGCCATTTAGAAGTAGCGTCCTCGCCTTGCATAGCCCCATTGCCCTTAAAAGAGAGATTGGTACTGTTATTGGTAAGCGTTTTACCCGATTTAATGAATAAGGTTTGCCCTGTAGTAACATAAAAATTCACCGCTGCTCCGTTGCCGTTTTCAATAGTTACATCAGAAGCTACTTCTCCACTACCGCCACCGTCATAGCTGAAATTCATTGAGGCATTAGGCGTAATGAGCAGAGGAGGCGAAGTAGTTTTCTTAAATTGGTAGAAACAATTGCAGTTGAGATCAAACGTAGCTCCTGCGTTGTTGCTAATATCTCCTTGAAAGATAAAATAGGAGGAATTGCTCCCCGAACCCACTGCTTTAAATATGCCATTATTCGTAATTGCTCCTTTAAAGGTATTCGTTCCAGCAGTGGCAGCATCTGTAAAAGTACCTCCTGCATCAATGGTTGTTGTTCCCTCCACCGTAAAGCTAAAACCAGCGGTATTGAGCGTTCCTCCGTTTTGTATGGCTAAATTTAGGCAAGTAGCATCTGCCATAAGAGTTACGGTATTACCATTACAAATAATTACATCGTCTGAAATACTTGGGACACTTGTAGCAGCAGCACCTCCACAAGAAACAGTAGACCAAGTGCTTGAGGCAAACCAAGAACCGCTTTGCCTGCTGTAGTAAGTAATAGCCTTTGTTAGCAAAGAGTTCAAAAGAAAGTAAAGAATGAATAATGTTTTTTTCATAATATTTTAAAGTTTTATTTTGTTTTTTGCATATATTCTAACAATCAGACCAAAGTAATTGCTTTTTTAAAAAAAAATCCCAAAAGATGAATATCTTTTGGGAGAAGGTTGGGTTTAACTACCGCAAGCCTCGCAATCGTCGGGGTTATCCAGAGAGCAAAGCATATCTTTTTGTTTTTGCTCTACGCTTACTAATTCTTGTTTTTTCTGCTCTTTAAGGGTTTCGGCATCAATGGTAAATTTGATGGCACTGCTGGCGGCTTGGGTACGTAAGTAATACATACCTGTTTTCAAGCCTAATTTCCAAGCGTAGAAGTGCATTGAGGTCAGTTTGCCAAAATTAGGTTCTGTTACAAAGACATTCAGACTTTGGCTCTGGCAGATGAAAGCCCCACGGTCGGCTGCCATTTCCAAAATAGTTTTCTGCTTGATTTCCCAAGCCGTTTTATAGATTTCACGGATATTAGCAGGGATTTCCTTGATATTTTGGATAGAACCCTCGGCGGCTTGTATTTTTTCTTTCATTTTTTCACTCCATAAGCCCAAATCTACCAAATCTTTGAGTAGGTGCTTATTTACCACTACAAACTCTCCCGAAAGTACCCTACGCGTGTACATATTGCTGGTGTAAGGCTCAAAACATTCGTTGTTGCCCAAAATTTGGGAAGTAGAAGCCGTAGGCATAGGTGCAAGCAGTAGCGAGTTTCTGACGCCGTGTTTTTTTACTTTTTCTCTTAGACTTTCCCAGTCCCAACGCCCTGAACTTGGTTTTACGCCCCACATATCAAACTGGAAGATGCCTTGCGAAATAGGCGAACCCGCAAAAGTTTCGTAAGGACCTTGCTCTATGGCAAGTTCCATTGATGCCTCAACGGCAGCGTAATAGATAGTTTCAAAAATATCTTTGTTCAAGCCGCGTGCCTCTTCGCTATCGAAAGGCATACGTAGCAAGATGAACACATCGGCAAGCCCTTGCACACCGATACCAATGGGGCGGTGGCGTTTATTGCTCCGCTCTGCTTCGGGTACAGGGTAATAGTTAATGTCAATGATTTTGTTGAGGTTACGGGTAACTACTTTGGTAACTTCGTAGAGTTTTTGGTGGTCAAACTTGCCATTGATAACGTATTTGGGTAGTGCCAAAGAAGCCAAATTACAAACGGCTACCTCGTCGGGGGAGGTATATTCTATGATTTCGGTACAAAGATTTGAAGATTTTATCGTCCCCAGATTTTTCTGATTAGATTTCTTGTTGGCGGCATCTTTGTATAAAATGTAGGGATTTCCTGTTTCAATCTGCGATTCTAATATCTCAAACCACAAATCTTGTGCTTTCATTACTTTTCTGGCTCTCCCCTCCGACTCATACTTTTCATACAATCTTTCAAATTCTTCGCCATAGCACTCCGAAAGTCCGGGGGCTTCATTGGGGCAGAACAACGACCAAGTTTCATTTGCCTCTACACGTTTCATAAACAAATCAGGTATCCAGAGGGCATAAAATAGGTCTCTGGCTCTAAGTTCTTCGGCTCCGTGGTTTTTGCGTAGCTCCAAGAAAGCCTCTACATCGGCGTGCCAAGGTTCTAAATAAATAGCAAAAGCTCCTTTGCGTTTGCCGCCGCCTTGGTCTATGTAGCGGGCTGTATCGTTAAAGACTTTGAGCATCGGAATAATGCCGTTGGAGTAGCCATTTGTCCCTTTGATGTACGAGCCTGTTGCTCTGATGTTATGAATGGCTAAGCCTATCCCCCCAGCCGATTGTGATATTTTAGCACATTGTTTTAGTGTATCATAAATGCCATCAATAGAATCTTCTTTCATCGTGAGCAAAAAGCAAGAAGAAAGTTGTGGTTTGGGTGTACCCGCATTGAAAAGCGTGGGCGTAGCGTGAGTGAACCACTTCTCCGAAAGTAATTCATAGGTTTTGAGAACTGCCTCTATGTCGTCTTTGTGGATACCTACGGCTACACGCATAAGCATATGTTGAGGACGTTCGGCTACTTTGCCGTCCATACGCAAAAGGTAAGAACGCTCCAAAGTTTTGAAACCAAAATAATCGTAATGATAATCCCTATCGTAAATGATAGAAGAATCCAAAAGGGCAGCATTTTTACGAATTACCTCATAGACATCTTTGGCAATCAAGCCTGCATTTTCGCCTGTTTTGGGGTCGATGTATTCGTAAAGTCTTTTCATTGTATTAGAAAAAGACTTGCTCGTTTCTTTGTGCAAATTGGAAATAGCAATACGAGCCGCCAAAATAGCGTAATCGGGGTGAATAGTAGTAAGCGAAGCAGCCGTTTGTGCCGCAAGTTCATCTAATTCAGTGGTGGGTATTTTGTCGTAAATACCATTTATGACACGTTTAGCGATTTCTACTGGCTCAACGAATTTCATATTTAAGCCGTAGCACAACTTTTCAATGCGAGCCGTGATTTTATCAAATTTCACGGACTCTAAACGACCGTCTCTTTTTTGTACAAGCACAGGGTTTGAGTTTTTTAAGGTGAAACAATATATCTTTGTAAATTCACTCAAACGAGTAATTTCACAAAGGTTTGAAGAACACAAATAAAAGTGATGCTTCTAGTTTATGATTGATTTCGTCATTACGAGGTTTGCGACAGCAAACCCTTGTAGATACGCCCTTGCAGTACGTATCTGCTTGCTCGCAACCGAAGTTCAGCGAAGCCAATGAACGACTTGAACAAGTATCATACATTTGAAAACACTACCAAAATAAATTTATGAGTAATTCAAAATTAAGACTTTTTTACGATAAAAAGTTTTCTGATGTAAGTTTTTTTCTAAAATTTTTAATAAAAAGCGAAAAACCTAACTTCTGTTAGGTTTTTCATACGAATTTTTAGGTGTATTTGCTTTGCACATGCAGGCAATTATGGCATTACCACTTTGTCAATTACGTGAATCACACCGCTGCCAGCTTGTACATCAGGAGTTACTACGTTAGCACCATTTACGGTTACTTTGCCGTCTTTCTTTTCAATTTTTAGTTTTTTACCTTGAAGCGTAGCTACTTCGGTTACGCCGTCTTTGATGTCAGCGGCTTTGATAGTGCCTTTTACTACGTGAAATTTCAAAACATCAGCTAATTTAGCTTTATTTTCGGGCTTGAGCAGGTCTTCTAAGGCTTTTTTATCAACGACAGCGAAAGCGGCGTTAGTAGGAGCAAAAACCGTAATACTATCGGCGGCGTTGCTCAAAGCACCTACTAAATCAGCGGCTTTCACAGCGGTTACAAGCGTACCGAACATAGTAGTATCGGCAGAAGCAACTTCTACTACCGATTTAGGTCTTTTGGCTTCTTCTTCGGCTTTTACTTTGGCTAATGAATCTTCCTTAGCTTTTGCAGCCAAAGAATCGGCTTTTGCTTTTTCAGCATCACCACCTTGCTTGCTATCGCAAGCAGCGAAAATTGTAGCACCAAAAAGAATTGCGGCGAAAAATTTAGTTGATTTCATTGATTTTTAGGGTTTTTAGGGTTTTGGATTTACTATGTTATTTAACTTATTGGCTTTTGTTTCGCAAATATAACAAAGTTTTTTAAAAAATGTTTTTTGCAAAAATTTTTTTCTGAAAAGTCTTACCACTTCACCTGCAAAGTTCCATAGAAGCCTCTGCCATCGGCAGGAATGATACCAGGCCCAGGATACGCCTCAGCTCGGCGGGTAAAATATTGTTCATTGAGCAAATTATTGATGCTAAACTCGGCTCGTAGCATACGCCAATCGTAAGCAAAAGACCAATCCACAACGCTATAACTCGGTATAATACCCTCAATTGCCGAAGCCGTACGCCGAGTATTTGAGGCATCAGAAAAATGCTCGGCAGTGTAGGCGTATTGTAGCGTAGTGCTAAAATTTTTGTATTTGAGCGTATTACCTATTTTCAGCGTAACAGGCGGCACCATCTCCACCTTGCGGTTGCGAATAGAACTTTCTTGCGTACGCACATAACGAGCATCTATCACGGCAAAATTTCCAAACACACTCCAACGCCAAGGCGTTTCTTCCTTACCGAGCAGGCTAAGCACCGAAATTTCGGCAAAAGCCTCTACCCCAACATTGCGAGCATCAGAGATATTACTACGAAAACGAAAATCATTGAACAGCACCGTATCGGTACGTAATACTTGCCCAATTTTGCCTTTGTAGCTCAAATAGAACAAAGTAACTTCATACGTAAAAAGATTGTCGGTATTGCCTCGCAGTCCTAAATCGGCGGTGAAGCCTTTTTCATCTTGGATATTGGCATCTATTCGCAAATTGGGGTTATTGATACGCAAGTCGGTAAAGTTGATGGCTCTGTAATTTTGCGAAAAATTAGCATAGATTTCCATTTTCGGATTTTTCTTATAGCTTGCTCCCAGCCCTGCAATCAAGAAACTTCGCCTTCTTTGCAGACTTTCGTCAATTTTATTCTGAACAATGATATTGCCTGCTCCGTCAATTACATAGCGTTTGTAGTAGCCTTCGGCAAAGGTGCGGATATTCTCCCAACGCAAGCCGGGCGTAAGGCTCAATTTATTATTGATTTTGAAAATATTTTCTACAAAAATGGCATAATTTTCATTTGGGAAGCGGTAGTCGGAATCTTCTAAATTATCGGGATTTAAGAAATTGAAATTAGCATCACTGCCATTTGTACCAAAGCCTTGTCTTGCTCTACTAAGTCCTCTGTAAATTCTTGTGCCTACCAAAAAAGTGTGTTTTTGCTTTCCTACTGAATAATTGTGTAGTAAGCGAGTTTCTGAACCAAAATTCTGAAATTTTCCTGCAATAAGCGTTCTTTCTTTGCCAAAGTCGGCTACGTTGATGCGGTCTAAATTTCCCAAAGAAAGCCTTTGAGCCAAAAGCCCAAAGTTTCGGATATTGATTTGTGTGTTTGGGTTGAGTTTGTAGGTAAAATTCAGAGCAAGCAAGTTCCAATCCACAGCGAACCAGTTTCTTGCTCGCAATGATTGACGAGGGTTTTCTTCAAAGTTCTTATCGGTCAGTCCGCCGGGCTGTTGAGCCAAATAATTCATTTTGGTAATTTGCAGTTCGGAAAAAAATTTTTGTGAAAATCGGTATTCCAAACCTGCATAAAAATTATGATACCCAAAACCCGAATTAGGTCGATAGCCCTGCCCCGTTTTGTATTGGTAGTAGGTGTAGTAATTAAGTTTGCCGATAGTACCGCCCAAGCTATTGAAAGAGCCAAGAAATCCCCACGAGCCAACAGACTGACGGCTGGTAAGTTGTATTTTTTTGTCGCTACCCTTTTTAAATTTGAAGTTCAACATTCCACCAAACTGCGTGCCATATTGCAAGGAAGCCGCTCCACGCACAATTTCTATGCGTTCCAAAGCCTCCACAGGAGGCGTATAGTAGGCTTCGGGGTAACCTAAGGCATCGGCAGAGATGTCGTAACCATTTTGCCGAACATTGAAGTTGGAAGTACGATTGGGGTTCAATCCTCTGCCTCCGATGCCCAACTGCAAGCCTGCTTGGTCGCTTTCCCAGATGTTTAGCCCTGTGATGCGTGCAAAAACTTGACGAGCATTGTTGGTGGCAAAATTGGCTGTAAGTGCTTTTAGGTCAATGACTTCTGTTTTTTTGGCTTCGTAGATGCCAAACTCCTCAACGGCTCGCAGGCGAGTAAGCCCCAAAAGGCGTTCTCGTTCGGCTTGCACGGTGATGGCTTCAATTTCGTTATCAAAATCTTCTAAACGAATGTTTAAGACCAAATCTTGGCTGAGCGTTATTTCTTGATAATGCGTTTTTTTATCAGCACAGAAGGCTATCAGTGTGTAATTGCCTTTCGGAATATTTGTAAGGTTGTAGTTGCCGTTTTCGTCGGTTTGTGTTTGGAATGATGTGCCTTGCAAAGCTACCACACCATAGCTGATTTTCTCGGAATTGGCTACAATAAGCCTGCCCGAAATACTATATCCCTGCGAAAAAGCAGAAGTCAAAAAGCCAAGATACAGATAAAAACTCAAAAGGAAACGATTTGTACCGAACATAGCTCTGGAAATTGATGAACGGCACAAAGTTAAGGATTTTATTTAGATTTTGTCTAAATAAAAGTATTCTTTTTCAAACCAAGATGCATACATTGGGTAGTTGTTGGCGATACGTTGTATTTCGGAGGCTTTCTCGCCGACAGGTTTCAGGAATTTGGCAGGATTACCTGCCCAAATGCTTCCTGCTTCTACCTTTGCTCCCGCAGGTACTACTGCCCCCGCCGCAATAATAGAACCCGTACCGATATGAGCATTATCCATAATGATAGCTCCCATACCTACCAAAACGTTATCTTCAATAATACAACCATGAACTACTGCATTATGAGCCACCGAAACGTTATTTCCTAAAATCGTTTTAGAACGCTGATACGTACAATGTAGCACTGCCCCATCTTGAATATTGCAGTTATTACCGATTTGGATAGTATTTACATCGCCTCGCAGTACGGCATTGAACCATACGCTACAATTATCGCCCAGAATCACTTCTCCTACCAAAGTTGCGTTGGGAGCAATGAAACAATTTTTGCCAATTTGTGGCGTAAAACCTCTTACAGGAATAATGAGAGCCATATTTTTTGGTGGTTAAAACTAACGGCAAGATACAAAACTTTCTCTTATTTGGAATTGATTTAGGAAAAAACTAACTTGCAAAAACTTGTTACTTAATACCACTAATTTCTTGTTGCCAGCAACCATTGGCGAATCGGGGTGGTATGCTGTAAGAGCCTTAGGTACAAACGGAGCTACCAGCCGAAGAACCAACGCCCAAAACTTCACCTATACGACCTCTGTTTGTACTACTGATGCCAGCATTAGTAGCATATCGCCTTCGGGAAATTCCTGTAACCTCACTGAAAATCAGCAAATAAGAATTGTAGTGAAAAATGAAGGTACTACACTTATCACCAACATCAACGTAAGCTACGAAGTGAAAAAATCGGATAATACGATTTTACTTAATGGCACAAGAAATATTGTTTCCTTAGCCCCCAACGCTACCGAAAACATAGACCTAACAGCTGATTTCAGCATTTCGGAAGAAACTTATACTATTTCAGCCTCGCTTACTGCCACAGGCGACCAAAACGCCGCCAATAACCAAAGAACCACCACAGCTAAAAATATCGGTGTGAATGTAAGCCTCACGCAAAACGGCACAAAACTCGTAGCCACAGCAGGTTACAGAAACTACCGCTGGTTTAGAGATGATGTGTTTATTGGAACAACTAACAGTGTGAATGAATTAGACATCAACCAAACAGGTACTTACAAAGTGGAAGCTCAATCTATCAGTAGCACTTGTAAAAAAATGTCAGAGCCTTTGGTGGTAAGTATTTTAGCTTTGGAAGACATTTCTAATGAACTTGTTGTTTATCCCAATCCTATGCAGAATCGTTTGCAAATTGATTTGCCCAAGCAAATGCAAGGCTCAAAAGTAGTAGCTATCACCGATTTGAGCGGAAAAATACTATACAAACACACATATAACCAAGAAAATCAACTTGAAATTGCCGTAGATAAACTGCCAAAAGGAATGTATTTGTTAGAAGTGAAAAACGAGTATTACAAGGCTGTAAGGAAGTTGATGAAGTAGTAGATACGCACAGTTGTGCGTATCTACTTACGCATAGTATCAAATTTCATAGTATTTTATAGCACTATGAAACTTGTTTGTAAGGATAGTATCCTTTCGGAGTTATCCTTACTGGGCTTACTACAAAGCCCTCTATCCCATTAGTCGTAAGACAGTTTGGGATTGCCTGAAAAGAAAAATTAGTATTTTATACATAACAAATACTATGCCATACTATATTTTTTGTGATGTATTTACTATACACCACAAGGTGCTTCACTTTCTTGCCCCCCTCCAAAACACTCCCAAAGGTAGTTTTTTGCTAAATTTATCTTGCAAATAAAGTTCGCCAAATTGTTTTTCAGTAAAAAAATCTTTTGAAATATTATTCATCAGTGTTTCGGCAACAAGAGCCGAAAAGCCCATAGAGTACAAATTGAGAATAAGGAAGCTGTTTTTTTCGTCTAAAAGTTCCAAACAGATTTTAAGCATTTCATTGAGGCTATCTTCCAAAATCCATTTTTCGCCATTTGCCCCTCTACCGTAGGCGGGTGGGTCCAAGATGATACCATTGTATTTTTTACCTCTTTTTTGCTCTCTTTTTACAAATTTGAGAGCATCTTCGCATACCCAGCGTATATCCTGCAAGTCTGAATTTTCCATATTTTCCCTTGCCCAAGTGATAACTTGTTTTACCGAATCTACGTGAGTTACTTCTGCTCCTGCTGCTCGTGCCGCAAGTGATGCCCCTCCCGTATAAGCAAATAAATTTAACACTTTGGGAACAAAAGTCATATTTTTGAGTGTATCAATGATATAGTTCCAATTTTCAGCCTGTTCAGGGAAAACGCCTACGTGCTTGAAAGCAGTCAGCCCCAAACGCATTTTCCAGCGAATTTGCTCATACAAATACGTAATCCACCATTGTTCGGCAATGCCTTTTTTCAGCAACCACTCTCCCCTTTCGGTGCTTTTGTCTGTATTTTTGGCACGTCTGAAATAGGCGTGAGCCAGATTTTCCCATTCTTTATCCGAGAGGCTTTTGTCCCAAATAGCCTGTGGTTCGGGGCGAGCTACGATTTGCTTACCAAAACGCTCTAACTTTTCAAAATTTCCGCTATCAAGCAGTTGGTAGTCGTGCCAATGAGTGGGCGTGAGCAAGTACATTCTTCAAAACTGAATTTAGGGTTTTCGCGTGAAAGCGTAAGTTTCTGTATCAAGTTTGAGTCTCATTTCGTTTTTGCTCAATGCCAAAATCTCGGCTTGTGTTTTTTGATTTTCGGCATCGGTAGCGATTAGTGTTTTCCCATCGGTGCTGATAGTCCATTTACCTTTGATGATATTTCCTTGACTTGTCATTATCATTGTCCCATCTGCTGAAAACTCAAAAGAAAGTTGTATTTTTTCCGAGAGGGTCGCAATGCTTTCTTCCATAGCTTTTGCTTCTATGGGATTTTCTTTCGCCGTTTGAGTGATTTTTTCTTCAAGTTCTTTTTTCATAGCCTCTTTATCTATTTCCCATTTGCCGAGTATCATTTCTTCGGGTTTGCTTTGGCAGGCGTACAAACTTATTATGAAAAAACCGAAAATAAAACTTAATCTGAATTTCATAAAGAAAGGTATTTTGCTACAAATAAGGCTATTTTTTGTGAAAATTCCGAACAATTGCTCAAAAAACCTTTTGAAAAAAGCAAGAAAAAATTTAACTTTTGCGATAAATCTAAAAATTTCTATATTTGGCATTGAAGTTGTTTGATAGTTGAATAGTTGTTTAGAAAAAACATTTATATCATTTCATTCATCATTTATCATTCATAATTCATCATTTAGTTTCGTTATGTCTCATTTAGACCATATTCGCACCGTTGAAGAAGCCTTCCGAAAATTAGGCTTAGACCCCAAAGACGCCAAATCTCCGATACAAGGAGCTTGGATTTTTAAGCGTGGCTCGGCTACTGTACGTGTAATGCTCAACTCCACACCTACCTCCGATGGCGAACAGAAAACGCTCGCTATGATGGCTCATATTATGTCTATCCCCAAAAGAAGAAAAGGCGATTTTTTCAGGCGTTTATTAGAAATGAACAGCTCCTTTATCAACGAACGTTTTGAGATTTTTGACAATGAAATCTACGTTACGGCTGTAAGATATTTAGACGGCTTAGACTCAAGCGAAGTAGTAGATATAATGCAAGAAATTAGCGAAACAGCCGATTTTGTTGATGACAAACTCAAAAAAGAATTTGCAGATGCTTTTTAATTGCAACAAACCACTAAAAAACCAAAATTTATGACCAAAACTATTTTCATACTTTTCGGAACAATATTCCTTACTATTGCTGCCTTGGCACAAGATTTTAAGGTACTAAGCAGTCAGGGAAACAATGTTTTTCAGAAAACCAAACAAAGAATTTGGGCAGGTACTACACTCAAAACCAGCGACGCCATCACCATAGCTCAAGGCGGCTACCTGGGGCTGATGCACACAAAAACTGGAAAAACCATTGAAGTAAAAAAAGCAGGCAACTACTTGATGAGTAATCTTGTTCCTAAAACAACAGGTAGTTCTCTGGTTGCCAAATACGGTAGCTACGTAGGCGAAGAAATGGTGAAAGTAGAAAAACAAGACATCAACAAGAACCACCGAAAATATATGGCTGTAACAGGAGCAGTAAATCGCGAAAGAGCTATTGGCGTGCAAAAAACCATCACACTCTTAGCCCAAAGCGAAGAAACTATTTTCCACTCTACGGCTATTATCCAGTGGCTGCCCGATGAAGCTATGCCAAATGCTAAATATTACGTGTTGGTAAGTAATTTAGAAGGTGAGCAAGTGGCTTGGTACGAAACTGACCAAACTGCCCTCTCCGTAGATTTTGCTTATCTGAAAAAAGGCAAAAGCGGAAAGGCTGATTTTTTAGTAACGGTAACAAGCGTTCAGAATCCTAACCTGAAAAACACCATTAACGTTTCCCTGCTCAACAGCAACGAATACGATAACATCAAAAAAGAATTAGGCGACTTCAAACCCGAAAATGCTTTAGATTATATGCTACTTGCCAAATTTTTTGAAGATAAAAAACTCAATTTAGATGCCTTAGCCTGTTACCAAAAAGCCCTTGCTCTCAACAATTCCGAACACTACAAAACCGCCTATATGGAATTTTTGGTACGCAATAAAATGGGATATACTTATGAGGAAGAGAAATAGTTAGATTTAAGCAAAACTTTTATTCAAAAATTAACCCAAACGCAAAAAAATATTTCTTTCTTGTTGCTTTTAACAAAATTTATGTATTTTTTTGTAATAGTTTATTTACGTATGCTTAACAAAATCAACACACGGCAAGCCCTTTTCGGGCTTGTTTTGTTTTTAGTTTTTCCCTGCCAACTGCCCACAAGCCGCATCAATATCTTTGCCGCGGCTTCGGCGTATTTTTACGGTTACACCTCGTTTGCGTAAGTATTCGGCAAAGGTATCCAATTTATTAACATCTGTATTTGTAAAATTAGCCTCCGCAATGGGATTATACTCAATGATATTAACCTTTGAAGGAATATGCTTGGTAAAACGATACAACTCTTCGGCATCTTGGAGCGAGTCATTAAAATCTTTGAACACAATATATTCGTAAGTAAGTGGATTTTTAGTTTTGGCAAAATAATATTTCAGAGCGTCGCGAAGCGAGTCGAGCCTGTTGGAGTCATTGATAGACATAATTTGGCTACGTTTTTCGTCGTTGGCGGCGTGTAACGAAAGAGCCAAATTACACTTGAAGCCTTCATCTGCCAATTTCATTATCATTTTAGCAACGCCTGCCGTAGAAAGCGTAATGCGTTTGTACGACATATTCAGTCCTTCGGGGGAAATGATTTTTTCAATCGCTTGCATTACATTGTTGTAATTGAGCAAAGGCTCACCCATTCCCATAAATACGATATTGGTAAGAGGCATCTGATAGTGAGTTTGGGCTTGCTCGGCAATAGCAACTACCTGCTCGTAAATTTCGTAAGGAGCAAGATTGCGTTCGCGTTTCATATAGCCTGTGGCACAAAACTTGCAATCCAACGAGCAACCCACTTGCGACGAAACACAGGCAGTCATTCGGGTTTCGGTAGGAATTAGCACGCCTTCTACCAAGCGGTTATCATAGAGCCGAAACGACGACTTGATGGTTCTATCGGCACTGATTTGTTTTTGATGTACGCTCAATTTATAAATAGCAAAATGTTCTGAAAGCCAGTTTCTAAACGTTACGGGCAGGTTAGTCATTTCATCAAAGCTATTAGCCGATTTTCGCCAAAGCCATTCTGCAATTTGCTTTGCCCTGAAAGCAGGTTGATTTTGCTCTCGAAGATAGTTTTCCAACTCTGCTGTGCTAATAGCACGAATATCCTTTTTTTGTGTCATACTGCCTTGTTTTGGGCAAAGTTACGAAAAAAAGAGCAAATTTTTTAGCTTCAGCCTTTCAAATCAAAACACTTGCAACACACAAAAGCCATTTCATAGGTTTTTACGTTGCTCTTAAATAAACCCCCAATATTGTTACATCATCAGTTTGTTCATTTGCACCTTTCCATTGCTCAAAAGTTTCTTTGATTTTTCTTAATTTTTGCTCTTTTGGCAAATCGGTAATTTGTTGGATTAGTTCTCTGAAACGCTTTTTAGAGAATTTTTTATCTTTTTCGCCTCCAAATTGGTCTTGGAAGCCATCGGAATACAAATATATTTGACACTCTTGCTTATAGGAGAAAGTATGAAGTTCAAAAATCTTTTCCTTTTCAGTGATAAGACCACCAATGCCGTTTTTACTGGGTAAAACTTCTGCAAACTCACCGTCTATTTTCAGGAAAACGCCATTATTTGCGGCAGCAATTCTGATAGTTTGTTGCGATTTATCAATCACACACAGGGCTATGTCCATTCCGTCTTGGTTGCCTGTTTCTTTTTGGTGCAAAGATTCACGAATAGTGGTGTCTAAATTGTAGAGAATGGCATCAGGCGAGGTAATTGATTTGGTGATGATGAGATTATCCAAAGTGGTAATGCCCAAGCTACTCATAAAGGCACCGGGTACGCCGTGTCCTGTGCAATCGGCTACGGCTACAAACAAAAGTTCATCTTTTTGCGAAAAATAATAAAAATCTCCGCTGACAATGTCTTTGGGGTGATAAAAAATCACAAATTCGTCAAAATACTTTTCCAAACCTTTGGGCGAGGGAAGAAATGCTTGTTGGATATTTTTAGCGTATCTGATGCTATCTAAGGTATTTTTTCTTTCATAGGCAAGTAGTTCGTTTTGCTTATGTAGCAAATCTCTTTGAGCCGAGATTTCTTCTTTTTGCTGATTGATTTCAACATTTTTCAGTTGCAACAAACGATTAGCTTTTTGGCGTTGGCGATAAGCTACCACAAGCACTACTGCCAAAACAGCTATCAAGAAAGCAATCGCAGCCAATACAAGAGCTATTTTTCTTTGGTTCTCTATTTCTTCATTTTTGAGCAAGGCTTCTTTTTGCAAAATTTCTTTTTCTTGTTTTTCTTTTTCTGCTTTCAGACGGATTTCGTTTTCTAGCAGTTTTTGTTTTTCAATTTCAGATTTTTGTAGGGCATTCTGATTCTCCAAGAGAGCATTTTGGCTGGCTAAAAATTCTTTTTCTTTTTGATTTTTTTCGTTGAGTAATTGCTTTTCTTTGATTTCCAATTCTTTGAGGCGATTTTCTTTTCGGAGCAGTTCGTTTTCTTGTAGCTTTTGCCTAAACTCAAAAGTATTTTGAAGTTTGGCTATTTCTTTGGCGTTGGCTTCGTTGTTGAGTTCGTTAAAGGTTTTTCTGTATTCATTGAGGTAGTATTTCACCGAATCAATATTTTTTTGAGCAGTATGTATCCTGATTAAATCTTGAAATCTATCAACCATCAAGTCTTTGAAGTTATATTTTTTAGCCATTGATAGTCCCTGATGTTCAATAGGATAGGCTTTGTCATAATTTTCAGATTCTATGTAATTTCTGCCGATATTTCCAATGATTAAGGCTTCTTCGCGTATATCTTTATTTTCGCGGGCTAAGGCTAAGGCTTTTTCAAAATAGCTTTGAGCCTCGGTATAATCTTTATCAAAAGAATAAACATTCGCTTTGGTGATGTAATTGATAAGTAGTAATCGTTTGTTGTTGATTTTTAGGCTCAATTTTTCAGCTTCATCAGCTAATTCTAAGGCTTTTAGGCGTTTGTCGAGTTTGAACGAAACTGAGGCTATGTTGGTAAGGCTGGTAGCGATTTGGTTTTCGTTTTGTATTTCTTTGGCTAATTGCAAAGATTTTTCATAATAGAGCAAAGCGTTTTCATCTTGTTGCAAAAGGCGATAAATTTCACCAATATTATTGAGAGCAATGGACTGAAAGCGTGTATTTTTGATTTTAATAGCGTACTCTAAGCCTTTTAGATAAGCCTCAATAGCTTCTTTGTACTTGGTAATGCTTCGATACACATTGCCCAAATTTACGTGGCTTTTGGCGAGTTGGGTTTGGTCGTTTTCGGTTTGAGCGTATGCTATGGTTTTCTGATGATTTTCAATAGATTTGTCGTATTCGCCTAAAAGCCGATATGCACTTGCTAAGTTGCTATGGCTCAACATCATACCTCTTTTAAAACCAACTTTTTGGGCTTTTTCTAAGGCTTTTTGGTAATGCTCTATAGCCTTGGGATAATTCTTTTCTTCGTAAAATTTATCACCAACCTCATTCAACTGCCTTACCAAAGCAGTATCTTGCTTGTTTTTAGCCCTTTGAGCATTGACCTGCCCGATACTCACACCTACTACAAAGTAAGCGAGTGTAAATGAGAAAAAAAATAATATCTGCATAGTTTTATCAAGGAGTTCGTAAATATGATAAATTTTTAAATTTTTTGCTAAGAAAGTAGATATTTTTCAAGTAACCTCTTAGAAGTAGCTAAATTTTGTATTTTTGTAAAAATTTCTATTATGAGTAAGCGACTAATTCGTTTTGATTGGGCTATCAAGCGACTGCTTCGCAACAAGGCTAATTTTGTAGTCTTGGAAGGTTTTTTGTCTGAATTGCTATTTGAGGACATTAAAATCCAAAAAAT
>Ga0272446_1001802_pt1 | contig 30467 bp, 24 predicted proteins | sample YNPCB0061_FD_194587 | JGI IMG/M metagenome (GOLD analysis project Ga0272446, IMG submission 194587) | Hot spring microbial mat communities from Yellowstone National Park, WY, United States - YNP-CB-006-1 | ecosystem: Environmental > Aquatic > Thermal springs > Hot (42-90C) > Sediment | place...
CTGGCGGCGCGCGCGAAGGTGCCAAACTGGGTCACCAGGTAGCCGGTCAGAAACGGTCCGGTGGCGGCCAGCACGCGGCCGACGTTGAAGCAGAAGCCAGCGCCGGTGGCGCGGATCGGGGTGGGAAAAATCTCGGGAAGATAGATCGGGAAGCCGCTGAATATGCCGTTCGAGAAGAAGCCCAGCAGCGGCAGCAGCAGCATGGAGGCCGTGTAGGTCGAAGGCAGGAGAAACGCCGCCGGCAGCATGAGGGCCGAGCCGAGCAGCATCACCAGGAAGGCGCCCTTGCGGCCCAGCCGCTCGGCCATGGGCGCGAAGGCCAGATAGCCCACGATGGCGCCCGCGTTCAGGCTCATCACGGCGTAGCTCACCATGCGGGTGACCGTTTCGGCGTCGAGGCGCCGGGGATCGAGCAATTCGCGGACCAGTGAGGGAGTCCAATTGGTTGCGCCCCACAGCCCGAACACGGCCACGAAGGCCAGCGCCGAACCTACCAGGGTGTCGCGCCGCAGTTCGGGGCGGAACAGTTCCGCGAGCCTGCGCCTGGGCGCGCCTTCCCGCTTTGCCGCCACCCATTTCTCCGGCTCGCGAACCCTGAGGCGCGCGAAAATGGCCACCACCGCGGGGGCGATTCCGACAAAGAAAAGAACCCGCCAGCTTTGCCCGGCCAGCAGCAGGTAAGCGCCCGCTCCGAGGAAGTATCCGGCGCCCCACGCCGATTGCAGGATGCCGGCGCCCTTCACCCGCAGCGACTCGGGCCAGACCTCGGCCACCAGCGTCGCGCCCGCCGCCCACTCGCCGCCGATGCCCAGCGCCGTCAGGAACCGGTAGAGCCCCAGCTCCCACCAGGTGTGCGAAAGTCCCGCCATGGCGGTGAACACCGCGTAGATCAGGATCGTGATCACCAGCGTACGCGCCCGCCCCAGCGAGTCGGCGATGACTCCGAAGGCCACGCCTCCCAGCGCCCAGCCGATCAGGAAGACGGAGAAAATGATCCCGCCGTGCCAGCCGATCGATTCCGGCGTAGCCCCGGCGCCCAGCAACTCCTTCAGCGCGGGCGTCAGCACCAGGGCGTAGATCGTCGCGTCCATGGAATCGAACACCCAGCCCAGCCATGCCACCACCAGCACCAGCGCCTGATAGCCCGACAGTTGCCTCCATCCGGAGGCGGCCGCAGTTCCGGATTTCATCTCGCGGTCTTCCGGTTCACGTTCCAACCGTCCACCTCCACCACGGGTGCGGCTTTCCCGAGGCCGGCGGCGCGATACTCCGCCGTGATCTCGCGGCTTTCACCGGGCAGCAGGGAAAAATAGTTGTCCTGCCACAACACAGGGAGAACCTCATCGCCATCCGTACCGCGGGTCAATTTCAAACGGACAAAGAACGCCAGACTTCGGGAAGGGTTCCCGACGGTTACGCGCGTTGTGCCGGCCTCCGGCGCGCACCTGAGATCCAGATCGACCTTCGGCAGGCTGCGGAGAGCCGTGAAGTCAGCAAACGACCGGGTCGGGGTGTGATACCAGGTGGAACGCTCCCAGTCCAGTTCTTCGGGCCGGGTTGAGAGCCAGTACAGGTTGGAACTGACTCGCTTGCCGGAAGCGTCCTCCAGGCTGAGCGCGACGAAGTAGGTTGCCGTAAGACCCGCAATATCCGGAATCGTGAAGATCCGCGCGCTGCTGTCGGGGCCGATATCCGCGATCGCTTCCTTCGCGAATTTCTCCGTCATGTCGAGATTCAGCACTCTCGCCGTGACCTTCATCTTCGGGAACGCTTCATAGAAGCTGTTGACCACCACGACGGAACGGTCGTCATAGGAGTACTGGACGTGCAGCGGCTCGCACGCTTTCTTTGCCCCGAAATAGGACCCTGCCGGCCGCAGGTAGTAATCGTAGAGGTGCCAGATCATCGAGGGCCACGCGTTGTTGAGCATCCACTGGATGACTCCCGTGGCCGTGTACTTGTTGCGGCCGAAGGCTTCAAACATGGCGCGGTGGCCTTCGTAAGCCATCGCCTGGGCCTTGCGCGCGTAGTCTTCGAGGTCCGCCGCGGGGCCGTAGCGCGCGTTGAGGGCGGAGGTGAAGAGGTCAATGGTGCGGAACGGCCCGCCGCCGGAGTGGAAGCCCCAGCAGGAGTCGATGGGCCACAGGTGGTCTTCCGGGAGCATCTTGCGCAAGCTCTCCACCGGGGGCGGCGACGGTCCCGGCCCGGTTTCGGTATTGAAACCGTGGGCGCCCCCGCGGGTCTTGTCGAGCAGCCAGTAGGACGGCGCCACATAGTCGTACGGACCGGTCATTTTCACGCCCGTCGCGCCGCTCACCGGCGTTGGCTTCGCGGTGGCCGAGGACTCGAACGGATTGGGCCAGTTCAGCTCCTTCAGAATCCCGATGTACATGCGCTCGATATCCGGCGGCGGCGGGCCGTCGCTTCCGTTCATCCAGTTGGCCAGCGAAGCGTGCGGCCGCAAGCGCCGGATCTGGTCCCGGAGCGATTCGGCCGCGATGATCCGGTCTTCCTGGTCCCAGTCCTGCCAGTGCTCCCAGTGATCGCAGCAGCACCATCCGGCGAAAACCAGGATACCGTACTCGTCGCAGAGGTCCAGAAAGTGTTCATCTTCGAGTTTGCCTTCCAGGCGCACGGCGTTCAGATTCATGTCGCGCACGTACTTGAGCTCCGCTTCCTGGCGCTCCGGAGAAGACCGCAGCAGCATATCGAAGGTGTAACCCGCGCCGCGGATCAGGATGTTCCTGCCGTTAATGCGGAACAGGCGATGGTTTTGAGCGTCGAGCGAGGAAGTCACCTCGCGGACGCCGAAGCGCAGCGACGTCTCGTCGGAAACCGTTCCTTCCGTTTCAAACCGGAGCTCCAGCAGGTACAGATTCTGCGGCCCTACCGGAGCCGGCCACCAGAGGCGCGGCTGGTCGAGCGCGATTTCCGGAAATCTCACGACGCGCGTCTCGTTGGGGCCGAGAGCGACGGATTGGGAAAACTCGATCTTCCCGATGCGCCCTTTCAGCACACCCTGAACAGCGCGGTTGGCGGCATTGCGCACCTCCGCGGAAACGCCAAGTTGCGCGCGGGCGGGCGAAGCCAGGCGGGTCACCACCTGCGGGAACCGCACCGCCACCGGCCCGGTCGCCGTGAGGTGGACGTCGCGCCAGATGCCCATGTCCTTGTCGGGCGGCAGAGGATTCCAATCCACAAACGTGATGGCGAGGTCGTGGGGTTGGGGCGGGAAGATCTCGACGGCCAGCGTGTTGACATCCCCGGCCGCGGCCGCCGCCGTCACATCGAACTCGAACAGCCGCCAGGCCCCCGCCATTTTGGCCGAAGAGGCAATCTGCCGCCCGTTCAGCCACACGTTGGCGCGGAAGTTGATGCCGTCGAAGCCGAGCCATACGGTCTTGCCCGCGAATCCGGCGGGGAGCCGGAACTCGGTCCGGTACCACCACGAGTGCCGGAACGGGCTGTCCGGCGGCATGGGGATATTCGAGAAGTTGTGCGCAATCGGGTAATGCGTGCCGGAAATCGACCGCAGGTTCATCCCAAAGTACGGATCCGGGTACACGCGGTTCTCGACCAGCGCGTTCAGCACGGTGGACGGGAGGGTGGCGCGATACCAGCCGGCGGTCTGAAAACCCGCCCTGGAGATGGCCTCCGGGGCTGCATGAACGTCGGCGGAGGACTGGATCCGCCAGCCCTCGCGGAGCAACAGACGGGGGGCCGCCGGCGCCAGGCCGGCGAAGATCAGGCAAGCCGCAATGCGGTGCATCTTGTCACTCTACCGCGCCGGCCTACAGACGCAACTCGGCTTTCTGGCTGAGCAGCAGTTTTTGGAGCGCCTTCACGTCGAGCCGGCGGGGCGGCACGCCGGAAGTGGCGGCCATTGCCGCCGCGCATCCCGAGGCGTGGCCTACCGCCATGGCGGGCGCCATCGAGCGCGCCGACTGGAACGGGCCCTGCTCGCAGGAGATGCACCGGCCGGAAAGCACCAACCCATCCACCCTCTGGGGCACCAGGGAACGGTAGGGAATGTCGAAGCCTTCGTGTTTGAAGAAGTACCGCTTGCCGTGGTAGCTCGGCATGGGATTCGAACTGATGGCGACGACGTCGGCAAAACGCTTCCCTGCGATGGCGTCGGCTTCGGTAACCGTATACTCGCCCCGGATGCGCCGCGTCTCGCGGACTCCGATCTGGGTGGCGGTTCGTGCCAGGTAGATCCCCTCCATGCCGGGTTTCCTGCGCAGTTCCTGCACCTGGTCCCACAACTTCAGCCGGGTCTCCACCTCGGCGCGGGTCAGGTTTTCGACGTCCAGCCCGTCCCCTCCGAAACCCGGTCCCCACTTCACCACGCGGTCGCCGGTGCGGATGCCTCCGTAAGCGCCCTCGATCGACGCGGGGAGGCCTCCGAGCTGATACATCAGGCTCATCGGCATGCGGTCGCCTGTGGCTGACGGACCCATGAACGGAGCTCCGGCCCAGGCGGCCACGTCGCCGTCGCCCGTGCAGTCAACGACAACATCGGCCGCGATCGCCTGCCGCCCGGATTTCGAATGGGTAATGACGCCGGCGACTCGCGAGCCATCCAGCATCGGCGCCACCACCCAACTGTGCAAGCGCAGCTTGACGCCTTCCTTTCTGAGCAGGTTCAGCGACGCGATCTTGGCCGCCTCCGGGTCGAAGCCGACCGTATACGGAATATCGCCTTTGCGGATATCGTGGTGGAAATTCCGCTCATAGTTGTCCATGTCCGCCAGGCCGCCCAGGCGCACGATTTCGGCGATGTACTCGGCGGGTATGCCCTTGACGGTTTGCAGAGCTTCAGGCGCGCGCTGGTTGCGGAAGCCGTTGTAACAGGTCATCAGGCCGGCCGTTCCGTTGCCGCCCAAAAAAGCGTAGCGTTCGATCAGCAGCGTGTCGGCTCCGCTGCGCGCGGCAGCCACGGCGGCAATCACGCCGCTCGGTCCGCCTCCCGCCACGATCACCTGGTGCCGCGCCACGATGGGTGTTTCCAGGGTTTCCCGATAGCTCGTCCCCGCGCCCACTGCAAGCGGCGAACCGGCGCCTGCCGCGGCGCCTCCCATTACCGCTTGCACGAACCCGCGGCGTCCCAATTCTGTTTTCCGCATCGATGTCCTCCCGCGCCGGCCGTTACGGAACCAGCGCTTTTACGAGCGGCTCGCGCCAGCTCCCGGTCTGCTCGTCGAAAAGGTCGAACCCGCAGCGCCAGAATCCCCAGTAGGCCGTGCTCATTCCGTAGCCGGCGGCCGTGCGGGCCACGAACCGGGTCCAGCGGACGCGGGATTCCATGTCGGCCGCCTGGTAGGCGCCGAACTCCCCAAGATACAGCGGCCGGTTCGTCCGGCGCGCCCACTCCGCCACCCGCGCGAAGTCGTCCGTCACCGCCAGCTTTTCCCCGTCCGTGCCGGTCCACAGGATGTCCTTGTAGATGCGGTTGCTCGACCAGGAGGCCTGCTGATGAGTGAACTTGCCCGGATCGTAGTAGTGCACCTCGACAATCGCGTTCACTTCGCTCGAGGGAAGGCGCAACTCTCCGATGGACCGGAAGCCGCCGCCGTTGGCGGTCTGCACCAGGATGGTGCGGTTTGGGTTCGTCCGGCGGAGAATCGGGATGGTCTCGGCAACCAGCTTGTTCCATCCTTCCGCGCCAAGATTGGCCCGGCTCGGCTCGTTGAGAATTCCGAACATCACCTCGGGCGGCGAATCTTTGTAGTGTTCCGCGATCTGTTCCCAAAGGGCGAGAAAGCGGGCGCGATTCTTTGCCGGATCCTCGCGGCTCACCTCGGTGCCCGTGAAGCTGATCAGGGGATAGTAGTGGAAGTCGAGCACCACCGCCAGGCTGTTGCGCCGGCATTGCTCGACGGCCCAATCCACTTTCCGGAGAAAATCGGCGTCGATGGTGAAGGGCGCGTCCTGTTGCGCGTAGGAAGACCAGCGAATCACCAGGCGCACATGCTGAAAGCCGGCTTCGGCGATTTTTCGGAAATACTCGGCCTTCATAGGAGGATCCGGAACCGGCCGGCCCGCACGGTCAAACACCCCGGGCAGGTTGACCCCGCGTCCCAGCCGCCGGTTTTGCGCGAACGGGTCCGGCTGCGCGCCGAGCCAGGGCGTAAACAAAGCCGCGCTGAGGAGCAAAGCTTCAAAAAGTCTCATGCAGGCGAAGTTTTACCACAATTCGGACCCGCGGCACCAGGTTACCCGCCTCCCAGGATCCGGTAGAGCTGCGCGCCATACTGCTGGATGGTGTTGAGGCTGATTCCGGGGATGGCCAGCAGTTCGCGCGCGGTCTGCGGGCGCGCGTCCGCCAGGGCGTGCAGAGTCGCGTCGGTGAAGATGCGGAAGGCCGGAACGCCGCGGCGCCTGGCTTCCCGCAGGCGCCAGGCGCGCAAGGCCTCCTCGATTCCGGCGCCGCCGGTGTCCGGCTGTCTGGGGGGAGCTTTCGGTTTGGCCTCGGGCCGCTTCGGTGCGGCGGCGGCTTTGGCCTTGCGCTTGCGTTTCCCCGGACCAGCCGGCCGGGTCTGCTTCAAGACCAGCCCGGCAAGCAGGTTTTCATCCGCTTTAGCGCCCTCGGGGCTCAAGCTGACCTTGCGATAGGGGACCTGGCGGCCATCTTTCTCGAAGACCGCGTCGAAAAGCCGCACCAGCCCGGCGCGCGCCATGGCCCCAAGAACTTCCTCGAACGCATCGCGGCTGATTCCCCCGTCCGGGTACAGTTCGGCGTGGAGCTTGCCCGTCGACTTGGCGCTGCCCGAGCGCAGGGCCGCAAGGGCGCGGGAGGCGGCCTCGCGCTCGGTCCCGGTGGCGCTTCGGAAAAGCTGCGCGGCGCACTCGGTGGGAGCGCAGAAATCGCAGATCCCGCAGGGCGTCCCGGCGTCCGCGCGGTCGCCGAAATGGCCCACCAGCGTGGCCATGCGGCAGGCGTTGGACTCGGCGTAGCGGATCATCTGGTCAATCTGGGCGCGCTTGGCGTCGCCCACGGCGATGTAGGAGTCGCGCCATCCTTCCTGGCCCCGGCTGACGTTCTCGGCGTAGTCCACGGTGGCGCCGCCGTGAATCCAGAGTTTCTCCAAGGCCTTGTCAAACAGGTCGGCGGGCAGGCGCAGGCGTTTTTGCAGGACCGCTTTTTCCTGCGGTTCGGGTCCCAGCCGCCGGAAGATCTGGTCCAGCACCGCCGGGTCGGGATAATCGCGCTCGAAGAAGAAGTCGTGGGTGTAGCGGTCGGCGTAGGAGTGCATCAGGATGGCCCGGCTGGGGGCGCCGTCGCGGCCCGCGCGGCCAATCTCCTGGTAGTACGCTTCCAGGCTGCCGGGCAAGGCGGTGTGGATGACCGTGCGGACATTGGGCTTGTCGATTCCCATCCCGAAGGCGATGGTGGCCACGATCACCTGGAGTTCGCCGGCCAGAAAGGCATCCTGCACTTCCTTGCGGCGGCCGGCATCCAGCCCGGCGTGGTAAGCGGCTGAGGGGAAGTCCTCGGCCAGGCGCGCGGCCAGCGATTCGGCCTGCTTGCGGGTCGGGGTATACACGATGGCCGGCCTGCGCTCCTCCTCCAGCAGCAGTTCGCAGGCCAGCGCCGGCCGCGCGGAAGGGGCCACCTCGACCGCCTCAATGGCAATGTTGGCGCGGCGGAATCCGTGAATGAAGCGCGCCGCGCGCTCCAGACCCAACTGCCCGGCAATGTCATCCTGCACCAGGGGCGTGGCTGTAGCCGTCAGCGCCACCACCGGAGCGGGCCGCAGCAACGGCAGATACTGGCCGAGCATGCGGTAATCCGGACGGAAGTCGTGCCCCCATTGCGAGATGCAGTGCGCCTCGTCGACCGCGATCAGAGAAGGCTTTCGCTTGGCGAGCATCTCGGGAAAGCCCGCCACCCGCAGCCGTTCCGGGGCGATGAAGAGAAACTGCAACTTGCCGTTCAGGTAATCGAGCGAAGCCTGCCGGGATGCGCTCCGGTCGCGGCCCGAATGGATCCTGTCGGCGGTGAATCCCCGTTTCTGGAGCGCCGCAACCTGGTCTTCCATCAACGCGATGAGCGGGCTGATCACCAGCGTCACGCCGCCCCGCGCGATACCCGGCAACTGGTAGCACAGAGACTTGCCGGAGCCGGTCGGCATGACCAGCAGCACGTCGTTTCCATCCACGACGGCACGGCAGACCGCTTCCTGATTGGCGCGGAAGGACTCGAATCCGAATGCGGTCCGGAGCAGGCTGGTGAGCGAATCGCCGCTGGGCGCCGGAGCCGGGGTCACGGTCTCGAGGGCGGTAACGGGGGCCGGCCCGGCCCGCGCCGGCGCCCGCTCGCCCACCTTGCCGACCACCTCGCGGACGTAATCTTCAATGCCTTTGAGGAAAGGTCCGAGTTGCGCCGTTCCACGCTGGATGCGCTTGAGGTACGCCTCCCATTCCCCGGTCATGACCGGGCTTTTCACCTCGGGGTGGACCACCTCAATCAGCCGGATGCCCTTGTCTGTCGCCTCCAGGCTCTTTCCGTTGCGCACAATATAGCCGCGCTTGAGCAGCACTTCGATGATTGCCGCCCGCGTGGCGGGCGTGCCCAGGCCGGTCTCTTTCATGGCGTCGGAGAGCTCTTTTTCGTCGATGGTTCTGCCTGCCGTTTCCATGGCGGTGAGCAGCGTGCCTTCGGTGAAACGCTTGGGCGGCCGGGTCTTCTTCTTAACGGCTTTGACGTCCACCACCTGCTGCGGCTGGCCCGGAGCCAGCCCGGGAGGCAGCGACTGGGTTTCCGGCTGAGCGTCCTCGCCCTTCTTCGGCCTGCGCTCGGAAGCAACGTCGAGCGCCTTCCAGCCCACCTGTTGGATAGCGGTTCCGGAGGTGTGGTAGCGGTCGGCGATCTCTCCGTTGGTGATGGCGGTAATGACGGTGGTTACCTGCCAGATGTGATCGTCCAGCCAGGCGCTGAGGAGCCGGCGGCACACCAAATCGTAGATGCGGCGCTCCTCGGGGGACAAGGAGGCTGTGCCGGCCGAGGCGGCGGTCGGAATAATGGCGTGGTGGTCGGTTACCTTCGCGTCGTCCACAAAGCGCCTGCCCAGCGGGCGCTCGCCCGTGCCCGGCGGCAGATGTTCCCGGTAGGGCTCCTGGATTGCGGCCACGACGCGCGGCAGTGTGCGGGCCACTTCGGTGGAGAGGTGGCGGCTGTCGGTTCGCGGATAGCTGATCAACTTGTGGCGCTCATACAGGGCCTGGGCCACATCCAGCGTCTTTTGGGCGCTGAAGCCAAACAGACGGTTGGCGTGCCGTTGCAGCTCAGTCAGGTCGTAGAGCAGAGGGGGAGCGGCACGCTGGGTCTCGGCCTGGATCGACTCGATGGCCGCCGCGCCGCTGCGGGCCCGCTCCAGAATCTGGTTTGCCTCCAAGCCATCCGGCGGGAGGCGGGTGTCGTCGGGCCTGGTTCGGAACCAGACGCCCCGGTAGGCGCCGAAGTCGGCGATGACCTCGAGATAGTCCTCGGGCACGAAGTTGCGAATCGCCAGCTCGCGCTCCACCAGCATGGCGAGGGTGGGCGTTTGCACGCGGCCCACCGACAGCTCCTCGTGGTACTCGAGCGAGTAGGCGCGCGACAGGTTCATGCCCACCAGCCAGTCGGCGCGGCTGCGCCCCCGCGCGGCGTCGGCCAGCGAGTCGTATTCACTTGCCGGGCGCAACTCGGCAAAGCCCTTGCGAATCGCATCCGGGGTGAGCGAGGAGATCCACAGCCGGCGGGCGGGTTTGCCGCATCCCGCCGCTTCGTAAATGTAGCGGAAAATCAGCTCGCCCTCGCGGCCGGCGTCGGTGGCGCACACCACCTCGGCCACCCGGGGGGAATTCAGGATGGCGCGGACTACCTCGAACTGCTCCTTGGTCTTCTCATAGACCACCAGCGGCCAGGACTGCGGCAGCATGGGGAGCAGGTCGCGCCGCCAGTGCCGCCACTCCGGCTCTATTTCGTGCGGCTGCGCCAGCGCCACCAGGTGGCCGATGGCCCAGGTGACCACGTAGCCGTTGCCGTGCAGATAACCTTCGCCTTGCCGGGTGGCGCCCAGGACGCGCGCAATATCGCGCGCCACCGAGGGTTTCTCGGCCACGACCGCGATGGAACCGTTTTCCGAAGCTGCCATTACGAAACTACCAGTTTACCGGCGGGGCCGCCTGCGCTGCTCCGGCCGGCGCGAAATCAGTATACTGGCGAATTCGGAGGATTTTGTCCATGAAAGTTCTCGGTGTCGATGTCGGGACAACCGGCATGAAGATCGGCGTCTACCGGGAGGCGGACGGCGGTCTGGAACTGACCGGACAGTTCTCGCAGAGCTACGAAATCAACACTTACAACAACGGCCAGTTCGCCGACATCGAGCCGGAGAAGTGGCAGAACGCGTTTGTGGCCGGCTGCCGGGAGCTGGGCGACCAGTTGGCCGAGGTGGAGGCCATTGGCATCGGCGGCACCACGCCGGGGTTGACCGCCATGGACGCCGAAGGCAGGCCGCTCAATCCGGCCATTCTGATGCTGGACCAGCGGTCGCGGACCCAGGCGGCGGAGATCATCGAGAAGATCGGCTTGAAAAAGATCCTGGCCGAGACCAGCAACATGCCGGTGGCGGGAGGCTGTTCGCTGGCCAGCATCCTGTGGCTGCGCGACCACCGGCCCGAGGTGTTCCGGAACGCAGCCTGCTTCGGGCACACCAATACCTTTTTTGCCCGGTGGCTGACCGGAAGGTTCGCCATCGATCCTTCCTCAGCCTCGCTGTCGGCTCTCTATAACACGGTAAAGAACGACCTGACCTGGAACCGCGAAATTGCCGGCGCGTTTGGAATCGACATCTCCCGTTTGCCGCAGGTCATGCACGGCTTCGACAGTCCGGGGCGGGTGCGCCCCCATCTGGCCCGCGAGCTCGGCCTGCGGAGGGAGCCCGCAGTGGCCATCGGCGGCAACGACGCGGTGCTGGCGGCTTACTCGATCGGCATCAAAGAGCCGGGCGATTACGTCAACGTGAACGGCACCTGCGAAATCAGCATGGTGTGCCTGGACCGGTGCTATCCCTCAACCCGGTACAACATCCGGGCGCACGTTCTGGAAGGGCGCTGGATCACGCTGTACGTGATGAACGCGGAGGGCAAGGCCTTCGAGTGGTTTCACAGCGTCTTTTGCAGCGAGATGAGCGCCGGCGAGTTCTACCAGAACTTCATGCCCCGGGCGGTGGACCGCTGGCTGGACCGCGAAAGCTCGGTCACCTATACGCCCTACCTGATGGGCTCGCGTTACAGCTTGCAGCCGCTCAAGGCCGAGTTCCTCGGGATGACCCAGGAGACAACCCGGGAGGAGCTGATGGCGGCCATGGTGCGGGGTCTGGCGGAGTACCAGCGGGAGCACCTCAAAGAGATTTCGCTGGTGCAGCCCATCAAGCCGCTGGTCCGGGTTACCGGCGGGGCGGTGAACCCCTCGCTGATTGAAGCCAAGAAGCGCTGGATGCTGGGCGGGGCCGAGTACGTCTTCGAGGAACAATCCTCGATGAAAGGCGCGGCCATGCTCGCGTTGAAGCACTTGAAAGGGCGGGAGCCGGGAGAGATTCGATGACCGACGCATCCAGGAGAAATCTGTATCTCAGCGGGGCGATCCTGATCCTGATCGCCGGGGCGGTCCGCGGAGGGAGGAAGGCATGACCGGAGTCTGGTATCAGAACTACAATCCGCTGGGTAATGCGGCCCTGTCCACCATCGTGGCCACGGTGCCGGTGCTGCTGCTGTTCTATTTTCTGGCCGTCCGCAAGAGCAGGGCCTACCTGGCGGCCATCTATGCGCTGATCGCCGCGATTCTCTCGGCGCTGCTGGTATTCAGGATGCCTGCGGGAATGGTGGCCGGCGCGGTGGCGGGCGGGTTGGTCTACGGCGTGGTTCGGGTGGCGTGGGTGTTGCTGGCCGCGGTGTTCGTCTACGAACTGACGGTCGAGACCGGGCACTTCGAGAAAATCAAGGCTTCCATCGGCGGCATTACCGACGACCGCCGGCTTCAGGTGCTGCTGATCGCCTTCGCGTTCGGGGCTCTGCTGGAGGGTTCGGGCGGCGGAGGCGCCCCGGTGGCGGTGACCGGAGCCATGATGGTGGGGCTGGGCTTCAACCCGTTTCAGACCGCTCTGATGTGCCTCATCGCCAACTCGGCGCCGGTGGCCTACGGGGGCATGGGAAATCCCATCCGCACCCTGGTGGCGGTGACGGCGCTTCCCGAGGCGGATCTCAGCGCCATGGTGGGCCGCATCCTGCCGCTGACCACCCTGGTCCTGCCGTTCTACCTGATCCGCGTCATGGTGACGGGGCGCGAGACGCTCGCGGTGTGGCCCGGGTTGCTGGCCTGCGGCATCGCCTTCGGCGGCATCCAGTTCTTCTGGTCCAACTTCGTCGACGCTTCGCTGGTGGACATTGTCGGCGGTATGGGCACGCTGCTGTTGCTGGCCGTGTTCTTCAGCTTCTGGAAGCCGAAACAGGTGTGGCGGTATCCGGGCGAGGCGGCGACCGGTATGCACGCCGGGCGCTACAGAAAGAGTGAGATTCTGCACGCCTGGTCGCCTTTCATCCTGCTGGGCGTGTTTGTGGTGATCTGGGGGCTGCCCTTCATGATCAAGACGCTGGACCCGACCACGGTGAGGATGCCGGTGCCCGGTTTGCACCATCAGGTGATCCGGCACGCGCCGGTGATGCCGAAAGACTTCGCTGAACCGGCGGTGTTCGATTTCGCCTGGCTCTCCGGGGTCGGCACGGCGACTTTCTTTGCGGGACTGCTGGCGGGTCCGCTGCTGGGTTTGAGTTTGACCCGCACGCTGGGCGTGTTCTGGAAAACGCTGCTCGCGATCCGCTACAGCCTGATTGCGATCATCGCGATGATGGCGCTGGGGTACCTGACGCGGTACTCCGGCATGGATGCCGTAATGGGCCTGGCGATGGCGCGTACCGGCGTACTCTTCCCGATGTTCGGAACGCTGATCGGATGGATGGGCGTGGCGTTGAGCGGGACCGATGCGGGCTCGAACGCGCTGTTCGGCAGTTTGCAGGTGATGACGGCAAACCAGCTTGGGCTGAGTCCGGTGCTGATGGCGGCCGCCAACTCGGCGGGCGGGGTGATGGGCAAGATGATCGCCGCGCAGTCGATCATCGTGGGTTGCGCTGCCACCGGGATTCAAGGGCGCGAAGGCGACGTGTTCCGCGCGGTGCTCAAACACAGCCTTTTCCTGGCTGTCCTGATCGGCCTGATTGTCACCCTGTACGCCTACGTGTTCCCTGGCGCCATTCCCCACGGGCACCGGTTCTGGTAGAGGGCGGCGGACCTTACGAAGAAACCACCACGATGCCGGAATCGGTGACGTGGTAGCCCTTGCGCCGGTCCTCCTCGAGGTCAAAGCCGATATTGCTGCCCTCGGGGATCTTCACCTTCGTATCGATGATGGCGCGGCGCACGCGGCTGTAACGGCCGATCTCGCAATGCGGCATCAGGATGGAAAACTCGACTTCGCAGAAGCTGTTGACGCGGACACCGGGCGAGAGCACGCTGCGTATCACCCGGCCGCCCGATATGATGCACCCGGCCGACACGATCGAGTCGATGGCCACGCCCATGCGCCGGCCCTCCTGCGCGAAGACGAACTTGGCGGGCGGCTGCTGGGCGAGGCGCGTGCGGACAGGCCACGCCGTGTCGTACAGGTTGAACTCGGGACTGACCGACACCAGATCCATGTTGGCCTCATAAAAGGCGTCGATGGTTCCCACGTCGCGCCAGTAACGCATGGCCTTCTGGTTCAGGTCGCGGAAGTCGTAGGCCACCACCCGCAGGCGGTCCAGATTGCGCGGAATCACATCCCGGCCGAAATCGTGGGTCGAGGAGGGGTCGGCGGCGTCTTCGGCCACGGCGCGCACCAGCACATCGGTGTTGAATACATAGACGCCCATCGAGGCGCTGACCATGTCCGGGTTGAAGATTGACCGCTTCGGGTGGCCGTGGGTGGGCTTTTCCTCGAATCCGACGATTCGGAAGCTCGGGTCGATTTCAGCGATGCCGAAACGCGGGGCTTCCTCGGGAGGCACCTGAATGGTGCCGATGGTGACGTCGGCGTGGTTTTTCCGGTGCCAGTCGATCATCTCCCAGTAGTTCATCTTGTAGATGTGGTCCCCGGACAGGATCAGGGTGTAGACGGGGTTTTCGGCAAGCACGCTCTGGGTGTTCTGGAACACCGCGTCGGCCGTGCCCAGGTACCAATCGTCGCTGAGCCGCTTCATGGCGGGGATGGTTTCGATGAACTCGCCCAATTCGCTGGAGAGAATGTTCCAGCCGTCGCGGATGTGACGGATCAGTTCCAGGGCTTTGTACTGGGTGAGTACGAAGACCCGGCGGATGTTGGAGTTGATGCAGTTCGAGAGGGTGAAGTCGATGATGCGATAGGTTCCGCCGAAAGGCACGGCGGGCTTGGCCGTGTCCTTGGTCAGCGGATAGAGACGCTCGCCCGCGCCGCCCGCCAGTAAGATTGCCAGCACTCGATCCATTCAGGCACGTTCGCCCGTTTTTGCCGGGACTTCGAAGAGCAAATTATTCTAAAATAAAAGGATCCGGCTCTTTACGGGCGGCTCGTCCGCCCAGGCCGGCGACATGGGGCTTGACTTTATCCGCCAAGCACCTATGATAACAGTACCTTATTTGTTGGAGGTAGAGGCGCAGGCATGGCAGCGCCCCGGTTCCGCCCGGCCAAAGGGCCGCAAGGGCGGAAACGAACGATTCCGCCATGGTTTGGGGGTGTGAAGCAGTTTGGCTGAAGTCAAGCTTCAAGAGGGTGAGACTCTCGAGAGCGCCCTTCGCCGGTTCAAGAGGAAAGTCCAGCAAGAGGACATCATTAAGGAGGTGAAAAGACACTCCTTTTATCTGAAGCCGGGTGAGAAGAAGCGGGTCAAGCAGGCGCTGGCCCGAAAGCGTAACAGGAAGAAGAATCGCCGGGAAATGGAATAACGGGGATGAAAGAGGGGCGTGTGCCGGACTCAAACAGCTCAGCCGGCGTTGGCGGAGCCGGCGTGCGCCTCTCGGTTCGCTCACCAGCCCCTGGACCCGGAGCCGTGGGGTGCTCCGGACCAGGATATGCGCCGAGCCGCGGAGCGGAGGCGGCCGGTGGAGCCAGGTAAATGCCAGAGTTTCAGGATCGTGTTCTGAAGTGCTCCGAGTGCGGGGCTGAGTTTGTCTTCACGGCGGGGGAACAGCAGTTCTACCACGACAAAAACTTTCGCAACGAGCCGAAGCGTTGCAAGGCTTGCAAGAGCAAGAGGCAAGAGGGGGGAGCCGGGGGTGCGCACAAGGTGGAGACACTCACCAAGTGCTCGCAGTGCGGCAGGGAGACTACAGTTCCGTTCAAACCAACACAAGGGCGGCCGGTGTACTGCCGGGACTGCTTTCAGAGCCGCAAGGCTCTGACGGCCAGCATGCGCTGAACCTGCCCGGACAGCCAGCCGGAGGGGGAGTGTGCGTCACTCCCTCATGTTCCTCGATCCGACCCGGACGTTGAGTGCGTCCGGAGCCGCCGGCGCGCAGGACGTGGAATAATGGGTCGGAAGCAGGGAGGGATGCATCTTGCGTGAGAAGCTGATTATTGTCTTTTCCGGAATCGCGGCGATTCTGCTGGCTCGCAACTTGGGCGCCATGTTTCTTTCTCTGGGCGACGAGGCGCAGCAGGGGGCCATTTACCGCATCATCTTCTTCCACGTGCCGGCGGCGTGGACGTCGTTTCTCGGCTTCTTTACCGCCCTCGTGGCCAGCGTTCTGTTTCTGAAGAACAAGAACTTCCGCAACGACGCCCTGGCGGTGGCCGCGACCGAAGTGGGCCTGGCGTTCTGTGCCGTGAACCTGGTGACGGGCATGTTCTGGGGACGCATTATCTGGGGCATCTGGTGGACCTGGGACTGGCGGCTGACCTCAATGCTGATTTGCTTTATCCTCTATGGCGGCTATCTGATCCTGCGGCGCGCCGTCGAGGAGCCGACCCAGCGCGCAACCCTGGCGGCCATCTTCTCCATCTTTGCTTTCGCTGACGTCCCCATCGTGTTCTTCTCCATCAAGTGGTGGCGTACCCAGCATCCGCAGCCGGTGCTGTGGGGAGGCGGCTCGATAGACCCGGCGATGAGGTCGGTATTGTATTGGAACTTTCTGGCCGTGCTGCTGATCGGGGTGGTGCTGCTGCTGGTGCGGCTGCGCCAGGAAGAAGTCCAGAGAGAGATCGACGCGTTGCGCCGGGAGGCGCACGCGATTTAGCGGGACCGGACCGGTTATGGATTCACGCAACTTCACGTTCATGTTTTATGGATTCCTGGCAGCCTGGCTGATTCTGGTGGCCTACGTCGTCTCACTGGTGTCCCGCGAGCGCAAGATCAAGCGCGAGCTCGACAGCCTCAAGAGCATGTTGGAGGAGCAGGGCAGGAAATGACAGGCAGGCGGAACCTGATGAAACTCGCCGCCGGCGGCGCGCTGGCCGGAATGATGACTCCCGGTGAGCGGCAGGCCCGGGCGCAGGCCGAGCGGGCCGCGCGCGGGATGCCCTCGCCCAGGATCAAGGACGTGAGCGTCATTGCCACCGCGCCGGCCGGATTGCGCCTCACCGTGGTGAAGATCACAACGGATCAGGACGGGCTCTACGGGTACGGCTGCGGGACCTACACGCAGAGAGCCGGCCTGGTGAACGCCGCCGTGGAGCGGTATCTTCGCCCCTTCCTGATTGGCAAACCCGCCGATCGCATCGACGACACCTGGCAGGCGCTTTACAACAGCTCGTACTGGCGCAACGGTCCGGTGCTGAACAACGCCATCAGCGGCGTCGATCAGGCCTTGTGGGACATCAAGGGCCGCCAGGCCGGCATGCCCGTCTATCAACTGCTGGGCGGGAAGTGCCGCGAGGCGGCGGACTGCTACGGCCACGCCGCCGGGGCGGAGATTCCCCAGGTGATCGACAGCGCGCGATCTTTCCTGGAGCGCGGCTTCCGGCACGTGCGTGTGCAGATCGGCGTGCCCAACATGGCGGCTTATGGCTCGGGCGGCGGGCGCACTTACGGCGGCGGCCGGGCGCCTGAAGCCGCGCCGCGCGCCTCCACCGGCGCCTTGCACGATGGTCCCACGTTCGAGCCCGCGGCATACATGCGGCGCACCCTCAAGATGCTCGAGGAATGCCGCAAACAGCTCGGCGAGGAGGTCGAGCTGCTGCACGATGTCCACGAGCGTATCTCGCCAACCCAGGCCCTCCAGTTCGCCAGGGACGTGGAGCGGTTCAAACTGTTTTTCCTGGAGGACTTGCTGTCCCCCGAAGACATCGGCTACTTCTCCATCGTGCGCCAACAGTGCGCGACGCCCCTGGCCATGGGCGAGCTGTTTAACAGCCCGCACGAGTGGACGCCGCTGATTGCCGGGCGCCTGATCGATTACATCCGAATCCACGTCTCGCAGGCCGGAGGCGTGACGCCTTGCCGCAAGATCGCAGCCATGGGCGAAATCTTCGGTGTCCGCACCGCCTGGCACGGGCCCGGCGACGTCTCGCCGGTGGGGCACTGCGCCAACATCGCCCTCGACCTGGCCTGCCCCAACTTCGGCATTCAGGAGTACTCCTCCTTCAGTGAGCCTGTCCAGGAGGTCTTCCACGGCTGCCCGGTGCTGAAGAACGGCTACCTGTACGCGAACGAGGCGCCGGGTTGGGGCATCGAGATCGACGAGAAAGCCGCGGCGAAATACCCGTTCGGATCGAGTGAACGCGGCGAGCGGCAGCGGTACAACGGCGGTTGGGGCGAAGTCCGCCGCCGGGACGGCACGATCATCAAGCAGTAGGTCCCCCCTCAGACGGTCTGGCTGTCGAGGGTGTTGAGGATCCCGCGGATAAATCCCAGGGCGAAGGCCATCCCCGCGTGCCAGGAGGCGGCGCAGGTCATCTGCGGCGTGTGGTCCGGGATCATGACGCCGTCGTAGCCGTTCTTGCGGTAAATGCGCAGCGCCTTCACCATGTCCACGTCGCCTTCGTCCAGGAAGACCTCGTGGTACTTGGGCACTTTGCCTTTCACGTTGCGGAAGTGCACGTAGGCGATGGCCTTCTGCCGGGTGTAGCGGTCGATGGCCTCGTAAACGTCGCCTTCGGACATCTCCGCGATGGTGCCCTGGCAGAACTCGAGGGCGTTGGACGGGCTGGGGTAGATGTCCAGCAGCTTCTGATAGAGGTGGGGCTGATAGACCAGGCGGGCCGTACCGCGCAGGGTGGGCATGGGCGGGTCGTCGGGATGCGCGGCCAGGCGCACGCCGGCCTCCTCGGCCACCGGCACCACCGCGTGCAGAAAATCGCTGAGCCGCTGCCACAACTGCTGGCTGGTCACCGTGCCGATGGTTCCGGGGGGCGCATCCGGGTCATAGGTCATGTTCCAGACCTGGCCGTTGGGAATGGGGGTCTCTTTCGGCCCGTCGGGGCCCAGAAAGGCGACCGACTCGGCGCCGCCGCGCGCCCATGGCCCGTGCACGTGCCCCCAGACGCCGGCGATGCTGAAGTTGTACCCCAGGATCGGGATGCCCGCCTTGCCCATGTTGCGGATGATGGTCTTCACGTTCTCCAGGTGCCGGCTCTTCAGCGGCCCGTCCAGCAGTACGTCGTGCCAGTGCGAGGGGTCCAGGTTCTCAATCGCGGCCAGCTCGAGCCCTTCGGCATTCACCGCGGCCTTCAGGTCGCGCAACTCTTCGTAGGTCCAGAGCCGGTCCTGGTTCTGAATGACGCCCCAGTTACGCGCATCGTCGCTTTCCGGGATCTTCACGGTGCCGTGGAAATAATCCACCCAGTGGGCGACGATGTGGGTGGCGCCGGCTTGCCGGGCGAAGCGAAAGTTGTCCGGCGTCAGCATGTGGCGGTAGAGTCCGAGTCCGAGTTTCATACGCAGGTCCCTCTTGAACGAGAGTATCAGGCGGTGGCGCGGTTGTGTACCATGGTACTTACACCCCGACAATGGATCTGAAAAGCATCGACTTAAAGCGGACGGTGAATCTGCCTCGCACCGACTTCCCCATGAAGGCCAACCTGTCGCAGGCCGAGCCGAAGATGCTGGCCCGGTGGGACAAGGAAGACATCTATGGCCGGATCCGCGCCTCCCGCGCCGGGCGCCCGGCCTACATCCTGCACGACGGCCCGCCCTATGCCAACGGCAACATTCACCTCGGCACGGCCTTCAACAAGATCGTCAAGGATTTCATCGTCAAGTCGAAAACCATGGCCGGATTCGATTCACCTTACGTGCCCGGATGGGACTGCCATGGTCTGCCGATCGAGAACAACGTGGATCGCGAGCTGGGCGCGCGCAAAGCCGGGATGAGCATCGCCGAAATCCGCGCCGAGTGCCGCAAGTACGCCGCGAAATGGGTGGACGCGCAGCGCAAGGACTTCAAACGCCTGGGGGTATTCGGGCGCTGGGACGACCCATACCTGACCATGACGGCCGAATACCAGGCCGTGATCGCCGGCGCTTTCGTCGAGTTTCTTGACAAGGGGTATGTCTACAAGGGTTTGAAACCGGTGAACTGGTGCATCCACCATCGCACCGCGCTGGCCGAGGCGGAGGTCGAGTACGAGGATCACAGCAGCCCGTCGATTTGGGTCCGCTTCGCGCTCACCTCAGACCCGGCGAAGATCGACTCCGCGCTGGCGGGACGCAAAGTCTGGGGCCTGATCTGGACCACCACACCCTGGACCATTCCGGCCAACATGGCCATTGCCTATCACCCCACCTACGAGTACTCGGCCGTGGATGCGGGCGGCGATGTGTATCTGGTGGCCTCCGACCTGGTACAGGCGACCGCCGAAAAATGCGGCTGGCTGGACTATCACGTGGTGGCGCATTTCCCGGGCGCGCGCCTGGAGGGCGCTGTCTTCCGGCATCCCTTTCTCGAACGCGACTCGCGCGGGATTTTGGCCGATCATGTGACCCTCGAACAGGGCACCGGCGCCGTCCACACCGCTCCCGGACACGGCCAGGAGGACTACCTGGCCGGCCGGCAGTACGGCATCGAGACCTATTGTCCGGTGGACCCGGCCGGACGTTTCTACCACGCCGAAGGCGCCTCCGGACGGTTGCCCGAGGAACTGATCGGCAAGACCGTCTGGCAAGCCAACCCCATCGTGATTTCCCTGCTGCGCGCCGGCAAAGCGCTCCTGGCCGACGAAGAGCTCAGACACAGCTATCCCACCTGCTGGCGCTGCCATAAGCCCACCATTTTCCGGGCCACCGAGCAGTGGTTCATCGGCATGGAACGGAACAACCTGCGCGGGCGCGCGCTGGAGGCCATCCGGCGGGTGCGGTGGCTGCCCGAATGGGGCCAGGAGCGCATCGGCAACATGATCGCGACCCGCCCGGACTGGTGCATTTCGCGCCAGCGGGTCTGGGGCGTGCCGATCGTCGTTTTCTACTGCGAGCAATGCCACGAGCCGCTCACCCGCCGCGACCTGCTCGACGGCGTGGTGGAGTTGTTCCGCAAGCATACCGCCGATGTGTGGTACCAGCGCAGCGCCGCCGAGTTGCTCCCGCCCGGAACCAGGTGCCCGAAGTGCGGCGGTGAGGATTTCTCGAAGGAATCCGATATTCTGGACGTCTGGTTCGACTCCGGATCGAGCCACCTGGCGGTGCTGAACGAGGGCAACGGGTTGCCCTGGCCCTCCGATCTGTACCTGGAGGGCGGCGACCAGTACCGCGGCTGGTTCCACAGTTCGCTGCTGGTGGGCGTCGGCATCCGGAACGATTCGCCCTACCGCAACTGCGCCTGCAACGGGTGGGTCCTCGACGGCGAAGGCCGGGCCATGCACAAGTCGCTCGGCAACGTCATCGAACCGGAAAAGATTATCAAACATTTTGGCGCGGAAGTGTTGCGGCTGTGGGCGGCCTCGGTCGAGTTCTACGAAGACGTCCGCATGTCGGACACCATCCTGACGCGCCTTTCGGAGGCCTACCGGAAACTGCGCAACACCTTCCGCTACGCGCTCGGCAACCTGTCGGATTTCGATCCGCGGTCCGGCGCCGTTGACGCAGACAAGCTGCCGGAGATCGACCAGTGGATCCTGATTCGCGCCGAAGCTCTGGTCACCCGCTGCCTGAAATGGTACGAAGAGTTCGCCTTCCACAAGATCTACCACGCCGCTTATGACTTTGCGACCGTGGACCTGAGCTCCATCTACTTCGACGTGCTCAAGGACCGCCTGTACACTTCGGCTCCGCGCTCGCATGCGCGCCGCAGCGCGCAAACGGCGATCTACCGGCTGGCCAGCGCCCTGGTGCGGCTGCTGGCGCCTATTCTGAGCTTCACCTGCGAGGAAGTCTGGACCCACCTGGGGCTGGCTGGCAGCGTGCACACGGCCCTGTTTCCCACCGCCGAGGACCTCACCGGCGGCATTCCCGCGGAGCAGCGGAAACGGGCTGAGAACTGGGAGCGTCTCATGGCTGTGAGGGACGAGGTGCTCAAGAGTCTCGAAGCGGCCCGCCAGGCGAAATTCATCGGCGCGCCGCTGGAAGCCGGCGTCCACCTCTCCGCCGGCGAGGACCTTTACCCGCTGCTCGAACAATACGCCGCTGAACTTCCCGGGCTGTTCATCGTCTCTCACGTCACCACCCGGCGCAGCCCGGATCCCGGACTGGCGGTGAGAGTGGAGCGCGCGCCGGGAACCAAGTGCGAGCGCTGCTGGAAGTACACCACGGATGTGGGCAGCCATCCGGAACTGCCCACCATCTGCGCGGCATGCGCGGCGGCGGTGGAAGAGATTGCGTCGGCATGAACCCCCGGCTGCTGGCTTTCACCCTCTCGGCGCTGGTGTTCGCGGCCGACCGCGTGACCAAGCTCTGGATTGAGACCCACATTTCGATGCTGGACGTCCATGCCGTCATCCCCGGCTTCTTCAATATTGTGCATACCCGGAACCGGGGCGCGGCCTTCAGCCTCTTCTCCGAGTCCGCCTCGGCGTGGCGCGGCTTTCTGCTGATCGGCGTGTCGGTGGCCGCCATGGTGCTCATCGCCGGCATGTTGTGGAATGCGGCCCGGCTGGAGTGGGCCACGCGGGCGGGTCTGGGGCTGATCTTCGGCGGCGCCTCCGGCAACCTGTTCGACCGGGTGGCCACCGGGACGGTCACCGATTTCTTGGACTTCTACGTGGGCAGCCTGCACTGGCCTGCGTTCAACCTGGCCGACAGCGCGATTGTGGCCGGGAGCGGTCTGCTGCTGCTCGATCTGCTGAAACCGAAGCGCAAGCCGCGAGTGAATCCGCATGCGTCCTGAACTCTTCCACATCGGCAGTTTCTTCGTGCCCACCTACGGCCTGCTGGTGGCCGGGGCATTCCTGGCCGCGCTGGCGGTGACCAACCGGCTGGCCCGGCGAGCGGGGCTCGACGCCGAAGCGGTCCTCAACCTGGGCATCTATTGTGCGCTGGCTGGAATCGCCGGCGCCAAGCTGCTGATGTTTCTTCTCGAGGTGCCGTACTATGTCCGCAACCCCGGCCAGATTCTCTCGGTCTCGACGCTTCAGGCCGGCGGGATCTTTTACGGGGGCCTGATTGCGGCCCTGATCACCGCGGTGTGGTACCTGCGCAGGAAGGCGCTGCCGCTGCTGCCGACCGCCGACGCCTTTGCGCCCGGGCTTGCGCTGGGCCATGCCATCGGGCGCCTGGGCTGCTTTGCGGCTGGCTGCTGCTGGGGGGTGGAGACCCGCTTGCCATGGGCCGTCACCTTCCACAATCCGCGCGCCAACGAACTGGTGGGCGTGCCCCTCGGCGTGCCGCTGCACCCCACCCAACTCTACGAATCCATCTCCGAAGCCATCATCTTCGCGTTTCTCTACCGGCGCTACGGCAAGCCGCACCAGCCCGGCGCTATCATCGGCCTGTACCTGCTGCTCTACTCGACGGTGCGCTTCCTGGTGGAGTTCATCCGCGCGCACGACCAGCCGAACCCGTTCGATGGGCCGTTGTCCACATCCCAGTGGATCGCCTTGGGGCTGATCGCGCTGGTCGCGATTGTGTGGTGGCGCCGGAGGCGTTCCGCCGCTTGACGCCACTGGCGAATGGCCTCGATAGCCTTCGCATCCAGCCCGGCATCGAGAGAATGCTTCCCCCGCCTTGTGCTCCTCCGCGTTATTCTCCAAGGCTTCCCCCGCACCCTATACTGGAATTATGAGCTTCCAGCTCGCCGTGGATTACCGCCCGCGAGGCGACCAGGGCACGGCGATTCAGGAACTGGTCCGGGGTGTCCGGGACGGGGAAAAACATCAGGTCCTGCTGGGCGTCACCGGCTCGGGCAAGACCTTCACCATGGCCAAGGTGATCGAGGCCTGCGGGCGCCCGGCCCTGATTCTGGCCCACAACAAGACGCTGGCCGCACAGTTGTTTCAGGAATTCAAGACTTTCTTCCCGCACAATGCGGTCGAGTATTTCGTCAGCTATTACGACTACTACCAGCCGGAAGCCTATATCCCCTCCAGCGACGTGTACATCGAGAAGGAGGCGACGGTCAACGACGAACTGGACAAACTGCGCCTCTCGGCCACGCGCTCGCTGTTTGAACGGCGCGATTGCGTAATCGTGGCCAGCGTGAGCTGCATCTACGGCCTGGGCTCGCCGGAAGCTTACTACGGAATGCTGCTCATGCTCGAAAAGGGGCAGAAGATCTCGCGCAACCAGATTGTGTCGAAACTGGTGGACATTCTTTACGAGCGCAACGACATCGATTTCCGGCGCGGGACGTTTCGGGTTCGGGGGGACGTGATCGAGGTCTTCCCCACCTACGACGACTACGCCTACCGCATCGAGATGTGGGGCGACGAAGTGGAGAGCCTTTCGCAGATCGACCCGCTGCTCGGGCAGGTCCGGCAGACCTACCTGCGGCTGCCCATTTACCCGAAAACTCACTACGTGATGTCGGATGAAACGCGGGAGAACGCCATCGCCAGCATTCTGGCGGAACTGGAGTGGTGGCGGCCGCAACTGGAGGCTCAGGGCAAGCTGGTCGAGGCCCAGCGGCTCCAACAGCGCACCATGTTCGACCTCGAGATGATGCGCGAAATCGGCTATTGCCACGGCATCGAGAATTACTCGCGCCACTTCTCGGGCCGGCTTCCCGGCGAGCCGCCGCCCACGCTGCTCGACTACCTGCCCCAGGACGCGCTGATCTTCATTGACGAAAGCCACCAGACCATCCCGCAGTTGCACGGCATGTATCACGGCGACCGGTCGCGAAAGGAGACCCTGGTGGCGCACGGATTCCGGTTGCCCAGCGCCCTGGACAACCGCCCGCTCACCTTCGAGGAGTTTGAACACCGCGTGGACCAGGTGATCTATGTTTCGGCGACTCCGGGGCCCTACGAGCTGACCAAGGCCGGCGGCGTCGTAGTCGAGCAGGTGATCCGTCCCACGGGTCTGCTCGATCCAAGGGTGGAGGTGCGCCCGGTGCGCGGGCAGGTGGACGATCTGCTCGGCGAGATCCGCAAGCGGACCGCGGCGGGCCAGAGGGTGCTGGTGACCACCCTGACCAAACGGATGGCCGAAGACCTGGCCGAGTACTATTCCGAGGTGGGTGTGCGCTGCCGCTACCTGCACTCGGAGGTCGAGACGCTGGACCGCGTGAAGATCCTGCGCGACCTGCGCCGCGGCGAATTCGACGTGCTGATCGGAATCAACCTGCTTCGCGAAGGGCTGGACTTGCCCGAGGTGTCGCTGGTCGCGATCCTTGACGCCGACAAGGAAGGCTTTCTGCGCTCGGCCGGCTCGCTGATTCAGACCATCGGCCGCGCGGCGCGCAACGTGGACGGAACGGCCATTCTGTATGCGGACGTGATGACCGACAGCATGCGCCAGGCGATCGGAGAGACCAACCGGCGGCGGCGCGTGCAGGAGCAGTACAACATCGAGAACCACATCACGCCGCAGACCATCATCAAGCCCATCGACGCCACGCTGGTGGCGATCGCCGAGGCCGATTACGTGACGGTGCCCCTGGAAACCGGGGAGGAGGAAACCGCCGAGCTGACGCCCGAAGATCGCGGCCGGTTGCTTCAGGAACTCGAGGCGAAGATGCGCGAGGCGGCGCGCAATTTCGAGTTCGAGAAGGCCGCCCAGATTCGCGACCGGCTGAAGGCGCTGCGGGAGCAGGAACTGTCCGGGCTGGCTGCGCCGGCGTCCTGAGCGATGCAGTTCGCCCTCATCGCCGCCGGCCGGGTGAACGGCTCGTTTATCGCGCGCCTGCCGCGCTTGCGCGCCAGACTGGGACCTGTCCTGGCCCAGTCCTACCGTCTGGCCAGCCGGATTGTGAACACCCTGGGCGCCGGACAGGCGGCGAGGAGCCACTCCGCGCTGGCCGGCTCGCGGGTGATCCTGATCTGCGTTGCGCCGGCGGCCACGCCGGCCGTGGCGGCGCAATTGGCCGCCTGGCCGATTGAATGGAAGGGCAGGCTGGTTCTGCTGTGCGACTGCGGGAGGGAAAGCCCGGCGCTGAGCGCCCTTGCCGCGCGGGGCGCCATCACCGGTTCTCTCAACCCGATCCCCGGACTCGATGGCGCCTGGTTTGTGGCCGAAGGCGACCGGCGCGCGGTCGCTGAGGCCCGGCGCCTGGCCCAGGAACTGAAAGCCAGCGTGATTGCGGTGCCCCCTCACGCCCTGGGTCTATACCAGGCGGGGCTGACCTTCGCTTCCGGACTGTTCACGCCTCTGGTGGAGGCCTGCGTCACCTGCCTGCGCGGCTCCGGCCTGCCTCCCCGCACCGCCGCACGGCTGGCGGACGCGCTGTTCCAGCAGGCCCTGCGAGCCTACCGGCACGCTGGACGGAAGAGCTGGAGCGGCCCCCTGGCGCGGGGCGAATTGCGCGCGCTCAAGCGGGAACTGGATGCCCTGCGGCGCATTCAGCCGCCCATGGCGGAGTACTACCACCACGCGGCGGAGTTTGCGTGGCGCTGGTTTCAGCGCGATTCGGGCTCGGCGCTTAATCCGGCGGAGCCTGAAACAGAGTAATTCCGGCGATGCCCGCGGCGCCGGCTTGCAGACACGCAGCGATCCTTGCCTTGTTGATTCCGCCCAGCGCCAGCACCGGCATCCGCACGGCGGCGGCCGCCTCACGCAGCCGCTCGAGCCCGGCGGGTTCACCGTAGGCCGCTTTGGAAGGCGTGAAAAAGACCGGGCCGAAAACGGCGAAATCCGCTCCTTCCTCTTCGGCCCTGCGGACCTCGGAGGCGTGGTGGCAGGAAACGCCGATCAGAAAACCGGGCGGCGCGATCGCGCGCAACCGCGCCGGAGGCGGGGAATCCGAAGGCAGGTGCACGCCGTGCGCGCCGGCGGCCAGAGCGACGTCCATGCGGTCGTTCACCAGAATGCGCGTGCCCCGCGGATTCGGCAGCGCCAGGGCGGCGCGGGTGAGCGCCAGCAGCTCCCGGCAGCTCAAGTCCTTTTCGCGGATCTGGATCCAGTCCACACCACCCGCCAGGGCATTGCCAATGCTCCGCAGCAGCGGCTCCACCCCGCCCAGGGGATGACGGTCGGTAATGTAGTAGCGGAGCATCAGAGCGGTTCGTAGTAGCGTTCTCCGGCGCAGGCGCGGCACAGCACGCGCCCGTCGCGCAGCACTTCGCGCCGGAAGCTGATGCCTTCGCCACACTCCTGGCAGACTGCGCGCGCAGCCTTGTACCCGGGCAGCTCCTCGGGCCCCAGCCGGACGCGGACCCACTGGGCATCGAACAGCTCGTCGTCGGGCATCTCCCGGTAGGCGCGCATCTGCTGGGCGTTCTTGTCCGTAATGGCGGGGTACATCTGTCTGGCCCGCTGCTTGGAGCTTTCCCGGGCCACCACGCGCACGGCCCGGTCCTGCTGAAGATCGCAGAAGGTTGCGGCCACCTTGCCAAAATCCCGGAACTTGAGCGCCCGTTTGCCAAGCCGGCACCCGGTCACCACCGGGATGGCGTCGGTGGCGCAGCGGTCGATCTCGATGAAGGTCACCAGGCGCTTGCGTTGCGTTCCGGCCGGATCGTCCAGCCCCAGCAGGCGCAGCCCGTACAGGGCCATGCGCAGCCCCAGAATCTGGCCTGCGCAGATGTGGCCGTGGGCCTGCTCGGCCAGGGCTACGTATTCATCGAATGTCTTCAGCGGCATTGCCCTCCTGCACCACTCGCACGGCTGGCGGCGGAAACTCCACCAGCCATTCCTTATTATCCTTCTGGGCGAGGTACTGGGCGCGGGACATGTCCACGGATATCCCGCCGCTGAATTCCAGACGCACGCCCTGCGGGCGCTCGTGAACCCGCAGCAAGGTGGCGGGGATCTGGTTGGGACCGGCCTTGCCGCCGGGCAGGGCGCGCAATTCCTCGGAGCGCGCGAACAGCCAGACACGGTCGCCGCGCAGATGACCGGGGTAATAGGCGCCGGCCAGTTCGCGGTCCCTGACGCGCAGGCGGCTCGTGTTGCGGCCCGGGTCGAGAGCCAGAATTTCGGCTTCAAACAGGTTGGTGATGCCCAGCAGGCGCGCCACATCGACCGTGGCCGGCGAGTCCAGGATCTTGCGCGGCGGGCCGGATTGCACAACCCTTCCGCGGCTGATCACCAGCATCTGATCGGCCAGCTCGAAGCACTCCTCCAGATCGTGGGTCACCAGCAGAATGGGCAGCTTGAACTCGGCGCGCACCTGTTGCAGCACGGCATACAGGCCGGCCCGCAGAGGCGCATCCAGGCCGCGGGCGGGCTCGTCCAGCAGGAGCAGGCGCGGCCCGCCGATCAAGGCGCGCGCAATCGAGCAACGCTGCTTCTCTCCGCCCGAGACCTCGCGCGGCTTGCGCCCGGCCGCGGCCTGGAGCTGGAACCGCTCGAGCATCTCGTTCACGCGCCGGTGGCGCTCGAGCCTGGGGAGCTGCCGGGCGGCGAATTCCAGGTTGGCGCGCAGGCTCATGTGCGGAAACAGGGCGCCGTTTTCGAACACGTACCCGCACCGGCGCAACTGGGGCCGCAGATGTACCTGGGTGGCGGCATCGAACAGGATGGCGTCGTCCAGAAGAATGCGCCCGGAATCCGGTTTGACGAAGCCCGCAATGGCGTCCAGCGTCAATGTCTTGCCCGCCCCGCTCGGTCCGAACAACGCGGTGACGCCGGCGGCGGCCTGGAGTTCGATCTCGAGCGAGAAGCCGGGTGACTCCTCACCGGGTGGGAATCGCTTGCCGATGCGGGCCTGGATCATGCCGCCCCGCGCCTCTGCTCCAGGCGGTTGGCGGCATAGAGGATCCCCACGGCCAGGAGCGAAATGAGGATCGCCAGGGCGCGCGCCATGCGTCCGTTGCCGGCCTCGACGGCGTCGTAGACGGCCACGGCGAGGGTCTGGGTCCGCCCCGGAAAGTTGCCCGCAATCATGAGGGTGATTCCGAAATCGCCCAGCGAGCGGGCGAAGGTCAGCACGGCGGCGGCGTAGATGGACCGGCGGGCCAGCGGCAGCGTCACCCGCCAGAACACTCGCCAGTCCGACGCGCCCAGGCTGCGGGCCGCCCGCTGGTAGCTTGGGTCCACGCTTGCAAAGCCCGCGCGGGCCGACTTTACCAGCAGCGGGATGGCGTGAAACATGGCGGCCACAACCGCCGCCTGCCAGGTGAACACCAGCGGCCGGCCGAAGAACCATTCGTAGAGGCGCCCCAGGGAACTCTCCCGCCCCAGCACGACCAGCAGGTAATAGCCGAGCACGGTGGGCGGCAGAATCAGCGGCAAGGTGACCGCGGCGTCCACAGCCTCTTTACCCCGGAAGCTGTAAGTGGCCAGCAGGTAGGCGATCCCCAGCCCGATCACCAGCGACACCGCCGTCGACAGGCACGCCACGCGCAAGCTGAGCCACAACGGGAACCAGTCGATCGTCATAAGGGCGCGAAACCTGATTATAGCTTCCCACCCGCGCAGTGTCGGGTGGAGTACCCTGAGAGAAATGGAGCATGCAGAGATTCGGGTTGAATTTCAGGCCCTCGCCGGTTTCGCGCAGCGCGCGGTGGAAGCCGCGGGCGTAGAGGCGTGGAAGGCGAAGCTGGTGGCCGAATGCCTGGTATCGGCCAACCTGCGCGGCGTGGATTCCCACGGCATCCAACTGCTTCCCATTTACATCGAGCGCATCGAGGCCGGCGAGGTCGATGGCAAAGCCGAGGGGCGCGTGGTCTCGGAAAGCGGCGCCACCCTGGTTTATGACGGCCAGAACGCGATCGGCCAGGTGGTTTCGGAGATCTGCACGGAGCATGCCGTGCGAATCGCCAAAGCGCACGGCATGTCGCTGGTGGTGGCGCGGGACTCGAATCATTTCGGCGCCGCGGCGTTCTGGGGCCGCAAGTTCGCCGATGCCGGACTGATCGGCATTGTGATGTGCAACGCATCGCCCATCGTTCCGCCGTGGCAGGGCAAGCAGGGACGCCTGGGCACGAACCCGATCTGCGTCGCGGTTCCCGGCCCCTGGCTGCTGGACATGGCCACGACGACGGTGGCCGCCAACAAGATCTACAAGTACGCCGCGGCCGGCGAGAAAACCATTCCGGCCGGATGGGCCATGGATGCCGATGGCGTGCCCACCACCAGCACCGAGGCGGCCCTCAAGGGTCTGATGATGCCGCTGGGCGGCTACAAAGGCTACGGCCTCGAGATGATGGTCGAGATTCTGTGCGCCGTGCTGGGGGGCGGAGCGATGAGCACCGAAGTGGGCGGCATCCGGCTCCGCGGCCGGCCCAGCCTGGCCAGCCAGACCTTCATCGGAATCGATGTGCGGCGTTTCATGCCGGTGGAGGAATTCCGCGCGCGGGTCGAAAAGCTGGTGGGCATGATGAAGAACACGCCGCCCGCCAGAGGCTACGACGAGGTCCTGGTGGCCGGCGATCCGGAATGGCGCGCCGAAGCCGTGCGCCGCCGCGAGGGCGTGCCGGTGGACCGCCACACCTGGGACGACCTGGCGGCGACCGCCGCGCGCCTGGGGGTCCCGCTTCCGCCCACGTTAGAATGAAGCCATGGCCGAGGAAGAACGCGGTACCCAGCCGGTTGAGACGTTTGAGGCCTGCCTGGAGCAGTTGGAGAAAGTGGTGAAGGAGCTGGAAAGCGGCGACCTGCCGCTCGAGCGCTCGCTCGAACTGTTTGAAAAGGGCATGCAACTCAGCGAAACCTGCCGCCGGCAACTCGAAGACGCCGAGACGCGCGTCGAGATCCTGCTCAAGAAAGAAGGCAAGGTGCAGCCCGAGCCCTTCCGCGTTGACAAGCCATGAACCTCAAAGAATACCTTGCCGCCCAGCAACAACTGGTCGACCGGGAACTCGACCGGCTGGTGCCGCCCGAGTCGGTCCCCCCCCAGACGCTCCATCGGGCCATGCGCTACAGCCTGTTCGCGGGAGGCAAGAGAATCCGGCCGATTCTTTGTCTGGAGGCGGCGCGGGCGGTTTCCGGCCGGGTGGACGGCGCCA
>Ga0272446_1001803_pt1 | contig 30463 bp, 25 predicted proteins | sample YNPCB0061_FD_194587 | JGI IMG/M metagenome (GOLD analysis project Ga0272446, IMG submission 194587) | Hot spring microbial mat communities from Yellowstone National Park, WY, United States - YNP-CB-006-1 | ecosystem: Environmental > Aquatic > Thermal springs > Hot (42-90C) > Sediment | place...
GAACGCTTCTTCGCCGGCGTGCACTTCCATCCAGTGAATCTTGCGCCGGCCGCCATAGCATCTCTCCACCGCCGCATCGAAAACGCGCACCGCAGCTGCCCAGATGTCGGGGCCGGTGCCGTCGCCGCGAATGAACGGGATGATCGGGTTGTCAGGGACTTGCAGCGCGCCGTCGCGCAGGGTGATCGCAGCGCCGTCGGGTGGAACCGTCGATTGTGTGTATGCCATGTGAACCAGATACCTCGTGGGCTGTATTGTACAGACCGCCGTTGCCGTTGCCGGTCGCTGAGCTTGTCGGAGCTTGCCGAAGGCAACGGCGACGGCTTCGACGGCTTCGACAAGCTCAGCCGCCGTAGGACAAGCCGCCAGGCTTGTCCCTGAGCGCGCGGCTTCGACGGCTTCGACAGGCTCAGTCGCTGAAGCTCAGCCGGCCGCGGTTCGGCGCGCTCACTGCCCGGCTCAGCAATATAAGGGTTTGCTGAGAAGTCGCGCGAATGGCTTGACAGGCCGGCTGCGCGCTCTATAATCACGCCTGATTAGTCAGAATTGACTAATCAGGGTTAATCTATGCAAGACGAGCGCGAGTTGCTTTTGCTGGGCATTTTGCGGCGGCAGGACATGCACGGGTATCAGTTGCATGAGTTCATCGACGCGAATATGGCAATCTGCACAGACCTTAAGAAGCCGACCGCCTATTTCCTGCTGGACAAGATGGCCGCCAGAGGGTGGGTGACCTTCGAGCAAACACAGGAGGGCAATCGCCCCCCCAGGCGGGTATATCGCCTCACGCCGGCCGGCGATCAGGCGTTTCAGGACATGATGCGCGCCAATCTGGCAAGCTACTCGCCGGCGCGCTTTCCCGGCGACGTCGGTTTTGCCTTCATCGACGCCTTGAAGCCGGCCGAGGCCGCGCAATTGTTGCGTCAGCGACGCGCCGCGATGGCCGACGCGCTGGCCGCGCTCGACTCAACGCCGGATCACGCCGGCGGGGCGCAGCTCATCATCGACCATCAGCGCCGGCATCTGGCCGCTGAACTGGAATGGCTGGACGAGGTCATTGCGCGGGTTGAAGCGTCTCCGTCGCGGGCGCGCCATGGCGAGCGCCGCAGCGAGCGCCGTTCTTGATCGCAGGGTTGCGGCCACTTGTTGGCCGGATCGGACACACACCGAAAACTTCAAACAATTCGGAGGATCTAACTATGCTGTTAATTCATTCTGTGGTGCGTTGGGGCGTCGTCATTTTCGGCCTCGTTGTTCTGGGACGCCTGCTGATGGGCTGGTTGCAGCGCCGCGATTTCACGGCGCTGGATGCGCGCCTGAGCCGCTGGTTTACCACGCTGTTTGACATTCAGATTTTGATCGGCATTGTCTATCTGGTGTGGTCTGGCGTCGCCGATGTCAACTGGTCGCGCTATCGCCTGGAGCACGCCTTCCTGATGCTGGTGGCGCTGGGCGCGGTTCATCTGTCGATGCGCTGGCGCAAGGCCGGTGATCTCGCGCGTTTCCGCAACACGTTCGTTTCCTTCGCCGCCGGCTTATTGATCGTGCTGGTGGGTGTTGCGCTGCTGCCCGGCGGCTGGGCGCGTACTTTCCCGCCAGCCTTTATGCTGCCCTGACGCGTCACGCTGTCATGTCTATGCTTTGCCTGTTCATGTGAGGGAGTCTATGAAATCTGCCAGTCAATCCTCTGCCGCTTCAAACGAAAAACTCGACTTCAAGCGCATTCTGCCGATCTTTGTGATCGTGCTGATTGATCTGCTGGGCCTGACGATCATCATTCCGCTCATGCCGTTGTATGCGGCGTCTTACGGGGCCAATCCGTTTGTGATCGGGTTGCTGGGGGCGGCCTATCCGGTGATGCAATTTATCGGCGCGCCGCTGCTGGGCCGGCTGTCCGATCGCTATGGCCGCAAGCCGGTGCTGCTGGTCAGCCAGTTCGGCACGATCATCGGCTTTCTGCTGATGGGCTTTGCCGGCTCGATCTGGGTGCTCTTCCTGGCGCGCATCATCGACGGCCTGAGTGGCGCGAACATCTCGACGGCGCAGGCTGCCATCACTGACACCACCACTGAGAAGACGCGCACGCAGGGGTTGGGTCTGATCGGCGCGGCGTTTGGTCTGGGCTTCACCATCGGGCCGGTGCTGGCGTTTGCCACGCTGGCTTTCACCGGCAATAACTATCATGCTGTGGCGTTTGTGGCGGCGGCGTTTGCCGCGATTGCCTTTGGCCTGACCTGGTTCTGGTTTCAAGAGTCGTTGCCGCCTGAGAAGCGCGGGCGCGCTGAGCGCAAGCCGGCGCTTTCATTCGGCGCGATGGCGGCCGCATTGCGCCGGCCTGCCATCGGCTTTTTGCTCGTCCTGATGTTTGCGCAGCAGATGGTGTTTGGCGGCTTTGAGCAACTGCTGTCGCTGTTTACGCTCAGCCGGCTGGGCCTGGACGCGCGCGGCAACTCGGTGTTGTTCGTCATCATCGGCGCGGTGGTTGTGGTGATTCAGGGTGGCATGATCGGACGCTGGAGCCGCAAATATGGCGATCGCTGGCTGATTGTGATGGGCCTGGCGGCGCTGGCCGCCGGCATGATTCTGATGGCGCTGACACCCAATCAGCCTGCGCCCTGGTATTCGCGCGAGCGCGTGGTTCTGGAACTGACCGGCAGCGGCGGACGCACCCTGCCCGGCGAGACGCCGCCCACGCAGGGGTTGCCGGTTGCGCTGCCCGATGATGGCAACACCGGCTGGTTGGGCATTGGCTGGGGGCTGGCGGCGATGATTGTCGCTTCGATCGGCGGGGCCGTCTTGTCGCCGGCCATCAACAGCTCCATCACACGCCGCGTGGATCCTTCTGAAGTGGGCGGCGCGCTGGGGGTGTCGGCCTCATTTGTCAGCGCGGCCAATGCCCTGGCGCCGGTTGTCTTCGGCGCGGTCTTCAACTGGCTGGGTTCGACTGCGCCATTTCTGATCGCCGGCCTGGTCACGGTTGTGTTGTGGCGGCTGGCTGTGCGCGCCATCAAACCCCACCCCCCGGCGACAGTTGGCGCAGCGCCGGCGATGGCGTCACATTGACTCGCCCCACGCGACCCGCGCCACGCGCGCGGCGTCAATCTCCGCTCACGCGCCCTGCAGAAGAGCGCGTGAGCGTTTTTATTTTCCCGCGCTATCCTTCCATCTGGCGTCAGTGTCCGTTGCGCTGTGCGACCCCTGAGTCTGCCGGGACGACGACCAGGCGCTCTTGTAAAATGCAGCCGGTTCGGTGGTGTCCGCTCACAGCGGCGTCTACTCTATGATTGAAGAAAGAGGATAGGGCAGAAGACAATGAATTTTCACATCACGCCTGCAGGCAGGAAACTTGTCACCGTGATTCCAGGTGATGGCATTGGTCCGGAATGTGTGGAATCGGCAGTGCGCATCATCGAGGCGACTGGCGCGCCGATCGACTGGGAGGTGCGTCACGCCGGCGCGAGTGTGTTCAAGCAGGGCATTGCTTCCGGTGTGCCGCAAGACACAATTGAGTCGATTTCCAAGACGCGCGTGGCGTTGAAAGGACCGCTCGAGACGCCGGTGGGATATGGCGAGAAGAGCGCCAATGTCACCCTGCGCAAGTTGTTCGAGACCTATGGCAACATCCGTCCGGTGCGCGAACTCCCCGGTGTCAAGACGCGCTACAGCGGCAGTGGCATCGACCTGGTGGTGGTGCGCGAGAACGTCGAAGATTTGTACGCCGGCATCGAGCATATGCAGACTCCCGGCGTGGCCCAGTGTCTCAAGCTTATTTCAGCCAAGGGCAGCGAGAAGATCGTGCGTCTGGCATTTGAACTGGCGCGCGCCGAGGGCCGCAAGAGCGTGGCTTGCGCCACCAAATCCAACATCATGAAGTTGACCGAAGGCGCGCTCAAGCGCGCCTTCGAGGCCATTGCGCCGGAATATCCTGACATCGAGGCGTGGCACATCATCATCGACAATTGCGCGCACCAGCTCGTCAAGAACCCGGCTCAGTTTGATGTGATCGTCACCACCAACATGAACGGCGACATCATCAGCGACCTCACTTCGGCGTTGATCGGCGGGCTGGGGTTTGCCGGCTCGGCCAACATCGGCAACGAGGTGGCCATTTTCGAGGCGGTGCACGGCTCGGCGCCCAAGTACGCCGGCAAGAACGTCATCAATCCAACCGCGGTCATCATGTCAGCCATCCTGATGCTGCGCCATCTGGGCGAGTTTGAGGCCGCTTCGGCCATCGAGCACGCCGTGCTGGTCACGCTTGAATCCGGCGTGCTGACGCGCGATGTGGTGGGTGACGCCAAATCAGCTTCGACCACCGCCTACACCGACGCGATTATTGCCAACCTGGGCCGAAAATCCGCGAACTGGACCGTGCGCGACTACAGGCCCATTCGTTTGCCGCAGGTGTCCGCGAATCCTGTTTCCGTGACGCCGAAGTTGCGGCGTGTGATTGGCGCGGATGTGTTTGTCGAATGGCCGGGCGACCCTGAATCGCTGGGCAGGAGTCTGGAGGCGCTGGCCGAAGGTTCTCCGCTGCGCCTGAAGATGATCTCGAATCGCGGCACGAAGGTGTATCCCTCGGTGGGCGCCATCACCGACTGTGTGGATCATTGGCGCTGCCGTTTTGTGCTGCGCGACGAGAGCGCAGGGGCCGATTTGTCCGACACAGACCTGATCGCTTTGTTGCAGCGCGTGGCCGGCCAGCACCGCTGGATGCACGTGGAAAAGCTGCCGGAGTTCGATGGGCAGCCGGGTTACACCAAAGCGCAGGGCGAGGATTAGGCAATCACGCGGCGCGCGTTGCGCATAGCACAGGGCGGAGCCGGCTTTGCGCCGGCTCCGCTGTTTTCACCCGGCTGTTGTCACGTGCGGTACCTGCCGTTGATGGTCACGTAGTCGTGCGAGAGGTCGCACGTCCATAGCGTGACCTCGGCATCGCCTGAGCCCAGATCGAGTCGCACCTCGATATCAGCGGGTTCCATCGCGGCAGTGGCTTCGGCCTCGTCATAGTCGGTCGGCGCGCCGGCTTCAAACACTTTCACCGGCCCGAACCACAGCGTCATGCGATTGGGATCGACCTCTTCGCCGCTGTAGCCGGCTGCGGCCACGACCCGGCCCCAGTTAGCGTCCTCGCCATAGAAGGCCGTCTTGACCAGAGGGGAGCGGGCGATGCTGCGGCCTACGGCGTCGGCCATGCGCCGGTCGCGCGCGCCGGTGATGCGGAGGGTGATGAACTTCGTCACGCCTTCGCCGTCGCGCACGATTTGTTGCGCCAGGCTGACGCACACATCGGTAAGCGCCTGTTCAAAGGCGGCGCGCTGGCCGGGCGTCTCGATGCGCAGATCGCTGGCGCCATTGGCCAGCGCCAGCAGTGTGTCGTTGGTGCTGGTGTCTCCATCAATGACGATGCGATTGAACGAGACGCCGGCTGCGCGTTGAAGAAATTCTTTGAGCAGCGATTGCTCGATCTCGGCGTCGGTGAAGACGCACGCCAGCAGGGTGGCCATGTTGGGGTGGATCATGCCGGCGCCTTTGGCGATGCCGGTGACGCTCCAGGCGCCGCGTTGAATGCGGGCAATCTTGGGTCGTGTGTCGGTGGTCATGATGGCGCGCGCGGCGTTGTCCAATCCGTCTGCGCTCAGTTGCTGCGCCGCCAGGGCAATGCCGGCGCGCAGTTTGTCCATTGGCAACGGCGCGCCGATCACGCCGGTGGACATGGTGAATACCTGAGCGGCGGAAATGGCGTCGGCCGGGCCGCGCAGGCGCCTCACGGCGTCGGCGGCCAGGCGCGCTGTCTCCTCGGCGTCGGCCAACCCTTGCGCGCCGGTGCAGGCGTTGGCGCAGCCAGAGTTGATGACCACTGCCCGTAACGCGGCGTTCCGGGATGACAGGATGGCCTGCCCGCGCAAGACCGGCGCTGCCTTGACTTTGTTTGTGGTGAAGAGGGCGGCGGCTGCGCAGTCTCGGTCACTCACGATCAACGCCAGATCGCGCGCGCCGTTCTTCTTGATGCCGACGGCCGTCCCTGCGGCAGTGAATCCGCGGGGCAGTGTTGCCTCAGAGGAGGGTGTGGAAGAGGAGGTCATCGTTGCTCGCTCTAGAAAAACTCATACAGACCAATGAAATAGCTTGCTTCTGCTTCAGACAACGGAACTCCGCCGTAACCGGCGTAGAACGCTTCCAAATCCGCCGGCCGGGTTTCGCCATCGAATGCTCCATCCTGCGGGCGAGTGGCCAGCGCCAGATCATAGCGCGGGTCGCCGACGGCGCAGCCCGACCAGTCGATGACGCCGGTCACGCGATCGTCTTCCACCAGCGCATTGTCGATGGTGTAATCGCCATGAATCAGCGTTGGCGCGACGGGCGCCGGCGGGTTGGCGCGCAAGCGAGCCAGCAACTCCGCCGTGCCGTCCACCGCAAAGTGCTCCAGATTTTCGCCGGCCCCTTCCAACATGAAGTCGAGCCACGATGGAGCTGGACGGGGGATCTGAGCTGGGGCCGGCGTCGCATGAATCGCCGCCAGGGCCTGGCCAAATGAGCGCAACAGGGCCGTTCGTTTGGCCGGCTCCGGGTTGGCGCTCAGCGCATCGGCCAGTGTCTGGCCGGGCAAATGCTGCATTGCCAGCCAGCTTTCGGGGACGAGGCCGGTCTCGATGCGCGCGAAGGCCAGCGGCTTTGGCGTCGGCAGACCGGTGGTCGATAGCGCCGTCAGGGCGCGATGCTCTTTTTCGAGCCAGCCGGCAAACAATCCGCCGCGCGCGCGTTTGACAACGCGCAACCCGCGATCTGTCTCGACCAGCGCGACGCTGGAGGTCATGCCCTGAGGCAGCGATCTGAGCGCGCGCGCCTGGCCCAGCGCTTCGAGCACCTGGGCCGGGATGGCGTTGAGTGTCAGGCCGGCGCGGCTCAAGCGGCAACCTCCTGGCCGGACGCAGCGGACTTTTGAATCATCTCCAGCACTTTCAGCACTGCCAGCGCTTGTTCTGGCTGAACGATCAAGGGGTTCTCGCCGCGGATTGCGCCCACGAAGCAGGCGATGGAGCGCGTAGTGCCGCCCGGCAGATAGATGGATAGATCGGGCGTCACCGCCTCAATGTGGATGCCGTCTGCGCCGTCAGCCGGCTTGTAGAACCGCAGCGGCGCGTCCTTGCCATAGCGGTCGGTGGAACGATCTGCGCCGCCTTTTGCGCCGAACAGAGTCACGCGCTCTTCGCTGAGGCCAAAGGCAGCCCAGGTGACGATGAGGCGGATGACACCGCCGTCGGCCAGCGTCAGGTGCGCAATCGCAGTGTCTTCGACATCGTAGCGTCCTTCTGTGCCCCGGTCGATGCCCCATCCGCCGAGGCCGATTTTTTGTTCGCCGAGCGCCATGCTGGTGAACCCGCGCACAGCGGTGATGCGGGGAAAGCCGGTGATGTACAAAGCCAGGTCGAGCATGTGCACGCCGATATCGAACAGCGCGCCGGCGCCGGCCAGATCCTTGTTGGTGAACCAACTGCCGAAGCCTGGGATGCCTTGTGCGCGCACCATGCGCATATCGGTCAGGTAGACGCGGCCTAGATCTCCATTGGCCACAGCCCGCCGCATCGCCTGCGCGGCGGGGTCAAAGCGCATGTGCTGATTGACACTGAGCAGCTTGCCCGACTTTCGGGCGGCGGCGATCATGCGTTCCGCGTCAGCGGCATGTATGGCAATCGGCTTCTCGCACAACACGTGTTTGCCGGCTTCCAGCGCGGCAATCGTGGCTGGCGCGTGCAAAGCGTTCGGCAGGCACACCGAAACAACGTCAATGTCAGGCCGGCTGATCAGCTCGTGATAGTCGGCATAGGCGTGCGGCACATTCAACTCGGCGGCCACGCTGCGGGCGCGATCAATGTTGGTGTCGCACACAGCGACAACCTGCGCGCCGGCTGCCTGGTAGCCGGGGATGTGGCCGCGCCGGCCAATTTCGCCGCAGCCGAGGATGCCGGCTCGAAGGGTTGTGTTCCCCATCTGCGCATCTCCTTGTTGATTGACGATCAGGGTCGCGTTGATGAATCAAATGATGGCGCGCCGGGTAGCGCGTCACAGCGGGCGATAGTGTACACCGCCGGGCCGGTTTTTGCGTTTTTGCGGCAGCGTTTGACCGGTCTGCGGCGACATGGTATAGTCAGCGCGCGGTTTCCAGGCCCGTGTGTCAGGAAAGGTGGCCGAGTGGTTTAAGGCGGCGGTCTTGAAAACCGCTGTGGGGCTTGTCCTCACCGTGAGTTCGAATCTCACCCTTTCCGTGGGGAGATGCCGGAGTGGACGAACGGAGCCGCCTGCTAAGCGGTTGTGCGCCTAAAAAGTGCACCCAGGGTTCGAATCCCTGTCTCCCCGCTCCCGCCGGGCAAGTGTCAGGCCGAAACTCACTTGCCCGGCCTGTCAAACTGTCCCCGAACTGTCTCCGAACTGCCTACGCCGACAACAGCGGATTGCATCGGCAGCATGACGACACTGAAACATACTCACACTTGCCCGGCAGTTTTACCTTGCCGCTGAAGAGAATCGACGCGGCGAAGCTGCAAACAGCAGTGCCAGCGCCGGCGTCAGGCTGATGCACAACCCGATCACAGACAGCGCGTTGAATCCAAATGCCTGGAGCAACACGCCGCTGCTCAGACTGCCGGCAGCCGAAGCAATGTTCACAAAGGTGTCATTAGCGCCCTGCGCGCTTGCGCGTTGAGCGGGCGCCAGAGAATCGGTCAGCAGAGTCGAGCCGGTGATGAAGCAACCGCTCCAACCCAGCCCGACCAGAAAAAGCGCCGATCCGATCCATGGCGTGTCCACAGACAATGGCGCAGCCGCGCAGCCGGCGGCGATTACAGCCGAACTGGCGATGACCATTGTGCGCCGCCCCAATCGATCCACCAGGTGGCCCATTACCGGCGACAGCAAATACATGCCGAGCACGTGCGCGCTGATGACCAGTGAAACATCGGTCAAACCGTGGTCATGGTGGGTCATGTGCAGACCGATGATGGCCATCATCATCACCATGGCGGCCTGTGCGCAAGTCATGGTGATGATCGCAACCTGGCTGTTGCCCGACCGAAGCAGGGATTGCACAGAGGGCGCTGCCTCTTTTGTGTGAGCGTCTTGCAGTGGTGAGACAACCGGGACAGCCTGTGACTCGGTTGCTGACAGGCTGTGTTCATGGCGTTGCGCAGTTCGTTGTGCAATGTCTCGCAGATTGGCCGGCAGCAACGCCACGAGTAAGAGCGCCACCATGCCCAGCAGGATGGCTGTGCCCAGATATGGGCCGGAGAGCGGCGCCAGCCCGATGGATTGCGCCCACCGTCCGGCCGGCGACACCAGAATTGGGCCAAGCACTGCGCCGACCGTTCCGCCAAAGACAACCAGACTGATGGCGCGACCCCGGTGTTCTGGCGGGTTGACCTCGGCTGCGGCATAGCGACCCTGGTCGAGAGTGCCGCGCCCGGCGCCGAGCAATAATAAGCCGAGCAGGAATAGCGGGAAAGCGGCGACAGCAACTCCGCCGGCTGACAGCGCGGCGCCGGCTATGCCGATCACACTGCCCAGCGCCAGCCCGCTGCGCCTGCCATATCGCCCCATGAACCGGCCGGCAGGATAAGCCGCCAGTGATGCGCCGCCCAACACCAGTGCGGTTGGCAAACCGGCCAGGGCATCCTGGCCGCTCAATTGCGCCGACACGATCGGGTTGACAGTGCTGCTCGTAAGCAACGCGGCAGACGCAATGCTCTGCGTCAGCAGGAGCGCCAGCACAGTCTTTTGGATTGCCGGCTGATCGGATGCGGAAGGAGAAGGAGAAAGAGACATGGCAATGCGTTTGAAAAGCAACACAGCCGCAGGGTATTCTGCGGCTGTGAGACTGTAAACACGCGCGAGCGGATTTACTCTGCCGGGCGCCCCAGTGTGCTGAGGTAGTCAATGAGTTTATCGAGGTCGGCCGCTGGAATTGTGTCTCCGTAATTCGGCGGCATGACGCCGGCGGGGCAGGCCCCTTGAGGACATTCTGGCACAATGAACGCCTGCGGATTGACGATGGACTCGCGAATGTATTCCTCCGGCGTGGTGGCTTTGCCCTGGCTGGCTTTGTACTCTTCGCTGGCAATCCACTTCAGCGCGTCCTCGTAAAGCTTGTTCAGCGATGGCCCAATCGCGCCATTGGCCACGCCGCGGATAGCGTGGCATGCGTTGCAGCCATTCGAGAGGAACAGATTCTTGCCCTCTTCCTGCGCTGCCGTCAATGGCACTGGCGTCGGCATCGGCGCAAACGCTTCGCCCGGTTTGGGCGCCTCGATGACATCGGCTGAATCAATCGGCGCCTGTTTCCAGTTCATGATGAAGCGGACGACGTTGTCGATCTGGTCTTCGCGCAGCGGGCCGCCGAAGCGGTCCAGGAAGGGTGGATGCGTCACTTCCCATACCGGGCTGCTCTTGAGCGGGATGCCTGACTTTGTGACGGCGGCGATGTAGGTTTCCAGTGTGCTGTTCCAGCCCACTTCTTTCACGCGGTTGTTGAAGAAGTTGCTGCTGCTGAGAGACGGCCCCTGGCCTTCGATGCCCTTGCCTTCAACGCCGTGGCAGCGCGAGCACTGATCCATGTACACGCGCGCGCCCTCTTCGATCAACCGGCTTCGATAGATGGCGTCGCGGGTGGACAGCGCCTGAGTGAGATCGGCCACCCCGGCGACCATGCAAGCGGCGATGATGGCGATAAAGCTGATCAAGCCGGCCAGAATGCGCACAGTGAAGCTGGGTCTGTAGGTGACAAGTTTCTTGATCATGGGTGAATCCCCAGAGCGCGATGCGCGCCTAGTGCGCGCGCCCGGACTCCTTGTGAATGAACTTGTACTTGGTGAACTGCTGCGTCACGCCGTTGGTGTCCAGATAGTTGATGATGATCGCAATCTGCTTCAGGTCCGGCTGGATTTGTGTGATCTTGACGCTGGCGGTTGCTTCCGGGTTCAACATCTGGCCCAGCGGGTCCGCAGTGGCTTTGCGCCGCTCCATGCTGTGGTAGACCTCGGCCAGCACCTGGTTCAGTTTGGGCGCGTCTGGCACGTTGGCGTCTGGCTTCACAGCGTGCTCTCCGACAATCATCTGTTCGAACGGAATGGTCATCAGCTCGCCCTCGCCCTCATCCGGCATGAACTCCTGGGCGATTTCGGAAGGCGGTGTGCCGCCCACATACCCGAAGCCGGTCACCGGCACGCCGGTGGGAATGCCGGCCAGCGACAGGTACAGAATCAGCGCGGCGAAAACCCCGCCAAAGGTCAACATGATCTTGCGATCGCCATAGCGCCGGCTGGGATTGGGGTCAATGTAGGGAACAGCGAACAGCAACACAAACACCAGCGGCCCGACGAGGACGCCCCAGAAGACCTTTGGCGTCAGTCCGAGCACGTTGGCAAAGAATTGATCCAGCGCCCCGGCGATTGGGCCGGGCAGGATGGGAATGATGTGTGGAATCTTCAACAACCCTTGCAGCCAGTAGAAGTACCACGGCGCAACGGTGTGGTTCGGCGTGGCCAGCGGATTAGCGTGCGTCTCCAGCGGGGCGTTGTACCAGGTGATGCAGGAGATCGCCAGGACTGCAAAGGCGATGCCGGCGTACATGATCTCATTGGTTGCGATGTCCGGCAGGAAGTTGACGCGCTTGTCGGGTGGAACCTTGCGCGCATTGTCTTCGCCGATCGGCTCCATCTCCGGCGGCAGGCTGATGCCCCAGCGCACCACCTTGTAGTAGTGCACAGCCACGAAGATGATGCCGATCAGGGGGAACAGCACAACGTGCATCAGGTAGAAGCGCAACAGGCCGCCGGCGCCAATGTCGGGCGCGCCGCGCAGCAGCAGGTTGACTGTCGGTCCGAAGACCGGCGCAGCGTCGGCCATGGATGTGCCGATGGTGACTGCCCAGAATGAAAGCTGATCCCAGGGCAACAGGTAGCCGCTGAACGACAGGAAGAGCGTGACGACCAGGAGCACCACGCCCGTGAACCAGGTGAACTGGCGCGGCTTTTTGTACGAGCCGGTGGTGAAGGTGCGCACCATGTGCAACGTCACCACGATGACCATCGCCTCCGCGCCCAGCCGGTGCATGTCGCGCATGAACGACCCGAACGGCACGTTGGTCAGAATGTCCAGCATGTTGGTGTAGGCGCGTTCAGGCGCAGGGGTGTAAAAGATCATCAGGAAAATGCCGGTGATGATCTCGATGGTGAAGAAGACCGCCGACAACAAGCCGAGGCGGAACGTGGGATACAGCGTTGTGACAGCCTCATGGTAAAAGGTCGGGCGGATGTGAAACCAGAATGCCTCGGTGTGCGGCTTGACGCGCGGGTTTGGCTTTGGCGCAGGGTCGCCGCGCAACACGCCGCGAACGTCGTTCCACGACAGGCCGGCGGTGAAACGGGTGAATCCGTCATCCAGACGTTGGGCAATGGTCGATTTCCAGCCCGTGGACTTCACCTGATCCACGAATCTCTTGCCGATAACAGACATACGAACTAATCCTCCATCGTGCTCAAACAACACCAGGCCACCCGCTGGCCAGGCGATCTTCACGACTTGCCAGGCCAACGATGGCGCACTCAAGCGACTAAAACCACTAAAAGTGAGAATCTCCCAGCGTTTTCTTGCCGGTGTTGACGCGCACTGCCGCTGCGTTTGGAGGCAGGGGCAGGGGTTTGCCATCCGGGGATTCGGCAATGACCTGATCGTTGGCATCCACTATTTCAAATGCAAAACGGTCGAGGTCGCGCGGCGCCGGCCCGGCGATCCATTTCCCGTTGTATTCGAATTGTGAGCCGTGGCACGGGCATGCGAAGCGCTTCGACAAGTCGTCCCAGAAGTAAAGGCAACCCAAATGGGTGCAGACTTTGTAAATGGCCTGGATGCCTTGATCGGTGTTGACCATCCAGAACTTGCCGAGGTTGTTTTCGGTTGGCGAAGCGTTCACTGAGGGAAAATCGGCTGTGCTCACGCGAATTTTGCCGCCGAATTCGCCTTCGCGGAAGCGCGGCAGCGCGAATAGCACGCTGATGCCGACAGTTTGCACCAGCATCAATGCCATCGAAGCGCCCCACACATAGTTCAAGAACTCGCGCCGGGTAACATTCTGGGGCGGCGCGGGCGGCGCCTCAGCGGACTTGGCCGCCGGCTTTGGGGCCGCCGGCTTCGGCGCAGCTGCGGGGCCTGCCGGGCTTGCGCCACTTGCGCCAGCGGCGCTGGCCGGTCGCGATGCTGCAGGCTTTGGACCGGGAGGTGGGGCAGCTGTCGAAGGCGCTGGATCTGCCGGCGTTGATGCCGGTGTCGGGGTAGTCTCTGCCATTCTTCACTCCTTGCAATACATTGATCAGTGCGCGCATCAAGCACTTGGTCTACGTTGGCCATTCGGCGGGTGGCTCCTGCCTTTCCCGCGCAAGATCACATCTCACATCACATTTACTGCACAAACACACAAACAAAAGGAATGCCCTTCCTTGCGAGCATTCCCCAGTCCCGTGTCAAAGCTTGTGCAATATATCACAAGCGAAAACCGGTGTCAACGAATCGACATCTCATCATCTTACCCATCTGGCCAGTCCAGGGTTGGGGGCGTGTTCACAGCCGGAGTCAAGATGCCAGTGTTGCCGCTAAGTGAAATCCTCAAACAGGCTCCGCGTCCTCAGCGTCTGGTCGGCGGTCAGTTTTTTGCACGGGGATGCAGTCACCCCAGTGGTGAGCGCGCTCGTTGCAGGTTGCAGAATTCCCGCATAGTACAATTGCTTCTGGCTCGTTAAGGTCATGTCTGTGTCAGGCAGCGGCTTTACGGATAGCTAAAATCCTCCCCATGTGGCAACCGGGGATAGTCCTGGACGCGCAAAGGAGATGAGAATGTCAGACACAACCACTCAGAACAACCCGACGACGCCGGAGGCAACCGGAGCGGCGTCTGCGTCAACGCAGGCCGGATCCGAGTTCGCGCAGGAATTGAGCCGGCTGAGCGACAACCTGTGCGCGCTGATCAGGTCGTACTGGGAATCCGAAGAACGCAAGAGCATCGAGCGCGAAGTGACCAAAGGGCTGGAGCAGTTCAGCAAGTCGGTCAGTGACACGATCGAGCAACTCAAGCAAGACGACAACCTGAAGAAGGCGAAGGACGGCGTCAAGAATGTGTGGCAGACCGCGCACGGCCCGCAGTTGGTGAGCGAGATGCGCGGAGGTATTCTGGACACGCTGCGCGCCATCAACGATGAGCTGGCCCGCGCGGCGACGCCCAGGCCGGCAGAGGAAGTGAAACCAGACGCGACTTCGTCTGACGAAAACAAGTAGCTGTCTACCGGCGGACGGTGGCTGCGATGAAGCCCCCGTCCGCCGGCGATCGGCAGCCAGTTAACGGCTCTTTCATGCAAATCGGCATCATTGGCTTGCCGCTCAGCGGCAAAACCACCATCTTCAACGCCCTGACCCGGGCGGGTCGTCCCACCGGCGTGGGCGGCGCCGGCAAGCTCGAGGTGTTCACAGCGGCGGTCAATGTCCCTGATCTCCGCGTAGATGCGTTGAGCAAATTGTTCAACCCGCGCAAGACCATCTACGCCCAGGTGCGCTACACAGACATCAGCGGCAGCGAGCGCGAGATCAGCGCGCAGGGGTTCAGCGGCCAGTTGCTCAACACGCTGGCGACCATGGATGCGCTTGCCCTTGTGCTGCGCGCGTTCGACGACGATGCAGTGCCGCACCCCGACGGTTCTGTGGACCCGGAGCGCGACCTGCGCAAGCTGGAATCGGAGTTTATCCTGACGGATCTGGTCACAGTCGAGCGCCGGCTGGAGAAGCTGGAAGAAGGCATCAAAAAGGGCGCGCGGGACCGCGATCTGTTGCAGCGCGAACTGCCGTTGTTTGAGCAGATGAAAGCTGCCCTGGAAGAAGAGCGCCCGGTCCGCGAGTTGGACTTCACCGACGAGCAGGCGCGCGGTTTGCGCGGCTACGGATTGATCACGCTCAAGCCGGCGCTGATCATTGTCAACGAAGGCGAGACGCCCTGGGCGAAGCCCATTCGCTCGCCGCACAAGCGCACCGACGTGGTGACGATGAAAGGCAAAATTGAAGCCGAGCTTGCCGAATTGCCGGCAGACGAGGCGGCGGCTTATCTGGCCGATTTCGGCATTGACGAGCCGGGGCTGGTCAAGGCCATACGGTCATCCTACAAGCTGCTGGGGCTGCAGTCGTTCTTCACCGTGGGCGAGGATGAAGTGCGCGCCTGGACTGTGCGCGCCGGCGCAACGGCGCTCGAGTGCGCCGGCGCTGTGCACACAGACATCATGAAGGGCTTCATCCGGGCGGAGACGGTCAGCTATGACGACCTGATTCGACTGGGCAGTCTGGCTGCCGCGCGCGACAAAGGCCGGCTGCGTCTGGAAGGCAAAGAGTATGTCGCTCATGATGGCGACATCATGCACTTCCGGCACAGCGGTTAGTGTTGCTTATGGGCAAGTTGCAGCAGCAAATCACTGTGCTCAGCGACGCCGATCAGTTGCGCTTGCGCATCGACCGCGCCGAAAAGATACTCCACTTCGACACGCCTGACGCGGCGCGCGACCTGTTGGCCTCCCTGCACGAGGCGCACCGTATGGCCGACCGGTTGGAGCGTGACTCGCCGGGTATCGACCTGCGGCCTGAGCGGGCCAGACTGTCCGGGCTTGATGAGCGCGCGCTGCGAAACGCCAGGTCGCTGGTGAAGGCGCTGGGTGGCATGGCTGCGTTTGAACGGTTTCGACAACAGTTTGACGCGCAGCCAGACGATCTCTGGTGGCAACTGGATGCAAAGATTGCGCTCGACCGTCGCCGTCTGGTGCAGCGTCTGGTGACGACAGGTGTCGTGCTGGCGGCGCTGGGCGTGATTGTGTTTCTCGCTCGCGATATTCTCTTTCCGTACAACCCGGTCTCCGACGCGGTCAGCAATGCCGGCGTGAAACTCGACGCCGGCGACCTGCCGGCTGCGCTGGCCGAAGTGGAAGCCGGTCTCAGCGCCGCGCCGGACAGCGCGGAATTGTTGGTCTGGAAGGGCATTCTGCTCGGGCTGATGGGCGATGAGGCCGGAAGCGCAGAGGCATTCGGACAGGCCCGGCAATATGCCCGTGATGAGGTCGAGTTTTACCTGATGCGCGGTCAGGCCTACATCCGCGTGGGGCGCTATGACGATGTGATTGCCGATGCCGACGCTGCGCTGGCGAGTGCGCCCGATTCTGCCGAGGCCTACTATTTGCGCGCCACCGGCCACGAAGGCAAGGGCGACGTTTTCCAGGCGATGATGGATGTGGATCGATCGGCCCAACTGGCGCAGGATGCCGGCAACGACGCGCTGTACGCCCTGGCCCGCTATCGCTACGCCATGTTGATGCAGGCAAACATCGGCCCGACAGCCACTCCGGCTCCAAAAGAGTAGGGCAAGCCGCTGGGCTTGCCCTACAGGTTAGCCGGCCAGAAAGCGATCCATGGCTGCAAACAGGTCTGCCAGATCGGCTTCGGTCAGGTCGGCCATATGCGCGATGCGGAAGGTCGCGCCCTTCAGCGATCCATACCCGTCCGAGATGTGCATGCCCTGCGTGGCCAGATATTTGTTCAAGGCGCTGATGTCGGCCTTGCGCGTGTTGGCGGCGCAGGTCACGGTCAACGACTCGTAGCCGGCTTCTGCAAACAAGCCGAACCCGCGCGAGAGGACCCATTCGCGGGTCATGGCTGCCATGCGCGCGTGGCGCGCGAAGCGCGCCTCAAGCCCTTCGGCCAGCATGTCGTCGAGCTGCTTGTCGAGCGCGAACATGAGTGAAATGGCCGGGGTGGCCGGCGTGTTGTTTTTGAGCAGGAACTTCTCCAGCTCCACAAAGTCGAAGTAGTAGCCCCGGTTTTTGATGGTGCGCGCCCGCGCCATCGCCCGATCGCTGACGGCGGCGAACGCCAGGCCCGGCGGCAGGCCGAAGCACTTTTGCGAGGATGTCAGCAGCACGTCAAGGCCGAGGCCGTCGAAGTCGATCTTCACGCCGGCCAGCGAACTGACCGCATCCACCAGGATCAATGTGTCGGGAGACAGATCCTTCACCACGCTGACAATTTCTGCCAGCGGGTTCATCACGCCGGTGCTGGTCTCATTGTGCACGATGGCGATCGCGTCGAATGGGGTGGGGCGCCGCAGGATCGCCTCGCGCACCATCTCCGGCTTGATGGCGCGCCCCTGCTCGACCGTGAGGCGCGTGACGGCCTTGCCATTCATCTCGAACACATCGGCCCATCGCTCGCTGAATGCGCCGCACACAGTCGCCAGCGCGCCGCGCGCCGGATCGTCGGTGACGCAGTTGCGCGCGGCGCCTTCCCACAGGCCGGTGCCGGACGAGGTGCTGAGCAGCACGCGCTGGCTGGTGAAGAACACCTGGCGCAATTTCTCCTGAATGCGGCTGTACAGGGCTTCGAATGGTTTGCCGCGATGTCCGATCATTGGCGCGGTCTGGGCTTTGAGAATGTCAGGCCGGACTTCGACAGGCCCTGGAATGAACAGTTTGATGTGATCGCTCATGTCGCGCTCTCCTGGATTGAATCGTTGACGCGCAAGGTTGACGCGCAAGAATGGCCCTGATTATAGTGAGCGCCGGCCTAGAACACTTGTGCTAAACTGGGCCTATGGCGCGTGAAACAGGACTCACTTTGGAAGAGGCGCTGCTCCGCTATGAGCAGCATCTGGCGCGGCGGCCGCTCAGCGACAACTCGCGCAAGGCGTTTCTGGGCGACGCGCGCATCTTCAGCCGGTATGTGTGCGGCGGCGGACAGCAGGGCGGCAGCCTGCAGGCGGCTCGCATTACCGCCGAGCACATCAAAGGATTCCTGGCGGAGCAGGCGCGCAGCCGCGCGGCAGCCAGCCCCAAATCGATCGAGCGCCGGCTCACCTCGCTCAAGGTGTTCTTCCGTTGGCTGCATGAGACTGGCCAGATCCCCCTTGACCCTGCTGACGGCGTGGCCTACAAGCCGTTCGTCGATCCCTTGCCCGAATATCTGTCGGACGCCGAAGTGTCTGCCGTGATCCAGGCGGCGCGCGCGCTGGCGCACTCTACCCGGCTCGAGATGCGCCCGTTGACTGCCATTCTGCTGGTTCTGGACACGGGCATCAAGAAGGGCGAGTGTCTGAATCTGCTGGGATCGGATGTGGCGCTCGATGACCCGGATGGCGCAACCATCTGGGTGCGCTACGACAAGCGGCACTTGCAGTTCAAGGAGCGCCGGCTGCCCATCAGCGATGAATGCGCCCAGGGTGTGCGCGCGCACATGAGCCGCTACGACTGCGGCCCGCAGGACAGGCTGTTCGACTGCACGGGCCGCAATCTGGAGTACATCTTCAACCGCAAGATCGCGCCGCAAGCTGGCGTGCCGGCGCTCACCTTCGAGATGCTGCGCTGGACTTGCGCCGTGCGCGATTTCCGCGCGGGGAAATGGAGCAGTGAGCAGTTGCAGGCGCGCTATGGCCTGTCTGCCGTGGGGTGGGCGGAGATGCTGGCCAAGCTGGAGCGGTTGACCCGCGTCGGCGGGTCGGGCGAAGAAAAAACGGCGGACGATCAAGCCGGGCTTCCCGCATGATCGTCCGCTGGTCTGCGCGCGCAACTCTGCCGGCAGGCTAATTCAGTCCCATGATGACTTTGAATTCGTCGCGGTCGAGCGTCTCCTTTTCCAGCAGGGCTTGCGCGACCCGATTGAGCCGGTCGCGGTTGTCAGAGAGCAGCCTGCGAACCCGATCGTACGACGTGCGAATGAGCTTGCTCACTTCACTGTCGATGATCTCTGCCACCTTCTCGCTGTAGTTGCGGCCCTCGGCCAACTCCCGGCCGAGGAACACCATCTCGCTGCGCTCGCCAAACGACACCGGGCCGATCTCATCGCTCATCCCGTATTGCCGCACCATCACGCGCGCCAGTTCTGACGCGCGATCCAGGTCATTGGCGGCGCCGGCGGTGACATCGCCGAACACAATCTCCTCAGCTGCCCGTCCTCCCAGCAGCGTGACGATGTTGCCTTCCATGGCTTTGCGCGTCCGGCTGCCGATCATGTCCTCGGTTTCCGGCGTGTACCACGTTGTGCCGCCTGTGGGGCCTCTGGGGATGATGGTCACTTTCTGCAAGGTCAGTCCCGCTTCCGGCGTGAGCGCAGCGGCGACCGCGTGCCCGGCTTCGTGATAGGCCACCACTTCCTTGTCGCGCGGCGTCATCAGCCGACTCTTGCGCTCCGGCCCCAGTGCGATCTTTTCAATGGCTTCCTGCAATAGTTTCTGGTCGATTTCTTTCTTGTTGGCTCGCGCAGCCAGGATGGCCGCTTCATTGACCAGATTCTCGATGTCTGCGCCGGTGAAGCCGGGAGTTTGCTTGGCAATGGCGTGCAAATCGACGTCGGCTGCAATGGGCTTGCCGCGCACATGCACTTTGAGGATGGCCTCGCGGCCCACCAGGTCCGGCGCGTCCACCACGATGCGGCGGTCGAATCGGCCGGGGCGCATCAGCGCCGGATCAAGGATGTCCGGCCGGTTGGTTGCGGCGATCACAATCACGTTCGTGTCGGTGTTGAAGCCATCCATCTCGACCAGCATCTGGTTGAGGGTCTGTTCGCGTTCGTCATTGCCGCCGCCCAGTCCAGCGCCGCGCTGCCGGCCAACAGCGTCGATCTCGTCGATGAAGATGATGCACGGCGCGGACTTCTTGGCCTGATCGAACAGGTCGCGCACACGGCTAGCGCCGACGCCCACAAACAACTCGACAAACTCGGAGCCGGACAGACTGAAGAAAGGCACCCCAGCTTCACCCGCCACGGCCTTTGCCAGCAGCGTCTTGCCGCTGCCAGGCGGGCCGACCAGCAGAACGCCCTTCGGGATGCGCGCGCCGAGTTGAATGAACTTCTCCGGGTTCTTCAGAAACTCCACGACCTCGACCAGCTCCATCTTGGACTCGTCGCAGCCGGCCACGTCTGCAAACGTGACGACGGGCGTCTCGGAGGTGATGCGCTTGGCGCGGCTGCGGCCGAACGAGAAAGCCTGGTCGGCGCCGCTCTGTGCGCGTCGCATGGTGAACAGAAAGAAGCCGCCGATCAGCAGGATAGGCAACAAGTAGAACAATCCGCTCGACAGCAATTGCGCGAGGATCGGCACCGACTCAACCCGATAGTCGAAGGTTTTCAGCGCTTCGGCTGACACGCCGTAGTTGCGCAATAACTGGATTGTGTCGATTGTCGGTTCCTTGTTCAGAACCATGGCCCGATTGTCGCCAGTCGTCGCGCGCAGGCTGATGCCGTCTGCAGAGACGCTGATTGTGCGGATATTGCCTCTGTTGATCTCGTTGACCAGTTGATTGATCGTTGCGTCTTCCGCGCGCGGGCCGGGTCGCTGCGCGAAGGCCATGGCCGCATAGGCCACGACGAGCGCAATCAAGATCAGCGGGATCAGGTTGTTTCTTAAGCTCTTTGGCATCTTAACGACTCAACTTGTCAACTGAACGTTGCCTGAATTTGCGACAGATTAACATCTGCGTCTTAGATTCTTGTGAGATTCGCGCCAACGCCACCTCAGCGTTGCGGGCCAGCGCGCCGTCGTCTCGCGCCGTCGTCTCGCGCCGCCTATAATTAGCCTGGCTGTTCCATTCTAACCTACAGCGGACTCCGATCTGCTACGCCCGGCCCTGTCGATGCAAACCACCGAACTGGACTACGACCTGCCCCCTGAACTGATTGCCCAAACCCCGGCTGAGCCGCGCGATTCCTCGCGTCTGATGGTGATCGAGCGGTCTTCCGGCCGCATCGAGCACCGCATTTTCCGTGACCTGCCGGCCCTGCTGCGCGCGCCCGATTTGCTGGTGGCCAACGACACGCGCGTGATTCCCGCCCGCATTTATGCGCGCAAGCCCACCGGCGGAAGGGTTGAGATCCTGTTGCTGCGCAAACGCGATGCGACGCGCTGGGAGGCGCTGGTCGGCGGCCACCGCGTGCGCGATTTTGTCATCGAGGCGCCAGACGCGCCCACCCTGCGGGGCGTCGCGCAGCCCCTGCCGGTCGCCGAAGATTCGGATGCAGCCAGTTGGCTGGTCGAGTTCGATGCGCCGGTCGAGCCGATTCTGGAGCGCATTGGCGTGATGCCGATCCCGCCGTACATTCACCACCAACCCGACGACCCGGCGCGCTATCAGACGGTCTATGCGCGCATCGCCGGGTCGGCGGCTGCTCCGACAGCCGGCCTGCATTTCACCCCGGAGCTCCTTCAGACCATCGACGTTCGCGGCATTGGAACTGCTTTCGTGACGCTGCACATCGGCCTCGACACCTTCAAACCGATCACCGAAGACAATGTCGAGGCGCATCGCATCCATACCGAGTGGTGCGAAGTGTCGCCGGACACTGTGTCTCGCGTCTGCCAGGCGCGCACTGCCGGCGGGCGTCTGGTGGCCGTGGGCACGACAAGCGTGCGCGCGCTGGAGACAGCGGCTCAAGGCTCAGAGACGCCGGCGGGTATCGCGCCGTTCCGGGGGTTCACATCTATCTACATCACGCCGGGCTATCGCTTTCGCGCCGTGGACGCCCTGATCACCAACTTCCACTTGCCTCGCTCCACGCTGCTGGCGATGATCGGCGCATTCATGGGCATGGACTTGATGTGGCAGGCTTACCATGAGGCCATTCGCCGGCGCTATCGCTTCTATTCGTTTGGCGACGCGATGCTGATCTTATAGCCGGCGGAATCCTCATGCGCAGCGCGTTGGTCAAGCCGGAAATTGTGGTATGCGCAGCCGCGTTGGTGGCGTGTCTGGCCACATTTGGCGGCCGGCTGCGCTCTGTCGATGAGATTGCCGTGTACGGCGTGGCCTACAGCCTGGCGCAACGGGGGGCGCTCGACATTGACCTGCTGGCCTCCAGCGCGCCGGGGATGCGTGAGCCGCCCTTCACCGGGGTGGGCGATTTTGGACCAGACGGCCATTTCTATTCCGGGAAGGGTGTTCTGCCGTCGATCCTGGCTGTGCCACTGGTGAAGCTGGCGTTGGCTGCGCCGGGCGGGGATCCGGTTGTGGCAGCCCTGCTCGTTAACGTGATTTTGACCGCGCTCACGGCAGCGGTTGTGACGCGCTGCTTGAGGGAGGCCGGCGCGCCGGCCTGGCTGGCAGCAACCGGCGGGCTGGTGTATGCGCTGGGCAGTATGGCCTGGGCCTATAGCAAGCGGCTGTTCACGGAGCCGGCTGCTGCATTGAGTGTGGCGCTGGCCTGGCGCTGGATCATGGCGATGGCGCCGGGCAGGGTGGGGCGGGCCGGGCTGGCAGTTGGGCTGGCATTGGGCGGCGCTGTTGCCGCATCGTACTCCAATGCAGTTTTGTTGCCGATGTTCGCAGTATTGCTGGCTTATCGCGCTTTGCGATCTGTTGCTATCGGGGCGGTCTCGTCAATCAGCCGCGCTGGTCAGGCGGGAATTGCGCTGGGTGGATTGATTGCGGGTCTGCTCCCCTGGGTGATTGGGCTGTCAATTTACAACGCGGCCCGCTTTGGCGCGCCGACGCAAACCGGCCTGTCGCTTTTGGAGTGGAGCGCGCCCTACTTCTCCTGGCCGGCGGCGCTGACGCGCATGTATGCGTTGCTGCTCAGCCCTTATCGCGGACTCCTGTTCTACAACCCGATTGTGCTGCTGGCTGTTGCCGGCCTGGTGGGCGCGCCCTGGATGCAACCCCGCCGGCGCGCGCCCGTGTTCGCGGCGGCCGCTGGCACGCTCATCTATCTCGTGTTCTTCAGTTTCTGGAGCATGTGGTGGGGCGGCTACAACTGGGGGCCGCGTTTTCTGGCGCCGATTCTGCCGCTCTGGGCGATTGCAGCCGGCGCAACCGTGACCGAAGCGCTGCGCGCGCCGGTGATCCCGCGACGCCTTGCTCTGGCCGCCGCTGCAATTGTGGCTTGTGTCTCCATCGGCGTGTCTGGCGTCGGCGCAGTGTCCAATACGTTCATCACCGAAGGCGATCTGGCCATGCGCGGCATGCTCGGCCCGCTGGTGAAGCCGGAGTCGCTCTCTGCCTCGCCATTGCTCACCGATCCGGCGTTCTTCCAGGCAGTCTCAGGTTGGGAGGCGATGCGGCGTCACGGGCCTGAGGTCTGGTGGCGCATGCCCTCGCCGGTCGATGTCGCCCTTGAGCAATCGTTGGCGGATATCAGCGCGCGCATCACGCCTGACAGCGCCGTTGTTGTTGTGGCGCCGGCGCGATTAGAGCAGGTCTTGCACGCATACCGGCTGCCGGCCCCGCTGATTGGCCTTGCGCCGGACCAGATGCGCCAGGGTGATGATGGGCCTGCGCGCTGGTTGCTGAAACGATCGCGGCTTTTTTTGCTCACCGATGCCGCTCAGACCGACCCTGCCAATACCACCGAGCAATGGCTCAGCGCGCGCGCCTTCCGCGCCCGCAATGAGTTCTTCGATCCGTGGCGTGTTGCGGCCTTTGGCGTGTCTGGCACTCTGTTACCCCTTGCGCGCGGACCCGTTGAGTTCGGCGGCGGCCGTTTGCGCGCTGCGCGGGTGTCGGTGGGCAGTCAGACGACTGCCGGCGGTTCAGTTGCGCTGATGGTTGAGTGGGAGCGACGTGTGTCGTCCGATGACATGGCCGGCCTCGCCTGGTTCGCGCATCTGCTCGATTCCGGTGGCAACCTGGTGTCGCAGCACGATGCCCTTGTCGGTGGCGGGTTTGGGTGGCAACCGGCGAATGCGGTTTCACTGACCGATCGGCGCGGCATTCTTGTGCCGCCAACCGTCATGCCAGGCCGCTACCGGGTTCGGATTGGCGTCTATGGGCCAGATGGGACGCGATACCCGGCCACGCTAGAGGGCGTGCCGTTGCCGGAAAACGTCATCGACTTTGAGATAGATATCTACCCGTGATCTCGCCCCGCGGCGCTATTCGGCGCGCGTGTGGTCGAGCAAAATGCGTATCTCCAGCATCTGAAAGATTTGAAGCCGGGCTGTGTCTGTTGCGGCCCTTGTAGTCGCTTCGCAGGCGTCCACGAAGCCGAACGGATCGTAGCGCCCATTCGCCAGCCAGGGCGCCGCGCGCAACTCAGCGCCGGCTTCCTGCGCGATTCTGGCTATGGCAGGATGCGCGCCAACCCTGCGGAACCAGTATTTGCTGTTCCAGTAGTCCGGCTCGCGGCGATGCATGATGGCGTGCCAGTAGTTGCCGGTCGGCGAGTCGACCTGCTGCGACAGGCGGTGCGACGCGTCGAGATCGTCGTTCCACAACAGCAGGCCGGCCTTGACAGCAGGCGAGTAATTGCAGGCATGGATGAGCGCAGAGAGCGCCGGGTCGTGGGGGCCGGCTGGGGTGAGCGGCGCCGGCGAGCGCGCGGCCAGTTTCTGAACAATCTCATCCAGGGTCATGTGTCACCCTCCAAAATCCAAACTCGAAAGTCTGTTTGGGTGATAATACCTGCTTGCCCGGTATGCACCCATGATGATCGACAAACTTCCACCGAGGATACACCACGCGTATTGGTTTCAGGCGTTTAATGCGGTTTCCTGGCAGATCTGTCTGGGCACTCCTCTGATTCTGTTCACGCGCGAGCTGGGCGCGCCGGCGGTTGTGCTGGGCTTGCTGGCCGGCCTGGCCCCGCTCACTTCGGTGCTGCAACTTGTGGTTGCGCCCTATGCCGATCGCATCGGCTATCGCAAGCTGATGCTGCGCGGTTGGACAGCCCGGGTTGTGACGCTGGTGTTGCTGACTATCTTGCCATTGACAAGCGGGATCGCGCCGCCGGCGGCGCTGATTGCGGCCACAGTGGGGGTCATGCTGGCGTTTACCGTATTGCGCGGCATTGCGATGTGCGCGTGGCTGCCGTGGGTCACCTCCATTGTGCCGCGTTCCCTGCGCGGCTTCTACCTCAGCCGTGACCGCATCTTCATCAGCCTGGCCAGCGTGGCTTCGCTGGCGGTGTCGGGCGTGTTTCTGATGGAACATCGCGCGATGTCGGCTTATTCGATCGTCTTCGGATTGGGTTTCCTGGGGGGCGCTGTCAGCCTGTATTTTCTGAATCGCATACCAGAGCCGGCTGACACCGGCGGGGCCGTCAAACCCGCGGCTGCCCGTCAGTCGCAGTGGTTGCCGTTGCTCCGCAACGAGGGCTTCAGGAAGCTGGTCATCTTCAGCGCGGTGGTGCAGGTTGTCGTGTTGTCCACAGGCGCGTTTGTGACCGTCTTCGCGCGTGAGGAAGTGCCACTGAGCGATGGGGTCATTCTGTGGGTGGCTGCGGGGGCTTCGCTGGCCGGCACTGCGGCGCTGGCCCTGCTACGCAACCGGATCGACGCGCTGGGCAGCCGGCCATTCCTGGGAGTGGTCTTTCTGTGGTGGGTTGTTTGCTACGCGCTGTGGTTCCTGCTGGCGATAAGCCCGGCGCGCTCGCCGGCGATAGCGGTCGGGATGATGCTCCTGGCCGGCTTCTTCGGGTCCATCTATGACCTCGCGTTGACGCGCCTGCTGATGAACACCGTCGGCGATCAGCCCGAGGCGACACGTTACTTCGCGCTGCATTCGGTCATCGTCAGTGTGCTGAATGGTTTTGCGCCGATGGTGTGGGGGTGGGCCCTGGACACTGCGCGCGCAATGCAGGTGTCGCTGGCCGGCGTCAGTCTGAGCGGCTATGCGCTGTTCTTCGCCGCGCAATGGGTGTTGCTGGCGCTGGTTTTGCTGATGCTTGCCCAGGTGCGCGAGGTCAGCTCGGCCTCGACAAGGCGTTTGTTAAGCGATGCGCTGATTGGCGCGCCACGGGCGGCCGCCCGGCGTCTTGCTGATTGGCGCCTGCGCGATGCGGCAGCGCCCAGGGCCGCAGCTCCATCGGATAGGCAGAACCAATGAAACTGCGTTCTGCCACCGAGGTTACGTATCGCATCGAAAAGTATCGCGCCGCAGCGGTCGGTATCCTGGAGACCGCCGGCAGCACTTTCCTGCTGCTGGTCGCAGTTCGAGCGTTCGAGGCCGGGGCAACTGAAAAGGCGCTGATTGCTGCCGGCGGCAACATCGGCATGTTATCTGCGCCGCTGATGGTTGTGCTGGTGGAGCGATTGCGCTGGCCGGCGTCGCGGGGCGCGGCGTTTCTGGCGCTGATTGGGGCGATCTCATTTGCCGCGCCGGCGCTGGCGCCGGCCTTGCCCCTATTCGTTCTCGGCAGTGTGATTGCCATGGCCTGCGCCAACGGCATGGTGCCGCTCATGACCCAAATCTACCAGGACAACTATGCGCCGCGCGAGCGGGGGCGATTCTATTCGCGCGCCATGATTATCCGGGTGGCGGCGGCGGCCATATTTGCGGAGGTGGCCGGCCGCTTGCTGACAGACAATATCGGCTTGTTCCGCTGGCTGCTGATCGTGTTCGCGTTGTGCTTCGCGTTTTCGGCGTTCTGGCTGGCCCGCATTCCATCGCGGCCTCTGGCAGACCTGGGCAGCCGCAATCCCTTGAGAGGGTTGAAATATGTGCGCGACGACCGCCTCTTCCGCAACACACTCATCATGTGGATGTTGATGGGCTTCGCCAATCTGATGATGCTGCCGTTGCGGGTCGAATATCTGGCCAACCCGCGCTATGGCCTTGCGCTCAGCGCCCAACAGATCGCGCTGATGACTTCGATCATTCCCAGTCTGACCCGCCTGGTGCTCAGCCCGGTCTGGGGATGGTTGTTCGACCGGATGAATTTCTTTGTGTTGCGCATCACGGTCAACATGGCGTTTGGCGTTGGCATCATTGCATTCTTTACCGGCGCCAGTCTGCCTGGTCTCATTATCGGGTCGGTGGTGTTCGGTGTGGCGTTTTCGGGCGGCGATCTGGCATGGAGCTTGTGGGTGACCAAGTTTGCGCCGGCATCGCGTGTGGCAGATTACATGTCGGTGCACACGTTTTTCACCGGCTTGCGCGGCGTGGTTGCGCCACTGCTGGCGTTTCAGTTGGTGAGCCACTTGCCTATCGAGACGCTTGGCACGATCTGCTTTGTCATTATTGCTGCCGCAACGGCGCTGTTGTTGCCGGAGATACGGTATGGCAGGCCGGCGCCGGACGATGCCGGCAGTATCCGTGAAGCGTGATGCCCCGCATTGTTGCTTGGTCAGCACAGCATTTCGCATAGGCAGTAAATTTTAAAGCGAAGCCACCAAGGAGAATATCACACCAGCGCCAACAATGACGTACACTCTGCGACCAATCAAAGCAGGAGAAAGCATGAGCAAAGAAAAAGTCCGATGGGGCATTCTAAGCACAGGCCGAATCGCACACCGGTTTGCAGAAGCGATCAAGGCAATGGAAGACGCCGAGTTGATCGCTGTGGGATCAAGACAAATAGACAAGGCTCAGGCGTTCGCTTCCGAGTATGGCATTCCCCATGCGCATGGCAGCTATAAGTCGCTGGCCGCCGATCCCGATGTGGACGCCATCTATGTCTCGACACCGCACCCAATGCACAAGGAAAACAGCATTGTGTGCCTGAACGCAGGTAAAGCGGTCCTGTGCGAGAAACCGTTCACCGTCAATTCAGCAGAAGCCAGCGCAGTCATTGACACAGCGCGCGCAAAAGGCATATTTCTGATGGAGGCGATGTGGACACGGTTTCTGCCCGGCCTGGCAAAAGTGCGCGAGTTGATCACCGCCGGCGCAATCGGCCAGCCGCGTATGCTGTCGGCAGACTTCGGTTTTCGCGCCGCATTCGATCCGACCAGCCGGCTGTTCGATCCGCATTTGGGCGGCGGCAGTTTGCTCGATGTGGGGGTGTACTGTGTGTCGCTGGCCTCGATGGTCTTTGGCAGGCCGGCGCGCGTTGCCGGGCTGGCGACGCTTGGCGCAACCGGCGTGGATGAGCAGGCAGCGTGGGTGCTGGGATACGAGAATGGCGAACTCGCGCTGTTGAGCAGCGCCGTGCGCACGCATACTCAGCACGAGGCATGGATCAACGGCACGGATGGCGCAATCAAACTTCACGCGCCGTGGTATGCGCCGACGCGCCTATCGCTGATCGAACCAGGCAAAGGCGAGCGCGTTATCGACACGCCCATCGAGGGCAATGGCTTTGGCTACCAGGCAGCAGAAGTGGGGGCCTGCATTCGCGCCGGCAAGTTGGAAAGCGATACCTTGCCGCTCGAAGAAACGCGCTCGATCATGCGCACGCTGGATCAGATCCGAGCGCAGTGGGGTCTGAAATACCCCTTCGAGAACGCCGACACAATTCGTCTGACTACTGACGTCTGACTACTGACGTCTGAGTACTGGCTACTCCTATGAACACACACATGGCCTACGGCCGGGTTCCCGGCGTTGACAAACCCATCTCCAGACTTGTGCAAGGCACCATCATGGTCAGCTCGAAGGACGAGGAGAACAGTTTTCGGCTGCTCGACGACGTGTTCGAGCTGGGATGCAACACATTCGACACAGCGCATGTCTATGGCAACGGGGACAATGAGCGCACAGTTGGCAAATGGATTCGCTCCCGTGGAATTCGAGAGCAGGTTGTCATACTCGGAAAAGGCGCCCACCACAACCAGGACCGCCGGCGTGTGACGCCATTCGACATCGCCGCAGACATCCACGACTCACTGGCGCGCTTCAAAACCGATTACATCGACTTGTATCTGCTGCACCGCGACGACCCGTCTGTGCCGGTTGGCCCGATCGTCGAAGCCCTGAACGAGCATCTGCGCGCCGGCCGCATCCGCGCCTTCGGCGGGTCCAACTGGACTCACGAGCGCATCCAGGCCGCCAACGACTATGCGCGCAAGCACCGGCTGACCCCCTTTGTCGCCAGCAGTCCCAACTTCAGCCTGGCCGAGCAAGTTAAAGAGCCATGGCTTGAATGTGTCAGCATCAGCGGACCCAGGGGCGCCGAAGCGCGCGAGTGGTACGCACAGAACCAGATTCCGGTGTTTGCGTGGTCGAGCATGGCCGCCGGCTTCTTTTCCGGCCGATTCAATCGCAACAATCTAGACACATTCACAGACTGGCAGGACAGGCTGTGCGTAGACTGTTATTGCTATGAGGACAACTTCAAGCGGCTGGATCGCGTGCGCGCGCTCGCCGCTGAGAAGGGCGTCAGCGTGCCTCAGATTGCTATGGCCTACGTTCTGAACCAGCCAATGACAGTGTTTGCGCTGGTGGGCTGCCGCACCCGCGCCGAGTTTCAGTCCAACCTGGAAGCTGCCAGTCTCAGGCTCACACCACAGGAAATCGCGTGGCTCGAACTGCGCACAGACACGCGCTAATCCCCATTGATCTTCAAAATCGATCTTCAAACCGCTATGGCTCCAGATCGCATCAAGATCATCTTCAACCCGGCTGCGGCGCGGGGAAGGGCAGGGGAAATCGCCGGCCGGCTGCGCAGCGCGCTTGCCGCAGCCGGCGCTGGCGCCGAATCAGGCAATGTGCGGATCAACTGGGTGAGCACAACACACAGAGGGCACGCGGTCACACTGGCCCGTGAAGCTGCGCAAGCCGGGTTCAGCGCAGTTGTGGCAATGGGCGGCGATGGCACTGCCCACGAAGTAGTAAACGGATTGATGCAGGTAGACGCCGGCGCGCGGCCGGCGCTGGCTATCGTGCCGATCGGATCGGGAAACGATTTTGTCATCGGCGCCGGGCTGGAGCGTGATCCGCTCGGCGCGCTGCAAGCCGCCATCGAGCGCGGTCATGCCAGGGCGCGCCGATTGGATGTGGGTCTTGTGCGCGACAATCTCGGCCGCGCCGAGCACTTCATCAACGTGATCGGCATAGGCCTTGACGCATCTGTCACATATCATTCCCAGCATATCAGGCTGTTGCGAGGGTTCGCGATATATTTTGCAGCCCTGATGCGCACGCTGACAAACAACTACGGCGCGCTTCCCATACAGTTGCAGATCGACGGCGGCGACCCTGTGTCGCGCCAGGTGCTGATGCTGGCGGTGGCGAATGGAACGCGCGAGGGTGGGGGATTCACCATTACGCCCCGGGCAAACCCTGGCGATGGCCAACTCGACCTGGCAATGATCGGTCCGGTGTCTCGCTTGCGTCTGCTCCAAATCATCCCTGATGTCATGGCCGGCACGCACGAGCGCCACTCAGAGATCACCATCAGGCGCATTCAACGGTTGCGCGTCCGGTCGAGCCGCCCGCTGCTGTCACACTTCGATGGCGAGATGTTCGCCTGGCGCGAGGATAGCGTGCATGAGATGGAGATCAGCGTGGTTCCACAGGCGATCCGTCTGATCCCGTGAGAGGCTGCGAGAACGAACTACGGCCGCTGCGAAAGCCGTTCACGTTGCCGCGCCTTGCGCACCTCTTCCGGCGACAACCCGTACTCATCCAGTTGCCCTTTGACGACATCCGCCTTGAGTTTGGCGTAGTAGGTCTGCGTCGTGGCGATGCTCTCATGCCCCAGGACAAGCTGCACACTTTCCATAGGCATGCATTCGTTGACAAGCTGGGTGGCG
>Ga0272446_1001804_pt1 | contig 30444 bp, 21 predicted proteins | sample YNPCB0061_FD_194587 | JGI IMG/M metagenome (GOLD analysis project Ga0272446, IMG submission 194587) | Hot spring microbial mat communities from Yellowstone National Park, WY, United States - YNP-CB-006-1 | ecosystem: Environmental > Aquatic > Thermal springs > Hot (42-90C) > Sediment | place...
CTCCAACGGCTTGCCGGTCAGAATATGCAGCGAGGGAGCCGCCACCCGGAGCTCATCGCCGTCCAGGCGGGCAGCCAGATCGGGGGTTCCAAGACACGTCCAGAGGGGCGCGCCCAGGCCCGCCCACAGCCACCAACGCCGGGTGACTCGGATCACCATTAATAATTCATGCCCACCATCAACATCGGTTCCACGCGGCCCTCTTTGACCGGGAACGCCACCGCCAGTGAGAAGCCGTCCTTGCGCAGCCCGGCGCCTAAAGAGTGGCGGACGGTCGCGGAACGGCCATGGTTCCACACGGCTCCTGTGTCGTAGAAAACTTCGAAGTGCCGGTACCGGTACTCCAACGTGTTGTGCGCCGCGCGATCTCCGCCCAAGGGGTCGACGTCGTACTTGTTCCACCCGCGCAAGGTGGCGCTGTTGCCGAGCACAAACCGTTCGAAAAGCGGGGCCCGGCCCGTGAGGACCCCCGCCGTCAGGTGCGCCACTATGGTGTGCGCATTGCGCGAGAAGGCATAACGCAGGTCCCAGCGGTGCCGGGCGTAGGCGAAGTCACTGGAAAGCACTTTGGTGGCCGCGCGCAGGTTGTAGCCTGCCTCCAGATCGTGTCTGTTCGCGCCCGAATCTTCCACCACGCGATGGTAGCGCAGAGTATTTACCACCGCGTTGGCGGCCTCGGTCCTCGCGGCCGGAAACTGGGTCTGAAACCGTTCGAAGCTGGCGCCCACCGTCAGGGTGAGGGGTTTGGCCAATATTACGGTAACCGCCGGCTGGAAATTCTGGCGCGTGCGGTAGATGCCGGCGACTTCGGGCTGAAGCCGCGACCCGGACTGGGCGTCCAGGGCCTCCAGGGTGGCGCGGTTCCACTGCTGGTGATAGCTCTCGAACAGAAACGCCAACTGCACCCGCTCGCTGCCCACTTTTCTGTTCTCGTAGCGCGTCCGCAGCCCCGCGTAGCGCTCGGCCAGCTCGTCTCCGTCGCTGACCAGCCCGAAGGCGAACAGATTCGAGCCGATCGCGGTTTCCCCTTCGACGGATGAAGTCCAGCCCTGTTTGGAGTGATAGACAAACTTGGGCACCGAAACGTCGAAGTTGATTCTGCGCTCCGTCAACTCGAAGACCACTTTCACCTGGTTGGGCTGAGAGCCGCGCTGAACTTTTTGGGATACCGCCTTGACGCGCAATTCCTTGCGGATCCGGCGCGCGAGGTCGTCCAGAGCAGACTGGTTGAATCTTTCACCAATCAAGCCGCGGATCTGTTCGTGGAGCCCGGAACTGAGCTTGCGCGGGGACTTGCCGGCGATCTCGATTGCCTCAACGGTATAGCGGGAGTTGACGTTCGTGTCGGCCTGGGGACGCCCGCCAAGCAGGACTGCCGGCAACAACCACCCCGCTAAACACAGCCACTTCATATGACGCCTGTGGAGGCAAACCGGGTGCCAACCGCTAAGCTTATGAGTCTAAAAGAAATAGTGTACTACTTACTGTGCCACTGCTTCACAGGTGTGAGCGGCACGCTGAGGGTGCGGGAGTGCGGCCCGCCGGATCTGTGCCCAGACCCGCTCGGGGCAAGCTGCGGACGGTTACAGAACCTTGGCCAGTTCGGCGGCGAAAGCGCTTCGGGGTGCGCTCCTTTCCTTGGACCGCTTCCGGCCCGCCCGGTGCTGAACTTTCGGGGCGGCGACGCCGGTGGCCTTGCCTTTGGAGGGTTGCGCGGGATTCGCTCGCAAGAGCCGGTCCTCCAGCGGTGCGCGATCGAAACGGCGGATGATCGACTGCATCTCTTCGGAAGTGGGCGCCTCGATGAAAGCGAAGCCTTTGGACTCCTGAGTTTCGTGGTTGCGGATAACTTTGATCGAATCGGCTACGAGGTCCTCGGCGGTCAGCCAGGACTTAATATCGTCAGCGGTTACCCACGTGGGAAGATTGCCCAAAAATACAGTAAAGCTCATTCAGTGATCTAGTTTGTCTCCTTTGGGATTGATACTTCAAGGTGGCGGGCTCGGTTCGAACCAATTTGATGGTATCAAAGTCGTGCCTTACTTGCAAACGCCGTGACAGCGCCGGATTGTTGATTGCCGGCTCTGAATCTGCCGGAATCGGGCTCCGCCGCTACCTTGGCAGCACGCGGGTCGCCAGGTCCCGGATCAGGGGCTCCGGGTCGTGCTCCGCGGCCCGCTGGAGCCTGAGGCGCATGGCCGGGGAAGCGAACGCGGCCAACGATTTCACCGCCATTTTGCGGACTCCCAGGTCCCCGTCCCCGAGCAAGCGGTCGGCGATGGGCGCGGCATCGTGCTCCTTGAGGTTCTTCAGTCCGGTGGCCGCGGCCACCCGGATGGCCGGCTCCGGGCGAACACCGGCCGCCTCGAGGATGCGCGCGGAGAGCTCCCCGCCGATCAAGCTCGCCAGGTACGTCGCCTTGGAGGCCAGCATGACGTCCTGCGAGCGGGCCAGCTCCTGGAGGTGCGGCAGGGCCTCCGGACCCAGACGTGATGCCGCCGGGTAATCGACCTCCTCGGCATCGAGCCATTTGCGAACATCTTGCATGGTGACTGGCATGTGGATTCCTCTCAGACTACGTGCGTAAGGGTGCTTGCCTTCATCTGGATGACCTCTTGCGGGATCAGGTCGGGGGGCGGATTGGTGATATTGGCCGTCCCGTTACCGGTCATCAGGCGGTTGTTGTCATTAACGTGCGACAGACCGAGTACGTGGCCCATTTCGTGGGCCAGCGTCCACTCGGTGGCGCCCTGGGCGATGACGGCCCCGGGTTGGCCCGCCGGGTGAGAGGCACAACCGTTGTAAGGGGGCACCGTGCTTCTGACAAAGTAGGCAACCAGGTCGTTGGGGCCCGCATTGGCCCGGTTGCCGAACAACTGGGTCTGCTCGGCCGTGACTGACCCCCTGGTGCAAGCGCCGACATCCACGTCGTTCAATGCCGGCAGGTTGAGCGTCTCGGTACTCACCCGGTGCACGACGATGCCGGCAGCCTCGTAGACCCGCTGCATGGAAGTAATCATGCGCTCGATGGAGACAGCCGGGCTGGTGAGAATTTTGACGTGCAGGCGAACCAACTGGGGCCCGATGCCGAAGCGGTTGTCGGCGGTGTTGAGGAGCCAGCCACCGAAGCGGGTTCCGTTGGGAGCCATCATCGGCACAGTCATCGTGGCGCCCGAGAGTTTGAGGATCCCAACGCCCCAGGGGCTGGTGACCAGGATTTCGGCGCGGCCGTCGCCGTCGAAGTCCCCCACCATGTCGTAGTAATTGTCGGCGGTGTTGAGGAGCCAGCCGCCGAAACGCGTGCCGTTGGGGGCCATCATGTTCACGGCGAGCGCCCCCCCGGACACTTCCAGTATCCCCAGTCCCCAAGGGCTGACCAGAAGGATCTCCGCCCGTCCGTCGCCGTCGTAGTCCGCAACCGGACCCAGGCGGTTGTCGAGTGTGTTCAGGAGCCAGCCGCCGATGCGCGTGCCATTCGCGGCCATGATCGGCGAGGCGAGTGTTGCCCCGGACACTTTCAGGATGCCCAAGCCCCACGGGCTGGTGACGAGTATTTCGGCGCGGCCGTCGCCATCGTAGTCCGCCAGGGTGGTGAACTGATTGTCCACCGTGTTGAGGAGCCAACCGCCGAAGCGAGTCCCGTTCGGCGCCATGATTGGCACGGCGAGCGTGCCGGCGGAGAGCTTCATGACACCGATGCCCCAGGGACTGGAGACCAGAATCTCCTCACGGCCGTCACCGTCCAGGTCCCCCACCGGGCCGAAACGATTGTCGGCCGTGTTGAGCAGCCAGCCGCCGAAGCGCGTGCCGTTCGGGGCCATCATCAGCACAGTGAAGGCGCCTCCGGAGAGCTTCAGAATCCCAATGCCCCAGGGACTGGTGACGAGAATCTCGGGCTTACCGTCTCCGTCGAAGTCGCCCGTGGGTCCGAAGCGGTTGTCGGCGGTGTTGAGCAGCCAGCCGCCGAAGCGGGTCCCGTTCGGGGCCATCATCACGGCGCTGAACGTGCCCCCGGATTGCCGGAGAACCCCAATTCCCCAGGGGCTGGTGACAAGAATTTCCCAGCGGCCGTCGCCGTCCAGGTCGGCCATCAGGTCGAAGCGATTGTCCGCCGTGTTGAGCAGCCAGCCGCCGAAGCGGGTGCCGTTGGCGGCCATCGCCGGGGCTGCCAGAGAACTCCCCGACAATTCCAGGATGCCGATCCCCCACGGGCTGTTGACCGGGATCTCCGAGCGACCGTCCCCGTCGAAGTCCCCATTCTTCAATGCCATATCCCCTCCGCGTGCAAATGGTGTACGGCCCAGCGTCCTGAGACTACCGGATTTGGCGCCGGCCGTCAAGAGAAAACGCACTGGCGGTGTTTTCGGCCTGCCCGAAGAACGGCGACCGGTGCGGCGCAGCGCACAAGCCTGATGCATAATCTCTGGTATGCGATCCGCGCGATTGAACCGCCTGTTTGCCCCCGACGGCAAGTGTTTCGACCTGGCCCTGGACCACGGCTTTTTCAACGATGTCTCGTTTCTCTCCGGCATCGAAGACATGACCAAGGCGGTCGGCGCCGGGATCCGCGCCGGAGTGGATGCGATTCAGGTGGCTCCGGGCCAGGCGCGCTTTCTGCAACGCGTGGCCGGGCGGGAGAAACCCTCCCTGGTTCTGCGGGTGGACACGGCAAACATTTACGGCGCCGGACGCCCTTCGTACCTGTTCAGCCAGTTGATCGCCGGGCCGGTTGAACTGGCGCTGCGACTGGATGCGGCAGGCGTGATTCTGAACCTGTTTTTCCTGCCGGAAAACGGCGAACTGCACCGGCAGTGCCTGGCGAATCTCGCCACCCTGTGCGCGGCTTGCCGGAGATACGAAATGCCGGTCATGGTGGAGCCGCTGGTGCTGCGGGCCGCCGCGGACGGCGGTTACCAGAGCGTCGGAGACGTGGACCGGCTGGTTGCTCTGGTGCGCCAGGTGGTGGAAATGGGCGCCGACATCGTCAAGTGCGACCCGACTGAGGACGGCGCGGACTTCCACCGGGTGGTGGAGGCGGCCTGCGGACGGCCGGTGCTGGCGCGGGGAGGCGGCCGCGTTTCCGAGGTCGAGATTCTGCAACGCACCCGCGAGCTGATGGACGAAGGCGCTTCGGGCGTGGTGTACGGGCGCAACATCACCCAGCATCCCCGGCCGGAGGTGATCGGGCGGGCGCTGGTCGCCATCGTACACCGCGACGCCAGCCTCACCCAGGCCGAGGCACTGTTGCGGGGTTGAGCAACCATGGACGCAATAGCGGCTGGCATCCTGGTAGCTGACCTTTTCTCGGCCCCGATCGAACGGGTTCCCCGTCCCGGCGAGCTGGCCGTGAGCGAGCGCTTTCTTCCGGGCGCGGGCGGGTGCGCGGTGAACGTGGCCGCGGACCTGCGGATCCTGGGGCGCAGCGTGGCGGTCCAGGGCAAGGTGGGCGGCGATGTGTTCGGCGACTTCGTGGTGCGCGAGCTGGAGCGGCAGGGCATCGACACGACCGGGGTGAAGCGCAGCGCGGCCTGCGCGACCTCGAGCACCTTTATCCTTAACGTGCGGGGCGAGGATCGCCGCTACATTCACACCATCGGCGCGAACGCCGATTTCGCAGCCGCCGATATCGACCTCCGCCCGGCTCGCCTGCTGTACGTGGGCGGATTCCTGGCAATGCCTCGCATTGCCGCCGGAGACCTGGGCGCGGTCTTGAGGGAGGCGAAGCGGAGGGGCATGATCACGGTGCTGGACGTGGTGATTCCCGCCGGTTCTGCCGTGTCGTTTGCCAGCGTCGAACCCGCGCTGCCCTGCACTGACTATTTCCTGCCGAACGAAGATGAAGCGCGCCTGCTGACCGGATGCGCGGATGCGCGGGAGCAAGCCCGCCGCCTGGCACAAGCCAACGCGCAGTGCGCGGTAGTGATCACCCGCGGGCGGCACGGGTCACTTGCGCGGCGCGGCGGCGATGTCATAGAAACGCCGGCCTTCGAGGTCGAGCCGGTGGATGAGTCGGGCGCCGGAGACGCTTTTGCGGCCGGGCTGATAGCGGGAATCCTGGAGGGCTGGCCGCTCGACCGGAGCCTGCGCCTGGCGGCGGTAGTGGGCGCCTCCTGCACGCGGGCTCTGGGGTGCACGGCCGGAGTGGTCGGATTCGAGGAAGCAGTGCGCTGGATGGAGGCCTGGACATGCCGATAGTTTCGCCCCGCGAGATGCTCGCCGAGGCGCGCCGCTGCGGCTACGCGGTGTGCTACTGCGAGTCGTGGAACCTGGAGTCGCTGGAAGCGGTCATGGATGCCGCCGAAGAGTGCCGCGCGCCGGTGATCGCGGGGTTCAACGGCGGTTTCCTGCGGCACAAGACCCGCTCCAGGCCGGAAAAGCTGGCTTATTACGCCGGGTTCTGGGACGCTCTGGACCGGGCGGCGGTGCCGGTGGGTTTTCTGCTGAACGAATCCGACGATCTGGGACAGATCCGCGAAGCCCTGACCTTTCATTTCAATGCTGTGATGGTGGAGAACGAAGGGCGCGGCGCGGACGAGTACCGGGAACTGGTGCGCGAGGTGGTTTCGATGGCGCATCCGGCCAACGTCTGGGTGGAAGCCCAGTTGGGATCTCTGCCGGGCGGCGCTGCGGGGCACGAGGCCGCGTTCGAAGCGACGGAGCCGGACGCGGCCCGCGCTTTCGTCGAGGCAACCGGCGTGGATGCGCTGGCCGTGTCGGTGGGTAACGTGCACGTGCTGACGCGGGGAAGCATGCCGGTGGACCTGGACGCGCTGCGCCGGATTCGCGACCGGGTGGACGTGCCCCTGGTGTTACACGGCGGCACGGGGATTCAACCCGAGTGCCTGCCCGCCCTCATTGAACTGGGCGTGGCGAAGATCAACTACGGGACGGGGCTCAAACAGGCTTATCTCGAAGCGGTGCGCACGGCGCTGGCCCGCTATCAGGCGCCGGCCAGCCCCCACGAGTTTCTGGGCATCGGGGGACCCGCGGACATTATGACCGCGGGCCGCGAAGCGGTAAAGAACAAGGTGAAGGAATTGCTTGCGCTCAGCGGGTCGGCCGGGCGCACTGGGTCTCCAGCGACGCTCTGACCGCCTCCAGCGTGGCGTCAATGTCCTCTTCGGTGTGCGCCGCCGAAATCGAGCACTGCTTGGTGGCCAGCGGGAAGAAGTAAATGCCCCGGGTGATGAGGTCGCGGCGGAAGCGCTCGTCGAGGGCGAAGTTGTGGTGCGAGGCCAGGTCGTGCCAGTCTTCAGGAGCATGGTCCATGAAGTAGAGGCAGAAGGCCGATCCTTGCCGCGCGACGGTGGCCGGAATCCCCAGCTCGCGCGTGATCCGGGTCAGGCCGGCTTCGGCCCGGGCGCCCAGAGCGTCGGTGTGGCGGTACACCTCGCCATCGTTCATCAGCAGGCGCTCGAGGGTGGCGATGGCGGCGGCGACGGGCACGGGATGCGCATTGTAAGTGCCGGCCAGAAGCACCCGCCGGGCGGGGTCGGGATGGACGAAGTAGTCCATCAGGTCGCGGCGGCCGCCCAACACGGCGATGGGATACCCGTTGGCGCAGGCCTTGCCGTAAACGGCGAGGTCGGGGCGGACCCCGGCGAGGCTGCTGTACCCGCCGAGAGCGTGGCGGAATCCGGTCTTGACCTCGTCGAAAATAAGCACGAAACCGCGTTCATCCGCAAGACGGCGCAGGCCTTCCAGATAGCCCGGCTTCGGTTTCACGATGCCGATGTTCTGCAAGACGGGCTCGGTGATCAGGGCGGCCACGGGGCGCCGGTCGCAAACGTATTCGACCGAAGCGAGATCGTTGAAATTAACGGCGTGGACGAGCTTGCGGTGCTCTTCGGGGATGCCCGCACTGATCGGGACGAAGGGATACTCGCCCGGCGAGACGCGCGGCCCGAGCTTGTCGAGCGGCGTCATCAGGTTGCAGGCCACATCGTTGTGCCAGCCGTTGTAACCGCCCTGCATGACAATGACGTGATCGCGGCCGGTGGCGGCGCGGGCCAGGCGCATGGCCTGATAAGTCGCTTCGCTGCCCGTATTGAGCAGTTGAATGGATTCCACCGCCGGCACGTGGCGGCAGATCAGTTCGGCGAGGCGGCCCTCGAGTTCCGTGGTCCCGGTGCCGTAAAGGCTGGCGCCTTCACGCAGGACCCGGATGACGGCTTGGGTGACGTGCGGGTCGTTATGGCCGAGAAAGTGCGGGGCAAAGGCGGCGTGGTAGTCGATATAACGGTTGCCCTCGGCATCCCAGATGTAGGCGCCGTCGCCCTTGCTAAAAACGATTTCCGGCGTGGTGGCCCGGTTGACCGAAACGACTCCGCCGGGGATGAACTGGCGGTTATGTTCTAAAATGGCGGCTGACTTAGGATAGAGGCTCATAGGCGCAAGTATGACACGGAGACGTTTGCTGGAGGCCGGCGCAGCGGCGATTGCGGGAGCATTCGAAAGGCCGGTGCGCATCGGAATCATTGGCGTGGGCGGGCGCGGAACCGGACTGCTGCGCACCTTCCTGGATCTGGCGGGAGTCGAAATCCCGGCCGTCTGCGATATCGACGCCTCGAACCTGGCGCGGGCGCAGGGGATCGTCGAGAAAGCCGGACGTTCACGGCCCGAGGGTTATTCGCGCGGTCCGGAGGACTATCTGCGGCTGGTTGCGCGCGACGACCTGGACGCCGTGGTGGTGGCCACGCCCTGGAAGTGGCACGCGCGCATGAGCGTGGCCGCCATGAAAGCCGGCAAGTACGCGGGCACTGAGGTTCCGGCGGCGCTCACGGTGGAGGAGTGCTGGGACCTGGTGAACACCTCCGAGCGCACCGGCAAGCCGTGCATGCTGCTCGAAAACGTGTGCTACTTCCGGAATGTGATGGCGGTGCTCAACATGGTGAAGCAGGACGTGCTGGGCGAACTGACCCACTGCGAAGGCGGATACCAGCACGATGTGCGCAGCATTCTGACCACGGCGAGCGGGGCGCTGACCTGGCGGGGCGAGGAGGCCAAACAGCGCAACGGCAACCAGTATCCGACCCATCCCATCGGCCCGATCGCGTGGTGGGGGCGCATCAACCGGGGAAACCGGTTCACGTATCTGACCTCGATGAGCAGCCAGGCGCCGCGCGGGTTCAAGCTGGGCCGCGTGAACACCAGCCTGATTCAGAGCGCCAGCGGCATGACGGTCACGCTCTATTACGATATTCAGTCGCCCCGCCCCTACGATCTGATCTTCCGGGTGCAGGGCACCCAGGGGATTTACTCGGGCACGCTGGACAAGATCTACATCGAAGGCAGGAGCCCGAAGGCGCACGAATGGGAAGACGCGGCTCCCTACTATGAACGCTATGAACACCGTTTGTGGCAGACCTTAGGGCGGACGGCGGCGCGGTACGGGCATGGCGGTGCGGATTACATCACCCTGGACCAGTTCGTGGCGGCGGTGCGCGCCGGCGGTCCAACGCCCATCGATGTCTACGATGCCGCGACCTGGAGCGTAATTACGCCGCTGAGCGAGAAGTCCGTGGCCAGTGGGAGCGCGCCGGTGGAGTTCCCCGATTTTACCCGGGGGCGGTGGAAGAAAACCTACTGGCCGGCCTGACCGTAATAGGCGCCGGCGCCGTGCTTGCGGAGGAAGTGCTTGTCCCGTTGCCCGTCCGGGAGGGGCTCGGCGGCGGGGTTGAGGGTCAGGGTGTAGAAGGCCATACGAGCCAGTTCCTCCATGATGACGGCGGTATGGGCGGCTTCGGCGGCCGAAGCTCCCCAGGCGAAGGGGCCGTGACCCGCCACCAGGACGCCCGGGCGCTCCTGAGGGTCCAGCGCGGCGAAGCGGCGCACGATGGCCAGTCCGGTGTTGTGCTCGTACGCGGAGTCGATGTCGGCCGCGGACAACGGGCCGGTGACGGGAATGGCGCCACGGAAATAGTCGGCGTGGGTGGTGCCGAGGCAAGGGACCTCGCGGGCCGCTTGCGCCCAGGCGGTGGCGAAGCGCGAGTGGGTGTGCACCACGCCTCCCACGGCCGGGAACTCGCGGTAAATCACCAGGTGGGTGGCCAGGTCGGAAGAGGGGCGGAGTTTGCCATCGACGACGCGGCCGTCCAGGTCGGTGACGACCATGTGCGCGGGGCCGAGTTGCTCATACGGCACGCCGCTCGGCTTGATGACCACCAGCCCCTCGCCGCGCGAGATTCCGCTGGCGTTCCCGAACGTGTAAATCACCAGCCCGCGGCGGACCAGTTCGAGATTGGCCTCCAGGACTTCGCAGCGCAGGGATTCGAGCAGCATCAAAGCCGATTGTAACGTGTAGAATTGATCCTTTGTGGTTCCCATGCCAACGCTAATGTCCTTTTTGCTTCAGACCGCGCCCGCGCGGCTGGTCTCTCTGAGCACAGTGGATCTGCTCATCATCGGGATCTACTTCCTGATGGTGCTGGCCATCGGGTTCTACCTGAAAAATCGCACCAAGACCGGCGAAGATTTCTTTCTGGCCGGGCGCGAGATGACCGCCTGGGTGGCCGGCCTGAGTTTCCTGGCTGCGAACCTGGGGTCGCTGGAGCTGATGGGATGGGCAGCGGCGGCTTACCAATACGGCATTCTGGCCACCCATTGGTACTGGGTGGGCGCGATTCCGGCCATGCTGTTCCTGGCCATCGTGATGATGCCGTTCTACTACATCTCAAAGACCCACTCGGTGCCCGGCTTCCTGAAACTGCGTTTCGGCGAACCGGCCCGGGCGGTGTCGGCCATCTCGTTCGGCTTTATGACCGTTCTGATGAGCGGCATCAATATGTACTCGATGGCCCTGGTCATGAAGGTGGTGCTCGGGTGGGATATCCACTTCAGTATCTGGGTTTCCTCACTTACGGTTGCGGTCTACGTAGCCTTGGGGGGATTGCTTTCGGCGATCTTCAACGAAGTCCTGCAATTCGTGCTCATCTGGCTGGGAGCGTTGCTGATCCCGATTCTGGGTCTGGTGGAAGCGGGCGGCTGGGACGGCATGGTGGCGCGCATCGCCAGGAATTTTCCGGGGCAGGACTACACCCACCTCTGGCGCACCATGGGTTCGTTCACCGACAATCCCATGGGCATTCACTGGACCGGCATCGTGCTCGGCCTGGGCTGGGTGATCTCATTCGGGTACTGGACCACGGATTTCCTGGTGGTGCAGCGGGTGCTCGCGGCAAAGGATCTGCGCGCCGCCAAGCTGGCGCCCATCATCGGGGCGAGCTTCAAAATGATGGTGCCGTTCATCGTGATCCTGCCGGGGCTGCTGGGGCTGGCGCTGCTGCCGATCCAGTTGACGGGTGAAAGCCAGGTGGCCGCCAACGGCGGGCACAGCTACAACGAGGTGTTGCCGCTGATGCTGGCGCGGTATTGCGGACCGGGTTTGCTGGGTCTGGGAATCACGGCGCTGATTGCCGGCTTCATGTCGGGCATGGCGGGCAACGTGAGCGCCTTCGCGACGGTATGGACGTACGACATCTACCGGGCGCTGATCCGGAAAGAAGCCAGCGACGCGCACTACGTGAAGATGGGGCGCTGGTGCACCATACTGGGCGTGCTGGTGAGCATCGGCACCGCCTACCTGGTGATGCAGTTTCTGAGCATCATGGACTACGTACAGGCCCTGTTCAGCTTCTTCATCGCCCCGCTGTTCGGTACCGTGCTGCTGGGCATGTTGTGGAAGCGGGCGACTCCGGCAGGCGGCTTCTGGGGGCTGCTCGCGGGCACGGTATCGTCCATCGGCATGTGGGCGTGGGTGAGGGTGGACCCGGGTGCGCTGGCGCGTATCGCGCTCTCCAGCCATGCCAAAGACATGGCCGAGAATATGTACCGCGCGCTGTGGTCCTGGATCGTATGCGTGGTGGTGACAGTGGTGGTGAGCCTGCTGACGAAACCCAAGCCGGAGAAGGATCTCGTGGGGCTGGTGTACGGCGTGACCGACGTCCCGTCGGAGGCGCACCTGCCGCTCTACCAGCGCCCGGCCTTCTGGGCTGGGGTGGTGGCGGTGGTATTTGTGGTATTGAATGTGATCTTCTGGTAGGGCGCGTATGAGCGAACACAAGCATTTCATCTCGATCTGGTTCTTCATCGGCATGCTGCTCACGGTGTACGGCGTGCTGATTATGGGCGCGGGGATCTACAACCTGTTCCAGCCTCCGGCGCGCGACATCGCGATGGCGCATTTGCATGCCGGAATCTGGTGGGGCGCGCTGCTGCTGGTCCTGGGCGGGTTTTACGTGTACCACTTCTATCCGAAAAAGGAAGAGTAGCCCGCGTACTATGCCGGCTATGGACTCCAGGTACCGAAAGTACGTTCGTTTCATTGACACCCGGCGCCGATCGCTCATAATTGTGCTCGATGATCATTGCCGCGGCCGCAATCATCGTTGCCGGAGTTCTCACCTGCTACCTCGCGCGATGCCGGGTGAATGAGCGCCGGCAGCGGGAAGAGATGCGGAGATACCTCCAGAGCTTTTAGGGCGGCGCCAGGCCGGGCTCACTCAAAGAAACGGGCGGTCTTGGGCGCCGCACCGGGGCCACCGTCGCCCGGTCCCAGTTCGAGCGCCTGAATCATGGCCTCCGATTGTCCTCCCGTAACCCGGTTGCCCACCAGCCGGACCTCAATCACGCCGTTGCGCGGCTTGAGGTTATTGAACACCAGATCCACCGCGCTGTTGGCCGCTCCGGCGGTGGCGAACACGTCGAACCCTTCCACCATTTTGGCGCCATTGACAAAGATGGTCATGGCGCGCCGGTTGGGCGCGTCGTACTGGGTCTCGGCGAATTTGAGGCGGAGGTGGTAGTCGCCCGGCCCGGCGGTCAGGTTCACGGTGAGTTCGTTCCAGTGGGCGCCGTAGCGGTAGAGTTCCTGGTCTGGGGTATTGCGGATGAACACAGCCTGGCGCAGGGTCCACCAGGTCTTGGCCACCGAATCGGTCAAGTGCCCGGTTCGGGCCACGAACTCAGTGGCGGGCTTCCACAGATTGCCTTGCGAATCCTGGTAGTCCGTGCGGCTGCCGTATCCGAAGATCATGCGCTGGGCGCCGGTGGGGCCGCCGCCCTCGCCGAAACCGGCGCTGCCGGCCGCATCCGAGTATTGCACGGCCTGGACGCGCGCCTCGCCCTTGCCGCGGGGCACGATCCTGAGCGTGTGCGGCCCCGGAGCCAGGCCGTTGCGGTAATAGACCACCTGCCGGTCGATCACGACGGGGCTCTGAAAGTCGATGGGACAGATCTGCTTGAAGTCGTCGACAAAGACATCGGCAAGACCGCCGTTCGGGCCCACCGTGCCGATCAAGCGGACCTGGTTGCCGGTGAAGCGTACGATGCCGCCCCCGGGTGCGATCTCCTGTTGCGGATCGGGGCCGGTAATCTCGACGCCGGTTGCGCCATCGTGGCGGACCCACACGATGAAGTCCCCGCCCGGCAGAGCCTGCACGCTGAACTTCGCCGGCTTACCGTTGGCAGTCACCGCCGCGGGCGCGAACGACAGACGGAGCACGTCCACCGAATTGGGCGGAGCGTCGAAGGTGGAATAGGCGATGCGGCCTTTTCCGTAGTAGACGCGCCGGACGACGCCGGATGCCCGCAGGATGTGGTTCTCGCGGTTGGGACCCATCACTTCGGGCAGCCAGCTCATGGACTTGAGCACGTGCTTGAGCGCCATGGGGTGGGCGATCTTGAACCAGCTCCGGTTGACGTAAGCGCCGCCGTCAATCAGGTCCATACTCTGGCCCTCGGGCAGCGGGTCGTAGGTGGCCAGAATCAGTGACCGCCGGGCGATCTCCCGCGCCCAATCGCTGCCGGCCTCGACACCGTAACGCGCGAAGACCACCGACACCTCCAGCGGGCCGTACCACAGCGAGCGGTCGCAGCAGCCGGAGGACTCCGGATAGGCCCATGCGCCATGGTAGACATCGCCGCGCGAGCGGGGACTCACGCCGGTGTGGTTCAGGAACAGCGAAATGATGTTGCGGACGTCGTTGCGCCAGTTCGGGAAGTAGTCTTTGTTGTCGAGGATGTAGTGGGCGGTGTACTCGAGCACGTTTTCAGCCTGGACGGGATCTTCCCAGTCCCAGTAGTTGCGGCCCCAGGTGTCGTCCACGATCCAGTTGGGCAGCAACACGTCGCGCAGGTAGCGGCGTCCGGCCTCGCGGGCTTCGACGATGCGGTTGTCCGGCCCGGTGTACCCGGTGCGGATCAACTCATCGAAGAAAGCCAGGAGGAAGGACACTCCGCCGGTCTGGAGGCCGTTCATGCCATTGCCCGAGGCGTTGTTGGCATAGCGGCCCCAGGGTGGAGCGCCGGGTGTCCGGTTACGGTTGAGCGCCAGCAGGTCAGCCCAGTGCCTGGCGGCGTCGTACCAGCGGCGGTTGCCGGTCATCTCGAAGGCGCGCACCAGTTCGAGGGCTACTTCGGCGACGATGTCAAGTTGGATCTTGCCCTGGCCCTTTTCGAGCACATCACTCGGGCCCAGCACGCATTGTCCGTAGCGCTTGCCGAGCGTGGGGACACTGATCAGCATGCGCGGCCAGCCGTGGTCCGCGGGGGTCTGGCAGTAGTCCACCAGGTAGTCGGCCACGGCTTGAATTCGGGAGAAGACGGCGGGGTCGCCGGAGTAGCGGTAGTACTCGATGAGACTGCCAAGCAGGTAGGCGGCGCGCTGGCCCAGGTCGCCGTTGGCCCAGTCGCGTTCCTCCACCGGAGTGATGCGGCCCTCGTGGTCGATGCTCCAGGTGCCGTTGTAGACGTATTCGGGCGCGGGCATAACGGCGCGCCCGCCGGCGGCCCACGGATACCGTTTCAGCGTTTCGGCGGCAACGCGCACGCGGTAATCGAACTGCCCGTTCTGGGCTTTGTACCAGGGCGCGATCACGCCGTGCCGGTCGGCTTCGGCGGGGTGGGCGTAGTAATGGGGCAGAGTGTCAGCCGCCGCGGCAGCGCCCGCAGCGGCCAGGAGCAGAACCGGGAGTCGCACGTCGAACCTCCGAACCTAGCGTTCGGAGAAAGTGTACTCCCCGGAGCCGATCTCGTGCTTCTCCCCCTTGGGCATGACGACCGTGGCCGTCGTGTTGGGCGGCACGGTGACCCGCAGGGTGAAACGCCCGCCTTCGATGGACCAATGCGAGATGATGCGGCCGCGAATCGAGTCGTAGGTTGCCTTGGCCCAGGTGAGGCCGCCGCCAGGGCGCGGCCGCACCAGAAAATGCTTGTAGCCGGGCGATTCCGGGTCGGGGTTGAGGCCGCCGGCCACGCGCCAGATCCATTCGGCCACCGCGCCGAACGCGCAGTGATTGAACGAATTCATGTAGGGGGTTTGGAACCCGCGTCCCTCGACGAAGCCGTCCCAGCGTTCCCAAATGGTGGTGGCGCCGTGATCGAGCATGTAGCGCCAGGAAGGCACGTCGCGATTGTCGAGCAACTTGTAGGCCAGATCGGTGTAGCCGGCGTCGGAGAGTTCCAGCAGCAGGCGGTACGTGCCGTGAATGCCGGTGGAGAGGCGTCCGTTATAGTCCTTGATGCGCTCCACCATCAGCCGTGCGGCGGTTTCCCGCATATTGCCGGGAATGAGGCCGAAGTGCAGCGCCAGAGCGTACGTGGTCTGGTTGTCGCCGTTGACGGGCACGCCGGCGCCGGTGGAGAGGGCCGGCTCGGGCTCGCCCTGTCCCATGATGCGGCCATCCGGCTTCAGGAACTCGCGGCAGAACGCGGCCCGGATCTGAGCGGCAAGCTCCGCGTATTTCCGGGACTCGGCATCGCGTCCCAGGACCTTGGCTATCCTGGAAAGGATCTCCGTGGAGTTGGCGAAAAAGGCCGTCGAGAAGATGTCCATGGGCTGGGAAGCGCCCTTCCTGGGCAGGTAGGGGACGTCGACCACATCCGCGTTCAGCCAGTCGTTGAAGGCAGCCCCGCGCGAAGCGTTCTTGCGCCAGATCAGGTCCGGGTTGGACTTGTGAACGAATTCGACGTAGCGCACTGCCGCGTCGAAGTGCTGTTCGAGCAGCCGTCTGTCGGCGTAGTTGAGGTAAGCGTTCCAGGGAATAATCAGTCCGCCGTCGGCCCACCCCGGGGATGCCCCGGCGCCTCCGCCGGGACCGAACGGGCTGGGCGCGAAGGGCGAAAAATTGCCCGCCTCGCCCTGCGCGTCGCGGACATCCTGGAGCCACTTGGTGTAAAACGGCGCGAGGTTCATGTTGAACATCGCGCTCTGGGAGATGATCTGGGCGTCCGCCATCCAGCCGGCGCGCTCGGAGCGCTGGGGGCAATCGGTGGGCAGACCGGTCAGGTTCCCGCGCTCGGTCCAGCGAACCGCATCAAGCAAACGGTTGACGAACGAACTGGAGGTCACCAGATCCCCGGTTTCGCGGGCTGAGGAATGGAGCACCCGGCCGGTGAACATGTCCGGCGTGGGACGCTCGGGAAGCCCGGTTACCTCGACGTACCGGAATCCGTGATAGGTGAAGCGGGGTTCGAAGATCTCTCCTTCGGGCGCGCCGCGCAAGATGTAGACGTCCTTCTGTTCGCCCCCGTTCAGGTTCTGCCGGATGTTGTCGATGTAGATGTTCCCATCGGGAAGGAGCATCTCGGCGTGTTGCAGCGCGACCCTGGTTCCCGCCTTGCCGCGTACCTTCATCCGCACCCAACCGACCATGTTCTGGCCCAGGTCGAGGACGTAGACGCCGGGCGCAGGCTCGCGGATCGCCTTCGGCTTCAACTCGCGGGTGACCGTAACGGGCTCGTTCGGCTGGCTGACCAGCTCAGCCTTCACGCCACGGAATTCCTGGGCCGGCTTCCAGGCGGCGGCGTTGAAGCCGGGCTGGTCCCATCCCGGCATCTCCATCCGCGCATCGTACACTTCGCCGTCGAAAATGTCGGCGCTGCGGATGGGACCGGCCGTGGTGGTCTTCCAGTTCTCATCCGAAATAATCAACTTGCGGGACCCGTCCTTCAGACGAACGTCGATCTGCACGATGACGCGCGGCTTGTCGCCATACCAGCGGCGGCCGGGCATGAAGGACACCCGCCCCGCGTACCATCCCTCGCCCGCGATTATTCCGACCGCGTTTTCACCCTGGCGCAGGAGTTCGGCGACGTCGTAAGTCTGGTACATCACCCGGCGGTTGTAGTCGGTCCACTCGGGGGCAAGCTGATGGTTGCCGGCGCGCCGGCCGTTGATGCGCAATTCGTAAAGGCCGAGCGCGGAGACGTACGCATAGGCGCTATCGACGGGCGCCTCGATCCGCACCCCGGTGCGCAGCAGGGTGGCCGGCGCGGGCCTTCCCGCCTTGTTGGGCGTCGATACAGTGACCGTGTCATTCAGGTTGTAGATGCCCCACGGCCCTTCCTCATCGGAGTCTGATGCAGCAGGGACGGCGCCGCCGTGCGAGTAAGGCAGCGGCGCGGGCGCGGGCCGTCCGAGCACTTCGAGTTCAGCCAGCGCAAAGCCGTAGCGCCCGGAATCCTCGGCCAGTTTCGTCACCAGCAGGCGCACATAGCGGGCGCGCGATGGAGAGAATTTCAGATCGACCGGCCTGGCGCCGGGATTGGGGAAATCCTCGCTGGAGCGGTCCGCCACGGTCAGGAAGCGCTCGAATGAGGGCGAGTCGGATACATCGACGCGAAACCGTACGGGAAACAGATAGCCGGTGCGCGCCGGATACAGGCGAACCAACTCCACGGGCTCGGGCTTCAGCAGGTCAATGGCGACCCACTTGGTCCGATCGGGCGAACTCTCAAAGCGGCTACGGTAGCCTTCGTGCGCCGGCACCACCGGTTCCGGGCTTTGGATCCACCTGGCCTTCCAGTCCCCGCCATCGAGCAGGCCCATCTGCCAGCGGGCTGGCCGGCTCCAGTCCGAAGCCCGGCCACGTTCGTCCCACACACGGACCTTCCACCAGTACACGGTTCCGCTGCGGAGTGGCGCGCCGCGATATTGAATATGCGCGGTTTCGTCCGAAGAGACCTTGCCGGAATCCCAGAGGTCTCCCCGCCCTGCATTCAGGTTCTCCGGAGTGGAGGCCACCAGCACCTGCCAGGCCGTCTGCTTCTGATTGCGGAGCTTCGCGGAGGTTGCGAATACCCAGCTCACGCGCGGATTGGGAGAGGCGATGCCGAGCGGATTCACCCGGTATTCGCAACGCAGGTCGATGGGAACAAGCGCCGCCCGGACGGCGCTCGCGGCGAGAAATGCGAGGAGAAGGCAGTTCCTAGCCACCGGCCAGTTCCTGGAGCAGGCGCGACGCTTCGGCGACCACCGCGTCGGCCGCGTCGGCTGAAAACGGCGTGGCTTCGACTTCATAACCTCCTTCGCGAAAGGCCTCCCGCGCCGGGATGTAACCGAAACCGCCGTTCGAGTAGCCGGAGAACAGGGTGTGCGGGAACGGGGAGCCGGCAACAACCCGGCGGCCGATTTCGTTGAACGGCTCGCCTTGAATAGACACCAGCGCGATCTCGCCGATGCGAATGCCCTGCATCCGCCAGTCGATTGCCGTCTTGCCGTGATAGAGGCGCGCATTCTCGGCGCGGGCGTTCGCCTGCGTCGCCTTGGCCGTGGCGGCGCGAACCTCTTCTTCCGAGCCGTGGGCGCGAAGCCGGTTCAATACGTTGCGCAGTTCCTGAGCCTCGGCTTCGAGTTCTTCCGGCGGGGGGAACGGCTTGATGGGCAGAGGAACGGCTCGCGAGAGGATGCGCAACGCCGGCGGGGCTGGCTCGACGGGCTCATCCTCATAGAGAGCGATGGGCGCGCCGGATTGCAGCACTCCCTGGAAGCGCTCGCGGCGGGGCAGAGTTTCCAGACCGAGGGCTACTTTCGAGGCCTCCAGCCCCAGAATCGCGCCCAGCCTGCGGTACACTTGGGGGTCGCCCGTGAAGCCGCGCCGCGGCGTGATGTCGCCGGCCGCACCTTGAAGGAACAGGCAGGCGCCGCCCACCTCTCTTTCCACCACCTGGCGCACCATGCCGGGGTAGTCCGGCGTGAAGAGCTGGTTCTGCCAGGCCATCGTCGTGGGGTGGCAGGAATAGTTCACCAGCGTCGCCACCGGCCGCTCGTCCAGGCCGTCGAAGCGGACCACGCGGACCGCCGGATCGGCCGGGCCATTCCAGTTGCGTCCCACGACCACGGCGCCGAAGACGGGGAAGCGCCGGTTCACGCCGATCTCGCAGTGACCCTCACCGGCGGCGCAGCGGACGGGCCGCAGGTTTCCCTGCGCCTGCCAGACCGCGCCGGCAATGCGCTGCGGAAGGCTGTCGAGATAACTGAGGACCATGTCAAGGCCCTCGCTGATGGTGGCCAGGCGAAACGTGTTCGGGCCGGAGTGGGTATGGGTGCACGAGAAACGAATGTGGTCGCGCGGGATCCGGGTCAGGCTGGCGATGGCGTCCAGAATCTTATCGGTCCACTCGAGGTTGAACCCGATGGCGTCCACGTCCACAATGGCGGCCTGGCGCTCGCCGTCATCGAGCACCAGCGCCGTGGCATAGAACGGCATGTCGGCGCCGAGTCCCCGCTGGTGGGTCTGCGCGCCCCATCCGCCCTGGGGCACTCCCGGAGCGGGGGTAATGTCCGCGCGGCCCACGCCCGCCTGGAATGGGTTACTCATTTGAGGCTCCATAGCAGTTCCGCGCTGACGCCGCCGATTGAGTCCGTATCCATGTAGGCGTAACGGCCGGAGCCCTTCTTCCCGGCTTCTCCCCAGGCGCCCGATTGGGCCACCTTGTAACCGAGTTTCTCGTATTCGGCGATGGCTTTGTCCATGTCCTCCACAGGCACCCCGAGGTGCTGGATGCCCTCGCCGTGCGCTTTCAGAAACTCCGAGTAGAAGTTGGGCTCCGCCGGAGGAACGATCCACTCGTAGGCAAGTTGCGTGTGCCGCTGCCAGTACATGTCGAACCCAAAGCTGGCGGGCTTGCCCCGATAGCGCTGATCGGGGCGCGGATCGGCGTGCGATTTGGTCATGGCCGGGAATCCGAGCTTCTGCCAGTAGGCCGAGGCCGCTGCCGGGTCGCGAACGACGAAGGCGATCTGGGAGAGCTTGCCCGGGGCCAGGCCGGAGGGCGCCCCGCCCGGCCAATGCATGAGGCCCAGCACATACTTGCCCTGCGGCTCGGTGTCGAAATAGTGGAAGACAATGGGGCCGTTGCCGGCGTCAATGCTCATCCGCTGGAGCAGGCCGGCCCCGAGGCTGCGCAGGCGCCCGGTTTCGCGGTCGAGGGCCTCCAGGTCCGGCGCCTCGTGCACAATAGCGAAAATACCGTCGCCGTGTTTGGACAGAAAAGCGGTGAAGGCGTTGTCGCCTTCGACGGGCTGCAACATGTCCACCGCCACCTCTCCCAGGAAGCCGGTGGCCACACGGACGCGCACCGACGCGGGTTTCCCGCGGTACTCGACTTCGTTAAAATCAATGTCACCGTACTCCTGGACGTCGCTTAAGCCAAGTTTGCTCCAGCCCTGCACAGCGCGATCCAGGTCCTTGACCAGCCAGGTCACGCGGCTGACTTTCTTGTAGAAATCGGGCAACTGTGCAAAGGCCAGACCGGCCAGAAAAACCAGCATGCCGGAGCTACGCAACAGATTCATTTGACACCGCCTTTTCCGGTCCGCTAGACTCGGGACCTGCCATGCCGAAGTTGAAAATCCTCCGTTATCTTAGCACCGCGGCCCTGCTCCTGCCGGGGCTTGGAACGGCCGCGCCGGAGATCCGGACCGTGCTGTACGGCGCCTCGTACTATCACGAGTACATGCCCTACGAACGCCTGGAACAGGACGTGGATCTGATGCGGAAGGCGGGCATCTCAGTGGTCCGGGTGGGTGAATCCACGTGGTCAAGCTGGGAGCCGCGCGAAGGCCGGTTTGAATTTGCCTGGATGGATCGAATCATCGACCGGTTGCACCAGGCCGGCATCAAGGTAATCCTGGGCACGCCGACTTACTCCATCCCTCCATGGCTTTACCGGAAGCACCCGGAGATCCTGGTGACTTACCTTGGCGGCCGCAAGGCGGAGTACGGAATCCGGCAAAACATGGATATCTCTCATCCGACTTATCGCATGTATTGCGAGCGGGTGATCAACCAGGTAGTGGAACACTTCAGGAATCATCCCGCGGTGATCGGCTACCAGATAGACAACGAGACTTCGTCCTACGGCACCGCCGGCCGCAACGTGCAGTTGAGTTTCGCCGACTATCTCAAAAATAAGTTCAAGACCACCGCGGAACTCAACCGCTTGTGGGGATTCGTCTATTGGGGTCAGTTAGTCAACGACTGGGATGAGCTTCCACCGCGCGACGGCATTCTGAATCCAGGCTACAAACTGGAGTGGGAGCGCTTCCAGCGAACGCTGACCACGGATTTCCTTGCCTGGCAAGCCGCGCTGGTGAACCGGCACAAGCGGCCGGATCAGTTTGTGACCCAGGATTTCGTGGGAGGGATTCCCACCGGAATCGACTCCTATGAGATTGCGAAACACCTGGACATAGTCTCCGTCAACCCCTATCACGAAGTTCAGGATGAACTCGATGGCGAGCAGGCCAGCTTTACCGGCGACTACAACCGGCCACTCAAACAAGCCAATTACCTGGTGACGGAAACGAATGCACAGACGACGGGCTGGGACTCGAAGACGCAGTATCCTCCCTACGATGGCCAGTTACGCCTGAATGTGTATACCCACGTGGCCTCCGGCGCGAACATGGTGGCTTACTGGCACTGGCATTCCCTCCACTATGGACAGGAAACTTACTGGAAGGGCATACTGTCGCACGACCTGGAACCGAACCGCGCCTATGAGGAGGTCAGCCGGATTGCTCATGAGCTTGAAAAACACGGCCCCCGGCTGGCCAACTTCAAACGCGCCAACCCCGTGGCGATTCTCTACAGCGCCGACTCCTACCATGGTTTGCGATTCATGCCGTTTCACGACAAAGTGGACTACATGACCGTGCTGCGCCAGATGTACCGGGCGCTTTACCGGCTCAACGTGGGGGTGGACATCGTGCGGGCGGAGACCGCCAGCCTGCCGGGATATCGCGTGGTCGTGGTTCCGCCACTTTACATTGCGGACGACGCGCTGCTCAGCAGACTGGATGCGTATGTCAGTCAGGGCGGACACGTTCTGATGGCTTTCAAGAGCGGCTTCGCGAATGAATACTCGACGGTTCGCTGGGTCATGGCGCCGGGACCGTTGCGCAAGGCCTGCGGGTTCCGTTACCAGGAGTTCTCGAACCTGAAGAAAGAACTGGCGCTCAAGGACGATCCTTTCCAGGCGGGGGCTGCCAACCGGGTCTCGGTGTGGGCGGAGATGCTGATTCCGGAAACGGCCACGGTACTTGCCTCCTACGATCATCCGTTTTTCGGCAAGTACCCGGCCATCACCCGCAACCGGTACGGCCGCGGCACACTGACCTATGAGGGCACGGTTCTTTCCGACGAGTTACAGCGGAAGGTGACGCGGGATGTTCTTCAGTTGGCCGGACTCACCGGTCCCGACCAGTCGTTGCCGGAACCGGTGCGGGTGAAGCACGGAACCGCCAACTCCGGCAAACCGATGCACTACTACCTGAACTACTCGGACCAAACGCAGAGTTTCGCGTATCCGTACGGCGCCGGCACGGACGTGCTGGGGGGCGGGCGGGTGGAGCAGGCCGGGAAAATAACGCTGGGGCCCTGGAACCTTATAATAATCGAAGAACGCTAGAAGCCGAAGCGAGGAGGCGCGGAAGTGGTTCGTGCCCCATAGTGGGACAGAGGAACCGGGGTCGCGCAGCGGCACTTCCCAGGACAGCCGAGTGCGGACTCCAATGTGGGTCCGGCCTTGCGGGCGGCACCACGGCAACAGCACAGCTTGCCCTTCTCGTGCTGGCAGCCGCAGTTGCATTGATCCTGCTGGCGAAGCAGTCCGGCGAGTGGAGTGGCCGCCAGACCGGCGAACACCAGAAGCAGGGAGGCACACGTCAGGAGCCGAACCGCCTCCCGCATCCGTGTCCCGCCTGCTCTCATAGCCTCGCCGCTACTTTTTCTTGCTGTCCTTGTTCACGACGGCTTCAGGCTTCGCATCAAATGTCTTCTTGCAGTGATCCGAGCAGAAGTAGTACGTCTTTCCCTTGTAGTCGCTTTTGCCGGCGGCCTTCGCGGGATCGATCTTCATCCCGCATACCGGGTCTGTGACCTTTGCCGGCTCGGCCTGTTTCTGCGCGGGAACGCCGCTTTTATTCCGCACCTGCGCTGCGTAGCTGGCGGAAACGGAAGCCAGAAGCAAACCTGCCACCATTAGTGTCAAAACTCGCACGAGCTCTTATCCTCCTTGGGTCTGAGGGCCGACCAATTCAGCGAGGGGACATCAGGCATTCTCCCCCAATTCTCGCTTCAGACCGAAATCCCAGCGCCAGATCTCGTACACCGCCGGATAGACGAGCAATTCTAGCAGGAATGAGGTTACGATCCCGCCAATCATCGGCGCGGCAATTCTCTTCATCACGTCGGATCCGGCGCCCATGGCCCACATGATGGGAACCAACCCTATCAGCGTAGTCCCCACCGTCATGAACTTCGGCCGGATGCGTCTCACAGCCCCGTGGATGATCGCCTCTCGCAGTTCGCCCAGGCTCCTCAGCCGGCCTTCCCGCTTGGCTTGGTCGTAGGCCAAATCCAGATATAGCAGCATGAACACTCCTGTTTCGGCATCCACTCCCAGGAGCGCGATCAAGCCCACCCACGCCGCGATGCTGATGTTGTAACCGAGCAGGTAGAGGAACCACACCGCCCCAATTCCCGAAAACGGGATCGCAAGTGAGATGATCAGCGTCTTGGGCGCCGACTGCGTATTCAGGTATAGCAGCAGGAAAATGAGGAACAGCGTCAAAGGCAGCACAACCTTGAGCCGCTCGGCGACCCGCTCCATCGCTTCCCACTGCCCCGTCCAGAAGTAGGAGTAGCCGGTGGGCACGGTCATCTTCGCCTTGAGCAAGGCATCGGCTTCCCTAACGTAGCTTGCGGGGTCGCGGCCGGCGTGATCCACAAAAACGTAGCCGGTCAGCAATCCATCTTCGTCGCGGATCATCCCGGGTCCGGTCGCCGGCCGGATCTCCGCCAGTTGACTGAGCGGGATTTGCCGCTTGCCGTCGGACGTGGATACCAGCACCCGCCCCAGCGCGCTGGAGTTGCTGCGAAAGTCGCGCATATAGCGGACGTTCACCGCGTACCGCTCGCGTCCTTCGATGGTGACAGTGACGTTCTCGCCCCCGATAGCGTTCTGCACCGCCGACTGCGCTTCTTCCACGCTCAGCCCATACCGGGCCAGCGCGCCCCGATTCCAGTCGAAATCCAGGAAATAGCCTTCGGCGGTGCGTTCGGCAAACACGCTGCGGGTGCCCTCTACCGACCGCAGCAGCGATTCAATGCGGCCGCCGATCTTCTGAATCTCCCCCAATTCCGCGCCCTGGACCTTCAGGCCCACAGAGGTGCGCATGCCGGTGCTCAGCATGTCGATCCGCGCCTTGATCGGCATGGTCCACGCATTGGAAACGCCGGGTTGTTTCAACGCTTCGTTCAACTGCGAGACCAGTTCCTCCCGGGAGATGTGATCCGGCGTGATGTGGCGCAACACCGCTTTGCCCCACTCGGGGGCCCAGGAGGAGTACCAGGTCTTCCGCTTGCGCCACTCCGACTGCGGCTTCAGCGTGATGATGGTCTCGAGCATCGAAAGGGGCGCCGGGTCGGTGGCGGTCTCCGCGCGGCCCGCCTTCCCCAGTACGCGGTCCACCTCCGGGAACTGCTTGATGACGCGGTCGGTGACCTGGAGCAGCCTCCGCGCCTCACCGATGGAAATGCCTGGCATGGTGGAGGGCATGTAAAACAGGGCACCCTCGTCCAGGGGTGGCATGAACTCCGTACCGAGCCTCAAGAAGACGGGCAGCGTAAGCAACATCAAGGCACAAGCCGTGCCGATCACGGCCCACTTGTGCTGCAGGCTCCAGCGCGCTGCCGGCTCGTACACGCGCATCAGAAAGCGGCTGATCGGATGCTTGTCCTCCTGTCGAATCCTGCCGACCAGCGCCGCGTTCGCCAGACGGGCGAGCCACCGAGGCTGGAAGTCATAGCGTGTCATGCGCGTGAAAAGCAGCCGCAAGGCGGGGTCCAGGGTGATGGCCAGCGCGGCGGCCACGATCATCGACAGGTTCTTGGTGTAGGCCAACGGCTTGAACAGGCGGCCTTCCTGCGCCTCCAGCGTGAGCACTGGCAGAAAGGAGACGGCGATCACCAGCAGGGCGAAGAAACTGGCGCTGCCCACTTGCTGGACCGCGCGGATGATCACCTCCCGGTAATCTCCCCGGCGCCCGCTCCGCTCCCACTCCTCGAGCCTCTTGTGGACCTGCTCCACCACCACGATGCTCGCGTCCACCAGCGCGCCCACGGCGATCGCGATGCCGCTGAGCGACATGATATTGGCAGTGATTCCCATCATGCGGAAGGGGATGAACGCCAACAGCACCGCCAACGGGATGGTGATGACGGGAATGATGGCGCTCGGGAAGTGCCACAGAAACAGCATCACGACCAGCGCCACGGTGACGATGATTTCCAGCAGGGTGGAGCGCAGGTTCGAGATGGCCCGCCGGATCAGGTCGGAGCGGTCATAGACCGCAACGATCTTCACGCCCTCGGGCAGGCCGGGCTCGATCTGCTTGATCTTCGCCTTGACGCGGTCGATCACGTCCAGGGCGTTTTCCCCTTGCCGTATCACGACGATTCCGGATACGGCCTCCCCCTGCCCGTCCAGGTCGGAGACGCCGCGCCGGATGTCCGGCCCGACCACTACCTGTCCGACGTCCTTGATGCGGATCGGCGTGCCGTTCTCGCTGGCCGCCAGCACGATGTCCTCGATGTCGCGGATGTTAGTGGCGTAGCCCCGCCCCCGCACCATGTACTCCGTGCCGCCGAATTCGACCAGCCGCCCCCCGGTCTCGCTGTTGCCTGTCCGCACCGCATCCACCACGCGGCTGATCGGAATCTGGTAGAACAGCAGACGGTTGGGGTCCACGTTCACTTGGTACTGCCGGCCGAAACCGCCGATAGGGGCCACTTCCGCGACTCCCGGAACGGACCGCAGGTGATACCGCAGGTACCAGTCCTGGAGCGACCGCAGTTCGGCCAAGTCGCGCTTGCCGCTCGTGTCCGTCAATACATATTGGAAGACCCAGCCAAGCCCTGTGGCGTCAGGCCCCAGGCGGGTCGAGACACCCGCCGGCAGCGTCTCACGCACGCCGGAGAGGTATTCCAGCACCCGCGTGCGCGCCCAGTAAATGTCCGTGCCATCCTCGAAGATGACATACACGAACGAGTAGCCGAAATCGGAGAATCCGCGGACGGCCTTGACCTTCGGCGCGCCCAGCATCGCAGTAACGATGGGGTAGGTCACCTGCGCCTCGACCAGGTCCGGGCTGCGGTCCCAACGCGAATAGACAATGACCTGGGTGTCGCTCAGGTCGGGGATGGCGTCCAGGGCCAGGTGTTGCGTGGACCACCAGCCGGCGACGGCAGCGGCCGCCACCAGCAGGATCACAAGGAACCTGTGGGTCGCCGAGAATTGGATGATTCTGGGGATCATGTCACCCCCTCCCAGCTAGCTCTTCCTCTTGCTGAGCACCGCTTCCGGATTTTGGTCGAACTTCCTCTTGCAGTGATCGGAACAGAAGTAATAGGTCTTTCCCTTGTACTCGCTCCTCCCTGCCGCTTTTGCGGGGCTGACCTCCATTCCGCATACCGGGTCCACCACAATCTCCCCTGGCCCCGGCGTCCCCTGATCGGCTTGTCCGGCCGTCATGCGCATGCGGCTCTCGGAGTCCAGTAGGAAGTTGCCCGAGACCACGATTTGCTCGCCTGTCGTGAGTCCTTTCACAATTTCCACCTGGTCGCCGGAGCGCCAGCCGGTCTCCACTATGCGAGGCTCGAAGTACCCGTTACCCTTGGCGACGAAGACCGTCTTCTTCATGCCGGAGTCGATGACTGCGTCCACGGGAATCACCATCGCAGCGGGGAGATTCAGCGGGAACTCGACCTCAACGAACATGCCCGGCCAGAGGCGCAGACCCGGGTTCTCAGCGTCCAGCCGCACCTTCATGATCCGCGTAGCCTCGTCGAACGTCGGTGGCGCATCACTCACCTTGGCGGTGAACGACAGTTGCAGGTTAGGCGCCCTGACGCTTACCACCATGCCCGGGTGGACATAACGCGCCTCGTCCTCGAAGAGGTCCGCGTAGATCCAGAGGCCGCTCAAGTCCGCGATCTCGTACATCTCGGTGCCGGGGCCGAGCCACTGCCCAAGCGTGATCTTACGCGACAGGATATAGCCGGCTACCGGAGAGCGCACGTCCACGAGAGCGCTCGCCTTGCGGGTCTTCTCCATCTCGCGGATCTGCGCATCGGAGACCCCGAGATTCTGTAGCAGCTCCACCGCCTGGCGCAATTGGAGTTCGTTCGAAGCGGTCTGCGCTGAACCATTCTGCCCTGCTGCATTGAGGCGGTCTGTAGCCTCCAGGATGTATAGATATGATTGCGCCGCGGTCAGGAAATTCGTGGTGTAGAACCCGCACAGCGGCTCATCCTTCGAGACGCGAGTCCCTGTGGTGGGATGGTAGAGCTTCCTGATCCACATCTCGGTAGCAGCGTTGATGCGGTGCAGCCGGTTTTCATCGGGCACGAGGCGGCCGGTGGTCCGGATGGTGCGATGGGCTGCTTGCCTAACGACAAGCGCGAGCCGAACGCCTCCGATCTGCTGCTGGGAGCCGGTGAGGTGAAGTCCGAGGCCGGTTGCGTTCGGAGCATCCGGGTGCCTGTCCTCGAAGACGGCTTCCAGCCGCATGCCGCAGCTTGGGCAATCTCCGGGTGAATCAGCCCTGTATTGCGGATGCATCGGGCAGGCGTAGTAGAGCGGCCTCCGCTCGCTCTCCACGGGGGTGGAAGACGTCTGCCACCCCTTGAACCAGACGCCGCCGAGAAAAGCGGCCGCGATAAGCGCAGGAATCAAGAGTCGCTTTGCCAGGTGGGGCATACCCGTAGTATCCTCCTAGTCGCGGGGACTCTATCGTCGTAGCTCTGGGTCTTCGTGGTAGTGAAGCCCCGACACTGGCGTGCCGGGGCTTCATTTTGTGGAGAGGCGGCCTGCGACACTAGACTGCTGCTACCTGCATCGGCCGCATCATGTCGTGCTCTTCGTGTTCCAGAATGTGGCAGTGATAAACATACTCGTGGCCGCCGATTCTGGGGCTGACTGGGAGCGAGCTGACCTTTGGTAATGATCCCGGGGAAGCCTGTTGCACCGATACGGTTCGCGTCGGCAATGGATCCTCGACGAGCACCGCGACGGTGCAGCACTCGCCCGGCCACATCTTCACGGTTTCCTTCCAGCCTTCCTCGCCGAGATCCGGACCACGTCCGACGCCGGCCCAAGTCGGTTTGCCGTTGAAGTTCCTAAACAGCCGTCGCCGCAGAACTTTCGCATTGAACAGGTGGAAGTGCATGGGGTGGACATCCGCGGTGAGATTGTAGATGTTCCAAATCTCGATGGTCCCATAATTCACGACTTCGGTAACAGGGTCGAGGTACGCGCGCCCAAAGGCATTCTGGCCTTTCCCCAGAGGGACATTCGTGCCGACCTGTTGCATCAGACGCCCGTAGATATCGAAGGTTTCGTTGAGCGTGATCTCCTTCGAAATTGAATTCACCGTGTAGTTCGCGTATGGAGTGTCGGCCAAATTGCCCAACTTGAGTCCACCGTTGACGGGGTCCGCTACCGTAGGAAGCGGCGGGTTCGCGCCAGTGAGCGTCGGAAACTGCAGCGAGAGGCCGGTGTTGGATCCGACGTCGAACCTCATGATGGTCCGAGTGTTGGGGCCCGATCCCGGCACGATCGCAGCCGCGTTCGGGTTCTTCGGGGCGCCCGGATAGTAATCGAAAATCGGTGCTCCCACCGGGTACGGCGCCGGTGCGTCGTTGTAAAGGAGAACTTTGCTCCCGGCCACGCACTGGCTGAAGTCAACGATCATGTCGGACCGCTCCGCCGGCGCCTGAAGCCAGGGAGTGAGATTCAGCGGGTTCGTGGGGAGGCCGCTCGCGAAGATCTGCACCGGACTGGGCAAGAAACCGCCCTCGGTGCCGATCATCCAAGCGTTTACTGGAGCCACGGTCGGCGCAAGATACCCGCCCAACGGCTCTGTGCCGGTCAGATCCGCATAAACGAACTTGAGGTTCAGGAACCGGGCGTTGCAGGCGTTCAAAGTCCGAATCCGGTACGCTCCTCGATCCACGGAGACGCGTGGGAACACCCGACTGTTCACAAGCATGGTGTCGCCGAACATCTCCGGAATGCAGGAGGGTAGAGGCGAGGCTTTTGCGTTGCCCTGGTATTTCCATATCGCCTTCTCGTAAACGTACGGATACCAGAGATCGCCATAACCCGCTCCGTTGGCGGCGGTTGCGTAACCCGGGTCGATGGCCGGGTTGTAGAACACCTTATCCTGGAACACCAGAATGAGGGTTTTGCCTTCCCCGAGGGGGTAAAGAGTATCAACTGCCTGATCATAGTCGTCGGTAAGGATGTAACCCGCCGCCAAGCCGGCATATGCGCTGGTTCGAGTCGTCCCGATGGCGTGGTCGTGATACCACATAAACCGCGCGCTCTGGTTGTTGGGGTAGTAGAGATCGTTGGTGAGCTTCCCCTTATCGTCGTAAAGCCAGTTGACGTTTGACGGACCACCGGCCCCGGTAGGATCGACCCAGTGGAAGGGTCCACCGTCACTGGCCCATGGCACCAACCCGCCGTGCAGGTGAATGGCGATCCGATTCTGGCTCCCGCCGAGGATGCCGGGCGCAGTCGGGATCGTCGCATCGAATGGAATGATGTGCAGCGCCGGCAGGTCGCTCCGGTATTTGATACGGACGGGGGTGCCCCTCTTCGCGATGATCGATCCACCCAAGGCCGTGTAACTGGGGGAAGGCCCATCCGCGGCATATCCGTACAGCCGGCTGCCCCCCATAGTAGCGGGGAGGTCGCTGCTGAGCTGTTGCCGGTACGTCCCCGCTACGATCTCGTAGTAGTCTACCCCCGGGTATCTTGTCGTGTTCGGGATCAAGATCGGAATGTCGGTCCCGAACATCGGCAAGGGGTCGATGAACTTCCGCAGCCCCGGGCTAACCGCATATCCATAAGCCCGCCGTTGCATCGCCAATAACGCAGCCGCACCGGCGGTCGTTTGCATGAATTGCCGTCTATTCATCAGCCTCTCTCCTTCTTCGAAAATAGCCGCAAGTTGTTGAAACTAAGTGAGCCGCCCACGGCTATTTTCATCTTTCGTTGTGACCGGCACGGTCATCGGCGACTCCCCTCTCGCTTAGTGGCCTGGATCCATTCACCCTTATTCCCTTCCGGGCATTGCTGTAGGGTGTCCAAGAG
>Ga0272446_1001805_pt1 | contig 30443 bp, 23 predicted proteins | sample YNPCB0061_FD_194587 | JGI IMG/M metagenome (GOLD analysis project Ga0272446, IMG submission 194587) | Hot spring microbial mat communities from Yellowstone National Park, WY, United States - YNP-CB-006-1 | ecosystem: Environmental > Aquatic > Thermal springs > Hot (42-90C) > Sediment | place...
GGGCCGCAGGCCCTCCACCCCTCCCCGCCGGAAGGTGACCGTGTAACTCCTGTTATTTGAACGCTATTCCCACTAGTTCCCCGTCTCGATCTCCACTTTTGTCGTGGGCCGGGTCTTCGGCTCCGTCCCTTCGGTCTGTTCGTTCACTACGCGGTTGACTTCCCGCGCCGCCACGTCCAGGCCGCGAATGGCCGCCCGGGCGATGCCCAGGTGGAGCCGGCCCACCGCGCTGAAGAGATCGGTAGTGGCGTCGATCGCCTCGCTGCGGGCGCGGGGTGGCAGCAGGTACAGCGGCCAGCTTGCCGCTGCCAGCCCCAGACGCGCCACACTGGCCCCCAGGGTGCTGGCCGCATCGATCAGGTCGTCGCCCCGGCTCGTGGCGCTGCCCTGGTTGCGTGTCTCTGTCATATATGTACCTCCTTGGCTGTTTCCGACAATCCCATTATAGTCCGCCGGTGGCGGTGTGTCTATGTTGTTCTCGGCCCTCGCTACGCCCTCCCAACCCCTCCCACCGGGTGGGGCCATGGGGCAACCGGGTTTCCCCATCCCCCTGCGTGAGGGCGTAGCCCTCCCCGACCCTCCCACCGGGTGGGGCCACGGGGCAACCGGGTTTCCCCATCCCCCTGCGTGAGGGCGCAGCCCTCCCCAACCCTCCCACCGGGTGGGGCCATGGGGAAACCGGGTTTCCCCACCCCCCTGCGTGAGGGCGTAGCCCTCCCCGACCCTCCCACCGGGTGGGGCCATGGGGAAACCGGGTTTCCCCACCCCCCTGCGTGAGGGCGCAGCCCTCCCCGACCCTCCCACCGGGTTTCCCCATCCCCCTGCGTGAGGGCTGCGCCACAGATCCGGGTGACCGCCGACACGTTGTCGCGCCCCATCCCCCTGCGCACGGGCTGCGCCCTCCCAGACCCTCCTGCGGGCGGGGGGATGGGGGAACCTGGTTCCCCCATGGTCACGTCAGGGCGCCGCCAGGATCTCCAGGCGCCCGTCGCCATCTATGTCGTCCACGCCTACCTGGCGCCACTGCCCGGCCGCCGAACGCCATTCGAGCTGAAAGCCCCACCCATGCCAGCGCCAGACCGAGACGCGCTCCCCGGGGTCTCCCGGTGCCGCGCCGCCCTCCAGCGCCACCAGTTCGCCGCGCCCGTCGCCTTCCAGGTCGGCCCAGGCCAGGTCCTGGATGGGCGTCGTGGGCGCCGAGCCGCCCCAGATGATCCGGAAGCGTCCTCCGCGCCACCCCAGCAGGTAGGGCTGCGAACGCAGCCGGCCCGTCTCGTCGGGTTGCCAGAGGAGCAGCACGAGTTCGGCGCGCCCGTCGTCGTTGGGGTCGCCGGCCAGCACGCGGGTGATCCGCCAGTCCGGCTGCTCGTTGCGCCAGACCACCGGCGCATCGGGGCCGGGGCCGTCGCGCAGTGTCACCACCCCCGCCGCGTCAAGCTTCGCCCACAGCGGTTCACCATCGCCGCGCAGATCGGCGGGGATCAACACGGGACGAGGCGCAAGGGAGGCCGCCGCTGATACGGGCTGGCCACTGGCCCCATCCCAGCGCCAGACGCCGGTGGGGCCGGTGGGGTCCCCCTGCGTCGTCGTCCGGGCCGCGGACGGTTGCGCTGGCGTTTCGGAGGGGGAAGGCGCGGAGCGGCCCAGCGCCTCCAGCGCCGCGCGCCAGGCCGCGCTCTCCGGCGCGAGGGGCCGTGGGCGCCCGCCCGCCGTGGCCACGGGCGCAACAGCGAGCAGGGCCACCCCCTCGTGGTCCAGCAGCGCCCGCAGCACCGCCCCGCTGCTCAGGGCCGGATTGGCCGGCCCATCGAAGAGAAAATTGCCCAGGGAATAGGCGACGATCCCCGACCGTCCCGCCGAGGTCAGGGTTTCGACCGGCTGAAGCACGTGGGGGTGGCACCCCAGCACCAGATCGGCCCCCGCGGCGACCAGCCGCGCGGCCCAGGCTCGTTGCCGCACCCCCGGTTCGGCGGCGTATTCCACGCCCCAGTGCACCAGCACCACCACCGCGTCGGCTTCGGCGCGCGCCGCCGTCACCGCCTCCAGCGCCCGCGCGCTGAGCCAGGCGCGCCCGTGGGGGCATCGTTCCGCCCCGGGCGGACAGTCCGCGAAGTCGGGGTTCGGCCAGGCGCGATCGCCAGCCGGGGCCAGCCCTCCGCGCCCATCAGCAGGGTCGCGCACGTCGTTGAAGGCCAGCACCGCCACGCGCAGCCCGCGCGCCTTCAGCAGCACCGGCGCCAGCGCAGCCGCCTCGCTTTGACCGGCCCCGGCGGCGGCCATCCCCGCCTCCCGCAGCGTGGCGAGCGTCTCGGCCAGACCCTCCGGGCCGGCATCGAGGGCGTGATTGTTGGCCAGCCCCAGCAGGTCGAAGCCGGCAGCGCTGAGCGCCGCAACCTGGGTCGGCGAGGCCAGCAGGCGGTACGGCCCCGGTCGCGCCGGGGCGCTGGCCGTGGTGAGCGGGCTTTCCAGGTTGCCCAGGGTCAGATCCCCTGCCAGCACCGGACGGCTCTCCGCGAGCAGCGCCGCCGCGCCATGGCGCGCGGCGGTTCGCGCCACGCCGCGCGCCACCATGACATCCCCGACCGCCCGCAGGTCGAGCGTGGCGCCGCCTGCCCACCCTGGCCGGGTGTATAGGATGTGCCAGCCGTGCAGATCGGGGGGCGCCGCCGGCGACGCGGCGCACGCGCCCCACCACACCGCCAGGATGCCCGCCAGCAGCGCGAAGGCCAGGATGCGGATGGATCGGCTCACGGTCATCTGGCAGCTTGCTCACGGCGCCTGCCACGCCGGCGGCGCCGGCGGGTCCAGCACGATGCGCATGATGCGCCACTGCTCACCCTCGCGCCGCAAGGTATACGTCACGTCGAGGGTGTACGGGGCGCGCACGCCGATGCGCACCGGCTCGCCCTGCTGGATCTGATCGGCGAAGAACGGACTGCCGCGGTACAGTTCATCGCTCCACCTCTCGCGGGTAGTGACCACGGCGTTCTCGGCGTCCACAATGTCGAAGGAGCGGAACTGCAATTCCAGCAGTTTGGAACCGACGAACTGCCCCGCCTGCTCCAGTCCGGCAATATACGCCTGCGTATCGGCCAGTTCTTCCGGGCCGAGAAACCCGGCCACCCGTTCCGCGTCGGTGTACCAGAAGGCCTCCACCAGCCCCTCGTTGAAGCGGCGGATGGTCGTTGCCAGGGGTTCGGCCGCGTTCCCTGCGACCATGAAGCTCTCCGTCCAGGTCGCCAGCGGGGGCGCCTCGCCGGCATCGAGCCGAGCGCGCCAGGCCTCGTCGGTCAGACGGTCGCTCAGCGGTTGGGTGAACTCGTAGTGCGAGAAGACCCCGCCTTTGGTCAGCACCAGGCGTCCTTCGATGGGAGCCACGACGTAGATTTCAAAGATGCGTCCGACCGCATTTTCAACAACACTGCCGGTGGCAAGGTCGGTGGCAATGTCGGCAACCACCGCCGCCTGCAGATCCTGGCCACCCATGGGGTTGACGCCGCGCCCCTGGTAGAACGCCTCGTCGTCGGCGGCGAAGGTCAGGGCCTCGATCTCGGCGCCGTAGAAGCGGATCAGTTCGTACTCCTCCTCACTCAGGGCCTCACCGCGCAGTTGCTTCTCGGCCATGCCCTGCAGGCGTAGCGCCAGGCGTTCCATCGCCTCGAGCGCCGCCCGCTCCCCCTCGTCGGCCAGCAACCCGCGTGCCGACAGCCCCTCGATGGTCATGCGCGACAGCGCTGCCACGCGGGCGTACAGTTCCGGCACCGGCTCGACATAACCCTTCGGGCGCTCGGGTTCGGGCGGTTCCATGGCGTCGTAGCCCCGCTCGACGTACACCTGCTTGGCGTACAGGATGGTGTCGCGCTTCAGCTCGGTCCACGAGGCCAGGGCCGTGGTCAACTGTTTGTCCAGCCAGGCTTCCGAACGCATGAACGCGGGATAGCCCTCGCCCACCGGCTCGAGCAGGGGACGCAGGCTGTGGATCCAGCTCCAGTAGAGGTTCTGGGTCCAGGTGGCTTCATCGTAGGCGGCGAAGGCGTCCCGCAACCTGGCCATGTTGTCGAGGTACTTCGGCAGCGCCGTGTCACCCAGGTCCTCCAGGTGGCGCAGGGCGCGTTCCGAGCCAATCGCGGCGAAGAAATCGAGCGAGCGGGGCTGCGTGCGCCCGGGAACGTCTGGGTCGAGCAGCTTCTGGAAGACGAAGGCATCGGGCACGAAGCGTTGCCCCATCAGGCGCAGGCCCTTAACCTGTTCCTCCCTTGTGCCGGGGATGACCACCATGCCCATGATCTGCGGCGGGCGCAGTTTCTCGACCGCTGCCCGGAAGGCGGCGAACTTCGCCGGGTCGAGCAGGTCGCGCGGGTCGTTGACCGGGCCGTAGGCCGCGGCCAGCGCCTCGCCGTACTCGCGGGGCGTCAGGTCGTCGCTGCGGCCCACGAAGAAGACCGTTGGCTCGTAAATGCCGGCCCAGACCTGGTCGGCCGGCAGGCCATCGACGCTGGTCTGCTGGTAGGCCAGGGTCAGCAGCGCGGCCTGCCGGGTCTCCAGCTCGTCAATGGCGCGGAAGGTCATCCGCCCGTGCCACATCATGGCCCGAAAGTAACGCTGGAGCTCCTCGCTCCTGGTGTAGTGACCGCGCGGCACATACTGGCCCCAGTCTTCGCCGCGCGGGTAGTTGGGGAAGATCGCTGAGGGGCCGATGCGATCGTGAGCCGCAATGGCGGCCAGATCCGGCTCGGCCAGGTCGCGCAGCCCTGTGGGGATCTCCCAGGTCGGGTCGAGCAGTTTGACGGCCACGGCGAAGTAGGCGGCGTTGCGCCGCGCGGCCTCGGCCCAGGGCGTCCCGGCCAGGGCTTCGTACTGGGCCACCGAGGCGCGCAGCAACTCGGCGTCGAGGCGCGTCAGCATCGGAATGAAGGCCGTGGTCTCAGCGCGCCGCAGGGCTTTGTCGAAGAGCAGATGGTAGACATGCAGCAGCGAGTCGGAGGTGACAAAGACAGGGATGTTGTCATAGCGCGCCCGCTCGTACAGTTCGTAGAACTCTTTTGTCTCTCCAGGGCTGACGGCGAAGCCGTTGGCCGCTATCCGGGCGCGCTGTTCGGGCGAGAGCGGCACGCTCAGCACGACATTGCTCAGGTCCGCGGCCACCGGTTCGGCCCGCACACGGGCCTCGATGCGCACCGGCGGCGGCTCGTAGAGGGCGAAACCTTGCCCTGCGACGGGGCGAAAATCGGTGGGGAGCGCAACGGCGGGCAACTGCAAGGCGCCAACGCTTAAGCCAGCAATCGGGGTAGGTGCGCCGGCCGTCGTCGGCGCTACGACGCCGGTGGGCGCCGTGGTCGGCTCGCCTGCTGCCGGTGTCGGGGGGGCGGGCCTGGGGGCGCAGGCCGACAGGAGCATGAGCAGAACCAGCGACAGCAGGGCGAGGGCGCGTGAGGGCTGCATTGAACACCTCCTGACCGATACAAACACAGGTGAGAAAGTCATCCGCTCTCGCCCCCGGCGCGGGCGAGCGCCGTCCATGCGGCTGTGCCGCCCACCGACGGGAGCAACATACCGTTCTTCCCGGGAGGTCGCAGCCCTATAGGCGCGAACGTAACGGGCGAGGGCTTCCTGAAGTGGCAAAATGGGAGAGCACCCGCTCAGAATCGCCCCTGAAAGCCCGTCGAGAGCTGTACCCCCCGGGCTGTATCGCCCTCTGGCAAGCCGTCTGTGGCTTCACAGAGCCACACGCTTACGTTCGCGCTTATAGGGCGCAGCCCTCCCGGACCGTACCTGTTCACACCTGGGGTAACCCACACGCCTGGGAGCGAGGGCGTCCCGCCCTCGTCGCGTCTACGCGGGCAAGATGCCCGCGCTCCCGGGAGAAAGGTGAACACTTACCCCAGACCCTCCCGTGGGCGGAGGTGTGGGGAAACCCGGTTTCCCCACACCTCCCTCCAGGAGACGATCTTGAGCGGATTATTTCTTCAAAGACCACCGGGACGATCCAGGTACAAGGGCGTTTCAGCTTGAAAGTTGCTGCACACTTCCTCAGCGGAGATGCGGAGCCGTGAAGATGCAGGCCAGACGGTCAGGCTCCTTTGAACCATGCCTGAGGATAAGACGGTGCATTGCCGCACCAGGTTCCAGGAAGCGGCGAGGATTTCTTCCATGATCCCGCTAAAATCTCAGCACGTGCGCGGTGGAGGGATGCGGAGAGGCGCGGTCTCCCCGTCCCTGGCGGCCAGGCGGCCCGGCAACATGCCCACGGCGCTCCCGCCGCGGGCGGGCGACTACCAGAGCGTCATAGGGACGCCGCAAGCTCGTGAGCGCTGGAGCGCTGGAGCGCTTCCTGTTGCATTGAGCGGCAATCTACAATCCGCAATCTAAAATTAAACAACCGGTTGGTGGCGGGCCGCAGGCCCGACACCCCTCCCCGCCGGGAGGCGACCGCGTATCTCCTGTAAAATCTGACTATTCTGTCATCTAAATGTCATCTGATGATCGTTCGATCAGACGCGACGATGACGCGCCATCGCTCCTTCGGGCGGCGCGCCTTGCGCTGAACGCGCACCGCGCGGCCCTCCCCGACGGGCAGGAGCGTGGGGCAAGCTGCTTGCCCCAGCCGCGCTTGAAAGGAAGGAGCTCCGCGCAATCCCCTTTTCACGTGAAGGGTCTATAATGACAACATCGGACCCCGATACATCGTGGAACCTGATGAGCCAGTCGCCTGATCATTCTCTGCCCGCGACCGAACCCGACTCTCTGGTCGCGCTGCTGATGCGCCACCTGGGCCCCGGCCCGGTCGCGGTGATGCTCGGCCCAACGCCGCGCCGGCGCCAGTGGCGGGCCATCTGCGCCCATCTGCTGGCGGCGCGCAACGCCATTGCCACCTACCTCCCCCGGCGCCTGCTGGCGCGCGAACTCGCCGCTGATAGCGCGCCGCCCTGGATCGAGTGGGTCGAAGGCGCGTTGCTCTTCGCCGATGTGAGCGGCTCCACCGCCCTGGCCGAGCGCCTGGGCGCCCTGGGGCGCGAGGGCGCCGAAATCGTGACCGAGACGCTCAATGCCTATTTTGCCACCATGATACGTGTCATTGGCGAAGCGGGAGGTGATGTGCTCGGCTTCGGCGGCGATGCGCTGCTGGCGCTGTTCGAAGGTCCCCACGCCACCCTGATTGCCACATCCGCCGCGCTGGACCTGTTGCGCGAACTGGCGGGTTTCGAACGCGAGGTGCCCGGCGTGGGCCGCTTTCCGCTCACGATGCATATCGGGATCGAGGCCGGCCCGATTGCCCTGGTGGGCGCCGGGCAGGCGCGTTCGCGCCGCTACAGCGCGATGGGCGCGACGGTCAGCGCCGTGGCCCGCGCCGAAGCCTGCGCCGGCCCCCGCGAGGTGGTGCTCGGGCCGCGCGCCCGGGTCGCTCTGGCCGATGTGGTCGAGGGCCAGTCGCTCGACGCGGGCTTCGCGCGCGTCCAGGCCTTGCGGGTCGCGCCGTCCCCCATCGCGCTGCCCGCGCCGCTCCAACTGGACGAGGCGCCATCGCCGTCGCCCGACATGATCGCCCCGCTGGCCGCCCAGGTCGAGCGTTGCGGCGCCTATTTGCCGGTCGAACTGGTCACCCGGATCATCGCCGACCCGCAGCGCCCCCGCGTTGAGGCCGACCTGCGCCCGGTCACGGTGCTCTTTGCCCAGTTGGCGGGACTGGAGCGCCTGATCGAGGGCCGGGCCGCAACCGAGGCCGCCGCGGCGGTCAATGCCGTCGTCGGCCCGCTGCAAGTGGCGGTCGAGCGCTTTGGCGGCTTTGTCAACAAGCTCGACCTGGCCGATGAAGGCATCCGGCTGATGGCCGTGTTCGGGGCGCCGCTGGCGCTGGAGGATCACGCCGAGCGGGCTGCGCGCGCCGCGCTGCTGATGCAGGCCGCCGTTGCATCGTTCCCGCAGTCGCTGCGCTTCCGCGCCGGGCTGAACACCGGCAACGTCTTTGCCGGCAACGTTGGCAGCGCTGAACGCAAAGAGTACACCGTCATGGGCGACGCGGTGAATGTGGCCGCTCGTGTCATGGCCGGCGCCGCCTGGGGGGAGATCCGCTGTTCGAGCGCGACGGCGGCGCTGATCGCCCATGCGCTCGTCTGCGCCGATCCGCGGCAGATAGCCGCGAAGGGCAAGCGCGAACCGTTGGAGGTGCTGCGGGTGCTCGGCGAGCGCGAGCATCCTCTGGAGCCGGTGTACGCCGACGCGCCGCTGATCGGCCGCGACCACGAGCTTGCCTGGCTGCGGGAACGCTGGATCGCCGCCGCCGGTGGTGGCCGCGTGGCGCGAGTGAGCGGCGAGGCCGGCATCGGCAAGTCGCGCCTGGTCGCCGCCCTGGCCGCCGAGGCCCGCGCCGCCGGCGCCCGCGTTTTCACCGTGCGCTGTCTGGCCTACAACAGCGCCACACCCTACGCGCCCTGGGGCGAACTCTTGCGCGCCCTGTGCGCTATCAGCGCCGGCGACGACCTCGCTACGCGCGCCCGGAAACTTGCCGATACGCTGGATGCCGCCGGCATCGCCTCCGGCGACTGGCTGTCGCTCATGGCCGACCTGGTCCGCGTCCAGGTTGAGGAAGGTTCCCTCATTCGCGGTCTCGACCCCCAGCAGCGGCAGACGCGGCGCTTCACGATCATGCTCGCGCTCCTGCGCGCCGCGGCCCGCCGCTCCCGCCCGGACGCCCTGCCGGGGGCGTCGGTGGTGATGATCTTCGACAATCTGCACTGGGCCGACCAGGTCTCGCTCGACCTCTGGCAATACGTGGCGACCCACCTGAGCGATGCGCCGGTTCTGCTGCTGGGCCTCCACCGCGGCTCGCTGGCGTGGGGCGATGACCCCTGCGCCGATGCCGCCGCGACGCTTGAACTGGGTCCGTTGACTGCCGAGGCGAGCGCGGCCCTGCTCGAGGCCCTGGCCCATCCGCGTCCCCTCGCGCCCCCTCTGCGCGACCGCCTGGTGGATCGCGCCGCCGGCAATCCGCTCTTCCTGGAGGAATTGCTCCGGGCCGTCAGCGAACGCCCTGATGCCGCCGATGCCCTCCCCGACAGCCTGAGCGGGCTGCTGCTGTCGCGCATTGACCGCCTCGACGAGACCTCGCGGGCCATTCTCCGCGTGGCCGCCGTGGTGGGCCAGCGCTTTCCGGCCAGCGTCGTCGAGTCGGTCCATCCCCTGGAGCACGAGACGCTGATCCGCCAGTTGATGCTGCTCGACCACGCCGAGATCACCGCGACCGAGCGCGAGCATCCCGAGCGCATCCACCTCTTCCGTCACGCCCTGCTGCACGAGGTGGCCTACCAGAGCCTGCTCTACGCCCGGCGGCGCGAGTTGCACCGCCGCATCGGCGAGCACCTGGAGACGCGCTACGCCGGCGAACTCGCGCGGGTGCGCGCCTACTACCGCGACAACCAGGGCCGCCACCTGGTCCCCATCGGTCGCAATGGCTCCTTCCTGAGCCCCGGCATCCAGGCCAGCGGCGCCCCGATCTTTTTGCTGGCCCACCACTTCCGGCTCAGCGACGCGCCCGAGCGCGCCGTGCCCTACCTGTTGCTTGCCGGGCACATCGCCCGCGACAACTATGCCAACGACCAGGCGGTGCAATACTACCGCTGGACGCTCGACATCCTCAATGGCGCCCCTGGCGACCCGCGGGTCTGGGAGGCGCGCGAGGCCCTGGGCGACGTGCTCTGCATCCTGGGACGCTACGACGAGGCCCAGCGCGAGTATGCCCTCCTGCTGGGCCGCGCGGCGCCGGATCAGGCCTTCGCGGTTGACCTGCCACCCGCCGTGGCTGCCGAGGTGCTGCGCTCCTGGGGCGAGGCGCTGGAGAAGCAGGGACGCTACGTTGAGGCCCTCGACCGCCTGCGCGAGGCCGAGGCGCTCTGCCGGGCGCGCATCAATGCCGTGCCCCCGCTCCTGCTGGCCGCCGTCTGTGCCGACATGGGCCAGGTGCTGCGCCGTCTCGGTGATTTCGATGCCGCCCTCGACATCTGCCGCACCGGCCTGACCCTCATCCGCAATGACCGCCACAGCGTCGAAGACGAGCGCATCGAGGCCGATCTGCAAACCCTGATGGGGTCGCTGTTTGCCGTGCGCGGTGACTACGAGCAGGCCCGCTACCACTTCACCAGCGCCCTGGCGGCCCACGAGGCCATTGACGACCTCTACGGCTGCGCGCGCATGCACAACAACCTGGGGTACCTGGCTCAGTTGCAGAGTGATTATGCCCGCGCGGTGGGCCACTACGGCGAGGCCGAGCGCCTGGCCAGCAAGGCGCAGTCCAAGTATACCCTCAGCAGCGTGCTGCTCAACGCCGCCTACGCCTACGTGTGCCTCAGCCGCTACGAAGAGGCCCTGGGCGCCTGCCGCGACGCGCTGGCGCTGTGCCAGGAGATGGGCGACCAGCTTGGCGTGGCCCAGGCCGCTGACACCCTGGGGATGACCGTGTACCAGCAGGGCGACTATGCCGCCGCCGCCGCCAGTTACCGTCAGGCCCTGGCGATCTACCGCGAGCAGGGCAACCCCTTTCAGGAAGGTAACACCCTGGCATTGCTCGCCCGGGTCACCCTGGCCCTGGGCGAGCCTGCCGCCGCCCGCGCCCTGGCCGAAGAGGCCCTGGCGATCGCCCGCCGGGTGCATGCGCCGCAGCACGAAGTGGAGGCGCTGACGGTGCTGGCCGAAGTGGCCCTCAGCGCCGCAACCGAACGCGCCGTTGGCAGCGCCATGCTCCTCGACGAGGCCCGGCGCCACGCCAGCGCGGCGGCGGACCTGGCCGCGCGCCTCGGCAGCCGGCTCGACTACGGCATCGCCCGGCGTCTCCAGGGCCAGATCGCCGCCGCGCGGGGAGAACCCTTTGCCGGGCACTTTCTGGCTGCCCTGGAGACCTTGCAGGCCATCGACAGCGCCTTCGAACGGGCCTGTGTCGAAGCGCGCTATGGCGAAGCCCTGGCCGCTACAGGCGACCCCTCCGCCGCAGCGTATCGAAAGCGCGCCGGGGAGACGTTTAGCATGATCGGGGCCAATGGTGAGCTACGCCGCCTCGCGGCTCAATAACCCGCGTTACGCCCCCCGCTGGGGCTGGAAGCGCGGCTCCTCCCCCCGGCGGGAGGAGGTTGGCAGGGGGGCCGAAGCGCCGCTTTCGCTTGTTCGAGTATCGGGTGTAGGTCCTGTCAAGAACGAAAGGAGTTGCCGGGGATGTCGCTCGAAGCCGTTCAGCAGGTGATAGGCCGCGCCGTGACTGATGCCGAGTTCCGCCAACAACTGATTGACAATGCCCGGGCCGCCTGTGTGGGCTACGATCTCACTGAAGAAGAACTCGACGCCCTCGAGGCCCTCGACCAGACCAGCCTGCAAGCCTTTGCGGGCACCCTCGACCCGCGCCTCTCCAAGACCGGCGGGCGCGGATTTATTTGATGGTTCAAACCCGGTGGCCCTTCAGCCGTCCATGCGGCTCCGCCGCACACGAACAGCAGGATGAACCTGGGTTGTTCCTGGGACGGCTGCGTCCTCCCACACCCGCCCGCGGGCGGGGGCGTGGGGAAACCCGGTTTGCCCACACCCCTGCTCCGGCGGCCTATGTTCACGGTAGCCGTGCGTGCCGCCGGGCGGCACGCCGCCCGATGGAAGCGGGGGTATGGGGGAACCTGGTTCCCCCATGTTCACGTTGGCCGTCCATGCGGCTCGCGCCGCACACCGACGGGATGATCATACTTCCTGGGAGGGCGCAGCCCTCCCAAACCCTCCCACCCCTCCTCAGCCCTCCCCCGCTGGGTGCGGGAGTCCGGCTCCTCCCCCCAGCGGGGGGAGGTTGGGAGGGGGGCTGGGGCGCCGCATGCGCCTGGGTGAAAGGGATTGGCTCCAGCAGCCTATGTTCACGTGAGGGCCGCCCCCGACCTATGCCTCACGCGGCAATGCGCTCGGCAACGGCGTCGCCGACCGCCGCGGTGCTCGCCGGCGCCTGGCCCGGGCGCGCGATGTCGCCGGTGACAATACCCGCTTCGATCACCGCGCTGACCGCCGCCTCGACCGCCCGGGCCTCCGGCTCCAGACCCAGAGAGTGGCGGAGCAGCAGGGCCACGCTGAGGATCGTCGCCAGAGGATTGGCCTTGCCCTGGCCGGCAATATCGGGCGCCGAGCCGTGAATCGGTTCGTAGAGGCCCATCGCTCCCGTGCCGAGCGAGGCCGAGGGCAGCATGCCCATCGAACCGGCCAGCATCGAGGCCTCGTCGGTGAGAATGTCGCCGAACATGTTCTCGGTGACGATCACATCAAAATCGGCCGGCCGGCGCAGCAGGTGCATGGCGCAGGCATCCACCAGCATCCACTCGTAGCTCAGGTCCGGGTACTCGGCCTGAACGATGGCGCCGGTCACACTGCGCCACAGCCGGCTCGTCTCCAGCACATTGGCCTTATCCACCAGCGTCAGCTTGCCGTTCCGGCTGCGGGCCAGTTCGGCGGCCACGCGCACCACGCGGGCGATCTCGGCCTCGGTGTAGATGCACAGATCGCTGGCCCATTCACCGTCGGCATCGCGGCCGCGCCGCTTCTCTCCAAAGTAGATTCCCCCGGTCAGTTCCCGCACTACCAGCAGATCTACGCCCTCCAGACGTTCCCGACGCAGTGGCGAGGCGTCAACGAGGAGCGGATGCACCGTCACCGGGCGCAGGTTGGCATACAGCCCCAGTTCTTTGCGCAGGCCCAGCAGACCCTGCTCGGGGCGCACACTGGCCCGCGGGTCATCCCACTTAGGGCCGCCGACCGCGCCGAGGAGCACGGCGCTGGCGGCCCGGCATGCAGCCAGCGTTTCGGGCGGCAGGGCGACGCCCGTCGCGTCAATCGCCGCGCCGCCGATCAGCGCCTCCCGGAACGTGAAACTGTGCCCGAAGCGCGCGCCGACAGCGCGGAGCGTCTTCACCCCCTCCGCCGTCACCTCCGGTCCGATCCCGTCGCCTGGCAATACTGTAATTGTGTAGTTCACCTGTCTATACCTCACTTACAGGACGTGCTACCGTGAACATAGGCCCTCGGAGAGAGGGTGGGGAAACCGCGTTTCCCCACCCACCCACCCGCGGGAGGGCCTGGCCCTCACGCAGGGGGCTGGGGAAACCCGGTTTCCCAAGCCCCCACCCGGTGGGAGGGTCTGGGACGGCGCAGCCCTCCCAGGAACAATCCATCCCGTTGAGGTGCGGCGGAGCCGCATAGGGCCTGACGTAGGTGTGCACCGTGGCTTAGCGCCCCATCAGGGGCATAAACGCCCGCGGCGCCGGCCCGTAGCCACCCGCTTCAAAGAAGCCATAGGCCAGGTTCCAGTGCCCCGCGGCCCGCGGGTGGTAATCGAAGTTGCGTGGCAGATTAGCCGTATCATTGAGATCGTAGGGAAAGCGCACAAAGAGGAAGGACGCCTCGCGCCCGCGAAAACGAGTAAATGCATCCACCACCGGAACATCGCGGGCCGCGGCTATCTCGGCCACGATCTGATTGAAGCGCGGCACCTCCACGTCGGTCACAATTGGTTCCTGGCCAGGCGGCAGGAACACAAAGGGCGGCGTCGTCCGAATGGTCAGATCGGGGTAGGGATTGTAGTAGTTCATGACGATCAAGTCGCCTGTGCGACGGCCATTCTCGGTCAGCGCGACCAGCAAGCTGTCGAGGATCTGCGCCAGATTATCGCGCACCAGCGGCAGCGTGTCGGTGATGGTGCGCTGCGGGTCCTCGCGCCCCAGAAAGGTGTTGACCAGATCGTTGCCGCCGATGCTCAGCGTCACCGGGCTGACCACCTTGCCCGCGGCGCGCTGCGCCTGGATGAACGCGACCGCCTGATCCAGTTGCCCCCCGGGGGCGCGCATACTGGTCGTACTCTCGTTGCTTCGGGCCAGCAGGGTGAGCGAAACTGGTTGCGTGTAATCGAGGAGCAGATCGAGGTACACCGGATAGCCCGGCAGGTCCCCTTCGTCGGCGGTGTTCGCCGGCGCCTCATCCCCGGTAGCCAGCGAATCGCCCAGCGCCAGGTACACCTCACCGGGGCCAACCGGTGCCGCGACCGATGGCACGGCGCGCGCCGGTCCGCTCCCAGGGGCGAGGAGCAGCACGAGCGCCACCCCTGCCAGCGCCAACCACCCATGGCGAGTCATCGCTCATCCTTTCTACATCAGCCGTCCACACGGCTGCGCCGCGCCCCAACGGAAAAGGTTGTTCCTCGAAGGGCTTTGCGCACCCGGATCCTCCCGCGGGCGGGGGCCTGGGTGCGCGGGCCGGAGGCCCGCATCCGCACAAGGGCTACGCCCTCTCACACCCTCCCGCGGGCCGGGGCCTGGGTGCGCGGGCCTCCGGCCCGCATCCGCACAAGGGCTACGCCCTCCCAGACCCTCCCGCGGGCGGGGGCCTGGCTGCGCTGGCCTCCGGCCCGCATCCGGGGCCTGGGTGCGCGGGCCTCCGGCCCGCATCCGCACAAGGGCTACGCCCTCTCACACCCTCCCGCGGGCGGGGGCCTGGGTGCGCGGGCCGGAGGCCCGCATCCGCACAAGGGCTACGCCCTCCCAGACCCTCCCGCGGGCGGGGGCCTGGGTGCGCGGGCCGGAGGCCCGCATCCGCACAAGGGCTACGCCCTCCCAGACCCTCCCGCGGGCGGGGGTATGGGGGAACCTGGTTCCCCCATGGTCACGTTAGTACCGGGTTGCACGGCGCCTCGTGCGCCCGTGATCCTGCCGGCGAAGGTGGGCGGGCCGCCGCGGCGCCCGACCCCAATGGTACCACGCCAACGCGCCACCGGCACCAACCTTGTATCGCCCCTGGCACTGCGTCCTCCCTTGCGCCAGGCACGGCTTTGTGGTATACTCCTATTACTTATAAACAAAGATCTTGTTCTTTTTGACAAGAAATATTGCCGTCATGGGCTAAACGGCGCCAGGTTTGGTGACACAAAGGGTCGGGGGAGCGGGTTCCTGAGCGGGCTGATGGTCTTTGAGAAATTCATCCGGTATGCCGGGCTGGCCGTGGGGCTGAAGCCCTCGGCTACGGGATGCGAAGCCCGCCTGCGCGGGCTATCATCAGCCTGCCGGACCCTCCCGTTCGTGGACTCGCCGGATGTGCCGCACAAGACTGGTCGGGCGCACCACAGTACCCGGAGCCACGTGTGGATCTCAAGCTCAACGAGCGCCTTGCTGCAACCAGGAAGGCCGCCAGAGAGGGATCGCTCAATCTGGAGCGCATGCTTCTGACCTACTGGGCGGTCGCGACGCTTGTCGGTGTTCTGGTTCTCTCGGATTGGATCGGCGCCTGGAACGTTCCGGCCACGTTGCAGGTTCCCGGCCTGCCGATCTACCTGGTGATCACGTTTGCGCTCAGCCAGGTGCTCTACGTGCTGGTGGCGCGCTACGATGGGCGTTCGATCCACTGGGGCGCGACAGGGCTGTTTGCGCTTGGCAACGGCATCGCCGAGACGCTGGCCTTTGGCGTGGTCTATCGCCTTGGTGAGATCATCGGTGCGGGGCTGGTTGGTCTGTTCGCGCCGTCGATCGCCAGTGTTGCCGGCTTCCTGCTGGGCGTGGTCGGCTTCGTCGTGTACGGCGGCCTGATCCACAGCCTCTTCTGGTTACCGCTCTTGCCCCCGCACCTCGACGACTCGCCCCGGTCGCGCAAGATCCGGAAACTGCGCCCGGTCGCCGAAGTGGCGCTAGTGATCGGGTGGAGTCTTTGCTTCTGGTTGACGCGCGATCTGTGGACGGTGGTCTTTTTCCACATCCTGGTTGATATCGGGCTGATGCTCAAGGTGCGCCCGCCGATCTTCGGCGCCCGCCACGCCCGGTAACTTCTCCAGCGTTCCTCTATATCCCTGCGCTCCTGACCGCGAGGAGGATGTGGGAGGGCACGACGCCCTTCCGCATCCTTTTTGCTTCCCGTACTCCTGAGGTGACCATCGTTCGCAGGGTTCAGCCCCCCTCCCAGCCTCCCCCCGCTGGGGGGAGGCGCCGGGTTCCCGCCCCCGGCGAGGGAGGGTCAGGGCGGGGGCCAGCGCCGTGCCCGCGGCGCCGTGGCGCGGGCACGGCGCCCGCGCTCCCAGGTCATGGTCATCGCGGCGTGGTGCGCCATGCGCATGACCGTCTCACGTGACCATGGGGGAACCTTGGTTCCCCCAGACCGCCGGGAGGGTTTGGGAGGGCGCCGCCCGCGCGCAGGGAGATGGGGAAACCTGGTTTCCCCACCCCCCGCCCCCGGGAAGGTGAGGGCGCAGCCCTTGCGCAGGGGTCTGGGGAAACCCCGGTTTCCCCAGACCCCCGGGAGGGTTTGGGAGGGCGCAGCCCTCCCAGGAACAACCTTTTTGCATCCCATTGCTGTGCGGCGCAGCGGTGCGACTGCTCCCTGGAGGGGAGGCTCGGAAGGGCTGCGCCCCTCCGAACGTCTGGAAATCCGGCGGTGGCCGCAGGCCCCGCCGCCAGGACGAAGACGCAAGGTAGCACGTAGCATACATCCACTGGCAGCCCGGCTGCGTAAAAGAAATGTGTGCAAAATCTTTGAAAAGCCTTTGCGCACGGTGTTGCCTGACAGATGAATGCTGAGGAGGTCCCCTGTGAATGTTCTGAACCTGGCCTGGCGCGCGCTGGCGGCACTGGTGCTGGCGCTGGCGCTTGTTCCGGCAGTGTTCGCCCAGAGCGGCACGGCGAAGGTGCGCGTCATCCACGCCTCGCCCGACGCCCCGGCCGTTGACGTGTTCGTCAACGGTAACCGCACGCTGAGCAATGTCCCCTTTTTTACTGCCAGTGATTACCTGGATCTTGCCCCCGGCAGCTACCGCCTGCAGATCGCCCCGGCCGGCCAGCCTGCCAGCGCGGCGGTGATCGACGCCACGGCAACCTTCCAGGCGGGCAAAGCCTACAGTGTTGCTGCCACCGGCCCGGTTGCCGCGATCAAGCCGACGGTGATCGAAGACAACCTGAGCGCCCCCGCGAGTGGCAACGCGAAGGTGCGCGTCTATCACTTCTCGCCTGATGCGCCTGCCGTGGACGTCAAGGTTGCCAATGGCGCCACCCTGATCTCGAACCTGGCCTTCCCTGATGCGAGCGCCTACCTTGATGTGCCGGCCGGCGCCTACAACCTGCAGGTCACCCCTGCTGGCGGGAGCGCCGTGGTGATCGATCTTGCCAACACGACCCTCGAGGCCGGCAAGATCTACAGCGTCTTCGCCACCAACGTCGTCGCTCAGATTACCCCCCAGGTTGCTGTGACCACACCGGTCGCCACGCCGGGCACCCTCCCCGCCACCTCTGCGGGCGCAACGGCCCCTCTGGCCCTGCTGGCAGGTGTGGCTGCGGCGCTTCTCGGCATGGCCGTGTTGCTGCGCCGCCGCGCCGCACTCTAAGGCACAGTTTAAACGAACCTGGATCGTAGTGCTGGCTTATGGTCTTTGAAAAAATAATTCGCTATGCCGGGCTGGCCGTGGGGCTGAAGCCCTCGGCTAGGGGATGCGAAGGCCGCCTGCGCGGCCTGTACCGGATTATGTATTCAAAGACCATTAACCGGCACAGCCACACCTCAACCGTCCATGCGGCTGCGCCGCACACCAACAGGATGAACATAGTTCTTGGGAGGGCAAAGCCCTCCCAAACCCTCCCACCGGGTGGGGGTGTGGGGAAACCCGGTTTCCCCACCCCCCTCGCCGCGGACTTATGTTCACGTTAGAGAGTCTCGCCATCCCAGATAGATGCACGTAAAGACCCGGACGTGGGCGGCGCGTTCCCCCACGTCTCTCCGTGTTCGCCGAAATCGGCAATTCACCCGGTATAGGATTCGGAATCTTGACATATGTTCGACCGCGTGATACTATTTGCCGGATAGCGTTTTTAACTTTGCTATTACGAGATAGGAGGGGTTCGCCCCTTATGTTGGCAGTACGTGGGGAGACGATGGCTCCCCGCGCTCTCCGTTTCGCCTGCGGCGGCAGAGGCATACGGGCTGCGCCGGGGCGCGCCTCTGCCGCGGACAGAGCAGCGGGATCGCGGCGGGGCTGCGCTCTCCGCATCCCCCCAGATGGTTACGTGCCAGGCCGCGCAGCGAAACCATGTCTTTGCATAGCATAGATGGGGCCACGAAGTGAGCAATCGTGCATCGCACGCTTTTTGAGACCCGTTCGGCGCGCGCGAGCCAGTTCTGGCGTGGAGGTGGAGAGGGCATTGTCCATCTGGCGATGATCGTCGTGGCTGTTGTGGCCCTCGGCGGATGTATGGAGGCCCTGCAGAACGAAGATCGACCCGCTCAGGCGCCGCCTGCGGCTTCCCTGGCCTTGCCGCAGCCGTTCGCAACTGCTGAGGTGCCCGTTGCGCCAACGACCGTCGGTAGTATGGCGCCCGACCCGGCAACGGTCGCCCCGACGCCAACCACCCCGGCGGTCCCTTCAGCGACATCCGTAGCCGTCGTAGCGCCGCCACTGGTCATCGCCCCGACGCCCGAACGCTCGAATGAGCAGAAATGGCGCGATCAACAGGTGGATCGCCAGGTGCTTGCTCCACCGCACTTGTATACGACCCGCAACGCTGAGTTGCGCTGGTACGACCCGCTGAACCAGCAGCATCTTGTGCTGGGGCGCCTCAGCGGCGATTTTCTCGTTCAGGCGACGTTCGTGCTCCGCGATCCGGGGCTGCCGGCCCTCGAAGTGCCGTACCGGATCAATGTCAGTTATGGGCTGACCGCTCTCTCACCGGCGCACGTCGAACGCCTCAAGGCTGCCGGCTACGTTGACTGGGTCGAGACCTATGTGCTCGCTTCCCCCGATGTGTATCCACGCTGAAGCGCTACTCGATTGGCGAGCGGCGGGCCGGGTCGCTGTTCGCCTGGAAGGGTTGCCTGAACGTGAGCAGCAGATACCTTGATGTGATTCGTGGTCAACGCCGCCGGGGCGGCTGGCAGTTCTCCGCCAAGACGCTGCTGGCTATCCTTGCCCTTATCGCTATGATCGGCTCCGCCGTCTACTGGTGGGGCGTCCAGAGCCAGTTGACCAGCAACTGGGTCGTCGCTGCGGCGTTTACCGCCATTCTCGTGCTGGCCCCCCCCAGCCTCACCTCGTTCCTCATCCCCTGGTCGCCAGGGGGTATGCTCCTGCAACGCATCAATGCGCGCACCATTGGCTATACGGTGATTATCGGCGCGGCCCTCTACCTCCTGTATTACTCGTTCGAAATCCAGTATTCCTGGTGGGCTGCCCAGGCCGCCGTCGCGGAAACCGGGCTTATTTTGCAGCAGGTGATCATCGGCATTATCGGCTTCATTATCATTCCCGCCTTGCTGTGGACGCCCGTCACCAGCGAGGAACTCTTCGAACAGGTGCGCCAGGCCCATCTGGTGCGCCGCTATGAGTTGCAAACCCAGGCCGATATCGCTATCCTGCGCGCGACGCTGCTGCGCGCCCAGGAAAAGACCTTGCGCGGCTTCGCCAATCTGACCATCCAGGAACGCGAAGAACTGGCCGGGGTGATGCGCGGCCTCGTCAAGGGTATTGACCAGACCCTCCGCGATATCCGCGATTCGGTCAAAACGGTCAGCGGCGCGACCATTCCCTTCAGTTCGTTGGAAGACAATGAGGATATCCGCGGGTATCTCGAGTATATCAGCGAGAGCCTGACCGAAAGCGCCCTCCTGGCCAACCAGGGAGGCCAGGCCGAGGCCCATCCGGTGCAGGCCTACGACGATGAGCGCTTTGATGATCCCGGCTATGATGACCGGCGCCTCCGCCCCCGCCGCTCGTGGTGATGACCGGCGCCTTTGTCCCTGATCCGCGGAACCTTCGGAGGGCTGCGCCCGCCCACACCCTCCCGCGGGCGGGGGTATGGGGAAACCCGGTTTCCCCACGCCCCTGCGCACGGACTGCGCCCTCACCTTCCCGGGGGGATGGGGGAACCTGGTTCCCCCATGGTCACGTGAGACGGTTATGCGCATGGCGCACCACGCCCGATGCACACGGCCCGGGAGCGCAGGCGGGACGCCCGCGCCACGGCGCCGCGGGCACGGTGCCGGCCCCCGCCCGGACCCTCCCCCGCCGGGGGCGGGAACCCGGCGCCTCCCCCCGGCAGGGGGAGGCCAGGAGAGGGGCCGAACGCTGCGAACGATGTTCACGTCAGGAACCATCTTGCTGCCTCTATGAACGGCTACCACTTCAGCACCAGTCGGCGCCTTCCCGAACGCGACCTGTTCGACCTTGCCGATGCCCTGGCCCTCCACCTCCACGAGACGCTTGGTTCGCGCGTCTATCTGCTTGCACGCGCCGATGTCGCCCAGTTAGTCGAGCCGTTTGTTGATGACTTGCTGACCGAAGATCAGCAAGATGTCGCCTGGATTGTGTGGCATCTCTTCCAGGAGGCCTGCGAGTGGGAACTGCGCCAGTAGACGGTCCTGCCGCACCGGTCCGCGTGGGCGTCTATGGTGGCACGTTCGATCCCGTCCATATCGGTCACCTGGCGATCGCCGAAGAGGTGCGCTGGGCCCTCGCCCTTCAGCAGGTCCGCTTCGTTCCCGCCGCGCTCCAGCCGCTCAAAGGCGTCCCCCCTGGCGCTGCCCCCGTCCAGCGCCTGGCGATGATCCGCCTGGCCTGCGCCGATAATCCCGCCTTTGTCCCTGACGACCTCGAGCTTCGCCGCCCGCCGCCCTCGTATACCGTCGAAACGCTCGAACACCTGCGCGCGCGCTTCGGCTCCGGCGTTGAGCTCTGGTTCATCGTTGGCGCCGATGCGGCCCGCGAATTGCCCCGCTGGCGCCGTGTGGCCGATCTGGTGACCATCGCCCGCCTCGCGATTGTGGAACGTCCCGGCCATGCCTTCGATCCCATCGCCTTTGAACAGGCGGTGCCGGCAGGCGTCGGGCGCTATGTCCTCCTCCAGGGCCCGCGCCTCGACCTCTCCAGCACCGAGATCCGCCGTCGTGTCGCCACGGGCCGGCCGGTGCGCTACCTGGTGCCCGAGGCGGTCCGCCAGTATATCGCCGACCAGGGCCTGTACCACCAGGACCCCGCCCATGGCTGATCCCGCCGAACGGCTCCTGGCCGACACCGCCGCGGCCTGGGGCCTGCCCCTCGACCCCAACCAGCTCCGCCAGTTCGCGCGCTACACCGACGAACTGCTGGCCTGGAACGCGCATACCAACCTTACCGCCATCACCGACCGCCAGGCGATCTACGTGCGCCATTTTCTCGACTCGCTGGCCCTTGCCCGCTTCTGGGGCCCGCCACCCGCAACCCTCGTGGATATCGGCACTGGCGCCGGCTTTCCCGGTGTGCCCCTGAAGATCCTCCACCCTCCGCTGGCCGTGACCCTGATCGAATCGGTGGGCAAGAAGACCGCCTTTCTGAAGCACCTGATCGCCATCCTGGGATTGGAACAGGTGCGCGTCGTAACCGGTCGGGCCGAGACCGTCGGACATGATCCCGGCGAACGTGAACGCTACGATGTGGCCACGGCCCGCGCGGTGGCCGACCTGCGCGTGCTGGCCGAATACGCCCTCCCCCTCCTGCGCGTCGGCGGCCTGTTGCTGGCCCCCAAGGGCGCCGGCGCCGAACGGGAAATCGAAGGGGCGCGGCGCGCCGTTGCCCTCCTCGGCGGAACGATCGAACAGGTGGTTCCGATCGAACTGCCGGGCGTCGAACCACGCAGCCTGGTGGTGGCGCGCAAAGTGGCGCCCACCGACCCGCGCTATCCGCGTGCCGTCGGCATACCTGCCCGTCGTCCGCTGTAGTTCCCTGGTTCGTGGATGACCCCTAACGTGACCATGGGGGAACCAGGTTCCCCCATACCCCCGCCCGCGGGAGGGTTTGGGAGGGCTGCGCCCTCACGCAGGGGCATGGGGAAACCGGGTTTCCCCATGCCCCCACCCGCGGGAGGGTTTGGGAGGGCGCAGCCCGTGCGCAGGGGGATGGGGAAACCGGGTTTCCCCAGACCTCCGCCCGGTGGGAGGGTGTGGGAGGGCGAAGCCCTCCCAAGAACAATCTATTTTCATCCCGTTCGTGTGCGGCGGAGCCGCATGGAGGGCTAACGTGAACATAGGCTGCTCACCTACGCGCATGCGGCGCTGACCCCCCCTCCTAACCTCCCCCCGCTGGGGGTAGGGGCCGGACTCCCTCCCCCCAGCGGGGGGAGGGCTGGGGAGGGGGGCAGTCACCTTGCCCGCGGAGACGCAACGAGGGCGGGCCGCCCGCGCTCCCAGGCGATGTTCATCGGGCGTTGTGCGCGAATCGCATGGACGGCTAACGTGAACATAGGCTCTCAAAGAGGGTGTGGGGAAACCGGGTTTCCCCACGCCCCCGCCCCGCAGGGGCATGGGGAAACCCGGTTTCCCCATGCCCCCACCCGCGGGAGGGTTTGGGAGGGCTGCGCCCTCCCAAGAACAACCGTATGTTCATTGCGGCGTTGTGCGGCGGAGCCGCATGGACGGCTGAGGTGAACATAGGCCGGGAGCGCGGGCAGCTTGCCCGCGGAGACGCGACGAGGCCAGGACGCCCCCCTCCCAGGCGCGTGGATTACGCCAGGCGTGAACTGATCATCTGGTTGGCGTCAGGTACGCCGGGCATGCTAGAATGTCGAGGTACGCCGAGAGGCGCATCCAGTACGGTTGCTTGCGCCTGTGGCCAGACAGACCGTGGGAGCGTTCGTTGCCCTCGAACCCTCCCATGCCCTTCGAATGCAGCACAAAAGGTCCACGGTAGGTTCCAACGACGGCGTTTGACATGACCTAATCGCAAGAAGGAGTCGACCATGTCCATCCTGAGCCGCATCAGTGATCTCATCAGCGCCAACGTCAACGCGATGCTCGACAAGGCCGAGGATCCGGAAAAGATGGCGAACGAGTACCTGCGCCAGCTCACCAACGAATTGTACGAGGTGCGCACCGGCGTGGCCGCGGCGATGGCCGATGAGACGAAGCTGGAGCAGCGCCGCATCGCCAGCCAGGCCGAGGTGACCCAGTGGGAATCGAAGGCTGAGGCCGCCCTGCGCGCCGGTGACGAAGAACTGGCCAGAGCCGCCCTCTCCCGCAAGGTTCAGGCCCAGAAGCTCGCCGAACAGTACCTGGCGCAAGAACGGGCCCAGGAGGAGCAGGTGAACGCCTTGCAGGAGGCCCTGGTGCAACTCGAGACCCGCATTGCCGAGGTGCGCGCCAAGAAGGAGTTGATCATCGCCAAGAAGAACCGCGCCCAGACCCAGGAGGCCCTCCAGCGCACCGCCCAGAGCATGGGCCGGATTTCGTCCATTGACAAGCTCGAGCAGCTCGAGGAAAAGGTGGACGACCGCCTCGCCCGCGCCGAGGCGATGGCCAAACTCGAGCAGGGTTCGCTCGAGGCCCGCTTCCAGAACCTCGAACAGCAGACCGCGGTCGACTCGGAACTCGCCGAACTCAAGCGCAAGCTGGGGATGTCCTGATGGCTTACAGTCCGTTCGCGGCACAGCATGGGGGTGGGCAACCCGGCTTCCCCACCCCCATGCCCATTGGATAACGCCGCTAACGGGCCGGCTCGTAGCATGCGCGGCAGCGGGCCTCGTACAACTCCAGGCCGCCGACGACGATCGTCGGCGCGTCGGCGGGCGCCGGCTTGCCGTCGATCAGCCGTTGCGAACGAGTGGCATAGGCTCCGCAACGGGCGCAAATGGCATACAGCTTGTCCACCTGCTCGGCAATCGCCATCAGATGCATCATCGCCGGGAACGGTTCGGCCCGGTAATTCTGATCCAGGCCGGCGATGATGACCCGTAAGCCCCGATCGGCTAACGCCTGGCACCCGGCAACGATTGCCTCCGGTTCGTCACTCAGAAAGTGCAGTTCGTCCAGCGCGATCACCTGTACATCATCGGCCCCGGCGAGCACCTCGCTGATCGAACTGACCGGTATGGCCTCCAGGCGCGCGCCGGCGTGGCTGGCCACGTGCCGGGCGCTGTAGCGGGTATCCAGACGTGGAGTAAAGATGCGGCAAGGCTGGCGGGCGATCATCACCTGGCGCATGCGCCGGATCAGTTCCTCCGTCTTTCCGCTGAACATGCACCCGCAGATCACCTCGATCCGTCCGCCGCTACTGGGTCGTGTCATTGCCGTCTTGCTCCTTAGGCATGTTTCAAGCGAGCTTGACCGTTCGCCTCGACCCCGGACCACCGGGTTGGCCGTGGAGGGGCCTGGCCCCTCCACACCTCCCCGCCAGACTGTCGAGCGCAAACCGCAAGTTTTGAACCATGCCTAAATCTAAAATGGTGTAGCATGGTTCGCCACACCCCGACCTGGAGAAGCATACTTGCCGACGCCCCTCACGGGCTGTTATACTCCCTGCTGAAGGTATACACCATGCGCTGGTTGAGCCACGGACCCCGTAGTGGGCAGGAGACCTTCATGAGCACCAGGCAGATCCGCTGGACCGCCGACCCCGAACTCGCCGCGCTGCTGCGGCGGTATTACGCCGGTGAGGCCGAACTCTGGGGCGAGGTACAAACCATCGTTCACCAGGAGTTGATGGACCGCGGGCTGGCCGTGTTTCCGCGTCACCTGCGCTTTCGCCGGACCGAGAGCGGCTACGAGGTCTTGATCGAGGATGCGGAGGAATACCTGACGGGCCTGTAAGCCCGGGCGTGGCGCGTGATGGAGGTTTGCCCTCCCCGCGCTACGCCCCCACCTCAGGTTGTTACGCGCCCCGCTCTTCATACTGCCGACGGTAATACTCCAGATACTCCCCCGACTTGATGGGCCGCCACCAGGCTTCATTGTCCACGAACCAGCGCACGGTCTTTTCCAGCGCCTCATCAAAACTGTGTCGCGACTGCCAGCCCAGGGCGCGGAGCTTTGAACAGTCAAGGGCGTAGCGCCGGTCGTGCCCGGCGCGATCGGTCACGTGCTGGATCAGGCTGCGCGGCTTGCCCAGCAGGTCGAGGATCTTGTGCGCCATTTCAATGTTCGGCGTTTCGACCTCGGTGCCAACGTTGTAGACCTCGCCGAGTTGCCCGTGGTGCAGCACCGTATCAATGGCCTCGCAATGGTCAAGCACGTACTGGTAGTCACGCACCTGCAAGCCATCACCATAGATCGGCAGCGGCAGATTGTCAATCGCATTCGTCGTGAAAAGGGGAACCGCCTTCTCTGGGTAGTGATAGGGGCCGATGTTGTTTGAACCGCGCGTCGTTGTTACCGGCAGGCCGTAGGTGATAAAGTAGGCATAGACCAGATGTTCCGCGCCAGCTTTGCTCGCCGAATAGGGGCTGCGCGGTTCCAACGGGTCGCCCTCGCGTGAGCGCCGCGGGGCCGGGATCGCCCCGTAGACCTCATCGGTGCTGATCTGGTGAAAGCGCTCCAGCCCCGTCTCGCGGGCCACCTCGAGCAGCGTCCATGTCCCATTCACGTTCGTGGTCACCACGGCATCGGGGGCCATGATCGAGCGATCCACGTGGGTCTCGGCCGCAAAGTTGACGATGGTGTCAATGTCATGCTTCTGCACCGCCGCCCGTACCGCCTGCATGTCGCAGATGTCGCCCTGGATGAAATGAAACCGCGGGTTGGCCGCCACCCGTTCCAGGTTCTCACGGCGCCCCGCGTAGGTGAGTTTGTCGAAGACAACAATGCGGTAGTCAGGGTGTGTCTCGAGCATGTAGTGGACGAAGTTGGAACCGATAAAGCCGGCACCGCCGGTGATCAGCAGATTGCGCATGGTTGCTCCAGTGTCATGTAAACCTCAGGACTGGGAGGGCGCAGCCCGCCCAACCCCTCCCACCGGGTGGAGTCGGGGGAAACCCGGTTGCCCCATCCCTCTGCGTGCGGGCTGTGCCCGCCCAACCCCTCCCGCGGGCGGGGGTCTGGGGGAACACAGTTTCCCCAGACCCCTACGTGCGGGCTGTGCCCTCACCTTTCCGGGGGCGGGGGCGTGGGGAAACCCGGTTGTCCCATCCCCCTGCGTGCGGGCCAGGCCCGCCCGCGGGCGGGGGGCTGGGGGAACCTGGTTCCCCCATGGTCACGTGAGACGGTCATGCGCATGGCGCACCACGCCCAATGAACACGACCTGGGAGCGCGGGCGTCCCGCCCGCGCCGCGGCTCCGCGGGCATGGTGACAGCCCCTTCCCTGACCCTCCCCCGCTGGGGGCGGGAACCCGGCGCCTCCCCCCAGCGGGGGGAGGCTGGGAGGGGGGCTGAACGCGGCGAACGATGGTCACCTCAGCCGTCCATGCGGCTCCGCCGCACCACGCCGCAATGAACATACGGTTGTTCCTGGGAGGGCTGCGCCCTCCCAAACCCTCCCAGGGGCCGGGGCCTGGGAGCGCGGGCCTCCGGCCCGCGTCCGCTGAGGGATGGGGAAACCCGGTTTCCCCACCCCCCTCTTCGAGAGCCTATTTTCACGTTAGAGCTTCGGCCCAACAACGTGGCAACGAAGCGCGGACACGATACTTAGGATAGCAACGTATCTCCCTGGCGACCACCGGGAAAAAGGTCCTCATCCGGACCGGCCTTAAGCGCGCGATTCTTCGCTCGTGACTCATCGGCAAGACGCGCTTTGTACTCCAGCATGCGGGTCAGCAACGCCGGGTCGCTCGCCGCAAGGATCTGCACCGCCAGCAGGCCAGCGTTGCGCCCGCCACCGATGGCGACAGTGGCAACCGGCACGCCGGCGGGCATCTGGACGATGGAGAGGAGCGAGTCCAGACCGTTAAGGGCCTTGCTCGGCACCGGCACGCCAATCACCGGCAGCGGCGAGCAGGCGGCGAGCATGCCCGGCAGGTGCGCCGCGCCCCCCGCTCCGGCAATGATCACCCGCAGGCCGCGCTCGTGGGCGGTACGCCCATATTCGACCATGTCGTACGGCGTCCGATGCGCCGAGACCACCCGCACCTCGCAGGGAACGCCGAACTCTTCGCATACCTCGATGGCGCCCTGCAGCGTGGGTAGATCGCTATCGCTCCCCATCACGATGCCGACCACAGGTGTCATGGTTCGCTCCGCTTATATATCAGCGGTCCATGCGGCTCTGCCGCACACGAACAGCGCGAAAATAGATTGTTCTTGGGAGGGCGCAGCCCTCCCACACCCTCCCGCGGGCAGGGGCGTGGGGAAACCGGGTTTCCCCACACTCCTGCTCCAGCAGCCTATGTTCACGTTAGTGAGCGTGCGGGGAAACCCGGTTTCCCCATACCCCTCACCCGCGTACGTCCTGTTATATATCTACGCCCTCTGTGGCGCGGCGCGCCACTGCCTCCGCCTCGGCCAGCGTGGCGCCGAGGGCGGTGATGTGCCCCATTTTGCGCCCGATACGGTTTTCGCGCTTGCCATACAGATGCACATGCGCTCCCGGCACCGCCAACGCATCGCGCAGCACATCGCCACGCACCGGGCCATGGTACGTGCCGAGGAGATTGACCATCACCGCCGCGGGCGCCCGCATGTCGGTCGGTCCTGGCGGCCAGCCCAGCACGGCCCGCAGATGGTTCTCGAACTGCGAGGTGACGCAGCCTTCAATCGTATAGTGGCCGGAGTTATGTGGCCGCGGGGCCATTTCATTGTAGAGCACGCGTCCATCGGCAAGTTCAAACAACTCGACGCCGAAGATGCCGACGCCATCTACGGCTTCCACGGCGCGCAGGGCCAGTTCCGTGGCCGCGGCGGCTTCAGCGGCGGGCATAGGGGCCGGCGCGCGCACAATGTGGCAGATGTGATTGCGCTGCACCGTCTCGACAACGGGATAGGCGCGCGTCTCACCATCGTGGGCGCGCACCACCATCACCGCCAGCTCCCGAACAAAGGGCACCCAGGCCTCCACCAGCAGCGGGCTGCCGTTACGGGTCAGGCGTTCCCATGCCGGGGCCACCTCATCGGCGTGGCGCACCGTTGCGTTGCCATAGCCATCGTACCCGTTGCGGCGAGCCTTCAGCACCATCGGCCAGCCAAAGACGGCCCCTGCCGCGACCACTTCTTCCGGGCTTGAAACGTCGCGAAAGGGCGGCAAGGCAAGCCCGGCCGCGGCAATGCGTTCCTTCTGGAGCAGCTTGTCCTGCACCACCGCCACCGTCGCCGACGCAGGCCACACGGGAACGCCCTGCGCCTCAAGTTGGGCGAGGATGGCCGCGTCAACGAACTCGTTCTCGAGGGTCACCAGGTCGCTCTGGGCAGCGAAACGGGCGAGCGCCGCGGGATCGTCCCACGCGCCGACGATCTCGCGCCGGGTCAGCCGGCCCGCGGGGCTGTCGGGGACGCGCTCGAAGATCGTGGTTTCAAGGCCGAGCGAGATGGCCGCCTGGGTGAGCATCTGGGCAAGCTGCCCGCCGCCAAAGATTCCAATGCGCTTCATGGGCATATGGTATAATCGCATGAGCCGCCGATGCGGCTCCGCCGCACACGAACGGGATGAAAAAAGGTTCTCTATGGCCAGTTCATCGCGCGGTTCCCGTCGCCGCCAACCAGTTCGCAGCCCGCAGCGCCGTCCTACCGTTACGCGCACCGTTGAGCCGCCAGATTATTCTCGCGACTATGCCTATGTGCAACAGGATCTGATCCGCATCGCGATCATCGGCGGGATCCTCCTGGCGGTTATGATCGGCGCCTCGTTTGTCCTCTAAGGCATGGTTCAGACGCACGTGACCGTTCGCCTCGACACGGGACCATGGGGGAGATTGTAGAGGGGCCTGGCCCCTCCACACCTCCCCGCCAGACGGTCAAGCGCAAACCGCAGGTTTTGAAACCAGCGTTCAGACCCCCTTCCCAGCCTCCCCCCGCTGGGGGGAGGAGCCAGGTTCCCTCTCCCGGTGGGGGAGGGTCAGGGAGGGGGCCGGTTGCATCGGGCGGTGTGCGCCATGCGCATGACCGTCTCACGTGAACATACGCCCTTGGCGAGGGGTGCGGGGAAACCGGGTTTTCCCACGCCCCCGCCCGCGGGAGGGCCAGGCCCTCACGCAGGGGTAGGGGGAAACCTGGTTTCCCCCTACCCCACCCGGTGGGAGAGTCTGGGAGGGCGCAGCCCTCCCAGGAAGAATCTCATGTTCATCCTGTTCGTGTGCGGCGGAGCCGTATGGGCGGCTAACGTGACCATGGGGGAACCAGGTTCCCCCATACCCCCGCCAGGGTTGGGGAGGGCGCAGCCTTTGCGCAGGGGGATGGGGAAACCCGGTTTCCCCATCCCCCCACCCGGTAGGAGCGCGAAGCCCTCCCAGGAAGTATGTTTATCCCGTCGGGGTGCAGCGCGAGCCGCATGGACGGCTAGTGAGGGAGGGGGCCAGTTCGGCACGAGACGGGAACATACCGCCCGCCGCCAGCAAGCCAGAAGGGGGCGACCGGCGAGGCGCCCCCTTCTGGCTGTCAGGGACGAAGCACTACGCGTCTTCCCCGTACAGTTCCTTCAGCAGGCTTTGCTTCTGCGGCTGCTGGTTGCGCGCCTCGCGGCGCTTCTCCGCATCGGCCTGATGGGCCTGGGCGGTGCTCAACCGTCGCATGAAGCGGTCAACCTGCCCGGCGGTATCAACGATCCGTTGTTCGCCCGTATAGAACGGGTGGCAGTTGGAACAGATCTCGACCCGCAGATTGCGGCGCGTCGAACCGATGGCCCAGCGCGTGCCGCACGTCGTGCAGACGATCCCGTCCATATGGTACTGGGGATGAATACCCTTTTTCACCAGCGTGCTCCTCGTGTCGAAATCCGGTTTTTCCCCGCCCCTGCCTGAGAGGAGGGTCCGGGAGGGTTTATGGTCTTTGAAGACATCATCCGCTCTCGCCCGCGCAGGCGGGCTTCGCATCCCCTAGCCGAGGGCTGATGGTCTTTGAAGACATCATCCGCTCTCGCCCGCGCAGGCGGGCTTCGCATCCCCTAGCCGAGGGCTGATGGTCTTTGAAGACATCATCCGCTCTCGCCCGCGCAGGCGGGCTTCGCATCCCATAGCCGAGGGCTTCAGCCCCACGGCCAGCCCGGTATACCGGATTAATTTCTCAAAGACCATTAGCCCCACGGCCAGCCCGGCATACCGGATGAATGTCTCAAAGACCATCCACCCTCCCGGAAAGAAACCGGATAACTTGCTTGTCCGGATGGCTCTCAATCGGCGATAGCGCCCTCGCCCGGCTGCTCGACCGGGATCACGCTCACCATCTTCTGGGTCCGCGAGTACGGCTGGAACTTGACTGTGCCCTCGACCAGCGCATAGATCGTATAGTCACGCCCCAGGCCGACGTTCATACCGGGGCGGATCTTCGTGCCGCACTGGCGGACGATAATGTTCCCGGGCACGACCCGCTGCCCGCCGTACACCTTGACCCCGCGCATCTTCGGGTTGCTGTCGCGGCCGTTCCGTGAACTGCCGACACCCTTTTTGTGTGCCATTGTCGCTATCTCCTCTCAGAAGCTGTCTGAAAAGGATGGCGGTCGCCGGGCCAGGTTGGGTACACTTGGGGTATGAAGTACCAAACCTACCCAACGGACCTGACCGACCGCCAGTGGAATTGTATCAAGGATCTGATCCCT
>Ga0272446_1001806_pt1 | contig 30438 bp, 28 predicted proteins | sample YNPCB0061_FD_194587 | JGI IMG/M metagenome (GOLD analysis project Ga0272446, IMG submission 194587) | Hot spring microbial mat communities from Yellowstone National Park, WY, United States - YNP-CB-006-1 | ecosystem: Environmental > Aquatic > Thermal springs > Hot (42-90C) > Sediment | place...
TCGCGCCGCACTCGGGCTGCGGTGAGCAGCGATTGCGCCCGGCGCCGTGTTCCGGCAGGGTCTGATTCTTTGGAAGTTGTGGCGGAACGCTCCCAAGACGGGGAGGCGGACTCATGCCTTTCAGTCGATATCCAGGCGGCACGCTTCATCAACATGGCGCCGGGAGGATGGTTCGGAGGCCCCAGCGCTGTCGCGAGTGGTTCCGCCTGCGACTGCGTGGTATTTGCTGGCGCTGCCATCCGGCCGCCCCACGGCATTGCCCCCGAATCGCTCTGCCCTGCTGTCCGCGGGGCCTTTCGTCAGATGGGGACAGGGCCATCGGCAAGGGCAGCCCCAGCCATCTCAAAAGGGCAAGTCGTCGTCGGTTCCTTCCGGCCACCGGGCACCGCCGCCATCGTTTTGCCTTTCGGCGGCCTGGAGACCGAGGAAGTACACCTCGGTCCAGCGGCGGTCCGGATTCGTCTTCTTGTAAATGCGGACGTTGCGATCCACCATCTCGTCCGCCCTGACAGGCAGATCGCTCAACCGCTCCAGCTGGAGGTCGAGCCGCTCGAGGTCACGCTTCAGGTAGGCCAGGGTTTTCGAAGTGATCACCCGTACTTTGGTCACCGCCCGGCCGGTGCATTGCGGGCCGAGGATCCGGAGTTTCCACAGAATCATCGGATTGCCGGTCGTGGCTGTGCGGGTCAGGTGCACGTCTTCGATGCAGGCATCGTACATCCCGTCCGGGATGTCGTCCCGGGGGGCTTCCGTCTCCGGGCGGGGCACGGCGGCCCGCGCGTACTCCTCGTCGTAGCTGCTGAGGTCGATGCCGGAATCCAGGTCGGAGTAATTTGTGCTCATGGCGCAGGCTCCACGACTGGATAGTGGGCACAACCGGCATATTTTCTCCGGGAATCTCCCGCGGCGACAGGAAAAGTTCCCGATGCTCCCGCAGAAAGACCTTGGGCGCCGCGCTGGCCGCCCGGATTGGAGCAACAGGGGGGACCGGGCTGTCTTCCCCGCCGGCGCGCGAACAGATCGACGCCAGGGAAGAACGCCACAGGGCGCGCTGCGGCGGATGCCGCGATCAGGACCGCCGGACGCGCGGCCGGCGCGCCCGCTTCGGGTCCCGGCTCGTGCTCCGGAGAGGACGGGAGCAGCCGAAGCAGGCTCAGAACAATTCTTTCGAAAGCGCCGCGTACAACGACCAGCCCATGTGAACCAGCGCCACGACTTCGATGAAACGAACCAGCAAGACAATGCGCTCGTTCAGGAATTCGAATCGAAGAAGAAGCGCGGAAATCACGGCAACGTAGGCCACATAAGGGTTCAGCGTGCCCGGGTAGCTGTTCAAGTAAACGACGGCAGCCAGGTAGTACACCAGCGGCCAGTTGTTCTCAAGCCGCATCCGGAAGCGCGTGGCGGCCAGCCAAATGGTTCCCGCGAACAATCCGACAGTGAAAAGGAACCCGATGTTGCTCATGCGGAACCTTCGGCCGGAGGCTGGTTCGTTTTCTGATCATACGACCGGCAACGGGCGGCGATCAACAAACCGCAGGAGCCGGCGCCGCGATCGACTTCTGCTGCCGGCCGGGCGGCAGAACTGCCGGGCCCCTGCGGGAAGGCGATCCTCTCCCGGTCAGTCAGCATCCCTCCGCCCCGGGCCATCCCGCGGCCGCCCGGCTCACCACACGTAGCTCAGGCTGAACACCGGCATGAACTGGAAATACCAGCCGCTGAGGCTCCCGCTCACCGGAGTGACCACCTTCGTGGGCGCCTCCGACATGGTGACGAGCAGCTCGGCGCGGACGTGCGCCTTTTTCCCGGTAGCGAAGCGAATGCCGCCGCCCGCGTTGACGACGGGTTTCCACTCGCTCGTGTTGGTCAGCACGGCGATCTGGAGCAGCGGCTGGAGGGCCGAAGCGCTGCCGGTGCCCGTGTACTGCTTGATGCCGCCCCCGCCGAGCACGTACGGACGAACCTTGGCTTCGCGGCCGGCAAAATACACGAGCACATTGTAGGCCAGCGTCTGGGAACGCCCGCCCATCGTAAATGTCTTGCCGAGCCCGGACAGCTCCATTTCGTTCGACTGCCAGCTGTAGCGGACCTCGCCGCCCACGCGGTTGCCGATCTGGCCGAAAAACGCCGTGAAGCCGTAGCCCGGCTTGAACTTCGCCTCGACGGAGCCGGAGGGCGAGCTGATCGTTTTCGTGTTGTAGAGCGAAGCGCCGCCGCCGGCGCCGACCTCCCATTGCTGGGCCGTTGCCAGGCCGCCGCCCAGGGCGGCAGCCGCCAAAGCGCAAAGAATTTGTTTGAAACGCAGCATGGCTTTCCTGTTTTACCGGATTCCGGTCTGAAAGAAAAGGGGGGGCCGTTGCGGCCGCGCCGCGCGGCCCCCTTGCGTCCGGCGGCCTAGTCGATGACGCGCACCGTGACGGAACTCGAGTAGCTGCCCTGCCGGACGCGAAGGTTCTGGAACATCCCCTTGGGCACGGTCCAGGGCACGGACACACGGATCTGGTAGACGCCGATCTGGCCGGGCACAAGGCTGGCCTGGTGGACGGGCAAGCGGAACCCGTTGATGTCGACGCTGGGGTCGATGAGCACCGTCGGGGCCTCCGGCGGCGTGGGAACCCCGGCCGGGATTTCGGGCGAGGTCTTGCCCATGCCGGTGAGATAGATGACGAGCTCGTCGCCGCTGCGGATGGGGTTGGCGGGGGTGACGACCTCGCCATTGGCGAGCCGAACCACGGTCGGCGCCTCGTAATCCTCCCCGACCGTGGTGCGGAAGACCGCTGGCGCCGCGGGCAGGATCGTGAGGTTGTAGTTGTCGCTGACGCCGCCAGGCGTGCGCAACACCATGGTGACGTTGCCTTCGGCCTGGAACGGCAGCTGCGCGTTGATGCGGGTGGGCGACACCATCAGCATTGGCACGGGGATGCCGTTGACGGTAAGACAGCTTTCGCCGAGCGCCACCGGCAGCGGGTACTCCTGGGTCGCAATATTGAGCGGGCTCAGATTGACGCCCTCCACGATGACAAGGCCGCCCGGCGCAACCCCTTTGGTGCGGTCGGCGGCGTTGACAACCCGCGTGATCCGCGGAATTGCCGTTTCGGCGTCATAGCGCCAGGAGATGACGGTAAAGCCGGAGGTGGTCAGATTGACGATGCGGCTGCGGTCGGCCAGCAGGGCGATGGTCCGGGTGAAAGGCCAGAATTCGTCCCCGAGGACCGGAGACTCGGCAATCCGGGTGGGCGCAACGGACGGCTCGCCGTTGAGCATGACCCGCTGGATGGCGCCCGGACCATTGGCCGTGATGGCTCCGCTGCGGAAGCCTCCGTCGTCCAGAAACGCGAACCCGGAGCTGATGCCGGTGGAGGCGTCGAACTGCTGCACCGGCACAAGAGATGCGTTGTACAGCGTGTTGCCGATGACAAACTGGTCGAAATTGGAGGCTGCGTAGGCGCCCGACAAGCCGTCCTCGAACTTGCGGGAAATCGTGAATGTGTCCGAGTTGGCGTTGTAGAGCATCGCATTGCCGTCAGCCTGCGCGATCAGGATCGTGCTGCCGTTGCCCGAGGCGATGAGCACCGTTTTCGCGTCGATGGAGTTTTCAAAGACCCCGAGCGTGGGCAGTTCGGTGGCGGTGCGCGTCAGAAAATCGATTCGGTCGATGGTGTTTTTCGGCCCCGCCACGCGGCACGCGGCGAGGATGGCGCGCGCCGAGGCTGCGATCGACCGCGGGTAATGGCCGGCCGGGAAGCGGATCGGCGTCAGCTCCTCGAGCGTTTCCAGGTCATAGACGTTCGCATACTGGGAGTTGTCGTTGCCGACCAGAAGATAGCGCCGGTCGAAGGTCAGCGCCATGGAGGTCGGCGTATTGCCGGTGCGCAGCGCCGCCGTCTGCTTGTAGGTCTCGCTGTCATAGACGAGCACTTCGTTCGTGCTTTGCCGCAGGACGAAGAAGCGGTTCCGGAACGGGTCGGCCAGAATGTCGACCAGCTTGCCCGGGATGTTGACGACCGCCCCCCGCTGGTCCGGCTCCTGCACGTTGATCAGCAGGCGCACCGGGTCGGGCAGGTTGACGGCGGTGGTGGAACGGATCTCGATCTGCGCCACCGTGGTTCCCTGCTGGTTGGCGAACGAGCTCGGGTCGATGGAGACCTGCACCTTCATCGGGGTGGTGCCGCGCGTCGGCGTAATGCGCACGCCGGGCGTCGAGGTCGACAGCGAAAAGTCGGTCGCCAGGCCGCCGGGATCGACGATGGTCAGCTCGCGCGTGACCACGCCGGGGTTGCAAAACACGCTCCGGAACAGGAGGTCCTTGTCTTCGGCCCGCACCCGCGGCGAACGATCCAGGCTGCCCACAGGAAGAATCAGCAGGCCGCTTTCCGACAGCGCATACATGGCGGAGCCGTCCGCTGACAACACCGCCTTTCCGGTGAGATGCTCGGGCAGCTTCAGACGCTCGAGCACGGCCAGGTTGTCGGCCCGGGCCACCATGAGAACGGGCGCCGAGGCGCGCGAGCTGCCGGAGGCCGTGCGGGACGGGACCTCGGCGTAGACGAGTCCGCGGCTGCTGTCGATGGCATGCCCGCCCAGATCCAGCCGCCCCAGCGGATCGGGGAACTGCGACAACATGCCGCGGCGGTCGAACAGGGCCCAGCCGGCCAGATAGTAGCCTCCGTCCGCGGCCACGCTGACCGCGCGCGGCCCCAGCGGGGGATCCGCCTGGTAGCCCGCCGAGGAGACGTAGCGCCGGGCGACATCGTAAGCGAACAGGATGGAATCGGTGACGCCGTAAATCATCGAGCCGTCCTGCGAGGCAGCCACCGAGGCGCCGATGATTTCGATCGGCAACGTGGCCGGCGGCTGCGGCAGGGTCTTGGCAGCCACGCCAGCGATCGTGTCCAGCGCCTCCATTGTGCCGAGCACGGGGTCGAACAGCAGGAACTGCTTTGCCGTGACCACCAGCGCCCTCCCGTCGTTGCCGAAGGCGACGCCGAAGGGCGGATCGGCCAGGTTGAAGGTGCGCCGCGTCGACGAGTCGAGATCGATCACCGTCACGGCGTTTCGCGGCGCGTTCGGGGCCACGAAATTGCCGTAGTGGCCAACGACCAGGTATCGGCCGTCCGGCGACAGGGCGAGCGAGCTCGGCTGCGAGGCCACGTTGATCGAGCGGTCCAGCGAACCTTCAGGAAGGCTGACCACATCGACACGGTTGGCAGTGAAGTTGGCAACATAAACCACTTGCCGGCCTTCGTCGAGCGCCAGGTCGGTGGCGTGGCCTCCAAGCGCCACCACCCGGCCGAACGACTGCGCCCAAAGGCTCGAAGACATCAGGAGCCAAGCTGCTGCGATCCAGAACCGGCTCGATTGCATGTCAGACTCTCCCTTCCCGCAAAATTGCTCTCAAATCCCTCGAAAACTCTCCTGACGGGCGGCGGCAGGGCCGGCGCTTGCCGCTCCCCGCCGCCTCCCGCCTGCGGCCGGCCGCCGCTGCCGCCTCACTCCTCGGCGTTCCTGCTCTTGCGGCGCATGATGATCGCCGCGAGCAAAACCACCGCCAGCACGGCGCAAACGATGCGAATGATGTTGGTATCCATGAACGTTTCTCCTTTCCCTTTTCCCTGTTTCCCGCGGATCGTTACTCTCGCTGAAAGGACAGCTCCGCGAAGCCGCCTTCAGATGCCAGTCATCATCGGGATCAGCTCCCGGACGATCTTGACAGCCACCGGACCAACCGTCACCACGAACAGCGACGGCAAAATGCAGAAGAAGATCGGAAACACCAGCTTCACGCCGAGCTTGGCCGCCTTTTCCTCGGCAGCCTGCCGCGCCTGCACCCGCATGAAATCGGCGTGCGCACGCAGGCTCTGGGCCACGCCCGTGCCGAACCGGTCGGCCTGGATCAGCACCGCGACCAGTTTCTTGAGGTCGTCCACCGCCGTCCGCTCGGCCAGGTTGCGCAGGGCCTCCGCGCGCCGCTTGCCGGCCTTGAGCTCGAGGTTCACCATGGCGAACTCCTCGCTGATCTCCGGGTGGGCGTGCTCGAGCTCCTTGGCCACCTGGAGGATCGCCTGGTCCAGACCGAGGCCGGACTCGACGCACACGACCATCAGGTCGAGCGCATTCGGCAGGCCGCGCCGGATTTCGCGCTGCCGGCGCCGGCTCATCCAGTTGACATACTCGTTCGGGCCGAAGAAGCCGACCCCGGCCGCCGCCATCACCGCGACAAACTTGTTGAACGCCTCGGCGGCCGATCCCCACACGGCCACCGTCATCACCAGCGGCAGCCCGATGCCGAGCACCAGCTTGGCGCCGTAAAGCAGCTTCAGCGCGTTCGGGCCCCGGATGCCGGCGCGCACAAGACGGCGCTGCATCACGGTCATGTCCTTCGGCGAGGCCGGGACGAACGAGCCGAGCCGGTTGAGAAGATCCCGGAACACCAGGCTGGGATGGACCGGCGCCTCCTCCTGCTCGACAGCCGTGCCCGTGACGCGCTCGATATATTCCTGCGGGCGGACCCACATGCGCAGGCCCACGACCGCCGCGGCCGAGGCCACTGCGACGAAGATCAGCGTGCTGAGCAAAATTGCCGTCATTGCCGCCCTGCCCTCCTGCCCATGTCACACCTCGATATTCACGATCTTGCGGATGATCATGTAGCCGATGATTTGCAGCACGATCGCGCCGAGCAGCATCAGGTTGCCCACCTCCTCCTTGACGAAGAAAGTGAGGTATTCCGGGTTGACCACGAACATCATGGCCGCCACGCCGATGGGGATCATCGTCAGCGCCAGACCCGTCATCCGGCCATGCGCGCTGATGGCGCGGATTTTTCCGCGCAGCTTGAACCGCTCGCGGATGACGTAGGCCAGCTTGTCAAGGATCTCGGCCAGATTGCCGCCCGTCCTCTTTTGCAGGAGCACCGCGGACACGAAGAAATGGACATCCAGCGAGGGCACCCGCTGGCCGAGCTTCTGCAAGGCCACGTCGAGCGGCATGCCGAGGTTGTGCTCCTCGAAAGCGCGCCGGAACTCGCCGGCAAGCGGCTCCTGGAACTCCCGGTGCAGCATCTCGAGCGAAACCGAGAAGGCGTGGCCGGCCCGCATCGAGCGCGCCATGAACTCCAGGCTGTCGGGAAACTGCTCTTCGAACTTGCGCAGGCGCGCCCGCCGCTTCGAGGCCACGTAAAGCAGAGGAAGGCAGCCGGCGGCTGCGCCAAGCAGGAAGGCGGCCGCGCGATAATGGCCGGGCAGCAGGAGCCATCCCAGCCAGAACGCCGCCAGAAACAGCGCCAGGCACAGGTGAACCAGCCTCGCCACCTTCCATTTCAGCCCGGCCTGCTCGATGAGGCGTTGCAGCCGGTCGTGCAGCTGGAAGCGCCGCATCAGGCGCAGCACCCACTTGCCGGTCGTGTGGTCCTCGACCGAGATCAGCGGCGCGTGAGCCGATTGCGACCGCGCCTTCTTCTTCTTTTCCGGCACGCCCAGCACGCGGCTGGCGATCTTGTCGGCGCCCGCGGTGCGCGCGCTGCGGGCCAACAGAAGCCAGGCGCCCAGAATTCCGCCCCACACCAGAAGAAAGATGAGCAGGAACCCGGCCATGTCAGACCTCCTCCACCTCGTCGAAGATGTCCGGGCGCAGGCGGATGCCGGCCGCAAGGAGCTTTTCGTAGAACTTCGGACGGATGCCGGTGGCGGCGAAACGGCCCAGTACCCGGCCTTCCGGCGACAGGCCCCGCTTCTCGAAGACGAAGATGTCCTGCAAGGTGACGATCTCGCCTTCCATGCCCGTCACTTCGGTGATGTTGGTCACGCGGCGGCTGCCGTCGCTGAAGCGGGCCGCCTGCACCAGCAGGTGGACGGCGCTGGCGATCTGCTGGCGGATCGAGATCAGATGCATGCTCGAGTTCGCCATCGACACCATCACTTCGAGGCGGCTGATGCCGTCCCGCGGCGAGTTGGCGTGGATCGTCGTCAGCGAGCCGTCGTGGCCCGTGTTCATGGCCTGAAGCATGTCAAGGGCCTCCGGGCCGCGGACCTCGCCGACCACGATGCGGTCGGGGCGCATGCGGAGGCTGTTGATGAGCAGCTCGCGCTGGCGGACGGCGCCGTGGCCTTCGAGGTTCGGCGGGCGCGTCTCGAGCCGCACCACGTGCGGCTGCTTGAGCTGCAACTCCGCCGAGTCCTCGATGGTCACGATGCGTTCCTTGGGGCTGATGAAGAACGACAGCGCATTGAGCAGCGTCGTCTTGCCGGCGCCGGTGCCGCCGATGATGAGGATGTTCAGCCGCGCCTTGACCGCCGCTTCGAGCAGCTCCATCATGCCGCGGGTCATCGCCTTGCGCTCGACCAGGTCGGCCGGCATCAGCTTGTCCTGGCTGAAGCGGCGGATCGACATCACCGGCCCGTCGAGGGCGAGCGGCGGAATGATGGCGTTGACACGGCTGCCGTCGAGCAGGCGCGCGTCCACCATCGGGTTGGATTCGTCGACCCGCCGGCCGACCTGGCTGACGATCTTGTCGATGATCCGCAGCAGGTGGGCGTCGTCGCGGAAGGTCACGCTCGTCAGCTCCAGCACGCCCTTGCGCTCGACGTAAACCTGCTTGCTGCCGTTGACGAGGATGTCGGAGATCGTCGGGTCCTGCAACAACGGCTCCAGCGGGCCGAGGCCGAAGACTTCGTCCAGAACCTCGTCGCAGATCTGTTGCTTCTCGAGCGCGCTCAACAACGTGGGCTCGGCGTCGATCAGCGCGATCAGCGCCTGGCGCACCTCGGCGCGCACGCGCTGGTTGTCGATCGTCGCCAGCGCCTCCAGATTGATCTTGTCGAGCAGCTTGCGGTGGAGAGTGAACTTCAGCTCCTGGTATTCGGGCTTCAGCGCGGACTTGGGGCGGCCGGCGTTTTTCAACAGACGCTGCTCCCAGCTCAGTTGCTGGGCCGGCTTCTGCTCCAGATTCGGGATCATCCTGATGCGCTCCTAAACTCGAAACCAGGCAGGCCGCGCCGGGCCTGCTACGTATTGATCGGCCGAGAGGCCGAAAAACTTCAGCCCCGGCATCATCCCTCCGCCAAAACAGCGCGCGCCTCGCCGGCGCCATTGCCGCTTTTCACTGCGGCGGCGCCCGAGTTGGCAATCTTCGCCGCCAGCTGCTCGATGGCGCGCCCCAACTCGCCGTCCCGCCCGAGAGGCTCCACCCGGGTCACCATCCGGTGAACCGACTGCGGGTCGTCGGGCAGCGCCGCAAACACAGGGCAGCCGAAGATTTTTTCCATGTCCGACAGGGACAGGTCCGTGCGGCGGTCCAGCCGGCTGACGAGCATCCGGAACCGGTCTTTCGAGAACCCGAGCTGGCCCAGCATGGCCACCGCACGGCGGCCCATGTGGAGGCTGGGCAGCTCCGGCGTCGAACAGAGGCAGGCTGAATCGACCTCGGAAAGCACAAACAGGCTCAGCCGGTGGAAGACGGAAGGCAGGTCGAGGATCACCCAGTCGTAAAGCAGGCGGCTGAATTCGAGCACTTCGTGCAGGCCGTTGGAGTCGATTTCCTCGCCGGCCGGCCGCTCCGGCGCCGCCAGCACGTCCACCCCTCCTGCCGGCACGACGAGCGCCGACCAGGCGCCGGGATCAAGCCGCGACGAACGCGCCACCGCATCGAGCACCGTATAGGTCGGGTTCAGCTTCAGATGAAATGCGATCGCCCCTCCCTCGGTGTCGAGATCGACCAGCAAGACCTTGCGGCCGGTGAGCCTGCGAAGGGCGAAGGCCAGTTGCGTCGCCGCCGTCGACGACCCCGAACCGGGCTTGGCCGGGGCGAAGGCCAACAGCGTCCCGGAATGATCGGGCTGCCGGGTTTCCGGCTCGCGAAGCCGGCGGATCCGGGCTGCCGCTTCGCGCTGGGCGGCGGCCTCGAAGGGAGCAGCCAGAAATTCCGTGGCGCCCGCGCGGAAGCAGCGGATCAGCGCGTCAGGGTCCGGCCGGTGGTGAATGCCCACCACCTGGATGGCCGGCTGCACGGATGCCGCCACGCGGATCAGCGAGCAGGCCGTGTCCAGACTGCCGGCCAGATCCACCAGGACCACGTCCGGCTGCATCTGCCGCAGCCGCATCTCCAGCGTCGCCGCCGCAGGATAGCCCTTGAGCTCGCCCAGGATCTGGAACACCCGCGACTCCGCCGCAGCGGCCAGAAAGGTCTCGGCCAGCGCGCGATCCTCGGCTACCAGAACCGCCGTCAGCTCGCGCTCGCGGGCTCCCGAGCCACCATTCATATCCGGATCTCCCTTCGCCGCAAAGCCCGTGCGGGGAGTTCAGCGGGAGCCCGCCCCGGGCTTGGCGCCGCGCCGGAAGAGATCCTTGCGCGTCTCGGCCGCAGGCGGCTTCGGGCCGGCAGCGCCCGCACCCACATTGGAGGAGCCGGGCATGCCCTGGGGCAGCATGGACGGGGGAAGCACGCCCAGCGGGGCGTTCGGCAGCAATTTCGGGTCGGAAGCCGACATCGGCTCGACGATTTCCGGAGTGACCAGCACCAGCAGCTCGCTCTTGGTGCGCGTCTCGCTGCGGCTGCGGAAGAGCGCCCCGAGCAGCGGGATATTGGCAAGGCCCGGGATGCGGCTCATGTTTTCCGTCGTGCGGTCGTCGATGAGGCCGCCGATCACGAAGCTCTGTCCCGGCGCCAGCTCGATGTTGGATTCGACGCGCCGGGTCGCCAGGGCCGGAATGGTGAAGCCGCTGATAGTGATCGCGTTGGAGACGTCGATGGTGGAAACCTCGGGCTTCACGTACATCTTCAGCGTGCCGTTGTCGGTGAGATTCGGCGTGAAGGTCAACCGGATGCCGAACTCGCGGAACTGCACCGTCACCGCGCCTGCATTGGCGCCGCCCTGAAGCACGGGCACCGGAAACTCGCCGCCGACGAGGAAGCTGGCCTCTTTGCCGTTGCTGGTCAGCAGGTTCGGCTCGGCAAGAATCTGAAGGAGGCCCTCCTGTTGCAGGGCCCGGATCGTGGCCGCCAGGTTCAGATCGGGACGGAAGGCAAAGACGTTCAACGCGTCCGTCAGGTTGAAGTCAGAGGTGGTCCCGGCAAGCTGCCCCGGGATTGTTCCGGTCAGGTTGTTCGTCCGGGGAGGGGAGAATTGTCCCGTGGTGACGCTGCCGGGCGTGTTCAGCGCGCCGGTGGAGATCAGGTTCAGGCCGAACTGCTGCGTCGCGTTGCGGTTCAGTTCGGCGAACTTGACGCGGAGCAAAATCTGCTTGTCGACCGGCGCCGGCCTGGTCTTCAGATTGTTCACGACGTTCTTCGTGATGCCTTGCACGAGCGCCGTCGCCCGGTCCGCCACCGCCTGCGAGGACACTGTGCCGGTCAGCGAAATGGAATCGCGGGCCGCGGCGATGTGGATGTCCTCTCCGGGGAACGTCTCCCGCAGGAGCTTCCGGACCGGCTCCAGGTTCATCTCCACGTTGACGCTGTACATGTTGCGCTGCCCGCTCTTGGCCCAAATGACGAGCGTGGCCGAGCCAAGACCCTTGGCATGAACCAGAATCTCGCGGTTGGAGACGGGCACGTAGTCTACGATTTCCGGATTCGAGGTCGAAATGCGGCTCACGTCCTCCGGGTAGTCGATCACCACGCTCCTGCCCAGGGTGACGCGGATCTCCTCGGCCGCGCCCTGCGCCAGCGCCGGAGCCGCCGCCAGGCCCAGAAGCACGCCCAAACCCGCCAGTGGAACAAGAGAGCAAGCGTAGCGTTTCACGGATTCCTCCCGGTATCTTCAGCGGCCTTTTTGGCCTGGATTGTCTCCACCTTCTTCTCCACCCCGCGGATCGTGATGATCTGGTCGGGCACCGGCGCGGGCGGCGGAGGAGGCGGCGGCGCCACAACCGGAGCCGGCTGCGCACGGCGGCGGCGGGGCGCCACCTCGTCATAAACTTCCTCTTCCTGGTCGCCGGAGGCTTCGGCGGCCATCCTGGCATGCTTTCCGTAGAGCGCCGCAAGGCTCAGCCCGGTCGTGTTTTCGATGTTCTGGTCGCCGCCGTTCCTCAGCACGAGCTGGATGCGGCCCTCATTGCCCGCCAGGGTCAGCAGCTCGGCCTGCTGCGGCGTGACCAGCAGCGTCACGTTCGGCGCATCGACCGGCTTGCCGCTGGCATCCGTTTGCAGTGTCTTGCCCGCCGACAGCACGAGAATGTTCTGAAGGATCGTCTTCGTCACGGTGGTCTTGTTGCCCGGGGGATTGCCCGTGATCAGCACGTCGACCCGCATGCCGGGCAGCACGAAACCGGCGACGCCGACCACGTCATTGACCCTGACTGTGACCGCGCGCATGCCGACCGGGATGACGGGGGCAAGTCCCACGCCGCTGCCCCGCTGCGCTAGGCGGCCTTCGAGAATCGGTTCCTCGGCGAGGATGTTGGCCACCACGGGTCGATCCAGGACATCCTCGGGCTTGCTGAAAGCGCCCTTGGGAAACGCCTGCGCCGGGATCTTCACAACCTTGACATCGGCCGCCTTGACGGTCTGGCCGACCGGCAGCGGCCGCGTCGCCACCACGACATCCTTCATTTCGACCACCTCAGCCTTTTTCGGCTGGCTGCCTGCCTTGGAGGTCATGCTGTAGAACAGAGCGCTGACCACCAATGCAAAAACAAGGCTGACGGCAAGAACGGTGAGAAACCTACGATCCATGGGATGGCCTCCATTGAATGCCCATCGAAACTCGACCCCGGGCAGCTGCATCCCGGCCGGCGGCGGGCAGGGCTCCGGCCGGCGGCGCCCCTGCGGCCAACGGCCGCAACCTTCGAACGGCCGCCTCGCGCTCCCGGCTTCGAACTTCTGGCGTCATCGGTCTTTCCTCGCGATTGCGGCCTCCGACGGCTCTTCGGCAGGCTTGTCCTCCGCCGCCTTCCTGTTCTGCCCGAGCCACCAGGCAGCTGCCGGGAACCCGGCCGAGAGAGCGAAATTCAGCAGGTCCTCTCCCCCCGGCATGCGCCAGCCGCACTCGGCAGGCGCCCCGGCGCGGTCGTCCGGGAGCTTCCCGGCCAGCCGGTCCTGTTCGTGATCTGCCACCAAAATCACCCTCTCCACCACTCCTTTCGGCAGGCTTATGGAATTTCATTAGGGGCGGAGGGCGGACAATTTGAGCAGCCGGCGAAGACCCGCTGCCGCAGGGCCGCCTCCGTGCGCGGCTTCCTGCGGAAGAGCACGGCGGCGCCATCGTCGTCGACGACGGTCCATTCCGGGCTGATCTTGAGAAGGCTCGCCAGCGGGACGCCGGGCGGCAGCAGCACGGTGTCGAAACGGTACTTCTCGAGCAATTCCCGCCAGTCGTGGCGGCCCTCCATCATCCCCAGGTACTCCATGGCGAGATCTTTTCCGTAGAAATCGCTGCGGCCGTCGAAGAAGACCTTTACCCGGGGGTGGAGCCGATAAATGAGATAGTCGGCCCACTGATCCTTGGTCAGGATTCTCGCTTCCTGCATCAGCGCCCCGTGCTTGCGAACCATGCCGGCCGGGAAATGCTCCCCGGGAAAGTCGTCAATCCGTGGCAAAGGCAACACCCCCGCCACGGCCAGGCCAAGAACGACGGCGGGCCAAGGGGTCATCCGGCGGAGATCCCGGCCGAACCCCTCCGCCAGTTCCGTCAGCACCCCAAGCGTCGACCGGCGGCCGCCCCTGGCAGCCCATGCGTCCCAGAGCTGCTGCAATTCCCCGGCAACGAACGGAAGCGCAACGGCGACAAACAGGGGGATGTGGCGAGCCGATTGGAGCGAGGCGTGCGCCCAAAACAGGATCCAGAAAGGGGCCACGAAGCGGCGGCGGGCCAGCAGGAGTCCGCTGACAGCGCACGCCGCCAGGAGCACCAGCTCGTAATGCAGCATCGGCTCGCCGCGGAAGGAGGGCGAGCGGAACTCGCCGACGATATTGCGGATGTGGTCCGCCCTCAGGTAGTCCAGCGTGTGCGCGTGCAGCTTCCAGCCGTAAGGATTCACAAGGCTGGCCGCCAAACAGGCGGCTGTCAGCGCTGCATAGCGAAGCGCCTGCCCCCATTGCCGCTGCCCGAAAACCGACTCGGCAGCCAGCCCCGCCGAGGCGAGCCCCAGAAGGCTCACCAACGCCAGCCACCCCCCGTGGAGATTCGCCCACAGGACGGTGAATGGCGCCAGCAGCCAGATCCAGGGCGAAGGCCGGCGGAGGTCCGCCTGGATCCACCACGCCGCCAGCGGCACAAACAGCATGGTGAAGATGTGCGGCCGCGCCAGCAGGTGCAGGGTGGCAGCCGTGAAAGCGGCAAAGGCCAGCGGCAGCGCCACCCAGAAGTTGGCCCCCCGCCAGACCATCATGCGGAAGACCACGCCGCAGAACAGCGTGCCCACCACCAGGCCGAACAGCGCGACCGCCTGCAAGCCTCCCCAGGAGTGCAACAGGGCCAGAATCACATCAGCAAGCCACTCCCAGGCAAACCACGGCTCGCCAGCCTTCGAAAAGGAAAACAGGTCGTGGTGGACGAACGACCTGTTAGCCAGAATCCATTCGCCCGTGCGGATGTGCCAGCCGGTGTCGCCATCGACCAGGAGAAGCCGGATGCCGCCCTCGGCGAGACCAAAGAACCAGAGGGGAACCGCCAGCAGCAAGACGTCAAACAGGGATGGCTGGAGCAGCCGCGTCCAAAGCCGGGCGCGCGCGGCGCCGGGGGCGCGGCAACTTTCGGCCTGCGGGCGGCTGGCAGCCGTCGGGATGTCAGGCAAGGAATCCGGTGTCGTGGCCATCGGCCCGGCTCTCTTGCCTTCCTTCGGCAGTAACGCGGCCGGGCATTAGAGCGCTCCCGACGGAAACCTGGCCGGCGAGGCGGCACAATGCGTCGGCGCGGGTCTTTCGGACTCCCGGCGCGCCCGCACAGGGCGGCCGGCGGGCACCCCACCGTCGCAGGAGACGCCCGGCGCGGATTGCGCTTTCAAAGCTTTCAAGCCCGGACGAAACCCGCCCGGCCAGTCAGGCCAACACGGAGGCGGAGCGGCTGCCGCGGCCTCCTCGCGGCATCCGGCCGCCGCCTGGAGGGCAGCAGCCGCTCAGGTCGAGCGGAAGATTGAGGCAAAATAATGATTTGTAATGAATCGGACATCTTGCGCTCTGAAGAAAGTTGAGGCATGATGAAAACAGAAGAGATCTGAAGTATCTCCTCCTCCAACACTGGCCGACTGCTTCCTCCTCCGGCAGTCGGCCTTTCTTTTTGTATTCCCTTTCCATCCTGCCTCCGCAGGCCTGCCAATCGCCCTGTTCCGGCAGAAGCGCCCAGCGGCCTTGACGAGGTAATCCCCTCACCGGACAAGAGTGAATCCTCCCGTGGCCTCAAGGCATCCGGATCGGGATCAGCGGCCGTCCGGCCATCCTGAACGGACTGCACCCATCCCCGCCATCCGATTGGTGGACAACCGTTTGCACCCGCTCCCGCCCCAAGCGCCGGGCCAGGGTTGCTCCCCTTGAGATGCTGGCCTTGCGGACGGGGGGCCGCCGCGCCGCCTCCATCGCGCCCCCAGCCTACTGCCTGCCTTGAGCGACGCCGCCCCACAGGGGCGATTGGATTTTGAAGACGCTGTTTGCCTTGGCGGGATCCTGGCTTGCGACAGAGGCAGGAAGTCCGGCCCACGACCTGCGCCCGGCACCAAGCCCCTCGTACTTTGTGTGCGGCGCACGCACCCGGCCGAAAGGATCCCCGCTGCCCAGGCCCGCACCTGCCGGTGACCGGCGAGGCAAATCCTCCGTACGGGCGTCCGGCAAGAGCCTCTTGGCCGCGCGCCATCCAGCAGGAATTCAGCCCGACAGCCACACCCGCCAGCCTCGCCCTGCAAAGCCCCGCGATGACCGCAGGCCGGCATCGGCCGGCCCGCCCCAGCAAGCTTCGGCTCCAGCGCCGTGGCACGGCCGCCAGCAAAATCATGCCTGAGGCGCCGCCTTGGCCGACAGTGCGGCAGGCGCGAGCCACGGCCCGTGCCCGCCGCAACACGGCGCAGATGGTGTCAGACTTTCGCGGGCACGACGAACGGGGCCCGGTAGTTGCGCGTCATCAGCGCGCTCGCCTCGGCGTCGCCGATGATGTCGCCGCTTTCAGGGTCCACTTTCAGGCTGCGGCCCACCCGGTAGCTGATGTTGGCCAGATGCATGAGGGTGCAGCTGATGGCGCCCTCGTCGATCGGGCCGTTGAGCATCTCCGGCTTGCCGGCGCGGACGGCCTCGATGAAATTGGCATGGTGCGAACCGCCGGCCCTCTTCTCGGGCCCGGGTTCCGCCTTGCGGCCGAGAAACACCTTGTAAGTATCGTAGCCGTCGATGGCCATGTAGCCCTTCGAGCCGTAGAAGATATTGCCGACGGTGTTGCCGCCGCCGTCCCCGCCGGGCCTCTCGCCGATGCCCGCCTCGTGGTTGGTAATCCAGTGGCGGACTTCGAAGGTCATGAACTTCTTTTTCCCGCCGACGTCGAACTCGTAGGTGGCCACCAGCACGTTGGGCGTCTCCTGGTCGTCGTCGAACATGAAGTGGCCGCCCATCGCGCTCACCCGCGTCGGCAGCTTCACGCCAAGCAGCCAGCGGCAGATGTCGACTTCATGGATGCCCTGGTTGCCGAAGTCGCCGTTGCCGTAATCCCAGAACCAGTGCCAGTTGTAGTGGAACCGGTTGCGGGTGAACTCGCGCTTGGGAGCAGGGCCCAGCCAGAGATCGTAGTGGACGCCGGCGGGCACCGGCTCCACCGGCGCCCGGCCGATCGTGTCGCGCCACTTGAAGCAGAGGCCGCGCGTCATGTAGACGTCGCCGATGACGCCCTCCTCGAGCATCTTCTTCGCCTCTTGCAAGGCCGGCGACGAGTGCGCCTGCACGCCGTGCTGCACCAGCTTGCCGTATTTCCTCGCCGCGGCGACGATCTGGCGGGACTCGAACACATTGTGCGAGCACGGCTTCTCCACGTAAACGTGCTTGCCCGCCTGCAAGGACCAGATGGCCTGAAGCGTGTGGTGGTGGTTTGGCGTGGCGATCGAGACGCAATCGATCGTCTTGTCCTCCAGCATCTGGCGGATGTCGACATAGCGGGCCGGCTTCTTGCCGGTCGCTTTCTCAACTTCGGCCAGACGGCGGTCCAGAATGGACTCGTCGATGTCGACCAGCGCGGCGATTTCGACATTCGGCATCCGCTGATAGGCCCGGATGTGGCCGTTGCCCTGGCCGCGCAGGCCGACCACGGCGACGCGGATGGTATCATTGGGACTGCCGAGCGCGGTGGCGCGCACGGCGGCGCCGGCGGCGGCGCTCATGAGGAAGTAGCGGCGGTTCATTGGTGCAGTTGACTCCTTGGACTCGTGCTGCCTGATACTCTATCGCATCCACACCCACGCCGGGAGGGAATTGACATGTCATTCACAAACGACGAAGCCCGCCTGATCGCCGGTTACCTGCTCTCGCAGTATGAGCAGGAGATGGAGACGACGAAGAAAGTGCTCGCGGCCGTGCCCGAGGGGCGGGAGGCCTGGGCGCCGGACCCGCGTTCCACCCCCGCGCTGAAGCTCGCCTGGCACATCGCAAGCGCCGAGAAGTGGTTCCTCGACTCGATCGCCCAAGGCAGGTTTGAGGCGGGCGATTCGTCGATGCCTGCCGGCATCCGCACCGGCGCCGACGTGGCCGCCTGGTATGCGGAAAACCTGCCCCCGTCGCTTGCGCGCCTGAAGGAGCTGCCCGGAGAGGCGTTCACGCGCGAAGTGGATTTTCTCGGCATGGGGCGCGCCTCCGGCCTGTTCTTCCTGGCGCTGGGGCTGAAGCACAGCATTCACCACCGCGGCCAGCTGTCTGCCTACATCCGCCCGATGGGCGGCAAGGTGCCGGGCATCTACGGGCCGAGCGGCGATTCGGCCTGAAGCGGGGGCGCGCCCTCACGGCTGGCGGCGCATGGCAATGCGGTAGTCGCCGACCCGCGGCATGCGGATGACGCGGCACATTTCAAACAGCCGGGAACGCGCGCGGACGCCGATGCGGTCCACCAGCGTCGTGCGGAGGTCGAACCGCGCCGGCGAAGAGTCTGCCAGGCGCTCGACGAGCGCGCCGCCCATGTCCGGGTCGGGCAGGTTTGTCGTGGCGATGAGCGGCTTGCGCTCGTTGCAGCGGTAAGTGATGATCGAGGTCACCGTGTCCTCGACCCAATCGGTGACGCGGTGAGCGCCGAGGTCGTCGAGCAGCAGCACTTCGGCTTCCAGCGCCGTCTCGTAGGCCTCGCGCGGGCTTTCGCCGCTGGCCGGGTCGTAGCTGGCGCGGATCCGCTCGAGCAGCATCTGGTAGTCCATGAAGACGCCCTGGAAGCCGTTTTCAATCAGGCGGCGCAGCACGGCGACGGCGAGGTGGGTCTTGCCGGTGCCCGGCTCGCCTGCCAGCAGCAGGCCCGGCGGGTCGACGTTGGGGAACTCGTCGCAATAGCGCGCGAGCAGGGTGAGGATCATGCGCAGGTCCGCCGAACCGCGGTCGGAGAAGTTCTCAAACCGGTCGTTGAGATAATTGGCCGGGATGCGGGCCCGTTCGAGCAGCCCGGAGGCGCGGCTGCGCCCCGCGCAGGAGCAACGCTCGGCGGCGCTGAGCCCGTCGCGCTCGACGATCCTCCATCCGGTTCCCCCGCAGTGCGGGCACTCGGGTTCCGCCATAGGGTCCGAAGGCGATTGTATCAGGCCGGACGCGGCTTCCGTCCGGAAAGCGGACGAAAACCGCACTGCTTCATGTTACATTGGCCGTAGAGGCGCACATGACCCAGCCTGCCGCGCGCGAGGCGCTGAAACAGAGGGGCTTCCGCCTGACGCGACAGCGCCAGATCCTGCTGGACCTGCTGGACCGGACCGGAGCCCATCTCGACGCCGAAACCCTTTACCGTCTGGCGCACGAGAAAGACCCGAAGCTGAACCGGGTGACCGTGTACCGGACGCTGAAACTGCTCAAGGAGGGCGGGCTCGTCGACGAGCTCGACCTGATGCACCACGCCGGCGACCAGCACTATTACGAAACGCGCCGGAAACAGGAACACGCCCACATCGTCTGCCTGCGCTGCGGCAAAGTGGAGGAGTATTTCGGCGAGCCGCTGCAACGGCTGCGGCGGCAGATCGAGAAAACGTTCGGCTTTCAGATCCTGATCGCCCGCACCGAAGTGGGCGGCTACTGCGCCCATTGCCAGGTGCTGCGCGCCCAGGAAGTGGCCGAGGCGGAGCGGTCCGCCGCCGGCGCTTCCGCGGCCAGACGCAAACGCGGCTGAACCTCCGGGCCGGCGCCTGCATCCAACCGGGGGAGCCGGTTTGCCGGTGATAGAATAAAAGTGTTCGCGATGAGGCGCCTCATCTTTTGGGAATTTCCCCGCGCCAGTTGGCAGTACGACGTGGTGGTGGCGCTGATTCTCGCCTTCATCTTCCTCACTCCGCGCACGTTCTTCAAGGACCAGCCGCGGCCGGCCAGCATTGTGCAGATGCCGTCGCAGCCCGGCACGACCGTTTACTGGTTCGAGACCTCGCTGTTGGCCGGAGAACCCGCCGCGCGGCGCCCGGCGCGCGCCGCGGAGCTGCTGCGGAAGCGGCTCGGCAAGGAGATCAGCGTGCTACAGGTGGAGCCGATTCACGACAGTGAAGGGGAGATTCGCGGCTACATCGCCCTGACGCGGCCCTGAAACATGACCCGGCGCCTTTTCCTTCCCTGGATGCTCGCCCTCTGGGCTGCGGCGGCCGCCTCGCCGCTTGACGAAGCCTTGGCCCGCCTGGACCGCGCAGCCAGCGGTTTCCGCGGCATGAAGGCGCAGATCCGCAAAATTTCCTACACGGCCCTGGTCAAGGAGACCTCCGAGGAGAGCGGGCGCATCGTGCTGTACCGGCCCAAACCGAAGGACCTCCGCATGCTGGTCGAGTTCGACCAGCCGTCCCCGCGCGCCGTGGCGTTCCAAAACAACAAGATCCAGCTTTATTACCCCCGGCTGATGACCGTGCAGGAGTACGATCTCGGCAAGCAGGGCGCGCTGGTGGACCAGTTTCTCCTGCTCGGCTTCGGCACCCCGGTGCGCGAATTGCGCCGCGCCTATTCCATCCGGCATCTCGGCCAGGAGTCGCTCCAGGGCATCCCGGCCGACCGGCTCGAGCTGACGCCGCTCTCGCAGGAGGCGGCGCAGCATGTGAAGACGGTGGAGATCTGGGTTTCCCAAAACGACGGCATGGTGATCCAGCAAAAGGTCAACCAGCCTTCCCGCGATTATGTGCTGGTGATGTATTCCGGCATCCAGGTCAATCCCCCGCTGACGCCGGCCGACGTCCGGCTCAACTTGCCGAAAGGCGTGAAAAAAGAGACACCGCAAAGGTAGTTGGCGATGACGACAAGCACCAGGACGGGCGGGCAGCGGCTCGCCTTCCTTGACTGGACGCGCGGGCTGGCCGCGCTGATCATGCTCCAGGGCCACGTCTTCCACAGCTTCACCGCAAAAGAGCTGCGCGAAGACGGGCCCTATGTTTTGTCCCAGTTTATCGGCGGCATCACCCCGGCCGTGTTCCTGTTCCTGACCGGCGTGACGCTGGGCTTCCTGATGGACTCGACGTCGCGCAAGGGCCTGTCGCCCTGGCAGCGCACCTGGGCGGCGGCGCGCCGTTCCGGCTACCTGCTGTTGCTGGCGTTTCTGTTCCGTCTCCAGATGTGGAGCTTTTCCCTCGGCAAGAGCCCGTGGACGGACCTGTTCAAGGTGGACATCCTGAACTGCATGGGCCTGGGCATCATCGTGCTGTCCCCGCTGGCGATCTTCTCCACGCGCGACCGGATCCGCTTCGGCGTGGCAAGCGGCCTGTTCATCGCCGGCGCGGCGCCGCTGGTCAGCCTGGCCGACTGGAGCTGGCTGCACCCGTTTGTCCGCGCCTGGTTCGTCCCGGATCCCAACTTTTTCGCCTTTTTCCCGTGGGCGGCTTTTATCGCCTTCGGCCTGGCCGCCGGGTCTTTGCTGCGGGTGGTTGAACCGGCCGCCATGGGCCGGATGATGGAGTGGTGGGCGCTGTTCGGACTGTTGCTGGTGGTGGGGGCGCGATACTTCGCCAACCTCCCCTGGTCGATTTACCCGCAGTCGGATTTCTGGGTCAACAGCCCGGCCCTGATCCTCATCAAGACGGGCGTCATCCTGATCATTGCCGCCTGCGCGTGGCTCTGGACCACTTACGTCAATCCCGGATGGAGCTTCCTGCGCCAGCTTGGCACGACGTCGCTGCTGGTCTACTGGGTCCACACGGAACTGGTCTACGGAAGCTGGTTCTGGCGCTGGAAGGAAGCGCTGACCGTGCCGCAGACGCTGGCCGCCGCCGCTTTCATCATCGTTTTGATGCTGGGCCTCAGCATTGCGCGCACCGGCTGGAAGGGAGGCCCGAGCCTGGCGGTGCTGCTGCGCCAGCGCTGGATCTCCTGGCGCGAACAGCCCTTGCCGCAAGCCGGCGACTGAGCCGAGGCCGCTTTCAGCGCGTCCCGCGCATGGCCGGGCCGGGCGCGCCCCAAGGCAGGATGGTGGTTGGATCCGTGCGCGCCTGCAAGAGCTGGTGCAGCGACAACTCGCGCGCTCCGCGCAGGTCGGCGGAGCGGAAGTCCGCGCCGGCGCAGCTTGCTTCGCGGAAGCGCGCGCCCTCCAGGCGGCTGCCGGCGAACTGCGCCCCCCGCAGGCTCGCGCCGCTGAAGTCGGCGCCGGCCAGCAGGCACTGCTCGAAACGGGTCCCGGCCACGTCGGCGCTGCTGAAGCGCGCGTTTTCCAGCCGGCAGGCGGAAAAAGCGCAATGATGGAGGCGCGCGCTGTTGAAGCGGACGCTCTCGCCGCGGCAGGAAAGGAACCGGCAAAAGCGGAGCTGTGCGCGGTAGAACAGCGCTCCGGCCAGGTCTGCCTCGGCAAACAGACATTCCAGCAGGGACGCCTGGTGAAACGCCGCCCCCGGCAGCAGGGCGCGGGAAAAATCGACCCGCGCCAATGTGGCCTCCATCCAGCGGCTCGCCGGCGCCTTGGCCTGCTCGAGGGTGCAGTCTTCGGCCACTGCGCCGCACAAGGCGGCCGACGCGAGGCAGGCGTCGCTCAGACGCGCCTCGATGAGCGAAGCCCCGTTCAGCCCGGCGCCGGAGAGGTTGCCGAGCGACAGGTCGCATTGCTCGACAGCGGCGTTGTCCAGGCTTGCGCCGTGGAGGTCGGCCGCCGGGGCGTTGACGCGCGTCAGCCGCGCGCCGGCCAGCCGGGCCTGCGCCGCGCGCAGCCCGGGCAACTCCAGATCCTCGATGCAGCAGGGGCGGCCCTCGGCGACCTTGTCCAGCCACAAGGCATGGAGCCGCAGCGCCTCGCGCCAGATGTCGAGGCTCCCGGCTTCGCCGGCGGTTTGCGTGCGCGCCCCCTGATTGCCTTCCGGAAGGCGGGACGCGGCCCGGGACGGACTCTCCACCTGCTTCTTATCGGCGCCGCCCGGCTGTCCTTGAAAGAGGCGCCGTCCACCGCGGCGGACCCGCCGGACTTTCAGACGCTCACCACAGGGCAGGTCGATTGCCGGATGATCGAGTAGGCGTTGGCCCGCAGCCGCCCGAGCACGCCCGAGGCGGAACCACGCCCGATGACGAGCAGGTTCGCGCCCCACTCGCGGGCCAGCCGGCACACGGACTCCGCCACCTCGCCGCTGGCGACCAGAACCGGCGCTTCCCAGCCGAGCCGGGCCATCAGTCCGCGGATCTCCTGCCGCGCCGACTCCTCCATGCGCTGCTTCCACTCGGGGTCGTAAAACTCCCCGGCCGCGCCTTCGAGGCTCGGCATCACGTGCAGCAGCGCCATCTCGGCCCCCACCTCCTGGGCGAAGCGGCGCGCCCACATCAGCGTGCGCTCGGACTGCGACCGCAGGTCCACCCCGACGCCGATCTTTTCCAGTTGCACGTCCTCGACCTTGGCCGCCTCCATGTGCACCCCGGTCCAGACAGGGCAGTCGGCGTCGTGCAGCACCTTCGCCGTCACCGACCCGAGGATGAAGCGCCGGAAGGTGCCGTAGCCGTGGGTCGGCATCACGATGAGGCTGACGCCCAGCTCGTGCGCCGTCCGGACAATCTTCGCCGCCGGGTCGCCCTCGAGCAGGAGCCGGTCGACGCCCTCCTGCGGAAGCTCGCCGGCGAGGAAGGCTTCCAGGTCCTGGCGGGCCTGCTCGGCGCGGCTGCGGAACAGCTCCTCGAGCACGCTGCCGCCGACCTCCATGGCGCCGAACTCGTAATGCGGAGGCGGCAGCACGTGGAGCAGCGTCAGGCGGCTGCCGAAGCGCCGGCGCAGGGCGGCGGCGTACCGCGCGGCGCATTCGCTCTTTTCAGAGAAATCCACCGGGACGAGGATGTGGCTCAGCGGCATTTCCGGCTCCTCCTCTATTTGTTTCCCGCCCCGGCGCGGGTGTCAAGGCTTGGCCCGGATCACTTCGCCAGGCCGAGGTCGGCGAGGATTTTCGGCGATTCCTCGTCCTGCGCCAGCGTCTTGTGGCAGGTATCGCAGTCCTGGGTGATCGTCCGGCCGGCCGGCTTCGACGGCCGCTCGTCGTGGCAGCGGAAGCAGCCGTCGAAATCCATGTGCCCGATGTTGTTGAAATACGTCCGCCATTTCACCCGCATTTCCGGGAATACATTGCGGCCGTAAACGGCCAGCGCGCCGCGCGCGCTGCGTTCGATATCGTCCCTTCGCCGGGAGTAAATGTCCGGGTAATTCTTTTCGTAAAAGGCGCGGAACCGGGCCGGGATTTCGCGCTCGCTCTCCGCCGTGGAGGCGTAATCCTGCTGCACGGCCTCAAGCGCCGCCTTCTTGGCGAACGGCAGCGTCCGGTCGATGAGCCCCTCGTTGATGGCCCGGTTGACCGCCTTTTCCGGCGTCTCGAAGCTGTGCGACGGACGGTTGTGGCAATCCATGCAATCCATCACGCGCACCGGCAGCGAACCCGGCCCGTCCCCCTCGTGGCCCTCGCTCTTGAAGACATAAGTCTTGCCATCCTTGCCCGTGTACTCCACCCACGGGATCTTCTGCCGTTCCTTGTCGGCGTGCGCATACCGGATGACCACGCCCGGCCCCATGTGCGCGCCGTGGATGCCCTCGTAGCCGTTGCCGCCGCCGATGTGCATCAGCAGCACGGTTTGCGTCCGGGTCACCTTCTCGTCCTCGGCGTAGTTGTTGATCACCCGCACCCGGTCGCCGCCGAACTTCTGGGGCCAGTGGCAGACCTCGCAGGTCTCGCGCGCCGGGCGCAGGTTCTCGATCGGCGTCGGGATGGGGCGCGGGTAGAGATTGAAAGTGACCGAAATCACCTGCCAGGAGCCGGAGATCTTGCTCTTCACAAACCAGTTCGCCCCGGGGCCGATATGGCACTCCACGCAGCGGACGCGGGCGTGCGGCGAGTTCTGGTACGCGGTGAACTCCGGCTTCATCACCGTGTGGCACGCCTGGCCGCAGAACGACACGGTCTCCATGTAAGACACCGCGCCATACAGCAGGGTCGAACCGATGACGAAGTTGGCCGCCGTCGCCGCCCCGACGAACGCCACGAGGCGGCGGAAGCGGGCGTTGGAGAAGTCAATCGGCGGAAACACCTCGGGCAGCCTGCCTTGCCGCTTCACCCGCCAGATGCCCAGGGGAATCAACCCAAGTCCGGCGAAAAAGACGGCGGGCAGCACCATGAATTGCAGGATGCCCACATAGGGATCCTGGCTGTGCGTCCGGAACATCGCCGGCAGCAGGAAAATCCACAGGATGCCGCCGGTGGTGACCATGACCACGCCCAGCAGGCTGACCCAGTTGTTCGACAGGTAAACGATCGGACTCAGCCACTCTTTGAACCGTCGCATGGATCTGTTGAATATGTTCCTTCCAGATGAATTTGTTCTAGTCGCCCGAGGCGGCCTCTTCGGCGTCGACATACTCGGCGCGCGGGCTGTAGCCCGTCAGGAAGGCCGTGTCGAGCGGGTAGACCGCCGGGTCGAAAATCACCATGTAGAAGTGCCAGACCAGGATGCTCAACGCCGCCAGCACCGCTTCATAGAAGTGAATCACGCGGCTGACGTCGAGCACGACCTTGGGCATGACGCTGAGGCTCCAGTTGTGGAACCACAACAGCAGCCCGGTGATGCCCATCACTGCGGTGCCCCAGACCACCGCCCAGTATTCCATCTTCTCGATATAGCTGTGCGGCGAGCGGTGCGGGCGCTCGCGCCGCAGGCCCAGCCGCCACAGCGTGCCCTCCACCATCTCCCGCACGTCTTCCTTCCGCGGCAGCAGCTCCTTCCAGTGTTCCCGCAGCCTGCGGTTGAAAATCACCGTGGCCAGATGGACGAAGGATGTCGCGATCAGCACGACGCCCGCAATGCGGTGCACCGTGCCGCGCACCGGCATCCGGTCCTCCCAGCGGAGGAACCAGCTCGCCCACCATGCATCGGGATAATGCAGCGCAAAGCCCGTGTAGACCAGCACGATGAAGCTGGAGGCGAGCAGGGCGTGCTGGATCCGCTCGGCCTTGTACATCCGCTCATGGTGCGGCTCGACGCGGCGCAGCAGCTGCATGGGCACGTGCCGGCCGCGGAAGCGCATGCTGTAGAGCTTGCGGAGGAAGTCGCCGGCGTGGTGGATCAGCATGAACCCGATCGTGCCCGGGATGAGCAGAGCGTAAAACCACTCGGCCCAGCGCACCGGGGCCGGCGCCTGCGCGCCCTGCACTTCATGAATCGGCCCCAGGGCGAACCGGCTGCCCGCACCGGGGTGGCATGCCCCGCACGTCTTGGCCAGATTCTTCGGGTGCGTGCGCGAGGCGGGGTCGGAGGACGGCAGAATATCGTGGAAGCCATGGCAGGAGGCGCAGTCGGCCACGCGCTGGTTGCCCGCCTTCAGGGCCAGCCCGTGGAAGCTCTGCTGGAAGGTGTTCAACCGGTCCGGCGGCAGCCCGAACCGGCGCGCCAGGCGCAGATCGCCGTGGCAGTGGCCGCAAGTGTCCGGAACGCTGCCCGGGAACACGGTCGAGTTCGGGTCCTTCGCCTTCAGCACCCGGTGCCCGCCATGGCAATCCGAACAGACCGGAGCGTCGCGCACCCCCGCCGCCACGGCCTTGCCGTGAACGCTCTTGCTGAAGTCCTCGGCTTCCTTGGCGTGGCACACGCCGCAGGTTTCCGGCACGCTTTGGTGAAACTCGACCGTCAGGGCGCGCTTCGTCTCATGGACATCGCCGTGGCAGGTGGAGCAGTCAGGAGCGCCGCCGTTGCCGGCGCGCATCTGCGCGGCGTGCTCGCTCTGCTGGTACTCCCGGACGGTGCGCTCATGGCAGGAGGCGCATTGCGGTTTCGGGACGCCTTCCGGGTGGGGATACTCTTCGTGCTTCACGTGGCAGGTGGCGCAGGCCACGGCGGCGTGGGCCGAGGTTTTCAGCTTCGACTCCTGCTCGTGGCAATCCGCGCACGCCGAGTTGGGCGCCGCGGGCGCCTTGCCCGCCGGCTGCGCCGCCGCCCAGATCGAAACAAACAGAGTCCCTGCCAGGAATCCCAACCTCATTCTTCAAAACCTTTCTCCGGGCTGGCGCCGCCGCCCCTCAACAGCGGCGCCGCCCGCAAGGCCTGTGTTCGCGGAGAGAAACACTCTGCCCTCCGCCGCGGGCTCCGCCCCCGCGCGCGAGGAGTCCCGGTTCAGGCGAGGCCCGCCCGGGACGTGGCCTCCCACAAATACATTCCGTACATCACGGCCAGAATCAGCCCGGTAATGGCCAGCACGATGGTCAGGGCCTTGCCCCACTTGTCGATCAGTTCGAGCTTCCTCGCCACCGTCATCTGCTGAACGATCACATCGTCCGGTCCGGTGACGTGCAGCGTGTCATCTTCCTGCGCCGCCACGCGGCGGCGCCAGAACGCAAGAATGATCACCACCAGGGCCAGGCAGCCCCAGGCGATTGCATACGGCGTCAGGTTCGACATCCTTCCATCACCTCCTTCAGTGCAGGCGCGCCGGCCTCTGTGCCGAGTTACGGCTCGGCGGGCCTTCCGGCCGGCCTGGGCTTTCTCGTGCCGGAACGCAGGCAAGTGGCCAGCACCGCCAACACCACCGTGTTCAGCGGATCCTGTTCGGACAACACGGAGTGCACGCCGGCCTCCCATGCTTCCTTCAGGTTCGCGGCGTCGTTGCTGGTGATCAGCACGATCCGGTCGGCATGTTCGAGCGGCTGCGGCAGCCGGTGGAAGGTTTCCATGTCCAGCACCGCGGCGCAAGCTGTCTCCAGGTCCGGCGTCTCCGTGCGCACGACGGGCGTTTGCGTGCTCCTCTCAAGCAAGGAGCAAAGCGCCTGCGCCCGGTCTGCGTCCGTCAGGCTGACCTGGATCGATCCCATCGCCGTCGCACCGGATCGCAAGTCCTTTTCACCGCTGTCCCCTGTCGCCGCTGTCGGCATGCCAACCTCGCAGGAAATGGCAACGATCCGCGTTCGAAACCCACTTTCGCCCGGCCTCCGAAACCCGATTTCTGCCGGAAACCGCGCATCCAATGCGTACCTTTGCAATCCAGAGTCCAACCGGCGGAGAGCTGCGAAATCGCAACAACCGGCTGAATTTACAGGAGATTCGCACTACTGCGGGCGGCCCCGCCTCGCCGCGTCCGCCGCTATTTCGCCCTCGCTGGGGCAATTGCCCCAATCCGGGCGCCGATCGTGCCCCGAAACTCTCCTCAAGGGTCTACAATGAGAGTGACGCAGGGCGATATGGCGAAGCTCAACACCGAATGGCAGAACCCCGAAGTTCTGGTCCAGATATTCGACAACGTCTCCGACGCCCTCGTCCTTTACGACAAGGACCACGTCATCCGCGGGGTCAACGCGGCCGCCGAACAACTGCTCGGCATATCGGCCGAGGAGCTGGTGGGGCGCGACTGCCGGCAGATGTTCCATTGCCAGGAATGCGAGCCCGGCTGCGGCCTGCACGCGGGCCTCGTTCAGCTCAACGGCGCCAACGGCGCCGTCCGGCTGCACACGGCCAACGGGTTCGAGCGCCTCGTGGTGCTCAAGACCACCCCCTTCCGCTCCTCGGACGGCTCGCTGGAAGGCTTCCTTGCCACCATCAAGGACGTTGGCACGGAGGTCGAATCGCAGAGGCCCGAGATCATCGCCGAGAGCCCGGCCATGCGCGAGGTGCTCCACTTCGTCCGCCGCGTGGCCATCAGCGAGGCCTCCACCATCCTGATCGAGGGCGAAAACGGCGTCGGCAAGGACCTGATCGCCAAGACCCTGCATTACCAGAGCCTGCGCGCCTCGGAGCCCTTCATCGCCATCAACTGCGCGGCCATCCCGGAGACCCTGCTCGAAAGCGAGCTGTTCGGCTACGAGAAGGGCGCCTTCACCGACGCCCGCGCGCAGAAGCGCGGCATCTTCGAACTGGCCGACAAGGGCACGCTCTTCCTGGACGAAATCGGCGAGATCCCGCTGATGCTTCAGGCCAAGCTGCTGCGCGTGCTCGAGGAGCAGAGCTTCCGCCGCCTGGGCGGCCTGCGCGACATCAACCTCGACCTGCGCGTCATCGCCGCCACCAACAAGAACCTGCGCGACGCGGTGAAGGAAGGCGCTTTCCGCCAGGATCTCTATTTCCGCCTCAACGTCATCCACATCACCATCCCCCCGTTGCGCGAACGGCCCGAGGACATCGCCGCGCTGGCCAACTTCTTCGTCCAGCACTACAACAAGAAATTCAAGCGCCAGATGGCCGGCATCTCGCCCGAAGCGATGCGCATGCTGCTGGCCCACGATTGGCCGGGCAATGTCCGCGAGCTGCGCAACGCCATCGAGCGGGCGATGATCCTCGAGGACTCCGACTTCATCACCCCGGCCAGCCTGCCGCGCAGCATCAGCCGCATCGAATCGGCGCCCGCCGCGCCGCCGGCGGCGCAGGCGCCACCCGAGCTGCCGCCCGAAGGACTGAGCCTCGAGGAAAACGAGCGCCGGCTGATCATGGCCGCCCTCGAGAAGACCGGCGGCAACCAGACTCAGGCGGCCAGGCTCCTGCAAATCACCCGCGACACGCTCCGCTACAAGATGAAGAAGTTCCGGCTCCGGTAAGCGCGGCCGGCCCCGCGCGGGCGGCAGCGCCCCAAAGCGATCCATTTCCCGCCCGGCCTGTTTCAAACATTCTGAGTCCGGTTTGGCGTTTGCCGCCGGGGCCGGCGCCACGGTAGCATGGGCGCCGAGGTTTGCCCCCATGGATGCATCCTTCAGCCGCCGCCGCCTGCTGGCCGCCGCTCCGGCCCTACGCACGCGGGCGCTGGCCGGCCCCGTCAACATTCTCTACCTGCACTCGCACGACACCGGACGTTATATCCAGCCCTACGGGCACGCCGTGCCCACGCCGAACCTCCAGAAGTTCGCTTCCGAGGCCGTCATCTTCCGCCAGGCGTTCGACGCGGCGCCTACCTGCTCGCCGTCCCGCGCGGCGTTGCTCACAGGCATGGTTCCGCACTCCTGCGGCATGCTCGGCCTTGCCCACCGCGGCTTCCGTCTGAACGATTCTTCCCGCCACCTCGCCCGCTATCTGCGCAGCCAGGGCTATTTGACCGTGCTGAGCGGCATCCAGCACGAAACCGCCGCCGGCCGCGTGGCCGAACTCGGCTACGAGAACATCCTCAAGACGAAAACCAACCGCGGCCCCGACGTCGCAGGCGCAGCGGCCGAATTCCTCCTCTCGCGCCCGAAGGAACCCTTCTTCCTTTCCTGCGGCTTTTTTGAAACCCACCGCGAATTCCCCGTCCCCGGCCCGCAGGACGATCCCCGCTTCGTACTGCCTCCGGCCCCGCTGCCGGACACGCCGGAAACGCGGCGCGACATGGCCGCCTTCCACGCATCGGCCCGGGTGCTTGATCAAGCCATGGGCGCGGTGCTCGAAGCGCTCGAGCGCTCCGGGCTCGCATCGAATACGCTCGTCATCGTCACCACCGACCACGGCATCGCCTTCCCGCGCATGAAGTGCAATCTCAACGCCCACGGCATGGGCGTCATGCTCATGATGCGCGGCCCCGGCGGTTTTTCCGGCGGCAAGGTCTCCGACGCGCTGGTCTCCCAGATCGACCTCTTCCCCACCCTGTGCGAGGTGGCGGGCATTCCCAGGCCGGGGTGGCTCCAGGGCCGCTCGCTGATGCCGCTGATCCGCGGCGAGAAGAGCGAGATCCGCGAGTGGCTCACCGGCGAAGTCACCTTCCACGCCGCCTACGAGCCGCAGCGCGCCATCCGCTCGCGGCGCTGGTCCTATGTGCGCCGCTTCGGCTCGAAGCGCACGCCCGTGCTGCCCAACTGCGACGACGGCCCGAGCAAGTCCGTCTGGCTCGAACACAACTGGGGCGCGCGGCAACTCGACCAGGAAGCGCTCTACGACCTCGTCTTCGACCCGGCCGAATCGCGCAACGTGCTGGCCGAAAACCCCAAGGAGGCCGAGCA
>Ga0272446_1001807_pt1 | contig 30416 bp, 27 predicted proteins | sample YNPCB0061_FD_194587 | JGI IMG/M metagenome (GOLD analysis project Ga0272446, IMG submission 194587) | Hot spring microbial mat communities from Yellowstone National Park, WY, United States - YNP-CB-006-1 | ecosystem: Environmental > Aquatic > Thermal springs > Hot (42-90C) > Sediment | place...
GCGTAAAGTCTTTATTGAAATTCACCACTCGATGAAGCGCGTCGCCCAGTCCCGTCGGCGAGAACGCAAAGAGCGCCGCCGCCAGCACCATGCTTGACGCCGCTGCGCCACCGATTTTCTTGACGCCGGTGAAGTCAATCGACGAGACGAAATTTTCCCGTTTGGTTTCTTCTGCAACGCGCTCTAATGCCCGCACAGTAAAGGGATTTTCTCGTTGCTCACGGTAGACTTGCATTGCGTTGAGCAATCGGTCTTTTAGGTGCGGAAATGCCTCGCCGATTTTTTTAGCAGCGTTATCAGGATTGAATTTTTCACGCACCAGCGGCAGCAAGAAAAACCACAGCAGCCCGAAAACGCTTGTCATTACAAGCAAAGCGAGCAGCGTAAAGCGTCCGGCGCTCCCAAACCTTCCAACGGATTCGAGCGCCGCTACAACAACCGACAGAGTAAATACAAGCAGCAGACACTTCGACAGTCCTGACGCCGCAAGGCGCAGTCTTTCGCGCTGATACACGCTTTTCAGGCGGTTGATTAAATCGTCGTAAATGTGGTTCGCCATCGTGGTTCGTGTGATATGTTCAGTTCGTTTGATAAAAATTGAGTATAGCGCGCGTTGGTGAGAAAGTCAAGGGCGATGGTCGCCATGGCGCGGTTATTTCGTCGGCAGCGTGATGACAAATTCAGCGAACTCGCCTTCACTGCTCTCAACCGAAATTGAGCCGCCGTGCGCCTTCACCACATCGTTTGAAATTGAAAGCCCCAAGCCTGTTCCTTCCCCGCTTTTCTTGGTCGTAAAAAACGGTTGAAAAATTTTGCGCTTTACATCGTCCGAAATGCCGACACCGTTATCTCGGATGCGAATTTCAATTTTATCGTCGCGCTTTTTGGTTTGGACATGCAATTCGGGCATATAGCCGTTTTGTGCAACTGGCACTTTTTCGTGCATCGCATAAAATGCGTTGTTAAAGATATTCACAAATACTTGCGAGACCTCACGCGGCATTACAGCGACATGCCCGACTGCGTCGTCAAATCTGGTCGTAATCTGCGCGTTGAATCCGCGATGATTCATGCGGTAGCTTTGATACGTGAGTTTTAAGTATTGGTGTAGAAGCGCGTTTAGGTCAGTTGGCTCTTTTTCGCTTGACGATTTGCGCGAGTGTTCAAGCATGGATTTTACAATAGCGCTTGCTCGCTTTCCATGGTGCGATACTTTTTGCAAATTACTTTCCACGTCGGCAAGCAAGGCTTCAATGTTGGCAAAATCGACATTGGTTTTTTTCAATTCATCGGCGATTTCAGCGCAGAGTTCAGAGGAGAGCTCCGCAAAATTATTGACGAAATTGAGCGGGTTTTGAATTTCATGTGCGACGCCGGCCACAAGTTCGCCCAGCGCGGCCAGTTTTTCCTGCTGAACCAGCTGCTGCTGCGTGGCGTTCAAATCTGCCAGCGTTTTTTCAAGCGCGACATTTTTACGCTCTACTTCGCTTTTTGACGTTGCAAGTTCGTCGTACGCTTTCGCCAACTGCGCAGTTTTTTCCTCCACTAATTTTGTCTTTTCCTCGAGTGCTGCATTTTTTTCCTGCAAGAGTTTTTCGGCACGTCGCTTGGCGTTATACCGATACGACACAAATAGCCCAATGATGACAAACACGCCGAATAGCCCAATGAAAGTGTTTCTCCATTTTTCATTTTCCAATCGTGCAATGTCGTTGTCGCGCTTCAAGAGTTCAATTTGTTTTTCGCTCTTCTCTTTCTCATATATTTCTTTAATCTCTGCGATTTTCTTTATACTCTCAATATTAAACAGTGAATCTTTATACTGAACATACAAACGAAAATACTTCAATGCCGCTTTGGCGTCTCCCATTTTTTCATAATTATTTGAGAGTAATCGGTAGCTCTCCTGTACCTCCGCTGGCATTGTGTTTTTTAACGCTTGCTGCAAATAATCGATGGATTTTAAATACTGAGACTGGGCGTAGTAAATGAGGGCGATATTGTTAAGGACATACGCCTCGCCCTGTTTACTGTTAAGTTCCCGTTCTATTTGTAAGGACTTCTCGTAATTCTCGAGAGCCTCTTTAAATCTACCTTGTTTGGCGTATATCTCTCCGATATTATTTAACGCATTCGACTCACCTTGCTTTCGACCGATTTCACGGGATAGCCTTAAAGTTTCTTCATAGTACGCACGCGCGCTGTCGTATTTCTCGAGTGAAAAATAAACTGCGCCAACATTATTCAAAGAGGCAGTTTCTCCAATTTTATCGTTGCTTTCTTTTCTCTTTTGTAAGGCTTTTAAGTTAAAACTTAGCGCTTCCTTGTAATTTTTCTGAAAGTAAAAAATAGCGGCAATATTATTCAGCGCAAAACAAATACCCTCAATATCTTGAATTTCTTCTTCAACCGGTAAAGCTTTGTAGTAATAATTAAGAGCTTCAGCATATATTCCTTTCGCATTAAAAACATTTCCGATATTTATCAGAGTTGTCGCTTCTTCTTTTCTTTTACCTAATTTTTTATAAATCAAAAAAGCGTTCTGATACGTCTCAATAGCCTCCTCATATTTAGATTGTTTTAAGAGTTCCTTTGCCACTTCAGACAAAACTTTGGCACGGATAGAATCATTCACAGATTCCGCCGCCATTTTCAAACTGTCAATCTTGCGGGTTTGCGCAGCAAGGAAGGAGCACAACGCCGCGCTCATCAAAGCCGCCAATGCCATGCGACTTACCAAACATACCAACACGGGTGGAAGCATAGTGTTTTCTTGTGTTTTTGGAATCTACACTTTTTCAGAGAGCATCCCAATCGTCAATTCGTAATCGCAAACAGGACAATGTTCGTGCCGATGCGAAAGGCTTCGTCGCGTTTTTCGGGCGGGTCTTTATGCACATCGGCGTCCGCCCAGCCGTCGCTTGGGTTAGACTCATAACTATAAAACAACACCAAGCGGTTGTTGTAGAACAGTCCAAAACCTTGCGGCGGTTTTTTGTCGTGTTCGTGCGTTTTCGGCAGCCCGTTGGGAAACTTGTAGTAGCCGTTGTAAATCGGGTGCGAATACGGCAGCTCGACCAGCTCTGTTCCGGCAAAAAGCCGATTCGCCTCTCGGCGAAAACTTTTGTCCATGCCGTAGTCGTCGTCGGCGTAAATAAATCCGCCTGCTTTCAAGTAGTTGCGCAAGTTTTCAAGTTCGGCGTCGGTGAATTTCACATTGCCGTGTCCGGTCATAAACACAAACGCATATTGAAATATCGCAGGGCTGCTCGCCTCGACCGTCTCTTCTTTGAGCGGCGCAAGGATGCCAACTTTTTCACGAATGTATCGCATCAAGTTCGGCACAGCGGAGGCGTCGTTATACCAGTCGCCGCCGCCAGAGTATTTCAAGCGGGCGCATTTGAACGCCGGCGGCAATTGCTGCGCTGTCAGAGCCGCGTTGCACAGCAGCAACAGCAGTGCTGTAAAAAGTATTTTGCGTTGCATCATCAACGGTTTAGGTGGAACAGTAGACAATAACAAAAAGAATTTTTTGGTGAAAACATTTTTTCTATCTTTGTCTTGCTAAAAAAAACTGCGCACCTCCAAAGTTGTTTCGCGCCGACTGATGTGGTTGGTAGTTCTGTTCCTTATTTGTAAGCTTGGCGGAGCGTTCAAGGGAGCGTTCCGCCTACCTTTTTACCTTTCGTCCGCAACCTTAGTTACGATGCTCATGACTGCCACGCGCTTGCTCGACGCCATCATGCATCTGTTATATCCTGCTGTTTGCATTTCTTGCGAACGGCTGTTGGCAGAAAATGAGCGCTTCATTTGCTCGAGCTGCGACGCCGATTTAGACCGATTTTTACTCCCGAATGAATCGACCGACCTCATGATGAACACACTTAACGAGAATTTTCCGAGCCAAACCGCAATTGACGACGCGCTGTCGCATTACTTTTTTCACAAGGGCGGAAAATTTCAAGCCCTTGCACATGGCATAAAATACGACGGGCTGTCAGAGCTTGCAGTTGCCCAAGGCGAATTGCTTGGGCGCGTTGTTGCGGAAGAACGACCAACTGCAACATTTGACGCCATCGTGCCAATGCCCCTGCACAAGCTCAAATTCATTGAGCGTGGCTATAATCAATCGGAGCGAATTGCTGCTGGCATCTCACGCCTGTTGTCTGTGCCTGTCAAGCCGCTCGTCGAGCGCACGCGATACACATCGTCGCAAACCGGATTTGACTTGCGCGGCAGAATGACCAACATGAAAGACGCCTTTGTTTGCCCAACTCCATTTTCGGACAAGCGTCTGCTGTTGGTCGACGACATTTTTACCACCGGGTCAACACTCTGTTCATGCGCCCGTGCGCTCAAGCAAAGCGGCGCTGCACACATCACTATTGCAACGCTCGCCGTTGCATCGTCTTAATTTCTATGGAACTCTTCTACGCGCCGCCCGACACGTACAACGCTCAAACCCACTCGCTTGCTCTTTCGGGCGACGACGCGCATCACGCCGTCACAGTCTTGCGAAAAAAAGTCGGCGATGAGTTGCGCTGCATTGACGGCACGGGACGATGCTTTGTTTCCACCGTCAGTGAGGTTTCAAAAGGGACGCTATATTTAGCCGTTAGGGAAATTCTCGTTGAACCGCCGCCGAAAACGCATTTAAGCGTTGCCATTTCCCTGACGAAAACACCAGAACGCTTTGAGAATTTTTTGGAGAAATCGACCGAGCTTGGCGTGAGCGAAATTATCCCGATGATTACCACGCGCACTGTGTCGCGTCCAAAGCCCGCGCAATTTCAGGCGAAGCACGCGCGTTGGCAAAAGATTCTCATTTCCGCCTGCAAACAATCGCAGCGATTTCGCTTCCCGCATCTACACACGGTTACACACTTTGCGGATGTGCTTAAACGCACTGACGACGTGAAAGTCATTCCTTACGAGTTCTCGAAAGAGCCGATAAGATTGTCGTTTGCTGGCAAACGTGTCTTGTTCGTCATCGGCGGCGAGGGAGGCTTTACGCCAGAAGAAGTCGATGCGGCAAGACGAGCGGGCTTTCAGGAGATTTCGCTCGGCGAAACCATCTTGCGCGTCGATACGGCAGGCTTGTTCGTTGTCTCAATGGTTCGAGCGGAGGAATTGAGACAGACTTAACCGCGCCTCAGACTTCCATGATTTCTTTTTCTTTTCTCTGGACGGAGTCATCAATCATCTTTTCGTAGCGTTGGGTGAGCGCATCGGCGTCTTTCTTGCCGCGATTTTTATCGTCTTCGGTGATGATTTTCTCTTTTTCGGCTTTTTCAATCGATTGAATCGAGTCGCGGCGAATGTTTCGCAGAGCCACTTTGCCGTCTTCAGCGATTTTCTTGACGAGTTTCACATACTCTTTACGGCGGTCTTCAGTAAGCGGCGGAATTGGCACGCGAATCGTCTGTCCTTCGGCGGCGGGATTAAGCCCCATGCCCGCTTCACGAATCGCTTTTTCAACGATTGGCACAAGCGCGCGGTCCCACACCTGAACTGATAAGGTTTTACTGTCAATCACGCCGACATTGCCGACTTGTTTGAGCGGCGAGAGTTGCCCGTAAGCATCAACCTTGATGTTGTCGAGCAATGCCGTTGTCGCCTTTCCAGTGCGAATTGAAGCCAGTTCATGTTGAAGCGTCTCCAGCGATTTTTTCATTTTTTGTTCCGCCGAGCCGAGAATTTCTTTGGTCATAGCGTCGTTTGAAAAGGTTGGTTTTATGAACGCATATAGGTGTGTTGGCGTGCAAAACGAACAATGCTCAAATGCCGCGCAGAATTTTACGTGCATTTGAGCATCATATTCAATACCATCGTGCTTACTTCGCGGTTTCTTTCTTAGCGAAACGCTTGTTGAATCGTTCCACGCGACCAGCGGTATCGACCAAGACCTGCCTGCCGGTGTAATACGGATGGCAGTTGTAGCAAATATCGACTTTGATGAGCGGTTGCGTCGAGCGCGTTGTAAATCTATTGTTGCAGTTGGCGCAAATTACCTCTGCTCTTACGTATGTTGGATGCGTATTTTCTTTCATAGTTTCGCTAATTGTTTTGCCCTCAAATTTGAGAGCCGCAAATATACGAGAATCGTTGATTTTGTCAAATCACTTCGCAAACCAAACACATTTCATCTCGATGGGTTGCATCACCCCCTGTCCGCGCTAAGTATTCTCTAAAATGAGAACGTTCAACACGCCGCTCTGACTCTAAACTCTAAAATTCGGCTCTGAAATTCGGCATACAGTCGTGATAGCCCATTGCCAATGAACTTAACAATCTGCTTGCGGCGTTGTGTTTTGTAACAACAACTGTCTTAACAATGCCTCTGTTCAAAATTTTTGTGCAAGTTGGTCTGCGCCACGCGGTTGGCGAGTGGGGAAAGTTCAGCCTGTCGGTCTTCGGCGTCGCGGTTGGGGTGGCGGTGTTCCTTGCCATTCGGCTCTCAAATTTCTCCGCCCTTAAATCCTTCGAGACTACCATAGATAACGTCAATGGCAAAGCCAACGCGCAAATCCAATCCCGAAGTGGCACCGAGTTTAGCGAGCGGGTCTTTAAGCGCGTCTTGGAGGCAAAAGAAAAAATTCCTGCGCTCAAAGCCGCCACGCCCGTCACCGAGCAACTCTCCAAAATTAAAGGCACGTCCGAGTCGCTCATCATTCTTGGCGTCGATGTGTTTAGCGACCGCGCCTTTCGCAGCTACGAAGACGCCGACGGCACAGATACCGACATCTTTCTGCGCTTTCTGCTCGAACCCAATACGATATTCATCTCCGAAGATTTTGCTAAGCGGAATCAGCTACGCAAAGGACAAACCGTCGAGCTTCTTGCCGACGGCACAATGAAGCACGTGCGCATCATTGGGGTATTCAAAACCGACAGACCCACAGGCGCGGTGTCCAGTTCCTTCGCCGTTATGGACATTGAGCAGGCACAACGTGCGTTTGGCAAAGTGGGCAAGCTCAATAAAATCGATTTGCTCATTGACGATGCAACTGCCGCCGACTTGAAAACCTACCTTGCTGACCTCTTGCCTGCCGATGTGGAAGTCGTCTCTGCGAAAAATCGCGGCGAACAGGTCGCCAAAATGCTCTCGGCGTTTGACCTTAATCTCGCTGCGCTGGCGTTCATTAGTTTGCTTGTTGCCATGTTCCTCATTTACAACACGATTACGACTAACGCCATTCGCCGCCGCCGCGAAATTGGTATTTTGCGCGCACTTGGTCTCGGTGCGCTCGATGTCTTTTTGTTGTTTCTGGCAGAGGCGCTGTTTATCGGCATCTTGGGCAGCGCACTTGGCGTGGCGTTGGGCGTCGTGCTGGCGACTTACACCTTGCAAAGCGTGGCACAAACCATCACCGCGCTTTACATCTACGTTGCTGTCAAAGAACTGCAACTTGATGCGTCGTTGATATTCGCCAGTTTTGGCGTCGGCGTTGTAGCGTCGGTCGTCTCTGCGCTTTATCCTGCACTGGAAGTCTATAAAGTTCATCCGCGCGAGACGTTTCACGTGCAGGCGTTTGAGCAAAAATTTTCGTTCAACCTGCGCCGCATTCTCATCACGAGCCTCTTGCTTCTGATTTTAGGATATGTGTTTGCGCAACTGCCGAGTGTCAGCGGAAAACCCGTCTTCGGCTATGCGTCGGCGATTTGCGCGATTGTCGGCTTCGCGCTGCTCTCACCCGAAGTCGTTGTGTTATGCCGAAGCCTGTTCGAGCAACTTGTCGGCAATCTCTTCGGCATCGAGGGCAAGTTGGCGAACAATAATCTTGCCGAATCGCTCAATCGCACGGCGACGGCGGTCAGCGCGTTGATGGTCTCGGTGGCGATGCTCATCGGCATCAGCGTCATGGTCGGCAGCTTTCGCCAAACGGTTGTTTATTGGGTTGACCAAACGCTCAAAGCTGATGTTTTTATCGCGCCCGCAGAACGCTTTGCGGTCGGGTCGCAAACGCCGATTTCGCGCGAGGTATATGAGTTCGTCAAGGCGTTGCCAGAAACCAAAGCGGTCGATGCCTTCTCGTCTCGTGCAGTTACGCTCGACGGCAAGCCGACAATTCTCTGCGCCGCCGATTTCCAAACCGTTTTGTCGTCGTCTCGACTGATGTTCCGCGAGGGCGATGCGAACAGCATCTTGCGCGAAATCATTGAGAACGAGCAGTCGCTCGTCGTTACGGAAGTCTTTTCAAACAAGTTCGGATACAAAGCTGGCGATTCACTCTCACTTGTCTCGCCCAGTGGAACACGTCAGTTCAGGGTGGCGGGCGTCTATTACGATTATGCGTCGGACAGAGGGCTCGTCTCAATGCATCGAGCGCACTTTGAAAAATTTTGGAACGACGACAAACTCAACAACATTGGCGTCTATCTCCACGACCGCACTCAGGCGGAACGTATTGTTGAGCTGGTTCGAGACCGATTCAAAGAGAGCGCCTCGATACTGGCGTATTCCAATTTCGGCTTGCGACAAAATGTCTTGAACGTCTTTGACCAGACATTTGCCATTACCTACATTTTGCAATTAGTAGCGATGGCGGTAGCAGCGATGGGCGTTATCAGTTCGCTCATGGCGATTATCTTTGAGCGGCGGCGCGAAATCGGCGTGCTGCGTTCCGTCGGCGCCAGTGCAGAGCAACTTCGTAACATCACGCTCATTGAGGCGTTTCTTATGGGAGTGATTGCTTCGGCGTTGGGCGTCGCGTGCGGCTTAGTTCTCTCGCTGATTTTAATCTATGTCATCAACTTGCAATCCTTCGGCTGGACAATACAACTTTATTTACCCTACGAGAGTGTTTTCGGTGCAGCAGCGCTGGTGATTCTTACCGCCCTTGTCGCTGGCTGGTTTCCCGCCCGCTACGCAATGCGTCTGGCTATCGCCGAGCAAGTGCGCTTCGAGTAGCTTTTGGTATCATTTTTACTTTAACAGACTAACCTTAGGGCATAAATAACCTCCTGTTTGTAAGGCTTAGCAGGTAGTTTTTCTACTAAGCTGGTAGCAACCGTTTCCGCTAAGCTTGATTTCGACGGTTAAAACCAAGCTTGATTTTAGCAGCTGAAACAAGCTTGATTTCGACGGCAAGAATGTCGCATTCTCACGGTTAAAAAGCTGCATTCTTTTCGTTACAATAAGGCTTTCTCATGACGAGCATAAGGCGTTCTTGCGCTTGAAACAAGGTGAAGCCAAAAGAAGTGGCGATTTTTAGCCAATGCAAGAAAAGAGATGGAGAAACACCGGTAAGGAGCAGTTTGGCGAAGATTGTGAGCTTTAATCGTAAATAAGCAGTCTAAGTGTAGTTATACGCAGTTTTCTAAATCATTCTGGGAGATTTCGTCAATCCAACCGTTATAGGCAACCCTAAAAGACGACAGTGCAAACATTAAACTCAACTACAAACAAAAACAAATTTTGAAATATATTACTCGGACAGTTTGGATTTTATCAGTAGTTAGTTTGCTGACCGACACGGCAAGTGAAATGCTATATCCAATTATGCCAATTTACTTAAAGACAATTGGTTTTTCAATTGTGTTTATCGGAATACTTGAAGGTGTTGCCGAAGCAACGGCTGGACTTAGCAAAGGTTATTTCGGTAAACTTTCCGACACATCGGGCAGACGAGTTCCGTTTGTTCAACTTGGTTATGCATTTAGTACAATTTCAAAACCAATGATGGCAATTTTTACATTTCCACTTTGGATATTTTTTGCACGTACAATTGACCGTTTTGGTAAAGGCATTCGGACAGGTGCAAGAGACGCAATTCTTTCAGACGAAGCAACACCCGAGACAAAAGGAAAAGTTTTTGGTTTTCATCGTTCAATGGACACTTTAGGAGCAGTTATTGGACCTTCCTTAGCGTTGCTGTATTTGTATTATTATCCGCAAGACTACAAGACACTTTTTTTCATTGCATTTATTCCTGGGCTATTTGCTGTCCTATCTTCATTTTATCTCAAAGACAAAAAAGTAATTGAACATAAAACAAAAGTCAAAACTCCATTTTTTTCATTCTTAAACTATTGGAAAGTAAGTCCGAGTGAATATAGAAAAGTTGTAATCGGACTTTTACTGTTTACACTCTTCAACAGTTCAGATGTTTTTCTTCTACTTCAAGCAAAGCAGGCGGGACTTGACGACACAATGGTTATCGGAGTTTATATTTTTTACAATCTCATTTACGCTTTGTTTGCTTTTCCTATTGGTATTCTTGCCGACAAAGTTGGACTGAAAACAATTTTAATCATTGGACTTGGTTTATTTGCGACAGTCTATTTCGGTATGTCTGTAAACACAAATCTATATTTCTTTTTCGGACTGTTTTTTCTTTACGGCATTTATGCTTCAGCGACAGAGGGCATTTCAAAAGCGTGGATTTCAAACATTACAGAAAAGAAAGACACTGCAACTGCAATCGGAACATTTTCAGGACTTCAAAGTATTTGCACAATGTTGGCAAGTTCGTTAACTGGACTAATTTGGTTTCAGTTCGGTGCGACAACAGCATTTATTGCAACAGCAACAGTAACTTTATTTGTAATTGCTTACTTCCTGACACTTTCTAAACCGACAACTAAATGACACAAACAATAACGACAGAAGAAGGGCAGCCTATAACAGGGGTTTGGCAAAATGGGGGCAGAAGTGCTAAATTGAGCATTTGTACTTCTATCAACATTAGTGCTAATTTGAACATTTGTACTTCTAATCCCCCACTTCGCCAAGCCCCAAAACGTTATGGGCAAGGCTAAGGGACAACACCAAAAAAATATCGCCTGAAAATTCACACTTGACTTTGCCGACTGTCTAAATAGATGTAACCAAAAATTTAGACAGCAATGAAAAAATCATTTTTAACAGCAACGGCAATGACCGCAGGACTTTTGACCGCAACGGCAAAAGGTAACTATCAGCAATTCGGCTCGGCTGACAAACCTACTATTCTCATTGTTCACGGCTTTCCCGGAAACGCCACCGACTGGCTTGTAGTAGCCAAAAGCCTTTCAGAACATTATCGGGTAATTGTGCCTGACCTTATTGGGTTCGGAAATAATGCAAAAAAAAATCTGCCCTTTGACCAAGTTTGGTTGAGTAGCCAAGCCGAAAACATGTTGAACATTCTGCAAAAAGAAAATGTGGACAGTTTAAGCATCATTGCCCACGATTTTGGAGTGCCAATCGCAATGACACTAACAGAAAAATTTGGTGGTAAAATTAACGGTTTGATATTCACAGCAGGGAATACACTGAGTGACCCACCATTAAACCCCGTGATGAGAGCCGTTCCAAAACCAGTAATAGGTGGGCTTGCAAAAGGCTTCTTGTTTTCAAAATTTTCAATCAATATGATGCGGACTATGGGGACAAAAAAGGGTAATCAGTATCCTGTAAAAAACAATAAAACAGAACGTCAGGCACTCAAAACCATATTCGCAACGGCTTTGGAAGATATGAAAGGTTATTTCTTGCATGTTGAAAAAACTGCTGAAAAGTCAGATATAAAAACACTGATAATATGGGGAGACAAAGACCCGTTTTTCCCTGTATCACACGCTGAAAGAATGAACGCAAAAATGAAAAATGCAGAGTTAGTCGTGTATTCGGGTGTTGGTCATTACGCCTTCATTGAAGAAAGTGATAAATTTGTTAATGATGTCATTAAATTTCTTGCCTTATGAAAATGGAGAATGAAACCTTAGTCATTAAAAATGCAGTGAATGGCGATAAGCAGTCGCTTGAACGAATTATCCGATTTTTACAATCGGACATTTACAATTAGCGGTTCGCTTTTTATGGAATCCGCAAGATGCACAAGACGCTACGCAAGAAATTCTGATAAAAATCATAACTCACCTTTCTACATTTAAAGGACAAAGCAGTTTGAAAACTTGGTCGTATAGAATTGCCACCAACTATTTAATTAATGCCAAGAAAAGTTTGGCTGAAAACAACAGTTATTCTCTTGACGAGTTCTCATCTTACATTAAATCAGGTTTAGACCAAACGGAATACAATCAACCCGACAAAGATTTGTTAGCATTGGAAGTGAAACTCTCTTGTTCCACTGGACTTTTGCTTTGCTTGACCAGAGAACAACGAATAGCCTATTTGCTTGGAGAAGTATTTGAAGTGGACGGTAACGAAGGGGCATTCATAACCGAGACGACTGCCGAAAATTTCCGCAAACGTCTTTCATTGGCAAGAGACAAAATCAGAAATTTTATGCAAGGACATTGCGGACTGGTAAATCCAGACAACCCTTGTCGTTGCAATAAAAGAATAATCAACGGTTTGGAAAGCAAACGCATCAATCCTAATCAACTCAATTTTGCCGACAAATTCTCTGAAAGCGAAGTGGTAAGTCAGGTAGAAGAACTCATAACCGTGGCAGCTATTTACAAAACACAACCTATCTATGACACACCGACCAAAATTACAAACGAGATAAAACAACTACTTGACAGCGGAAAATTTCCTATACTTGGAGAACTAAATTGACAAGAAGCCCATCCCATAACAGCGGCTTGGCGCAGGCGGGGCTTTTTAGCACTATACTTTGTCCGAAGAACTGCACTTGAACCTACCACAAAACTGTCATACGAAGCACTGCACCCGCCATTACGCCAAACCGCTGTTAGCTGCAAGTGTAAAAAACAACAGATAAACTACTAATGATTAACAAAAATAGACAACATACCGAGTTTATCAGTCTTTTAACGCTTTTGATTTTAACAAGGGTGGCAGACGGTATTTTAACCTATAAAATAACCCCCGACCTTTCCAGAGAACTTAATCCCTTGGTTTCTATCTTTGGCTTTGGCTGGGTAGGACTGATAGTGGTGGCTCTTGCTATTATTATCCCAACAGTATTTCTCACATACTACAATATTTATAAACCATTTGACAATTTCCCTGACAAGAAGGCTTCCTATTTGGAGTTTAAGAAATTCTACTTCAATGCCGCAAATCCTACACTGAAAACATCATCAGGCAAAATTATTATTCACACTCTCGGTTACATTATGCCAAGAGCATTTATACTATGGGGAATATGGGTAATCATTCACAATTACTTAGTTCTTATTGATGAACCTACCTATAAATACTTGCGAAGTGAGTATAAAATTTGGATAATCGGCTATTTATTACCGGGCATATTAGGTGTGTTGCTTTCCAATCCATTTCTAAAACGGGAATACAAAAGATATATAAATGCAAAAAGCTAAAATTATTAAACGACTTGAATGGTATTACCCAACCGAACTTTTTAATGCTTGGCTTTTCACAGGCATTACGCTTTTTGTAATCTATACTTACAAAATTGCCGATGCTTTCTTTTTAGTGTATGGTTTGACAATAATGACATTTATTTTGTTTCAAGGACAGCATTACTGGAAATTAAAATTATACCGACTTACAAATAAAAAATTTGACAAAGCCAAAAATCTCAAAGTATTCAGAAAAGCAAAACAAGTTAATGTGGCGTTAATAGCAATAATTCCTTTTGTATTCACTTTGCAATTGATGACGACAAACAAATCTATTAAAGAAAATAATTTATTTTTATGGGGAATTTTAGCAAATGTAATGGGAGTTCTTGAACATATAAACTACTATCACAGACAACTAATGATTGACAATGTATCAGACATAAAATATTTACTACGCAACAAAAGATTGAAAGTAGCAAGCCTAAAAAAGGACATTGATGAAGATAAAATTTAAAACACCAGCAGCTAACACGGGTTTTGCGTCAGGCGGGGTGACGTGCAAACTTGGAGCATTGTGCTTCCAACGCAACTTTATCTATCGAGAGAACAAACGACTTTTTTGACTACATTTGAAATATGAATTATTGGACAGAATTAAGCATAGAATACGCAAATCAAAGGTCATATCTTGACGACCTTTTTCAAGTATATCCTACTATTCCCGAAGGAATTAGAGAAATTAATAATGACCGTTGGTCAAACATTGAGAAAGCCTTCAAAAAGAAGAATAATGACGCTTTAATCAAGGAGCTTTTGAAACTCGACTTATTTCCAATTAAGGACAGTTACATTGCATATCTTAAACGAGACCCTTCTTCCATTGAGAGAAACCCGAAAACAATTAACCGTATTTGTGGACGACTCTATGAAATGGGGCTTGACAAAATATTTGAGCGTTGCAGCGAACCCAAAGAAACTAACAGACAAATCGGTCCGTTTTTCAGACGCTGGCTAAATACCAAAGCATTAGGCGTTCAACCAGTTCCGCTTGAAGACTTCACAAAAAACAAAAAAGATGCTATTCTAAACGGAAGCGATAAGCAGCTAATGGATTTTGCTTGTGATGAGTTAAATTACAAACACAGCAAAGGACTTGACTTTATCGGTCGTTTCAATGGCAAGTATGTTATCGGTGAAGCAAAATTTCTCACAGATTTTGGTGGACACCAAAATGCCCAGTTTAATGATGCAATCAGCACGGTTCAAGCCAAAAATGTAAAAGCAGTAAAGATTGCCATTCTTGATGGAGTTTTATACATCAAAGGAAAAAACAAAATGTATAAAGACATTACCACGAAATACAAAGACCTTAATATAATGAGCAGTTTGGTGCTGCGCGAATTTTTATATCAACTATAATACTATGCAGCTACATTATCCAAATAAAAAAACAGAGCAGGAAATTTTCAATAGTATTCCTGATATTGAATTGGAACAAATAAATTCAAGCAACAGTCCCAATTTGCTAATTCAAGCAAATAATTTGATTGCATTGAAACAGTTAATTACCAGACATAATCTTGCAGGCAAAATTGACCTCATTTACATTGACCCACCTTTTGCAACAAACAACACTTTTACAATTACTGAAGGAAGAGCAAGCACAATTAGCAACAGCTCGAACGGAACAGTTGCTTACACCGATACATTGAAAGGTTTTGACTTTATTGAGTTTATTCGTGAACGTTTGGTACTTTTAAAAATGCTACTTTCTGACAAAGGGTCTATTTACTTACACATAGATTACAAAATCGGTCATTATGTAAAAGTGGTAATGGACGAGATTTTCGGAAATGAGAATTTTCGCAACGACATTACACGAATTAAATGCAATCCGAAAAACTTTGCTCGCAAAGGTTATGGCAACATTAAAGATCTGATTTTATTTTATTCAAAATCTGAAAACTTAATTTGGAACGAACCGAAAACACCATACACGGAAGAAGATAAAATCAAACTTTTTCCTAAAACAGATAAAGACGGCAGACGATATACCACTATTCCGCTTCACGCACCGGGTGAAACTCAAAACGGCAAAACATCACAAGCATTTAAAGGTATTTTACCGCCCCCGGGCAGGCATTGGAGAAGTGATGTAACTGTTTTAGAGCAATGGGACAAGGATGGTTTAATTGAATGGAGCGACAACGGAAACCCAAGAAAGAAAATTTATTTCGACCAACAAGAAGGTAAACGAGTGCAGGATATTTGGGATTTTAAAGACCCTCAATATCCCGTTTATCCGACAGAAAAAAATCCTGACTTATTAGACTTAATTATAAAAACTTCATCCAATGGAAACAGTATAGTGCTTGACTGTTTTGCAGGTTCAGGAACGACATTAAAAGCCGCACAAATAAACAGCAGACAATGGATAGGTATTGACCAATCGGGCGAAGCAATAAAAACTATTGTTCAAAAGTTAGACAGCATTGAAGGCAATTTATTTATTGCAAAAGCGGACTATAAATTGTTGATGGAAAAGAAGCACAGCACCCAACAGCGGTTTGGCGTTATGGCGGGTAACGTGGTAAGTTGAAGTGTAGTTCTTTTAATAAACTTTGGTGCTTGGTTGATAGTTTGGTGCTTCTAAATCCGCCACTATCGTCAAGCCGCGAAACAGTATAGGGCATTTTCAGACATGACATCGAATAGACAGATAGAAGAACTGGTAAAAGAGTGTTTGAGCAGGACTGTTGCTGAGCTTGATTTTATTGTTCGTAACAATTACTCTCATTCACAAGAACAAGTTATAGCTGCAAAACAAGTTATCGAAAGAAAAAGAGCTGAATGGAAAATCAAAAATGTTGAAACCTCTCGACAAATTGATGATATTATTCGCAAAGGTAAAGAAACATGGTTTGACTTTCACGTTTTAAACTTTGACGGATACAGACTAGCGGTAGCCGGTAGTATTGACTTGGCATATTACCACACATTAGAAATAATATTCGAAGATGTTTTCTTTGTTTCTTGTTTTTTCAGGGGTTGGCGTTCAGACACCGAGAAAACAGTTTTTCAAATTCCTAATAATGAAATTGAATTAAATAGAAAATATGAAATTGAGCAAGACTATCAATTTTTCATTTTCAGGACAGAGGACTATAAAAATGATGTTATAATTGCTGCGAATAATGTTACGTTTAATACCGACACTGTTTTTTATTACGACAGGCCAGACCTGAAACAAAATGAAAGGATTGCTGACTTTGTGAAGAAGAAAAACGCCCTATGACAAAGGTTTTGCGTCACGCGGGCTGACGTGTAAACTTGGAGCAGTGCTTCGTATGACAGTTTTGTGGTAGGTTCAAGTGCAGTTCTTCGGACAAAGTATAGTGCTAAAAAGCCCCGCCTGCGCCAAGCCGCAAAACGTTATGCGGTAACTCAAAAGACACCAGTAAACGACCAGACGATAGACAATGAAATCAAAAAATAAACTTGCAGGACTTGGACTTTTGACAGCAATTTCGGCTTCACTTTGCTGTATTACACCTATTTTGGCTTTGTTGGCGGGGACAAGCGGACTTGCTTCGACTTTTTCGTGGCTTGACCCATTAAGACCGTATTTAATTGGCTTGACTGTTTTGGTGCTTGGCGTTGCATGGTATGAAAAACTCAAACCGCAACAACCAATGGATTGCAACTGCGACATGAAAGAAAAAACACCATTTGTTCAGACAAAAACATTTTTAGGTATCGTAACAGTTTTTGCGGCACTTATGCTTGCGTTTCCGACCTATGCACATATCTTTATCTCGAAGACAGAGAGCCGCACAATCATAACAAAACAAGAAAACATTCAGACAGCGGAATTTACAATTAGCGGGATGAGTTGTTCCGGTTGTGAAGCACACGTAAGCCACGAAGTAAATAAGTTGACAGGAATAATTAGCACGACTGTCTCATACAAGACCAGAAACGCCATTGTGGTGTTTGACCAGACTAAAACCGACATTCAAGGAATAGAACAAGCCATTGCGAAAACAGGCTATTCAGTAACCGACAAGAAAGAAGTAAAATGACTATAATACCACAATCAACAATAACTTGCCCCAACTGTGGACATAAGAAAGCAGAAACAATACCGACAAATGCTTGCCAGTATTTTTACGAGTGCGAGAAGTGCAAGAAAGTTTTAAAGCCAAAATTAGGCGATTGTTGTGTTTATTGTAGTTACGGGACAGTACAGTGTCTGCCAATTCAAGCAGCGATAAATCGCTGCAAATGAGACTGAAAGAAATAAAATTTGTAATTTTATTGGGCATTTGTGCTAAGGCAAACATTATATTGAATTTCGGTGCTAAAAATCCCCGCCCGAACGCAAAGCCTGAAAACGTTAGGTGCATTTTTAAGAATCAAAACCAACCAAATACATAATTACCAATCATCTTTGAAAAATAAAAAATGAGCCTTTCCACCAACCAAATCAACTGGACTGAAATTGCTGTATTTTATACAATTGCTGTATTATCGTCAGCACCGTTTAGATTAGGATTGATTTCATTTGAAGACCTTATTTCCTTACCTTATGGGTTAAACGTTTTTTTCAGAGCATTCAGAGGGATTGGACCATTCATTGGATATCTTGTAGTATTCTATATCATCAATAGTAAAGTAAAAAAGGAAATTACCTTTTTAGGAGAAAAAGACATAATTAGTTTTTTATCAATATCTCCGATATTGATAGGTTTAGCAGTCGTTGGTGTAGAAAACAAAGAGAATATCAATACTCATTTTTTCGGATTCACAACTGGATTTACCTTGATAATTTACGCATTATTTGAGGAGTATGGATGGAGAGGTTATTTGCAACAAGCACTTAAACCAATAAAATTACCCGTTAGGATTTTTACTATCGGAACTTTATGGTATATCTGGCATCTAAACTTCCTAAATCCAAATATTACTATACAAATACATTTAATCCATTATTTCTCACTACTGGCAGGGGCATGGGGTTTATTAAAAATATCAGAAGCAACCTCTTCACTATTATTTGTTTCAGCTGTTCACTTAACCTTTAATATTTTAATGGATGTTAATTGTGCAATTCTTGAAAAAATAGGCATCGTTATAACATCTGTAATAACTTGGATTTGTTTAATACTATATTTGACTCGAAAAAAAATCTGATTTAAAAATCCTACATAAAAATACGTCTAACAGGGGTTTGGCGTCATGCGAAGCGACACACCTAAATTCAAGTTCAGTTTTTCAAATCAAGTTTGGTGCTAGGTTGACAGAACAGCAGCAGTGGAACAGATGATAAAAAGCAAAAAGCCCCGTTGAAGTGGGACTTTTCATGGATGGTCGGGGTGGCGAGATTCGAACTCACGGCCTCTTCGTCCCGAACGAAGCGCGCTACCAGCTGCGCTACACCCCGAAAATGCTGGCGAACTACTAGCCCTCGAGATAAGGGACGCAAAGATAGGGCAAAACTTGCGCAGAACCAAAATTTACAACGACTTTTTCACCATATCATCACGCAAAAAAATCGTTGCCATCCTTCACTCCTGAAACTTTTTGGGCATAAAGAGAAACTTGACCGATGTCGGCGCGTAGGATTGCCCTGAAACATCTTGTCCATTTAACCAAGTCTCAAGCTCGGAAAAGAAAACAGTTACAGACATGACTTTTGTGATTATTGGGTTGATTGTTGCCTTTGTGATTGGGCTGCTCTCGTTTGTCAGTCAAGAGTGCGTATCGTCTTTGATGAAAGATGAAGAGAAGAAGCGAAATATGCACTCGCATCACGAGCGGCAAATTGTTTAACCGCGTTTAGCTACCCGCAAGTCTCTTGTCGTTCAAGTTGCATTGTTTAGATGCCGTAGGCAGGGTTGTCTCCGCCGTGCCAGTCAAGATGCCGTCGGCTAAATGCGCATCATTTCACATATCTGTTCTGCTACCGCCAGCCCTGAGAGTGTTGCGCCTTCAATACACGGCGAGACGAAAGCATCGCCTGCAAATGCTATTGGCGCTGGCTCTAACACGGCAAGACTGGGTTCAGAAATAAACGAATCGGGCGAACTGTATCGCCACCGTTTGACTTCAGCGTGGATAATTTCCGCACCGAGATACGGCGTTGCCATCGGCAAAACCGTTTCCAACACCTCGTCGTCGCTGCGTTCCCAGAAGGCTTGGCTGAACAACGGCGAAAGATGAATCGTCAAAGCAGCGGCGTCGGGCGAAATGCCTTTTTGTTGATTATCCGAAATCCACAAAATGGACTCGTCGTTGCACCACACGCCGCCGGGGCTTGGCACGCGGCTTTTGCCGCTCACCAGCACGAGAACACCCAGACACGGTTGATAGGTTACAGACGAGAGCGCGGCTTTGATGTCGGGCGGTAAATAAATTTCGGAGGCTTGAATCAGTTGCAGCGATTGCGGCACGGGCGGCGTTAGGATGAGCGCATCTGCATTGAAGACCAGGCCAGCTTCAGTTCTGATTTGCCAACCAGAGTTCTCGGCGCGAAGCGAGATAACGCGTTCATTAAGCCGAACATCAAGCGCGCGGGCGAGGTATTTGGCAAGCGTGGTCATTCCGCCGACGCCTAAGTAGCGCGGCTCTCGGTCGTCCGACCAAACACCCTGACACGTCGGAAATGCCCGCGTCCATTCGGCAATCACGCCGGCATTGAGCCACTCTTCTACGAATATCCAAAAGCGCGGGCTTGTTACCGTAAAGTATTGTGCGCCATGGTCGAAGACGCCTTTTTGAATGCGGCGCGTCGCCAGCCTGCCGCCCACGCCGCGCCCTTTATCGAGGAGCGTTACTTTTACGCCCTGTTCTTGCAAGATGTTGGCGGCGATGAGTCCCGTTACGCCTGCGCCGATGATGAGGCATGATGAGGTCGAATCGTTCATAATATTGGTTGATGAGTTACATACATTCAAATTGTTGGCGGAAGCGACAGTTTTCCAAGCACGGCGGGCGTCGTCATTGACGCGCTCTGTCCCGATAAAAATTCATTGCCCAACACGGCAAAGAGCACCGCTTCTTTGGCTTTGGCGGGAATCGCGGCCAGTGGTAGGTTGTCTTGCTTCATCACGCGAGCAGATGGAAATTTTTTTGTCAGTCCCGCCATAAGCATCGGGTTTTCCGCGCCGCCACCCGCGACAATCAGTTCATCAATTAAACACTTCGGCGCAATGAATGTTTCAGCCTGCCGCGCAATCGTTTCAGCCGTTAGTTCCGTCAATGTTGCCATCACATCGACGCCGCTTAACTGTTCTTGCTTACACAGCTCCACAATGCGTTCAAAGTATGCGTCGCTGAACAACTCACGTCCAGTCGATTTTGGCGGCGGAACCCTGTAATATTTTTCTCGGAGCAACTGGGATAAAATTTTTTCGGACGCTTTTCCCTGCGCGGCGAAGCGCCCGTTTTTATCAAACGGTTTTCCGAAGTAAAATTGCGCGGCTTTATCGAGCAGCACGTTGCCCGGACCGCAGTCGAAGAAAATGACGTCGGATTTTCTGCAGGCTTTTGGGAGCGCGGTGATGTTGCTGATGCCACCGATGTTGAGCAGCGCGCGGTTTAGCTTGGCATGCCGAAACAAGAGGAAATCCAGATATGGCGCAAGCGGCGCCCCCTCGCCACCGAAGAAAAATTCCGACGCGCGAAAATCTGAAATCACCGGAAGGCAAAAGCGATTCGCCAGCACTGACCCCTCGCCGAGTTGAAATGTGGAAGAGACTTTATATGCACCGATTTTTTCGGGTGTTGGATTATGCCAAAACGTTTGTCCGTGCGACGCAATAAAATCCACCGTTTGTTTTTTGACGCGATGCGTCGTCATAAATTTTTCAACTGCGTCTGCAAAGAGCGCGCCAATGAGAAAGTGCAGTTGCGAGAGTTCGGGCAGTCGAGCCGCATCAGGATTGAAGTTTCGGAGAATTTTGGCGCGAATTGCAGACGGAATCGGATAGGTCTCAAACGCACGCAGCGCCACTCGTCCGCGCTCACCCGACCCGTAAAGTTCAACCATACCGACGTCAATACCATCGAGCGACGTGCCAGAAAGAACGCCGATGCCGACACGCGACTTTTTTTTTGTGAGCGATACAATTGATTTCATTTTGTTACAATCGGTGCAAAAAAATTTGGTAAGAATACTAAACTGCTCGGCATTGAACAACCCTAATGTCAAGATTTTCGAAACGGGCGAAAAGGCACTAACTTCGACCAAGCAAATGAACTCCGTTATCGAGCTATCGATGAGCAGTATAGAATCAACATTAGGGACGCTCCCGGAGCTTGGCGACGAGGCGACGAAATCGCTTCAAGCTGAGTTCCAACGCGCTGGGCTTTCCGACGACCGCAAACGCCAAATTCTCAACGCGATTGATAATGTCAATCGACCGGGATTCCGGCTTAGCCTTCGCGCAATTCCTCGCCTGATGAAACCAGTAACGTGGTTTCCGCCGATGTGGGCGTTTCTTTGCGGCGCGGTGTCGACCGGCAAAAGTTTGATAGACTATTGGGACGTGCTTACGGCGGGCTTGATACTCGCTGGCCCGTTGATGTGTGCAATGTCGCAAGCGATGAACGATTACTTCGACCGCGATGTCGACGCCATCAACGAACCCGACCGCCCGATTCCTGCTGGTCTGATTTCAAAATCGGCAAGTTGGATTGTAACCATTGGGCTTATTTTAATTGCTTTTGTTGTCTCTTGGCTGATTCACCCGTATGTGCTGGCGATTTCGTTTGCAAGCGTACTGATGTCGCACTTGTATTCAGGCCCCCCGTTTCGCGCCAAAGGCAACGGTTGGTTTGGAAACTTAGTGGTCGGGTTAGCTTACGAAGGCGTGGCGTGGCTGACAGGCAGTTTTGCCTTTACGAAAGGCGTGCCATCGACGGAGTCTATTTTTATGGCGGTGATTTTTTCGCTCGGCGCGCACGGGATTATGACACTGAACGATTTTAAGTCGGTCGTCGGCGATAAAATTCGCGGCGTAAAATCTATTCCTGTTCAACTCGGCGAGCGGAACGCGGCTATTCTTGCCGTCAGCGTGATGAACGCAGCTCAACTCACGGCAATTCTTATTCTTGCTGCAAGAACCTCGTGGCTTTGGGCGAGCGTCGCGCTGGGTTTGTTGCTGTGTCAATTTCCGATGCAACGTTTGCTTATCAACAATCCGCGAGACCGCGCCATTTGGTATAACTCCTTTGGAACGCTGCTCTATGTGTTGTGTATGATGGCGTCCGCACTGGGCGTTCGCCCGTAAAAAACCTAACGGCGCGATTTAGGCGCAAAAAGCAAGTCTAACACTTACAATGATGAACCATCGACGCCTCCAACTTGCCTGCCTGCTGATAATTTTCATGTCGTGCTTTCAGACCGACGCACGCGCGCAACTCTCGGTCGATAATGGCGTGAGCAACGCGATGGGCAATAGCGGCGCCGCGTTCATGGGCGGCTTTTTAGCGTTGGATGTCAATCCCGCGCGACTTGCTGCTAAAGAATTTCACCCATTGAAACTCACTATTGGACTTGCACCAGTAGGACTTGCCGCCTACAACAACGCATTCTCGATAAACGCCTATAACCGTTACTTCGGCAGAGACAGCCGCAGCGTGCCATCGCAACAATCGACAACGACATGGACGCAAGAAGACAAAAATGGTATTCTCTCGCTCTTCGGCGACGCGCTGCAAGCCAATGTCAATTTCAGTGCAACTTGGCTCGGCGCGGCGTATCACATTTCCGAAACCGCCGGCTCGGTTGGATTTTTTATACGCGATTACGCCGGCGTGCAAGGGCAGCTCAACAAAACCTACATTGACCTTGCGCTCAATGGCAACGCCAATCTGCTTGGACAACTTATTCCCTCCAATGGCTCGGAAGGTCGCGCATGGTGGCATCGATACTACGGCGCGTCTTACGCCCGCGACATCAAACTGCCGACACCTGCGATAAAAAACTTCCTCGCTGGCATTACGCTCAAATATGTGCAAGGCTTCGCCGTCGCGCAGTTGGATAACGCCTCGGCGATTTTTAATTCCGCATCGGGCGATAGTCTCGCCGCTCGATTGTCGTATCAATTGCAAACCGCAGGACCGCGAGAGGTAACAACGATTTTCTTTCCGCAAAGCTCTGGTGGCGGATTTGGATTCGACCTTGGTCTCTCGGCAGATGTGCGCGAAGGCATCACGCTTGCACTCGCCTTGAACGATGTCGGCTCGGTCAGCTACTTGGCGAATTCCTTTATCCGACGCGCCGATACAGTCGTCAGTTTCACGGGGTTTCGAGACCCGATTGACGGCACGGTCAATCAAAATCAAGTCGATAGCTTGCGGCGCGGCATTGAGGGAACAGGACAAACGGCGGGCACTTTCAATTTGGCGCTGCCAACGCATCTGCGGTTCGGTGCGGCAGTCGATTTGGAAAAGTTCAATAAAATTCCGCTCGTTGCCACGCTCGATTGGGTGCAAGGGTTCAACAGTAGCTATGGCAATACGACGTCGCCGCTTGTTGGTCTCGGCGTTGAATATCGCGGTCTTAGAAACCTTCCGGTTCGTGCAGGAGTTCGGCTTGGTGGAAATCAGAACGCCTCAATTTCATTTGGCTTTGGATTCGATACGCCTAATGCTGCGTTTGACGTCAGCACACGAAACCTCTTGGGATTTCTCTCGCCGAGTTCGGCACAGCATCTCGCCTTTGGGTTGGGCTTGCGCATACGTGTCATCAAGCCCGACGAGGTTCTTTCACCCGATGAGCTACGCGCACCGATGCGCCCAACGGAGCGACCGTTTCCAACGATTAATTTTGTCGCTGCCAAAAATGCACTGGTCGAGGGAGATACAACGCTCTTGGTGTGGACGGTCGTTGACGCCGATGACATCAGCATTCAGCCCGACATTGGCAAGGTCGCTGCGCAAGGCTCATTCACGATTAAGCCGCTGAAATCCACGAGCTATATTTTGACGGCGACGAACCCGACTGGATCATTATCGGCGCAGGTAACAGTGCGCGTTGTGCCGCCGTCGCGTCTTGTGCCGTTGCCGAAAGTTGTGCCAGAGGCGCCGCTTCCCGATGTGTTCAAAAAAGCGATTGATGAAAAGAAAGGCGGCTTTACGATTGCACTGCGCCGCACCCGAATTGAAAAAGAAGCCAACGCGGCATTAGGACTTTACCAAACGAAAGGATTTACGGCGTCTCTGAAACGGCGAGGCACTAAGAAAAAACCACGCTTCACAGTTCGCACGGCACAGTTCAAAACGCGCAAAGAGGCGCAGAAAGCCTTGAAAATGTACCGCGCGATTTTGCCCAAAGGCGCCAGCATCGAGAGCGTGAAGTAGCGCCTAATACGGATATAATTTGAAGCAGATAGGGGTTGTCATTCTCCGTCCCGCAACGCGGGATGAAGAATCCAAGCATAAAGATGGATGCCTCGCGTCGCTCGGAGTGACAGCGTTGTAAAATTTACTCCTCTTCTAATTATTTTGGTATAAGAGCCTCGGTGAGTACAAAATGAGAAGACCATGCAACGATTTTGCCTTTTGTCGACCTTGATAACGACGGTTGTTTTTAGCGGGTGCGGCGGAGCGGGAACCGCGCAGCAACGCGTCTTGATTCGCGGCAACGTGATGGTTTTGTCGTTCAACACCTTCACGATTTCCGCAAACGAGCGACTTTGGCTGGAACAATATGTCGGCGAGTTTTTTCGTCGTCAAGGCATCTTGCTCGCCAAATACGATATGGTCACGAAGCCTGCCAACACCCCTTTTCGCGGCAGAGATGATTTGGGCATTCCACACTTGACGGTGTCGGTCAATTTTATGTCGGAAGAATTTGAAGCAGTTGGAATTCCAGCGACGCAGAACTTTCAACTTTCCATGACAATGAGCCGCCTCACTGCTAAATCATCTGAGTCGGCGAACGAACCAGCAACTGAGATTTGGCAGGCTTCGAAAATTGTCAAGTTCCGACCGATGGAGCAAGTGAATCGACAGGCATTTCCGAACGTGTCTTTCGCACGCCTTGCGTGGCTTGCCAACGAAGTGGTGGTTGCGTGTTTGGAGCGCACCACGTTTGAAATTCTTATTCCTATGCCGCAGCGCTCGCCGATGTTTCAGCAGTGATGGTTAAAATCGGCTGATGTCGCGCCCAAAGAGTATTGCCTTCGTCCAATCGAACAACACCAGCGCTTTGTTTTTCAGGCTAATCAGTTTTGTTAGGTAAGCCGAGCGCCAAAAGAGCCAAGTGCCAATGCCGCTCGATTTTGCCTGAGGCAATTCAGCAAGCGCACGGTTATCGCCGACATAAGCCAACATTCCAAAGTTGATGCGTTTAAATTTTTCGCCGACAGGTTCGGGCGACCCGCGCTTTGCCATGGCGTTGAGTTGGGTTGCCAAATAGGCGCCCGCTTGCTGCGCGACCTGCGCAGTTGCAGGCTGCGTGTAATTTTCAATGGTCGCGCAATCACCGAGCGCGAAGATGTCCAATTCATTTTTAACGCGCAAGTATCCATCTGTTACCAACCGTTGTGCTTTATCGCGCTCAAACGGGAGCGACTTTACAAACGCCGTCGCGCCGTTGCCCGTCGACCAAACCACCAAGCCACACGGCAGTTCTTGGCCGCTCGAGAGCAAGACGGAGGTCGCCGTAACTTTTTTGACAGTCGTGTTCGTCAGCACCGTCACGTTCCGCCGCTTAAAGACCTTCATGGCGTAATCGGCGAGTCCTTCATCGAACGTGCTAAGAATTTGTTTGCCTGCTTCAACCAAAGTAATGTTGGCTGCTTGAATCTGTGCGGGGAAGGTCGCAGTCAGTTCATCGCTCATAAAGTCTGCAAGTTCGGCAGCGAACTCGACGCCCGTCGGACCGCCGCCAACGACGACGGTGTGCAGCAATCGCTTCTGCTCTGGCTCATCGAGGGCTGGTAGCGCAGCGCGTTCAAAATTATCAATGATGCGATTTCGTATCCGCCGTGCGTCAATGAGTTCGCGTAAAAACAACGCATGTTCATACACACCTTCAATGCCGAACGTGTTATTGACCGCACCGACGCAAATGATGAGCTTATCGTATTTGACGCTGAATCGGCGCTTGTCCTCGACTTGCTCGCAGACCACGGTTTTAGACATTTTATCGAGGTCGACAGCAGTTGCTTGAAAATATGTGATGCCTTTTCGAGCCAAGCGAATCGGCTCGATGATGCTTCGGAACTCAATGGTGCCGACGGTGGTGCTGGGCAACAGCGGCGAGAACAGAAAATGATTGCGCGGGCTGACCACTGTAACGTCGTAATGCGCCAGCGAGATTTTTTTGATGAGACTCACCGCGCCGAAGCCTGTGCCGAGAACAACCAACTGAGGTTTCATTTTTCCTATGCTCTTCACGGCGATAGGCGGTCGATTTTCCAAACGCCGTTTGTTTGTTTCAGGTATCTAAATCGGTCGTGCAGGCGCGACGGCTGCCCTTGCCAAAATTGGAGTTCGTCAGGCACAACGCGAAAGCCTCCCCAGAACGGCGGAAGCGGCACATTGCCAATTGGGTATTTCAATGCCAGCTCTGCTACTCGCGCGAGCAGTGCGGTTTTGCTTTCAAGCGGCTCGCTCTGACGCGACGCCCATGCGCCATACCGACTTGCAAGCGGACGACTGTTGAAATACGCCTCCGAGTCTTCCGTGCTGATTTTTTCAACGCTGCCCACGATATTGACTTGCCGCTCCAATTTCTGCCAATGAAAACACAGCGCGGCGTTTGGATTTTCGCTCAACTCCCGCCCTTTTCGGCTTTCGTAGTTGGTAAAAAAAACAAATCCGCGCTCGTCAAATCCTTTGAGCAAGACAACGCGCGCCGACGGTTTGCCGTCTTTCGTCGCAGTGGCAAGCGTCATTGCATTGGGTTCATCGATGCCCGCGTCTCTGGCATCTTGAAACCATGTCTCAAACTGTTTGAACGGGTTGGCATTGAGGTCTTTTTCGTCAAGGCTGCCTTTGAGGTAATCTTTGCGTAAATCGGCGATGGACATTGTTAAAATGCAATAAAAAATCGTTGGTTGTGATTTTTTTCTTTACAAAAGTAACTTCCTACAAATCTACCAAATACATATCAGAAGTTTCTTGGAAAAGAGTTTTTTATGACGACAGTTCTTAGTTCCGAAAAAAATTAGACGAACAACGCGCGTTTGCTACTCGCGCAAGTCGGTGATGAAGTGCCAAGCGAGCGTGCCGTTCTCGTCAAAAAAAGAAAAGCGATTCTGTCAGAGGTCTCAATGGCGCGCGGGCGAATTTGTCAAGGGGTTAGGTAATCTTTACGTCGCGTCGTAAATTTCAGATTTAAATGACGCCAATGCAAGAATTTATGGAAATCGCGTCCCACCCAACGACGCTTACAAGCACCGCACTGCTGCTCTACGCGGCGGCAGACGAGATGCACGACCCGATGTGCATTAAAGACACATCGGGCCGTTACCAGTGGCTTAATCGAGCGATGCTGGCGATGCTGGGTTTGAAGGCGAAAGAAGAGGCAATCGGAAAAACGGATTATGATTTTTTTCCCGTCGACCTTGCCGAAAAGCAAGAGCGCGAGGAGCGCGATGTGATGATGTCGGGCAAGCCGATACCAGCGCACGAAGAGGTCATTATTGAACCCGCGTCGGGATTGCTTAAATGGCATCAAGTTACAAAGTCGCCGTTTAGAGATGCGGCAGGAAACGTGCTGGGCGTTGTTATCATCAGCCGCGATGTCACCGCTCGAAAAGAAGGCGAAGAGACGATGCTTCACATTCAGGCGGATTTGGTTCAAAAAGAAGCGGCGATTTCCGCACTCATCAATAACACCAACGACTGGATTCTTGCCATTGACCGAGAGTATAACATCACCGTTGTCAATGAATCCCTGCGCAGTGCCATACAGGAATCCTTTGGAATTTACCTGACGGCAGGTATGCCGATTTTCTCAATCGTTCAACCAGAGGACATCGAGAAATGGGGGCGATACTGCGACCGCGCCCTCACTGGCGAAACCGTTGTGTTCGAAGACACCCAAATGCTCGGCAAGTCAACCCATTTTTATGAAATCGCCTTTCACCCCATTAAAGATTTTCAGGGCGATTTGTTTGGCGCGTCCATTTTTATCCGCGATATTTCAGAGCGCAAACGCATCGAGGCAGAATTGAAACGACTCAACAGCGAACTCGCCACGCGCCTCATTGAAATTCAGGAAACTCAGGCGCATCTGACACAATCAGAAAAAATGCGCTCGCTTGGTCAAATGGCGGCGGGACTTGCACACGAGCTTAATACACCGATTGGATATATCTCGAGCAACACCGATTTGATTCATGAACGCTTCAACGCCGTCGCCAAACTTTATGCGGCGATGCTCGATGGCATCAATCTCTTGACGGAACACCGATTTGAAGAAGCCTTAGAACGCCTACAAGCTGTGCGCAATTCGCCCAACGGCTCGATGTCGGAATTAGAGGAAACCGTGCGCCGCACCGAGCGGCTCTTTTCGGGTATTGCAGCAGGCTTAGAGCAAATGACGAAACTTGTCGCCAGCATGAAAAATTTTTCGCGCTTAGACGAAGCCGATATGAAAAAAGCCGATTTGCACGAAGGCTTAAAAAACAGTTTGGTCATGATTGCCCATGTATTGAAAGAGGAAAAAATCAATGTAACCGTCGACTATGGTCATTTGCCGCAAATCGACTGTTATCCTGCGCAGCTCAATCAGGTCTTTTTGAACTTGATTCAAAACGCGATTCACGCCGTTGAAAAAAAAGCCGACAAAAAAATTCACATCTCGACCGCATTGGAAAACGATATGGCGACGATTCGCATCAGCGACAATGGCTGCGGTATTCCCAAACACGTCCAATCCAAAATTTTCGAGCCGTTTTTCACCACCAAAGATGTCGGCAAAGGCACAGGGCTGGGACTTTCGATTTGTTACGATATTGTCCAAAAGCACGGCGGCGAGCTTCTTTTTGAAACCAAAGAAAACGAAGGCACAACCTTTATCGTTAAAATTCCTGCCGTAGAGTTTGCTAAACCAAAAGAAGGCGCATTCTAACCATGACCGACGCAAAACCTGCCATAAAGCTCACCATGCTTATTGTCGATGACGAACAAAAAGTCGTCGAGGCGCTGTATCAACTCTTCGATAACGACTTTCATGTTTTTACGGCAAACGATGGCGAAACCGCTATTAAAATCGCCGAGCAAAAGCCTGACCTTGCCATCGTTATCTGCGACCAGCGCATGCCCGGCATGAAGGGCGTCGATGTTTTGAAACACATCAGGGAAATTCGTCCCGACGCGATGCGCATTTTGCTTACGGGCTATGCCGACCTTGATTCAGTCTTGGAGTCGGTGAATGTCGGCGAGGTATTTCGCTATGTCAGAAAGCCGTGGCAGTCGAGCGTGCTGAAATCTATTGTGGCGATGGCAGCGGCATCTTATATGCTCAAACGACAAAAACGCGCTGCCACCGACGGCGACACATCAACCAGTGCGCCGTCGCCAACTTCGCTCAGCACCGAGCCAGAGAAACAGACGTTCGCTTCGTTTGAAGAAGAATTTTTCGCCACCTTTCAGCAGCAGACCATTGACGAAATCAAACAATATCAAAGTTTCGAGGAAGAATTTTTCGCTCGCCTCAATGAACAAGCGCTAACGGCGAGCGAGCTTCCTGCGCCGACCGACCAAGCCGCGCAAGAACCAATTGAACCGCTCCACTCGTATGACAAACATCACGACCTTCGCAAAATCGTCTATGGCAGAGACGGAAAACCGAAAGTTCTCGTCGTCGACGACGAAAAGCGCGTTTTGATAACGCTGACCGATTTGCTCCGAAATGAGTTCGACGTCATTGCCTGCATTAGCGGACAAGCCGCGCTCGATGTTTTGGAGAACAACTCGCTCATCGCCGCCGTCCTCTCCGACCAGCGTATGCCCAACATCAGCGGCGTGGATTTCTTGATTGCCGCGCACAAAATCGCGCCGATTGTTCCCAAAATTTTAATGACGGGTTACGCCGACGTCAATGATGTCGTGCGGCTGGTCAATGAAGGGCAAATTTTCCGCTTCGTGCAAAAGCCGTGGGATATCAACAAGCTCAAAAAAACGCTCTACGAAGCGACAGACGAATTTGAAAAGCGTATCGAGGACGGCTT
>Ga0272446_1001808_pt1 | contig 30409 bp, 30 predicted proteins | sample YNPCB0061_FD_194587 | JGI IMG/M metagenome (GOLD analysis project Ga0272446, IMG submission 194587) | Hot spring microbial mat communities from Yellowstone National Park, WY, United States - YNP-CB-006-1 | ecosystem: Environmental > Aquatic > Thermal springs > Hot (42-90C) > Sediment | place...
GCCATGGAATACTGCCGCACCGCCCTGCAGGAGGCGGTGGCGCTGTTCGGCCCGATGGAGGGCGGGCACCTGCTCGGCCTCGCCGCGCGGCTTTCCGGCATGCAGCACTTCCACGCCACCGCCGCCGCCTTGGGCGTCGCCGGGCAGGGCTTCGCCGCCTTCATCACCGCGCTCGCCGCCGCTGAGGGCGATGCGGCGCGGGCGGAGGAGGCCGCCGATGGCAGCCTCCTCGTGGTGCGGCCCGGCCTTGCGCTGCTGCGCGGCGTTCCCCATCCGCACGAGGCGATGCTGGCGGCCTGGACCGAGCTCCTGGTCGGCGCGCTCGCCGCCCATGACCGCTTCGCGCGCCTCGAGCGGCTGCCCGCGCCGCCAGGGGGGCTGGCCTGGCGGATCGCGCGCGCGGCGTGACCTGCCGCCCGATCAGGCGGCGGCGGCGTTGATGCGCAGCAACGCCTCGTCGCGGCCGAGCGCCCACAGCACGGCGTTGATCGGCGGGCTCGTGGTGCTGCCCGTCAGCGCGGCGCGCAAAGGCTGCGCCACCTCCTTGAGCGGCACCCCCTTCACCTCGGCATAGTCGCGCAGCCACTGTTCGAGGTCGGCCTTCTCCCACGGCGCGGCGGCGAGGAACTCGGCGAGGTCGGCAAGCCGCGCCTTGGCCTCGGGCGTGAGCAGGGCGAGCGCCTTCGCCTCCATCGCCGGCGGCCCCTCATGGGCGGCGAAGGCGGCCGCGCCGGCCAGTTCCTCGAGCGTGCGCGCGCGCTCCTTGAGGTCGGGCATCAGCATCGCCACGCGCTTCGCGCCGTCGGTCCCGAACAGTACGCCGCGGCGGGCGAGGATGCGGAGCACCTCGCGCGTCAGGCGCTCGTCCTCGGCCTGGCGCAGATAGACGGCATTGATGTGCGTCAGCTTCGCATAGTCCATCCGCGCGGCGGCGCGCCCGACATCCTTGATGTCGAAGAGTTCGATCGCGCGCTCGCGCGGGATGATCTCCTCATCGCCATGGCCCCAGCCGAGGCGGAGGAGGTAGTTGCACACCGCCTCCGGCAGGTAGCCCTGCTCGCGGAACTCGAGCACCGAGACCGCGCCGTGGCGCTTGGACAGTTTCGCCCCGTCGGCGCCGTGGATGAGCGGGATATGCGCGAAATGCGGCCGCCGCCAGCCCATCGCGTCATAGACCAGGCACTGGCGGAAGGTGTTGGTGAGGTGATCATCGCCGCGGATGACATGCGTGATCGCCATGTCGTGGTCGTCCACCACCACCGCATGGAGGTAGGTCGGCGTGCCGTCCGAGCGCAGGATGATCATGTCGTCGAGCTCGGCGTTCTGCACCCGCACCTCCCCCTGCACGAGGTCGTGCACCACCGTCTCCCCCTCGAGCGGGGCCTTGATGCGGATGGCGAAGGGCTTGCCCTGCTGCTCGGGGCCCGGCTCGCGGTCGCGCCAGCGCCGGTCGTAGCGGGGCGGGCGGCCCTCGGCGGCGGCGCGCTCGCGCATCTCGGCGAGTTCGGCGGGGCTGGCCCAGCAGCGATAGGCCTTGCCCATGGCCAGCAGGGCGTGGGCGATCTCGGCATGGCGCGCCGCGCGCGAGGCCTGGAAGACCGGCGGCTCGTCCGGCGAGAGGCCGAGCCAGGCGAGGCTTTCGAGGATCTGCTCCACCGCCGCCTGGGTCGAGCGCTCCCGGTCCGTGTCCTCGATGCGCAGCAGATAGGCGCCCTTGTGGTGGCGGGCGAAGAGGTAGTTGAAGAGCGCGGTGCGCGCCCCCCCGATGTGCAGGAAGCCGGTGGGGGAGGGGGCGAAGCGGGTACGGACGGTCATGGGGCCTGAACTCGATGCGAAGGGCCCCCCTTATACCGGCCATGGGCCGCAGCGACACCGGCCGGGCGCGGCGGGCGGGCCTCTCCCGCGCGGCCGCGCGGCCATGGCAGACTGATCGCCATGGTTGCAGAGGGCTTTCTGTTCAGCACCCCGGCGCGAGATGCCGGCCGCCGGCTGGCCCGTGCCGCCGGCGCGGCCGGGGCGCGGATCGGGGCGCTGCTCGCGGCCGAGCGCGGGCGGCTCGCGCCCTGGCTCGCGGTCGCCATGGGCGGGGGCGTCCTCGCCTATTTCTCCCTGCCGCGGGAACCCTCCCCCTGGGCCGCGGCGCCGGCGCCGGCCTTGGTGCTGTTCGCCGCCCTGCTCGCCCGCCGCGCCCCGCATGCGGGCTGGGCGGTCGGCCTCGTGGCGGCGGCGGCGCTGGGCTTCGCGGCGGCGCTGCTGCATGCCGCCCGCGCCCCGCCGATGCCCGCCCTGCCCACGGGGGCGGTGACGCTCTCTGGCGTGGTGCGGGATGTCGATCTGCTGCCGGAGGGGCGGCGCGTGACCCTTGCCGAGGTCCGCCTCGCGCCCGGGGAGCCGCCGCTCGAGCGGACGCTCAGGGTGCGGCTGCGCGGCAACGACCCGGCCCGCCCGGCCCCCGGCGACCGCATCGAGCTGCGCGCCCTGCTCCGCCCGCCCGCTCCCCCCGCCCATCCCGGCGGATGGGATTTCCAGCGCATGGCCTTCTTCGCCGGGCAGGGCGGGGCGGGCTTCGCCATCGGCCCCGCCACCATCACGCCCGGCGGGGGGGAGGGGCCGCCCATGGCCGCGCTGCGCGCGGCCATCGAGGCGCGGGTCACCGCCGCCCTGCCCGGCGCGCCTGGGGCCGTCGCGGCGGCGCTGCTGACCGGGGGGCAGAGCGCGATCCCGCGCGAGGACCTCGCCGCCATGCGCGATTCCGGCCTCGCCCACCTGCTCTCCGTCTCCGGCCTGCACATCGCGATCGTGATGGGGGTCACCTTCTGGGTGGTCCGGCTGCTCATCGCCTGCTGGCGGTGGCTCGCGCTGCGGGTGGACGGCAAGCCGCTGGCGGGGCTCGCGGCGCTCGCCGCCGGCGGCTTCTACATGCTGCTGACCGGGGCCCAGGTGCCGATGCAGCGCAGCTTCGCCATGGCCGCGCTGGTCACGCTCGCGCTGCTGGCCGGACGCCAGGCGCTGTCCATGCGCAGCCTCGCGCTGGCGGCGGCCGCGGTGCTGCTGCTCGCGCCCGCCGAGCTGCTCGGGCCCTCCTTCCAGATGTCCTTCGCCGCCGTGCTCGCCCTGATCGCGGGGTGGGAGGCGCTGCGCGGCCCGCTGGCGCGCCTCAGCGGCGCGGGCGGCCCCTGGCGCGTCGCCGCCGTCTGGGCGGCGGGGCTGATCGCCACCTCGGTGCTGGCGGGGCTGGCGACGGCCCCGGTCGGCCTCGCCCATTTCGGGCGGCTGCAATGGTATGGCGTGGCCGCGAATGCGGTGGCGGTGCCGCTGACCTCGGCGGTGGTGATGCCGGCAGGGATGCTGGCCGCGGCGCTGATGCCCCTCGGGCTCGAGGCCGCGCCGCTCGCCCTCATGGGCTTGGGGGTGGAGGCTGTCCTCGGCGTGGCGCGGGAGGTCGCCTCCTGGCCCGGCGCGGCGCAGGGGGCGCGGCCGATGCCGGGCTGGGGTCTCGCCCTCTATGGTCTCGGCCTCGCCTGGCTGTGCCTGTGGCGGGCGCGCTGGCGCTGGCTCGGCCTGCCCGCGCTCCTGCTCGCCCTGGCGAGTCCCTCCCTGCACCGTCCGCCCGATCTGCTCGTCTCGGCCGATGCCCGCCTGATCGGCGTCGTCGCCGGCGGCGAGTTGTGGCTCGAGCGCCAGCGCGGCGCGAGCGCCTTCGTGCGCGAGCAGTGGCTGCGCGCGCTCGGGCTCGGAGAGGCGCGCCCGCTGCCGGCGACGGGCGAGGCGGCGGGCGGGCGGATCCTCTGCGCACCGGAGGGCTGTCGCCTGCGCGGCCTGCCGGGCGGGGCGGAGGTCGCGCTCCTGCGCGGCGGCGCCGCGCCGCCCTGCGGGCGCGTCGCGCTCATCCTCTCGCCCGAGCCGGTGCGCGGCCGCTGCGGGGGCAGTCTGGTGGTGGACCGCTTCGCGGTCTGGCGCAACGGCGCCCACGCTGCCTGGATCGACGCCGCCGGGCTCAGCCTCGTCTCGGACCGTGAGTGGCGGGGGGCGCGGCCCTGGGTGCCGCCGGTGCCCGTGCCGCGCGGGCGCGCCGATCTCCCCCCGGCGCCGGTCGAGTAGGGGCGGGCCTCAATAGCGCCTGAGCAGCCCGACGAGCTGGCCCTGCACGCGCACCCGGTCGGGCCCGAAGATGCGCGTCTCGTGCCGCGGATTGGCCGGCTCGAGCGCGATCGAGTTGCCCCGCCGGCGCAGCCGCTTCAGCGTCACCTCGTTCTCGTCGACGAGGGCGACGACGATGGCGCCGTTCTCGGCCGTGTCGGTGCGGCGGATGATGACCGTGTCGCCGTCGAGGATGCCGGCCTCGATCATGGAATCGCCCGCGACCTCGAGCGCATAGTGCTCCCCGGCGCCGAGCATGGAGGCCGGCACCTCGACGCTCGCGCCATGGTCGCGCAGCGCCTCGATCGGCAGGCCCGCCGCGATGCGGCCATAGAGGGGCAGGCTGACCGGCGCGCTCGTCTGCTCCTCCGCCGCGGCGCGGGCGGGCGGGGCGGCGCCGAAGGGGCCGCGGATGACGTTCGGGCCGAGCGACGGCTCGGCGGCCCTGGCCGGGCGGGCCGCGCGCGGGGCAAGCGTCTCGGGCAGGCGGATCACCTCGAGCGCGCGGGCCCGATGGGCGCGCCGGCGGAGGAACCCGCGCTCCTCGAGGGCGGTGATCAGCCTGTGGATGCCCGATTTGGACTTGAGGTTGAGCGCCTCCTTCATTTCCTCGAAGGAGGGCGAGAAGCCGGTCTCGCGCAGATGGCGGTCGATGAACATCAGCAGCTCGTGCTGCTTGCGCGTGAGCATTCCGGCTCTCCTCCTGCCGCCGGGTCGAGCGACTCGGTCGGAACAAACGGGCAACGTCCCTGGGGTTCTATTTAGGTTCCGAAGTCACAGTCAACGCCTTTCCCCTGTGGATGATGCTGTGGATGAGTCCGCCGCCAGCGGCCGCCGCAGCGCCGCCCTCGCCCTCCGCCCGCGCCGCTGCCAGACTGGGCCGCCATGGCCCTGCCCGAGCTCTCGATCCTGATCGCCGCCTACCGCCTGCGGGCCGAGGTGCCGCGCGCCGTCGCCTCGGTGCTGGAGCGCGCCGCCGGGGCGGAGGTGGAGGTGGTGATCGCCTCCGATGACGGCACCGACTACGCCGACCTCCTGCCGCGCGATGCGCGCCTCATCTTCGCGCCCATCGGCCCCGTCGGCAGCGGTGCCTTCGCTGCCCGCAACCGCGCGCTCGCGCTCGCCCGCGGGGCGCATGTGCTGATGCTCGATGGCGATGATGCGCTCGAGGGGCCGCCGGGGGCCATCGCCGCCGCCCTTGCCATGGCGCGCGAGGGGGGGGCGGTGATCGTGCCGAGCATCGTCCGCGACCCCGCGGGGGCGGAGGTCCGCCGCATCCCGGCCGAGGGGGTGGCGCGCTTCGGCTTCGCCGGATGGGCCTCGGCCTTCGGCTCGCTGCACCTGATGGTCCGCCGCGACCTCGTGCGGCCCTACCGCCCCTTCCGGCTGATCGACGACGTGATGTTCGACCTCTCCGCCCTCGCCGCCGTCGGTGGGGAGGCGCCTGTCGCCCGCGACCTCGCCTATCGCTACCAGCTCCGGGCGGGCCAGGCCACCGACACCGCGGGGGAGCGCTTCGATGCCGAATACGCCGAGGCGCTGCGCCTGATCGCGGCCGACGGCGCCGGCTTCGGCCCGCATGCCGCCGCCGCGGCCCGGGTCCTGCGGCGCTGGCGGGCGATGAACCGCCTCCTCGGCGGGGGCAGGGGGCGGCCGGGCCTCGGCCATTACCATCGGGCGGTGGCGGCCTATCTGGCGGGAGAATGGCCTTCGGGGCGGCGCGGCGTCACGGGGCGCGGCGTCACGGGGCGCGACGCCATGGGGCGCGACGCCGGCCCCCGCCCCTGAGGCCGCGCACGGCGCGGCGCCGATGGCGCCCGCCTACTGGAGCCTGCGCGCCAGCCGCCGCGCGAGCAGCAGCCCGAGCACCCCGCCCGCCGGGGCGGCCGGCAGCGCGAGCAGCCAGCCGAGGGCGTGGTTGCCGGCCATCACCAGCGCCAGCCCGGCATGCAGCATCAGCCCGCCGACCAGGCTGCCGAGCACGCCGGCCGTCAGGCCGAGGACGAGGATCTCGGATCGTGTCACCATGGCCCGCGACTAGGGGGCGGGACGGGGTTTGACAAGCCCGGGCCGGCCGCCCTATGTCGCCGGCTCCTTCCGGGAATGTGGACGGGCCTCCGGGGTCCGCGCCCGTCGCCGCCCATGACGGGCGGGGGCCTACCGGGACAACAGCCCTGCGGGGCACAGCGAAGAAGGCCCGACCGCGCGACGCGGCGGGGTGAAGCGCATGACCAAGCGCGCCGAATCCAAGTACAAGATCAACCGCCGCCTGGGCGTCAACCTCTGGGGCCGCGCCAAATCGCCGGTCGCCAAGCGGGAATACGGGCCCGGCCAGCACGGCCAGCGCCGCAAGTCGAAGCCGACCGACTTCGGCGTGCAGCTGATGGCCAAGCAGAAGCTCAAGGGCTACTACGGCAACATCGGCGAGAAGCAGTTCCGCCGCTACTATCAGGAGGCCGCGCGCCGGAAGGGCGACACCTCCGAGAACCTGATCGAACTGCTCGAGCGCCGGCTCGACGCCGTGGTCTACCGCATGAAGTTCGCGGTGACGCCCTTCGCCGCCCGGCAGTTCGTCAACCATGGCCACGTCCTGGTCAATGGCCGGCGGGTCAACATCCCCTCCTACCTCGTGAAGGACGGCGACCAGATCGAGGTCAAGGAGAAGTCGAAGCAGCTCGTGGCCGTGCTCGACGCCGTCCAGAGCGCCGAACGCGACGTCCCCGACTATCTCGAGGTGGACCACCGCGCCATGCGCGGCCGCTTCCTCCGCGCGCCGAAGCTCTCCGACGTGCCCTATCCGGTGCAGATGGAGCCGAACCTCGTCGTCGAGTTCTACAGCCGCTGATCCTGCCCGCCCCGGCATGGCGCCGGGCGGCCTGCGCGCGCCGTGGCCCCGCCGCGGCCCGCCTTGCCTTTCGGGGCCTGCCGGACGGCCCGCCCCCCTTCAGCCCTCGGCCCCGGCGGCGCCCGGCCGCCCGGCGCGCGCGGCGAGGCGCCGGACCAGTTCGGCCGGCGAGATCTGGCCGCTGACCAGGGCCGCGATCTGCACCCAGCGCTCCCGCGGCCCGGGCGGCCGGCCCCTCAGGCCGCGATGGAGCGCCTCCACCAACTCCGCCGCCGACACCGACCACGCCGCGTCGGCGCCCTCCGCCGCGGCCGGCGCGCCGTCCTCCGGCCGGGGCCCCGCCTCGGCGAGCCGCCGCGCCAGCGCGAAGAGGGGACGGTCGAGCCGCGTCAGGCGGTCGAGCGCGGCCGCCGCGGCCGGGGTGACGACCGGCGGCGCTCCGGCCGGGCGCAGCACCTCCGCGCCGCTCTCGCGCGTGTTGAGGCGCGGCGGCTCGGCCCCGGGCGTGAAGCCGAAGGCGGCCGCGATGCGGCGATAGAGCCCGCCGACATCGTCAGCGATCCCGACCGCGCCGCAGCGGAGCAGGTTCCGCCGCGCCCCCTCGAGGAGCTCCGCATCGCTCATCCGGCGCGCCGCGTCCTCGGGCTGCGCCACAAGGGGCCAACCCTCGGCCTCGGCCACCGGCGCGCGCCCGTGCAGCAGCCGCGCCATGTGGTTGTCCGTCCCGTTGCGCACCGCCGGCTCGCTGGAGGCGAGGAACGCCTCGAGGTCGCCCTCCATCGCCGCGCGCAGATGCGGCCGGCTCGGATCCGCATGCCGCCGCCAGAAGGTGTAGAGGCTGAGGATGCGCGCGACCGGATCGCGCAGCAGCGTGACCACGAAGACGGGCGGCGGGATCAGCGCCACGAGGCTGAAGGGCATGTGCCCGGCCCAGAACCGGTAGCGCCCCGGATCGGCAAGCGCCTCGCCCCACTCCGCGAGGCTGTCGACTTGGACCACCTCCTCGGGCCGGAAATGGCGGGCGAGCGCGGCGCGCAGCGAGGTGCCCGCGGTCTTCGGCAGGTGGAGGAAGACGAGGCGCGTGCCCTCGGGCACCCGCGCGATGTCCTGTCCCATGCGGCCTCCTTGCGTATGCCGCCGTGATCGCCGCGGCGCCCGTGGCGGGCAAGGGCGGGCTGCTTGCCGGGGGGCATGCGGGCTGATATTGCTCTGACATGTCATGTGAGGGCCAGCGCCGTGTCACGGCTTGAGGTTCTCGACGGCGCGGCCCCGCTCACCGCCCGCGCCGTCGCCGCGCTGCGCGCGGACATCCTCGCCACCCGCCTGCCGCCCGGGGCGACGATCTCCGAGGCCGCCACCGCCGCCCGCCTCGGCCTCGGCAAGGCGCCGGTCCGCGCCGCCCTCGCCCGCCTGGCCGAGGAGGGGCTCGTCGTCTCGCTGCCCCGCCGCGGCTGGGTCGTCTCGCTGGTGACGATCCGCGACATCCACGAGGTCTTCGACCTCCGCCTCCTGCTCGAGCCCGAGGCGGCGCGCCGCGCCGCGGGGCGGGTGGACGCCGCCGCCCTTGCCCGGCTCGACGCCGTCTGCGCCGCCGGCTACGCGCCGGAGGACCCGGCGAGCGCCCTCGCCTTCCTCGAGGCCAACCGCGCCTTCCACGTCGCCATCGCGGCACTCGCGGGCAATGCCCGGCTCGCGCGCGGCATCGGCCGGCTGCTCGACGAGAGCACGCGCATGCTGGTGATGGGCCTCGCCCGCCGCGACCGGACGGGGGAGATGCGCCACGAGCACGCCGCCCTCATCGCGGCGCTCGCCGAGGCGCGGGCCGAGGAGGCGGCGGGGTTGATGCACGCCCAGGTCGCCGCGAGCCGCGACATGGTCCTCGCCGCGCTGACCGCCCCCGATGCCGCCATCGCCGTGTGAGGAGAGGATGAACGTCATCGCCGCCCGCTCGTCCCTCGATGCCCTGATCGGCGCGATCGCCCGGGTGCTCGCCGCCGCCCGGGGCGATCCCGCCGCCGCCGTCGCCGCCGCGATGGCCCCCCATGTCGCCGAGCCGAGGCTCCTGCTCGGGCGGGACTGTCCCTGCCGGGCCGAGGGCTATGTCCGCCACCTTCTGCATGAGGATGAAGCCGGCGGCTGGGCCATCGCCGCCCTGGTCTGGCGGCCGGGCCAGATGTCCCCGGTGCATGGGCACAATGTCTGGTGCGCCGTCGGCGTGCATCGCGGCGTGCTGACCGAGACCTTCTACGAGCCCGGACCGGCGGGCGCCCGGCCCAGCCCCTGCGGCACCGCCCTCCGCCGCCCCGGCGAGGTCACCTTCGGTCCCGCTGGCGCGGAGGCGATCCATCGCCTCGCCAATCTCGGCACCGAGACGGCGGTCTCCATCCACGCCTATGGCCTGCCCTTCGCGCGTTTCCGGACCGATCTCAACCGCATCTACGCGGCCTGAGCGCGCCCGCAGGCCACGTCCGCGCCCCGCGCCCGGCGGCCCGGGGCGCTCGCCATCTTCCCCCGAGGCGCGCGCGGTGGAGTTGCCCGGCCCGAGGCGAGCGGCCACCCTCTCCGTCATGATGGTGCCCGTGACCGCCCTGCTGCTCGCCGCCCCCGTGCCGCGCGCGCTCCTCTCCCTGCCGCAGGGCCCGGGCGCGACGCCGGCGGTGGGCGGGATGCCCGCCGCGGCGCTGTCGAGGGGAAGGACGCCGGCATGACCGCCAGCACGCTGCCGATGCCACCGAGCCTGTGGGCCGCCACCGCCCCGCCCGCGCCCCCCACCGTCGCGTTCGAGGGGGCCGGACGCACCGGGGTTGCCGTGGTGGGCGGCGGCTTCACCGGCCTCTCGGCCGCGCTGCATCTCGCCGAGGCGGGCGTGCCCGTCACCCTGCTCGAGCAGGCCGAAATCGGCTGGGGCGCGTCCGGGCGCAACAACGGCCAGGTCATTCCCACCCTCTCCCGCCTCGATCCCGAGGAGATCGTCGCCGCCGTCGCGCCCGAGCACGGCGGGCGCGACAAGGGCGAGGAACTGGTGGCCCTGATCCGCGACAGCGCCGCGCTCACCTTCGACCTCATCCGCCGGCACGACATCGCGGCCGAGGCGGTGCAGAACGGCTGGATCCAGCCGGCCCATCGCGAGTCCCGCCTCCGGCTCTCGGAAGCGCGGGTCGAGCAGTGGGGCCGCCGCGGGGCGCCGGTGCGCCTCTATTCGCGCAGCGAGATGGCCGCCCTCACCGGCAGCGACCACTGGTTCGGCGGCTGGGGAAATGCCACGGGCGGGCGGGTCAATCCGCTCGCCCTCGCGCGGGGGCTCGCCGCCGCCGCGATCCGGCACGGGGCGGCCATCCACACCGCCAGCCCGGTCACCGCGATCGAGAAGGTGGGCGGCGGCTGGCGCCTCGCCACACCGCGCGGCACGCTCACGGCCGAGCGGGTGATCATCGCCACCCATGCCTATACGGGCAGGTTCTGGCCCGGGCTCAGGCGCACCATCGTGCCCGTGCGCTCCTACCAGATGGCGACCTCGGTGCTGTCGGACAACATCCGCAAGACCATCCTGCCCGAGGGCCATGCGCTCTCCGACACGCGCGGCGACCTCTACTTCTATCGCTTCGACGCCCATGGCCGGCTCGTCACCGGGGGCGCCCTGATCCTGCCCTTCGCCTGGGACAGCCGCATCCGCGCCCGCATCGGCGAGCGCGTGCGCCGCGTCTTCCCCCAGATCGGCGAGGTGCGGTTCGACTACGTCTGGTGGGGCTATGTCGCCGCCACGGCGGACCGCATGCCGCATGTCTACGACCTTGCCCCGGGCGTGCTCTCCTGGACCGGCTGCAACGGCCGCGGCGTGGCGCTCGCCGTCGCTCTCGGCCGCGAACTCGCCCGCGCCGCGAGCGGCACGCCGCTCGGGCGCATCGCCGCACCCGTCGAGACCCGCCTGCGCACCATTCCGGGCCACGCCTTCCGCGCCCTCGGCATCGCCTGGAACCAGGCGAAGTTCCGCCGCCTCGACGCGCGTGACTGAGGTCGCGCTCGCCACCTCCATCCCCCTGCGCCTGAGCCGGCCGGGCCCGGGCGGGGAGGATGCCGGGCCCGCCTGGCGCGCCGCCTGCCTCGCCTCCTGGCCGGCGCCGGGCTGGCGCGTCGTCTCGGTCAACCCGCCGGAGGAGATCGCCGCCCTCGGCCCCCTGCCCGAAGGCATCGCCCTCCGCGCCGCCGCCCCCGGCGTCGCCGAGGCCTTCGGCCGGCCCGGGGCCTGGCTTGCCGATGCGCTCGCCGCCGCGCTCGCCACCGGCGCGCCGGTGGTCGGGCTGGTGAACGCCGACATCCGGCTCGACCTCACCCCCGCGCGGCGGGCGGCGCTGCTGGCGCGCGCGGGGCAGGGGCTGCTCGCCTGCAACCGCATGGAACTCGGCCATCCGGCGCAGGCCGAGGGGCCCTTCTACCGCTACGGCTACGACCTCGTGCTGATGCCGCGCGCGGCGGCGATGCGCCTCGAGCTGGCCGGCTTCGCCTTCGGCGTGCCGTGGTGGGACTACTGGATCCTGCTCGATGCGCTGATGCAGGGCCTGCCGGTCGGCGTGGTGCGCTGCGACGGCGTCCGCCACCTCGCCCATGCTCAGGCCTGGCAGGGGGCGGGGTGGAGGCGGGCGCTCGCGACGATGATGGCGCGCCTCGCGCCGCGGCGGGCGGCGCTGGCGGGCCTCGGCCTCGGGCCGGTGGCGGAGGCGATCGCCGACCTCCTGGCGGCGCTGGCGGCCGCGCCCGAGGCCGGCTATCCGCTGCAGGATCTGGCCGAGCGGGCGGGCACGCGCTTCGGCCTCGAGATCGTCCGGCGCGCCGAGCGCAATGCCTGGACCCTGGATTGAGGGCCATGAACGCGGTCTGGCGGCGGCGCATCGTCCACGACATGCTCTTCGGCATCGAGGGCAGCGGCTGGCACCCGCCCGAGCTCAGCGATTCGGTCGGCTGGCGCTGGAGCGGCCCGGGCCACCTCTCGGTGCTGCGGGTGCCCGCCCCCGGGGGCGCGGGCCGCGGCGAGGCCCAGATCGTGCTGACCGGCGCCGAGCCCATTCCGGATGTGGCGATCTTCCTCAACGGGCATCGTCTCGCCGTCGCGCCGCGGCGGGTCGGCGCCTTCGCGGTGCTGGCCTTCGCCTGGGATCAGGCGGTGATGGCCGGCGAGCCGCGCGCCGAGTTCTGGTTCCACGCCGCCAAGGTGCGGCACCTGCCGGCGCCGGGGCAGGGGATGCGCGCGGTCGGCTTCCGCCTCGCCAGCCTGACGCTCGAGGCGATGGAGGAGGGTCCGCCGGCGGGGGAGGAGGCGCTGGCGCTGGTCGCGGGCCGGCGCTTCCTCGCCGAGCATCTTCCCGTCGCGCCCGGCCGCGCGGCGCTCAGCTTCCATGCGGAGGGCGCGGCGCGGCGGCTCGAGATGCGGCTCGCCGCCGCGCGCATCGGGGCCACACCCTTCGCCCTGCTTCCGCTCACGCTGCGCGCGAGCGACGCGGCGCTCGAGCTCCGCCTCGGCCCGCCGGGCCTGCCGCCGCTTGCCGCCACCCTTGATGCGGCGGGCGATCTCGTGCTCCCCGCCGCGCTGGGGGCGCGGGAGATGGCGCTGCTCGCCCGCTTCCTCGCCGCGCTGCCGGCCGCCTTCGCCGCCTGGATGGACGAGGCGATGGCCCGCGCCGCCCCGGATGCGGAGCTGCTCGCCTTCTGGCGGCGGGCGCTGGCGCGGCTTGCCCGCGCGGCCGGGACGCGCCTCGCCCTGCTGCTCGCCGACGGGCCCGATCCCTTCGCCGCCGATCCCGCCGCGCCCTTCGCCTGGCCCGGCGCGTAGCCCGCCGAAGCCTGCGCTTCAGCAGGCGAGGCCGCGCGCGCGCAGGAGGTCGAGCACCAACTCCGCGCATTCCTCCGGGCTGCGGCCGAGGGTGCCGATGTGCAGCTCCGGCTGCTCGGGCGGCTCGTAGGGGCTGTCTATGCCGGTGAAGTTCCGGATCTGTCCCGTCTGGGCCTTCGCGTAGAGGCCCTTCGGGTCGCGCGCCATGCAGGTTGCGAGCGGCGTGTCCACGAAGATCTCGACGAACTCGCCCTCGCCCAGCATCTCGCGCACCATCCGCCGCTCCGCCCGGAAGGGCGAGATGAAGGAACAGAGCACCACGAGCCCGGCATCCACCATCAGCTTCGCCACCTCGCCGACGCGGCGGATGTTCTCGACGCGGTCCTCGGCGGTGAAGCCGAGGTCGCGGCAGAGGCCGTGGCGGATGTTGTCGCCATCGAGCGTGTAGGTCGGCCGTCCGGCCCGGTGCAGCGCCTGTTCGACGATGTTGGCGATGGTCGACTTGCCCGAGCCCGAGAGGCCGGTGAACCACAGCACCATGGGCCTGTTGCCGGCGAGGGCGGCGCGCGCGGCCTTGTCCACCGTGAAGTGCGCGTGGTGGATGTTCGAGGCCCGGCGCAGCGGGAAGGCCACCATCCCCGCCCCGGCGGTGCGGTTGGTGAAGCGGTCGACCAGGATGAAGGCGCCGGTCGCGCGGTTCTCGGCATAGGGATCAAGCGGCACGGCCTGGCCGGCCGAGAAGTTGCAGAACCCGATCTCGTTGAGCGACAGCCGGCGCGCCGCGTGCTGCTCGAGCGTGTTCACATCCACCCGGTGGCGGATGGAGGTGACCGAGCAGGGGGTCCAGATGTGGCCGATCCGCATCATGTAGGAGCGGCCGGGGAGCATCGCCTCCTCGTCCATCCACAGGAGGTGGGCGGCGAACTGGTCGGCGACGGCGGGCCGTTCCGAGGGGCGGACGAGGACATCGCCGCGGGCGATGTCGAGCTCGTCGGCGAGCGTCAGCGTCACCGCCTGCCCGGCCTCGGCGGCCTCGAGGTCGCCATCGGCGGTGACGATGCGCGCGATGCGGCTCCCCTTGCCCGAGGCGGCGACCACCACTTGGTCCCCCACGCCGATCCGCCCCGAGGCGACCGTGCCCGCGAAGCCCCGGAAATCGAGGTTCGGCCGGTTCACCCACTGCACCGGGAAGCGGAAGGGCTTGCCGGTCATGTCCTCGGAGACGTCCACCGTCTCGAGATGCTCGAGCAGCGTGGGGCCGGTGTACCAGGGCATGTTGCCCGAGCGGGCGGTGACATTGTCCCCGAAGCGGGCGCTGATCGGCACCGGCAGGATGGAGCGGAAGCCGAGGCCGGAGGCGAAGGTCACGTAGTCGCCGACGATGCGGTCGAAGACGTCCTCGCTGAAGTTCACGAGGTCGATCTTGTTCACCGCCAGCACCACGTCGCGGATGCCGAGGAGCGAGCAGATGTAGGAGTGCCGCCGCGTCTGCGTCAGCACGCCCTTGCGGGCGTCGATCAGGATGACGGCGAGCGAGGCGGTGGAGGCGCCGGTCGCCATGTTGCGCGTGTACTGCTCGTGCCCCGGCGTGTCGGCGACGATGAAGGAGCGGCGCGGGGTCGCGAAGAAGCGGTAGGCGACGTCGATGGTGATGCCCTGCTGCCGTTCGGCCTCGAGCCCGTCCACGAGGAGGGCGAGGTCGATGTCCTCCCCCGTCGTGCCGTGCTTGCGGCTGTCGCGGGCGATGGCCGCGAGCGTGTCCTCGAAGATGAGCTGGCTGTCGTAGAGCAGCCGGCCGATGAGCGTGGACTTGCCGTCGTCCACCGAACCGCAGGTGAGGAAGCGGAGCAGTTCGCGCTTCGCGGGCGGGCGTGCGGCCGTCATCAGAAATAGCCCTCGCGCTTCTTCCTCTCCATGGACGCCTCCTCGTCGGTATCGATCAGGCGCCCCTGGCGCTCGGAGGTGCGGGCGGCGCGCATCTCGGCGATGATCTCGGGCAGTGTCGCGGCCGTGCTCTCGATCGCGCCCGTCAGCGGATAGCAGCCGAGGGTGCGGAAGCGGACCATGCGCATCTCGGGCCGTTCGCCGGGCGCGAGCGGCAGGCGCTCGTCATCGACCATGATCCAGGTGCCCGACCGCCGGACCACGGGCCGCTCCTTCGCGAAATAGAGCGGCACGACGGGGATCTCCTCGGCCAGGATGTAGTCCCAGACGTCGTATTCGGTCCAGTTCGAGAGAGGGAAGACGCGGATGCTCTCGCCCTCGCGGATGCGGGTGTTGAAGAGGTTCCACAGCTCCGGCCGCTGCGCCCGCGGGTCCCAGGTGTGGCCGGGGCCGCGGAAGGAGAAGATGCGCTCCTTGGCGCGGGACTTCTCCTCGTCCCGCCGCGCGCCGCCGAAGGCGGCGTCGAACCCCCACTTGTCGAGCGCCTGGCGCAGCGCCTCGGTCTTCATCACCTGGGTGTGCAGGGCGGAGCCGCTGTCGATCGGGTTGATCCCGCGCGCGAGCCCCTCGGAGTTGGTGTGCACGAGCAGCTCCATCCCCACCCGCCGCGCCGTGGCGTCGCGGAAGGCGATCATCTCGCGGAACTTCCAGGTGGTGTCGATGTGCAGCAGCGGGAAGGGCGGCCGCCCCGGCGCGAAGGCCTTGAGCGCGAGATGCAGCATCACCCCCGAATCCTTGCCGATGCTGTAGAGCATCACCGGACGGCGGAAGGCGGCCGCGACCTCGCGGATGATGTGGATCGACTCCGCCTCGAGGCGCGCGAGATGCGCCGTCAGCGGAGCCTTGCGGACAGGACTGGGCACAGGCACCTCGGCAGGTCGGCGCCGCCATGCTCCCGGCGTGGCGCCGCAGGGGGTCTTCCCATGCTCGCCCGCTCCGCGCAAGGTCCGTCCGCAGCCTCCGGGAGCCCGCCCTTGACCTCAGACTTGACCGCCCGCCCCGGCCTCGCGCACGCGCTCGCCGAGGTCGCGGCCGCCGCCGGCGCGGCCATCATGGCCGTCCATGACCGCCGCGGCGCCCGCGCCAAGGCCGATGGCAGTCCGCTGACCGAGGCCGACCTCGCGGCCCACCGGGCCATCCTCGCGGGCCTCGTCCGCGCCTGCCCCGGCATCCCCGTGATCTCCGAGGAGGACGCCGATCACCGGGCCGCGCCGGCGGGCGGCCGCTTCCTGCTCGTCGACCCGCTCGACGGCACGCGGGAGTTCCTCTCCGGCAGCGGGGAGTTCACCGTCAACATCGCCCTCATCGAGGGGGGTGTTGCGGTGGCCGGCGTGGTCCTCGCCCCCGCCCTCGGGCGGGCCTGGAGCGGTGCCGTCGGCGCCGGCGCCTGGGTGCGGGAGGGCGCCGCCCTCCCGCGGCCGATCCGGGCGCGGCGCCCGCCGGCCGGCGGCCTCGTCGCGGTTGCCAGCCGCTCGCACCGCGATCCGGCGACCGACGCCTTCCTCGGCGGGCTTGCCGTCGCCGGGCTGCGCTCGGTCGGCTCGTCGCTGAAGTTCTGCCTGCTCGCCGAGGGCGAGGCGGATGTCTATCCGCGCTTCGGGCCGACCATGGAATGGGACACGGCGGCGGGGCAGGCGGTGCTCGAGGCGGCCGGCGGCCGCGTCGCGACGCCGGAGGGGGCGCCGCTCAGCTACGGCAAGCCCGGCTGGCGCAACGGGCCCTTCATCGGCTGGGGCGCGCCGCCGGGCTGAGCGCGGCCCAGGCGGTGGTGACATGGGCGGCGATCTCGGCCGCGGCCTCGGCGCGGATCAGCACCTCCCCGACCATCAGCCGCCCCGGCTTGAGGAGCCGCGCCTCGGCCAGCACCGGGCCGGGGGCGAGGCGGCGGAGGAAATGGATCGTCAGGCTGGAGGTCAGGCTCTCGTCGCGCCCGCCGCGCAGGCCGAGCAGCGCCGCCCACATCGCGACATCGGCAAGCCCCATCAGCGCCGGCCCGGACATGGTGCCTCCCGGCCGCAGCAGCTCCGCCCGCCAGGGCAGGCGGCAGGTCGCGCGGCCGCCGGCGGCGTGCAGCACCTCGATGCCCCAGGCGGCGGCGAGCGGCAGGCCGCGACGGACCATCTCCTCGATGGCGGCGAGCGGGGGCGGGGTGTCGTCCATGCGGGGCTTCCGTCCGGTCCTTCGCGCCCGATGCTGCCCGAGCGGCCCGGCGGCATCCATCCCGCCGGTTGCCGCCGCCGCGCAGATGTGCCAAGGAGAACGCGGTTGTCGGCCTTCATTGCCGCCTCCAAGGCCGCCTTCGGCCCTGCCCGACCGCCCTCCTCCTCGCGGGTCCGGGCGGCGGCTTCCATGTGGGCGCGTGCCTGTCGCCCAATGGCGGGGATGTGATGCATTGAGCGTGACCATCCGCAGCATGGCGCGCGAGGACCTCGCCCTCGCGCTCGACTGGGCGGCCGCCGAGGGCTGGAACCCCGGCCTTGCGGACGCCGCCTGCTTCCACGCCGCCGATCCCGACGGCTTCCTGATCGCCGAGGAGGGCGGCGAGCCGGTGGGCTGCGTCTCCGCCGTGCGCTACGGCGCGGGCTTCGGCTTCCTCGGCTTCTACATCGTGCGGCCGGGCTTCCGCGGGCGCGGCCACGGGCTGGCGCTGTGGCGGGCGGCGATGGACCGCCTCGCGGGCCGCGTGGTCGGCCTCGACGGGGTGGTGGCGCAGCAGGCGAACTACAGGCGCTCCGGCTTCACGCTCCTGCACCGGAACATCCGCTACGGCGCCGCCGCGCCGCGCCCGCCCGAGGCTGGCGGCCTGCCCGAGGCGGTGCCCGCCGCGCGCCTTCCCTTCGCCGAGATCGCCGCCTTCGACCGCCGCTTCTTTCCCGCCGCGCGCGAGGCCTTCCTGCGGGCCTGGCTCGGCGCGCCCGGGCATGTCGCCCGCGCCGTGCCGGGGCCGGAGGGGCTCTGCGGCTATGCCGTGCTCCGCCCCTGCCGGGAGGGCTCCAAGATCGGCCCGCTCTTCGCGCAGGACCCCGCGGCGGCGCGCGCCCTCTTCGCGGCCCTGCTCCGCGCCGCCCCGCCCGGCCCCGTCTTCCTCGACCTGCCGGAGCCCAATGCCGACGCCATCGCCATGGCGACCGCGGCGGGCATGGCCCCGGCATTCGAGACCGCGCGCATGTATGCCGGCCCCGCGCCCGACCTGCCGCTCGGCGCGATCTACGGCATCACCAGTTTCGAACTCGGCTGAGCCGCCGCGCCGACGGCCGCCCCCCGGCAGGCCGCGCGCCACCCCCGCGGGCAGGGCCGGTGCGGGGGGCGGCTAGCCTTCCGGCTGGGCGGTCGGCCGCAGCCGCGCGGTGTCGAAGCCTTCGCGGCGCGCGATCGCGACGGCGGCCTCGAAATCCGCCGCCGCCATGCGCGGCGTGCGCGAGAGGATCCAGAGATAGTCCCGCCCCGGCGCGCCCACCACCGCCCAGCGATAGTCGGGGTCGAGGCCGATCACCCAGTAATCCCCGAAGAAGGGCCAGAAGAACGAGACGCGCAGGCGGTCGTTGCCCTCCGACACGCTGTGCGCGACCCCGCGCGCCACCCGTTCCGCCCCGCCATCGAGGGCGTTGCGGCAGCGGTTCACCACCTCCACGCGCCCGTCGGGGCGCAGCGTGTAGGTCGCGCTGACCGCCTCGCAGCGGATGCGCGCGCCGTCCTGGAAGGAGGTCGGGAAGCGCGCGGCCTCGAACCAGGTGCCGGCATAGCGGGCGAGATCCACCTGGCCCACGGTGCGCGGCGCGCCGGGGCCCGGCTCGGCGGCGCAGGCCGCGGCGATCAGGGGCAGGGCGAGCAGGGCGCGGCGCCGCATGTCAGCCCCCCGGGATGGTGCCCGCCGGCAGCCCGAGCACATGATCGAGCACGCCGCCTGCCGTCGTGATCCAGATCGCGCCGCGCCGCGCCGCGATATGGGCGAGGGCGCGGCGGAGGTGCCGCAGCCGGTAGGGCTGGCCGATGATGTAGGGATGCAGCGCGATCCCCATCACCTGGGCGCGGCCGTCGCGCACCTGCAGCAGCCGTTCCTCGAAATCGTCCACGATCATGTCGGCGAACTGCTCGGCCCCGTCCTTGCGCGCGACCACGGCCGGGATGTCGTTGACCTCCTGCGGGTAGGGGATGGCGAGCAGCCGACCGGCGCGCGTGCGCAGCCAGATCGGCGCGTCATCGGCGCACCAGTTCAGCGTGTAGGCGTAGCCGGCCTCGGCCAGCAGGTCGGGTGTCGCGCGCGATTCGGCGATCCAGGGTGAGAGCCAGCCGCGCGGGGGCCGTCCCTCATGGCGCGCGATCTCGGCCGTGCTCTCGGCGATGAGGGCCCGTTCCTCGGCCTCGGGCAGCACGGATTGCCGTTCGGAGTTGGTCCGGCCATGGCCGGCAATCTCGTCCCCGCGCGCGCGATGCGCCGCGACCAGCGCCGGCGCATAGGCGTAGATCGCGCTGTTGAGCAGCACCGTCGCCGGCAGGCCGAGTTCGTCGAGCAGCCCGATCAGCCGCCACGCTCCCACCCGGTTGCCGTAGTCCCGCCAGGCGAAGTTGAGCACGTCCGGCTGCGGCCCGCCGGGCGCGAGTTCCGCCCCGAGCCCCTCGCCGAAGGCGAAATGCTCGAGATTGACGCCGAGATAGACCGCGAGCCGCGCCTCCCCCGGCCAGGCATAGGCGGGCCTGAGCGGCCAGGGATGGTAGTCGTAGCGGCCATGGGTGGGCAGCATCGGGCGTCCTCCTGCCCGCTGGTGATGGGCCGTCGCCGCCGCTTCGGCAAGGCATGCGCGGGGCCGATACCCGCGGCGGGCCTTCTCCTGTATGCTGCTGCCATGGCTTCCCCTTCCGCGGGCGCGGAGGCCGACGCCGCGGCCCTCCTGAAGCGGGAGGCGCGGTCGGAGCGCGCCCGCCTCCTTCCCCCGGTCCTGATCGGGCTCGGCATCACCGCCTGCGGCATCGCGCAGGCCCTCCTGCTCGCGCGCCTGCTCGCGGCCCTGCTCGGCCGCGCCGAGGCCGGCTGGGCGGAACTCGCGGCCGCGGGCGTGCTCGCCCTGCTCATGGCCGGCCTCGGCATCGCCCAGGAACGCGCCCAGATCGCCGCCGCCGAGGAGGCGAAGGCGCGGCTGCGCGCGGCCGCCTTCGCCCGGTTGCTCGCCGCCGGCCCCGCCGATGAGCGCGCCGTGGGGGAGAAGAGCGCCCTGGTGGTGGAGCGGATCGAGGCGCTGGAGGGCTATTTCGCCCGCTGGCTGCCGGCGGCGGCGCTCGCCATCCTCGCGCCGCTGCTGGTGGCCGCCGCCGCGGCCCTCGCCGACCCCGTGAGCGGGCTGATCCTGCTCGGCTGCGGTCTGGCCGTCCCGCTCGCGCAGGCGCTGACCGGCATCGGCGCGGCGCAGGCGAGCCGCCGGCAGTTCGCCGCGCTGCAGCGCCTCTCGGGGCGCTTCCTCGACCGCATGCGGGGCCTGCCCGTCATCGTGCTGTTCAACCAGCAGCAGGCCGAGGCGGCCCGGCTCGGCGCGGCGGCCGAGGATCTGCGCCGGCGGACCATGCGGGTGCTGCGCGTCGCCTTCGTCTCGGCCGGCGCGATGGAGCTGATCATCGCGGTCGCCCTCGCCTCGCTCGCCTATCGCCACGGGGCGCTGGTGCAGGGCACCCATCCCGCGCCGGTCGCGGCGCTGTTCGTGCTCCTCTTGGTGCCGGTCTTCTTCGCCCCGCTGCGCGCCTTCGCGGGCGCCTATCACGAACAGCTCGCCGCCCGCGGCGCGGCGGCCGATCTCGCGCCGCTGCTCGCCGCACCGGAGGAGACGGGCCTGCTGCTCGAGGAGGTCCCCCCGAAGGTCACCGTCACCTTCCACGAGGTCCGTCTCACCTACGACCCGGCGCGCCCGCCCGCGCTCGACGGCCTCTCCTTCCGCGTCCTGCCGGGGGAGACGCTGGTGCTCGCCGGCCCCTCGGGGGCGGGCAAGTCGAGCGTGCTCCGCCTGCTGATGGGCTTCCGCCGGCCCGATGCCGGGCGCATCGCCATCAACGGGCATGACGTGACGCTGCTCAAGCCCTCCGAACTCCGCCGCCTCTCCTCCTATGTCGGGCAGCGCGCCTTCCTCTTCCGCGCCACGATCCGGGAGAATATCCGCTTCGCCCGCCCCGAGGCCGATGACGCCGCGGTGGAGGCCGCGGCGCGCGCGGCCGGTGTCGCGGCCTTCGCCGCCGACCTGCCGCAGGGCCTCGACACCCCGGTGGGAGAGGGCGGCTTCGGCCTTTCCGGCGGCCAGGCGCAGCGCGTCGCCGTCGCCCGCGCCTTCCTCCGCGACACGCCCCTCATCCTCCTCGACGAGCCGACGGCGCATCTCGATCCCGGAACCGAGGCCCTCGTGCTCGAGGCCCTGCGCCGGCTCTGCGTCGGCCGCACGGCGATCGTGGCGAGCCATGCGCGCGCGGCGCTGACCGGCTTCGGCCGGGTGCTCGAACTCGAGGCCGGCCGCGCCGGCGCGGCGCGGATGGCGGGGAACTGATGCGCCGCGATCTCCTGCGCATCCTCGGCCTGTGGCGCGGCCATGCCGGATGGCTCGCCGCGGGGGTGGCGACGGCGGCGCTCTCGGCGCTCGCCGGCCTCGCGCTCCTCGTCCTCGCGGCGCGCGTCATCGCCGGCGCCGTCGCCGGGGGCCATGCCGATGCGGCCCAATTGGCGGGGCTCGGGCTTGCCGCGCTCCTCTGGCTGCGGCCGGTGATGCTGCTCCGCCCCCTCGCGCGCTACCTCGAGAGGCTGGTCACGCACGAGGCGACCTTCCGCGCCCTCGCCGGCATGCGCGTCTGGTTCTTCGCGCGCCTGGCCGCGCGGCTGCCGGCCGGGCTCGGGCTCAGGCGCGCGGGGGACCTGCTCGGCCGCCTGGTCGCCGATGTCGAGGCGCTGGACGGGCTCTACCTGCGCGTGATCGTGCCCGGCGTGGCGGCGCTCGCGGTGGTGGTGGCGGTGGCGCTTGCGGTCGGCGCGGCGGACCCCTGGCTGGCGGCGGTCCTCACCGGGCCGCTCGCCCTCGCCCTGCTGCTCCCGCTGCTGCTCGCCCCGGCCGCCGCGCGGGCGGGCGCGCGCGTGGCGGCGGCGCAGGGCGCGCTGCGCAGCGCGGTGGTCGAGCCGCTGACCGGTCTCGAGGACACGCTCGCCGCCAATGGCGAGGCGCGCGCGGCCGCCCGCGTCGCGGCCGAGGGCGCCGCCCTCGCCGCCGCCCAGGCGCGGCTCGCGCGGCGCGACGCCTGGGGCGGGGCCATCGGCGCGCTGCTCACCCAGGCCGCGCTCCTCGGGGCGCTCGCCTGGGGGCTGGCCGCGGGGGAGGGCGCGCACGCCGCCGCCCTTCTCGCCGTCTTCCTGGCGGTGGCGGCGGCCGAGGCGCTGGGGCTGATGCCGCGGGCGGGCGCGGCGCTCGCCGCCGCCGCCGCCGGCGCCCGCCGGCTGTTCGAGGCCGCCGATGCGCCCGAGCCCGTGCCGGATCCGGCCGCGCCGGCCGCCCCGCCCGCGGGTCACGCGCTCGGCCTCTCCGGCGTCACCTTCGCCTGGGCCCCCGATCGGCCGCCGGTCTTCACCGATCTCGACCTCGAGGTGCCGGAGGGCGCGCGCATCGCGCTGCTCGGCCCCTCGGGCAGCGGCAAGTCCAGCCTCGCGGCGCTGCTGCTGAAATTCGCCGCGCCCCAGAAGGGGCGCATCACCCTGGGCGGGGTGGACATCGCGAGGCTGCCGGCGGCCGAACTGCGCCGCCGCATCACCTGGCTGACGCAGGATGCGCGGCTCTTCGACGACACCATCGCGGCCAATCTGCGCCTCGCCGCGCCCGAGGCGACCGAGGCCGAGCTCTGGCAGGCGCTCGACCGGGCCCGGATCGGGGATCTCGTGCGCGCCCTGCCGGAGGGGCTCGAGACGCTGTGTGGGGAGGCCGGCATCCGCTTCTCGGGCGGGCAGGCGCGGCGGCTCGCGCTCGCGCGGGTGCTGCTCTCGCCCGCGCCGGTGCTCATCCTCGACGAGCCCGCCGCCGGGCTCGACGCCGATACCGAGCGCGCCTTCCTCGAAACCCTGGACGAGGCGACGGCGGGGCGCACCGTCATCCTCATCCTGCACCGGCTCATCGGCGTCGAGCGGCCGACCCGCATCCTCCGCCTCGCCGGTGGCCGGGCCATTCCGGCCACCGGATGAGCGGGCTCAGCCGGCCGGCTTCGCCCCGCCGATCGGGATGCGGCTGACCTTCGGCTTCGCCTCCGGCGGACGCTTCAGCGTCACGGTCAGGACGCCCTTCTCGAAGGCCGCCGTCGCCTGTCCCGGGTCGGGCTCCCAGGGCAGGCGGATGGTGCGGCGGAAACTGCCATAGGAGCGTTCGGAGAGGTGGTAGCCCTCCTTCTCCTCTGTCTTCTCCTGCTTCTTCTCGCCCGCGAGGGTGAGGAGGTCGCCGTCGAGCGCGACCTCGACATCCTTCTCCTCGAGGCCCGGGAGTTCGGCGGTGACGATGATGCCCTGCTCGTTCTCCTTCACGTCCACGGCCGGGGCGAAGCCGGGCATGGCCGCCGGCAGGCCGCCGAACATCTGGTCGAAGACCCTGTTCACTTCGCGCTGCAGTGTACCGAACAGATCCGACGCGGACTCGCCACGCAAGGTTGGAAGCCGAGGCATGATGCGATACTCCCTCTTGACGATACGGCCCGGCGCGGGCCCGCCCGGCCGAGCCAAGCGATGGACGGATACGGCAATGGCGTGGTGCGCGCCTTGCCCTGGATCAAGCCCCTGCGAGGTGCGCGCATGACCGGACGGATCGTCTCCCCGCCGAGGCCGCTCGATCCCGCGAAGTTCCGCGACCCGTCGGTGACGGCGAGGGGGGAGCGGCGCGCGCGCGTCGCCCTTGCCGGCCTGCGCACGCTCTGGATCAACACCGGAACGCTCTGCAACATCGCCTGCCGCAACTGCTACATCGAGAGCAGCCCGAGGAACGACGCGCTCACCTACATCACCGCGGCCGAGGTCGCCGCCTATCTGGACGAGGCGGCCGCACTCGGCGCCCCGCTGGCCGAGGTCGGCTTCACCGGGGGGGAGCCCTTCCTCAACCGCGACCTCCCTTCCATGCTGCGCGACGCGCTCGGCCGCGGGCTTGCGGCGCTGGTGCTCACCAACGCCATGAAGCCGATGATGAACCACGCGGCGGCGCTGCTCGCGCTCCGCCGGGCCTTCGGGGAGAGGCTGACCATCCGCGTCTCCCTCGACCACCACGAGGCGGCGCTGCACGACCTCGAGCGCGGGGAGGGGACCTTCGAGAGGACGATGGAAGGCCTCCGCTGGCTCGCCCGCCATGGCTTTCGCATCCATGTCGCGGGGCGGGCCGGATTCGGCGCCGGCGACGAGGCGGCGATGCGCGAGGGCTACGCGGCGCTCTTCGCGGCCCACGGCATTCCCGTGGATGCCCGCGACCCCGTCGCGCTGATGCTGTTTCCCGAGATGGAGGCCGGGGTGGACGTGCCCGAGATCACCGAGGCGTGCTGGGGCATCCTCGGCAAGTCGCCCGACCAGGTCATGTGCGCCTCGGCGCGGATGGTGGTCAAGCGGCGCGGGGCGGACCGTCCGGCGGTGGTCGCCTGCACCCTGCTCCCCTATGACCCGCGCTTCGAACTCGGCGCGACGCTTGCCGAGGCATCGCGCCCGGTCGCGCTCAACCACCCCCATTGCGCGAAGTTCTGCGTCCTGGGCGGGGCGGCCTGCTCGCGCTGAGCGGTGCGGCCGAGCATTGACGGGGCGCGGCGCTTCGCGCGACCAAGGGGCATCGCTGTTCCGGAGCCGCCCGATGCGCCGCCGTCACCTCCTCGCCACCCTCCCGGCCCTGCTGGCGGCGGCCTGCGCCGCCACCCCGCCGGCCTCGCCGGCGATCACGGTGTTCTTCACGGCGGACAGCGCCTCGCTTGAGGGTGAGGCTGCCGAGGTCGTGCGGCGGGCCGCGGCCCGCGCCCGGGCGGGCAGCGGGCCGGTCACGGTGCTCGGCTTCGCGGGCCCGGCGGGCGGAGTGGCGTACAATCGCGCCCTCGCGGAGGCGCGGGCGCAGCATGTCGCGGACCTGCTGGTCGAGAACGGCGTGCCGCGGGAGCGCATCCGCATCATCCCCCGCGGCCCCGTGCCCTTCGAGGCGGTGCCGACCGAGAGCCGCCGCGTCGAGATCCGCCTCGGCGACTGATGGCCGCCCTGGAGGACCCGCGGGAAGTCCTCCGCCGCGTCTTCGGGCATGAGGACTTCCGCGGGCGGCAGGAGGAGATCATCCGCCACGCGACGGAGGGCGGCTCCGGCCTCGTGCTGATGCCGACCGGCGGGGGCAAGAGCCTCTGCTTCCAGGTGCCGGCGCTGTGCCGGCCGGGGGTTGGCATCGTCGTCTCGCCGCTGATCGCGCTGATGGAGGACCAGGTCGCCGCGCTGCGCCAGCAGGGCGTGGCCGCGGCCGCGCTCCATTCGGACCTGCCGCCCGAGGAGGCGCGGGCCGCCCTGCGCGACCTCCAGGCCGGGCGGCTCAAGCTGCTCTACGTCTCGCCGGAGCGGCTCACCTTCGATGGCATGCTGCAGCGGCTGGACGGGCTCACCATCGCCCTCTTCGCGGTGGATGAGGCGCATTGCGTGAGCCAATGGGGGCATCACTTCCGGCCCGAGTATCGCGGCCTCGGCGTGCTCGGGCAACGCTTTCCCGGCGTGCCGCGCCTTGCCCTGACCGCGACCGCCGATCCGCGCACGGTCGAGGATATCCGGCTGCAACTCGACCTCATGGAGGCGCCGGTCTTCCGCGCCTCCTTCGACCGGCCGAACATCTTCATCGAGGCCGCCCCGCGCGAGAGCGAGCGGTCCCAGCTGCGGGCGCTGATCCGTTCGGCGGGCGGCTGTGGCATCGTCTATTGCGGCAGCCGCGCCAAGGCGGAGGGCACGGCGGCATGGCTCCGCGCCGACGGCCACGATGCGCTCGCCTTCCATGCCGGCATGGATGCGGGCGCGAAGCGCGAGGCGCATCGGCGCTTCGCCCGCGGCGATGACGTGATCATGGCCGCGACCATCGCCTTCGGGATGGGCATCGACCGGCCGGATGTGCGCTGGGTCGCCCATCTCGAACTGCCGCGCAGCCCGGAGAGCTGGTACCAGGAGATCGGGCGCGCGGGCCGCGACGGAATGCCCGCGCGGGCGCTGCTGCTCTTCGGCGCGGGGGACATGGCGCTGGCGCGGCACCGCATCGCCGAAAGCCCGGCGAGCGAGGAACAGAAGCGCGTCGAGCGCGCCCGCCTCGATGCCATGATCGCCATCGCCGAGGCCGCGACCTGCCGCCGCGCCCTGCTGCTGCGCTGCTTCGGGGAGGAGCCCCTGGCGGCCGAGTGCGGCGCCTGCGACGTGTGCCGCAGCCCGCCGCGCCTGTTCGACGGCACGGTGGCGGCGCAGAAGCTGCTCTCGGCGGTGGTGCGCACCGGCCAGCGCTTCGGGCTCGGCCACGTGGTGGACGTGCTGCGCGGACGGCTGACCGACAAGGTCGCGCAGTTCGCCCATGACCGCCTGCCCACCTTCGGGGTGGGCAGGGATCTGCCCGACAATGCCTGGCGCGGCATCGCACGCCAGCTCGTGGCCCGCGGCGCGCTGGACGTGGCCGTGGAGAACCACGGCGAACTGGTCGCGACGGAAGCCGCGCGCGCCGTGCTGCGCGGGCAGGAGGCGGTGATGCTGCGCGAGGATGCGGCCCAGCCCTCCCCGCCGCGTCGCGCGCCGCGCGAGGAGGCGCCGCCGTCCGGCTCGGGCGATCCGCTGTTCGAGGCGCTGCGCGCCTGGCGGCGGGGGGTGGCGCAGGCGCAGTCCGTTCCGGCCTATGTGGTGGCGGATGACCGGACGCTCGCCGCCATCGCGGCGCGGCGGCCGCGCAGCAAGGACGACCTGCTGGAGGTGCCGGGCATGGGCCGGTCGCGCGTGGAGCGCTACGGGTCCGACATCCTGCGGCTGGTGCGCGAGGCGCCGTAGGGGCAACGGCCGCCGCTCCGTCCCGTGACGCGATTCATGACCGCGCCTGCCGCAATGGCTTAACTTTGGCCAATCACCAGGGAGGACTGCCATGCGGCACCCATGCGTGATGGCCGCAGCCATCACCGCCATCATCGCCGTGACGCCGGTGCGGGCGGACGAGATCTCGGACGCCATCGGCGAAGCCCAGCGCGCCTATCAGGGCGGGCGCGTCGAGGAGGCCCGGACGGCCTTGCAGGAGGCGCTGCAACTGCTGCAGCAGCGCGCGGCGGCGGGTCTCGCCGCCGCCTTGCCCGAGCCGCTGCCGGGCTGGACCGCCGAGGAGGCGACGTCGAGCGCGGTCGGCCTCACGGGGCTGTTCGGCGGCTCGACCGCCGCGCGCAGCTATCGCAATGCCCGCGGGCAGAGGGTCGAGATCCAGGTCATGAGCGACAACCCCATGATCACGCAGCTCGCGGCGATCCTTGCCAACCCGATGCTGGCCGGGGCGATGGGGCGGATCGTGCGCGTGGGCGAGCAGCGCGCCATCCAGGGCAACGACGGCAACATCCAGATGCTGGTGGACAACCGCATCGTGGTGCAGGTCGAGGGCGACGCCCCGCCGGAGGCGAAACTCGCCTATGCGCGGGCGATCAACCTCGCGCGCCTGGCGGGGCGCTGACTTCGGACCATCCGGCCCGGGTCTCCGGGGCGACGCCGGGTGGCGCTGCCCCGGGGGGCGCATCAGGCCTCGGCCTTGTGGGGGATGCCCTTCTCGGCGAGCAGCGCGGCCAGTTCGCCCGACTGGAACATCTCGGTGACGATGTCGCAGCCGCCGACGAACTCCCCCTTCACATAGAGCTGGGGAATGGTCGGCCAGTTGGTGAAGGCCTTGATGCCCTCGCGGATCTCCATGTCCTCGAGCACGTTCACGCCCTTGAAGGGCACGCCCATGTGCGTGAGGATCTGCACCACGCGGGCCGAGAAGCCGCATTGCGGGAAGACCGGCGTGCCCTTCATGTAGAGCACCACCGGGTTCTCGGTGATCTCGGCCTGGATGCGCTCGAAGGTCGGGTTGGACATCGGGTCGGGTCCTATTCGGGGGCGGAGGTCTGGAGCGCGAGGGCGTGCAGCGCGCCGCCCATGCGCCCCTGCAGCGCGGCATAGACGATCTGGTGCTGCTTGACGCGGGAGAGGCCGCGAAAGGCGCTCGAGACCACCTTGGCGGCGTAGTGGTCGCCATCCCCGGCGAGATCCTCGATGGTCACCTCGGCATCGGGCAGCGCCGCCTTGATCAGCGCCTCGATCTCCGCGGGTTGCATCGCCATCAGGCCGTCCTCCCTTCCATCAGCGCGGGCAGGGTCGCTTCATGGGCCTGCCTGAGCGCCGCCACCGATATGGACCGGCCCCCGCCGAGAACCAAGTCCCCGCCGCCCGATCGGCCGAGGGCCCTGGCCGGCACCCCGGCCGCCGCCGCGGCGGCGAGGAAGGCGGCGGCATCCCGCACCGCGACCACGTAGCGGGACTGGTCCTCCCCGAACCAGAAGGCGTGCTCGGGGATGCCGGCCGGGGCGGGGGCGAGGCTCACGCCGAGGCCCGAGGCCATCGCCATCTCGGCGATGGCGACGAGCAGGCCGCCATCGCTGCAGTCGTGGCAGGCGAGCACCTCGCCGGCGAGAATGCGCGCGCGGACGAACTCCCCGTTGCGGCGCTCGGCGGCGAGATCGACCGGGGGCGGGGCCCCCTCCTCCCGGCCCGCGATCTCCCTGAGCCAGAGGGACTGGCCGAGATGCCCGGCGGTGGCGCCGATGAGGACCAGATCGGCCCCGGCGGGCAGGGCGAGGCCGACGGCAAGGCGCGCATCCTCGAGCACGCCGACGCCGCCGATCGCAGGCGTGGGGAGGATCGGGCGGCCCTCGGTCTCGTTGTAGAGGGAGACATTGCCGGAGACGACCGGGAAGTCGAGCGCGGCGCAGGCCGCCGCCATGCCGCGCACGGCGGCGGCGAACTGGCCCATGATGCGCGGCTTCTCGGGGTTGCCGAAGTTCATGTTGTCGGTGATGGCGAGCGGCTGCGCACCGGTCGCGGTGATGTTGCGCCAGGCCTCGGCCACCGCCTGTTTCGCACCCTCCTCGGGGTCGGCGGCGACATAGCGGGGCGTGCAGTCGGTGGTCAGGGCGAGCGCGCGGGCGTGGTCCTCGATCTTCACGATGGCCGCATCCGCCGCGCCGGGGCGCTTCACCGTCTGCCCGTTCACCAGGCTGTCGTACTGGTCCCAGATCCAGCGGCGCGAGCAGAGGTCGGGGCAGGCGACCAGGCGCAGCAGCGCCTCCTCGATCGGTAGCGGGTTCGGGATGGCGGCGGCCTCGAGCAGCGGCTGCTTCGGCGTCTCCTCGGTCGGGCGGCGGTAGAGGGGGGCTTCGGATTCGAGCGGGGCGAGGGGGATGTCCGCCTCGACCCGGCCCCGGTGGCGGATGACGATGCGTCCCGTGTCGGTGAGGCGGCCGATCACCGCGAAATCGAGTTCCCACTTGCGGAAGATGGCCTCGGCCTCGGCCTCCCGCCCCGGCTTGAGGACCATGAGCATGCGCTCCTGGCTCTCGGAGAGCATCATCTCATAGGCGGTCATGCCCTCCTCGCGCTGGGGCACGGCATCGAGGTCGAGGTCGATGCCCATGCCGCCCTTGCCGGCCATCTCGACGCTCGAACTGGTCAGGCCCGCCGCGCCCATGTCCTGGATGGCGACGATGGCATCGGTGGCCATGAGTTCGAGGCAGGCCTCGATGAGGAGTTTCTCGGCGAACGGATCGCCGATCTGGACGGTGGGGCGCTTCTCCTCGGCATCGGCGCCGAACTCGGCGCTCGACATGGTCGCGCCATGGATGCCGTCCCGCCCCGTCCTGCTGCCGACATAGACCACGGGGTTGCCGACGCCGGTCGCCTTGGCCGTGAAGATGCGGTCGGCCCGCGCGATGCCGACCGTCATGGCATTGACGAGCGGATTGCCGTTGTAGGCGGGGTGGAAATTGACCTCCCCGCCCACGGTGGGCACGCCGACGCAGTTGCCGTAGCCGCCGATCCCCCGCACCACGCCGTCGATGATCTGCTTCATCCGCGGCGCGTCGGGGCTGCCGAAGCGCAGCGCGTTGAGATTGGCGATGGGGCGCGCGCCCATGGTGAAGACGTCGCGCAGGATGCCGCCCACCCCGGTGGCCGCGCCATTGTAGGGCTCGATCCAGGAGGGGTGGTTGTGGGACTCCATCTTGAAGACGGCGGCGAGGCCATCGCCGATGGCGATGACGCCGGCATTCTCCCCCGGGCCCTGGAGGACCCAGGGGGCCGAGGTCGGCAGTTCGCGCAGCCAGACGCGGCTGGATTTGTAGGAGCAGTGCTCGGACCACATCACGCTGAAGACGCCGAGTTCGGTGAGGGAGGGGGTGCGGCCGAGGATGGCGAGCACCCGGTCGTATTCCTCGGGCTTGAGGCCGAACTCGGCGGCGAGCTGGGCGGCGCGGGCGGGGTCGAGGGGCGCGGGGGCGGTCGAAGGGGCGGCGGCGGTCATGGGCGCCTTGTCGGCAGGGCGTGCGCCGCTGTCCAGGGGGCTCGGCGCCGGGGCGGTCATGACCAGCCGAGGCGGAGGGCGCGGGGAATTTTCTTCACCCCCCCGGCG
>Ga0272446_1001809_pt1 | contig 30397 bp, 22 predicted proteins | sample YNPCB0061_FD_194587 | JGI IMG/M metagenome (GOLD analysis project Ga0272446, IMG submission 194587) | Hot spring microbial mat communities from Yellowstone National Park, WY, United States - YNP-CB-006-1 | ecosystem: Environmental > Aquatic > Thermal springs > Hot (42-90C) > Sediment | place...
GCCGGTGGTCCGCTCCTCCTCGTCACCCGCGACACGATCCCAGCGGCGACGGCGACCGAGCTCGCCCGCCTCAAGCCGGCCCGGATCGTCATCCTCGGCTCGACCGGGGTCGTGAGCAGCGCGGTCGAGGCGGCCCTCGGCAGCTACGCACCGTCGGTGACCCGCCTCGCCGGGCAGGACCGCTACGCGACCGCCGTCGCGGTGAGCCAGGCCACCTTCCCCGACGGCAACGTCCCGGTCGTCTACATCGCCACCGGCCTGAACTTCCCCGACGCCCTCGCCGGCGCCCCGGCCGCCGCCCTCGCCGGTGGTCCGCTCCTCCTCGTCACCCGCGACACGATCCCAGCGGCGACGGCGACCGAGCTCGCCCGCCTCAAGCCGGCCCGGATCGTCATCCTCGGCTCGACCGGGGTCGTGAGCAGCGCGGTCGCGAGCGCCCTGCCCGCAGCGCGCCTCAGCTGACGGTCGCTGCGGAGGCGCGGCGGCTGCGACGTCGGGCGTCACCTCGGCCGAAGGGCCACCGGGCGTCCGGGGCGGTTCCCATCCGGACCGGACTGGACCACACCGTACCGCCAGTCCATAGGACGATCGACGGAATTGCGCGGAACGGCCCGCGGACGTAGGGTGCCGGACGAACCGTGCTACCGTCACCCGGCCGCGCCGACCTCACGGGGCGGCGATCGGCGGGGCCCCCACCGACCTCGACGTCGCATGGCCGCCCACCGACCCGAGCCAGGAGGACGAGGATCGTGACGCCAGATCGGCCGCTCTTCCGACGCCCGCCCAGCGCCGAGGGAACGTCGCGGGCGGCTCGGAGCGCGCCCGCCGGGATCGCTCGTCGCCGTCGGCTCGTTGCTCGACGACCGGCCGCTGCCGCCGTCCTCGCCCTCGTCGGCATCCTCGTCGGTCCGCTCCCGACCGTCGGTCTGGGGTCGGTGCCGGCGTCGGCGAGCCCGACGACGCCCGCCGGGGCCGTCCCGGACGGGCCGCCGGGCCCCACGGTCCTCTACGAAGAAGCGCTCGCCCACGCCAACGACCGGATCAGCTTCGTCCCAGGCGACCGCGTCCGGGTCCCCTTCCGGCCCCGGCCGGGTGACAGCCGGCCGGTCGGTGGAGGTCCGCCTCGGAGCTTGCCCGCCGGGCGGGTGTCGGGGCGCGAGATGCTCGCCGGCCCGCCGGAGGCGACGGCCGGCGACGGTTCTAGGACCACGGTCGGCACGGCGGCCGGGCCCGACTCGGCCGTCCTCGACCCGGCCGGCGTCGTGAGCGCCGAGGACCAGGCGGTCGTCCTGCCGGCGGGTGACGCGACCGTCGATCCGACGGCCGGCGCCGGGCTCCGGCGCGAGGTCTTCGGCTTCTTGCCCTACTGGCAGCTGAACAGCAGCACCCTCCGACTTCGCTACGACCTCCTCTCGACCATCGCCTACTTCTCGGTCGGCGCGGACAAGAACGGCAACCTCCTGACGCAAAACAGCGACGGCACGACGACGACCGGTTGGGCCGGCTGGACGAGCTCGAAGCTGACCTCGATCATCGACGAGGCGCACCGGAACGGGACCCGGGTCGTCCTCACCATCAGCGTCTTCGCCTGGAGCGACGGCGAGGCGGCCAAGCAGGCCGCCCTGCTGGGCAACCCCGACGCTCGGCTGAACCTCGCCCGCCAGGCGGCGGCGGCCGTCCGCGATCGGGGCGCCGACGGGATCAACCTCGACTTCGAGCCCATCGTCTCGGGCTACGCCGACGAGTTCGTCGCCCTCGTCCGGACGATCCGAGCCGAGCTGGATCGGATCGCTCCCGGTTACTACCTCACCTTCGACACGACCGGCTGGATCGGGAACTACCCGATCGAGGCGGCGACCGCCCCCGGCGGGGCCGACGCGATCTTCATCATGGGCTACGACTACCGGACGAGCTCCTCGTCGCCGGTGGGTTCGGTGGCGCCGCTCGCCGGGCGGCTCTACGACATCGGCGATACCGTCGCCGCCTACACGGCCCGGGTTCCGGCGTCGAAGCTCATCCTCGGCGTCCCCTACTACGGTCGGGCCTGGTCGACCGACAGCGACCAGCTCAATGCGACGAACATCTCGGGGACGCAGTACGGGACCTCGAACACCGTCGTCTACACGACTGCAGCCGACCTCGCCCTCCAGTACGGCCGTCGCTACGACCCGGTCGAGCAGGTCGCCTGGTTCGCCTACCAGCGCCAAAACTGCACGGCGACGTACGGCTGCGTGACCGCCTGGCGACAGGTCTACTACGACGACGCCCAGTCGCTTCGGGCCAAGTACGACCTCGTCAATCGGACCGGGCTGCGGGGGGCGGGGATCTGGGCCCTCGGCTACGACGGGACCCGGCCCGAGCTCTACGGGGCCCTGGCCGAGGCCTTCCTCGACGACCAGACGCCGCCCCGGGTCGGGGTCCGGCCGCTCGCGGCCGCGAGTCGCGACGAGGGGATCTGGGTCGAGTGGGGCGGCTGGGACGAGACGGGGATCGCCAGCTACGACGTCCAGGTCTCGGTGAACGGTGGGCCGTGGACGGACTGGCTGACCGGGACGACGGCCTCCGGCGAGGTCTACCTCGCTGCCCACGGCCAGACCGTCGCCTTCCGGGCTCGGGCCCGCGATCGGAAGGGAAACCTCGGCGAGTGGAACGTGAGCACGAACACCGCCGGCCCGCTGGCGCTGGCCCCGGGTGGCGTCGGGCGCGTCATGACGAACGCCCTCTCCATCCGGACCGGGCCCGGCACCTCGAACACGAAACTCGGGGAGTTCCGCTCAGGCGATCTCGTGGCGATCACCGGTGGCCCGGTCGCGGCCGGCGGCTACACCTGGTACGAGGTGAGCGGCCCCCTCGACGGCTGGGCCCCCATCGATCCGCCGTTCGAGGCCGTCTGGGCTGCCGCCGGGGACGGGACGTCGACCTACATCGCCCCCGCGCCTGCCCCGAACGTGACGACCGTCGACGCCGGGATCCGTGGCTTCGGGTTCGCCGCGACGGCGGCCGGGAGCCGCCTCGTCAGCCCAAACGGCGACGGCGTCGACGACTCGATCCGCCTCGGCTGGTCGAACGCCCGCGCCTTCGACTCCCTCACCCTCAAGGTCTTCCGCTCCGATGGCAGCCTCGTCGACCAGCGATCGCTGCCCGGGGCCGCCGGGCCGCAGGTCTTCGACTGGGATGCCCGGGTCGCCGGCGTGCCCGTCCCCGACGGGACGTACGTCCTCCAGCTCGTCGGCGTCGCCGGCGGCGTGACGTACAGCGCCCCTTCGGCGGTCCCGGTCACGCCCGGCCAGCTCGCCGCCTTCGGGGTCGTCGTCGACCGGCTGCCGGTCACCCGGCTCGCGGGATCGGACCGCTACGCGACGGCGGCCGCCATCAGCGCGGCGACCTTCCCGAGCTCGGGCGTCCCCGTCGCCTACGTCGCCACCGGCCTCAACTACCCCGACGCCCTCGCCGGTTCGGTCGCCGCGGCTCGGGCCGGTGGCCCGCTCCTCCTCGTCACCCGCGACACGGTTCCAGCGGCGACGGCGACCGAGCTCGCCCGCCTCAAGCCGGCCCGGATCGTCATCCTCGGCTCGACCGGCGTCGTCGGTTCGACCGTCGAGTCGAAACTCCGGACCTACGCGCCCTCGGTCACCCGGCTCGCGGGATCGGACCGCTACGCGACGGCGGCCGCCATCAGCGCGGCGACCTTCCCGAGCTCGGGCGTCCCCGTCGCCTACGTCGCCACCGGCCTCAACTACCCCGACGCCCTCGCCGGTTCGGTCGCCGCGGCTCGGGCCGGTGGCCCGCTCCTCCTCGTCACCCGCGACACGGTTCCAGCGGCGACGGCGACCGAGCTCGCCCGCCTCAAGCCGGCCCGGATCGTCATCCTCGGCTCGACCGGCGTCGTCGGCGACGGGACCGCCGCCGCGGCTCGATCGGCCGCGCTCTAGGCCGTCCGGCATCCGGACCATCGGAGCCGGTACTCGTGGCGTCGGTGCCTAGGAGGATCGCCCGGCTGGTCAAGCTCGGTGTGCTCGGCGATGATCGGACGCGCAGGTCCAGCCGATCCCCTTCACGAGATCGCCCGATGCCCGATCGACCATCCGTCCGCGCTCGACGCCAGCACCGTGGCGCAACCCTCATCGGCCTCCTCGTCGCCATCGCCGGCGTCGTGTCGCCGAGCGCATCTCGGCCGGCTGCGGCCGTCGCCGGCGCAACGCCGACGATCCTTCAGGAGGTCCCAGCCGCCGATCTCCTCGCGAACCGGAACGGCATCTGCACGACCGGGGCGACCCACATCCTGAAGGGCGTTGTCGCCGCCACCGACATCGGGACCTTCGTCTCGGCGGCCGAGCACTGCGGCCTCAAGATCATCTGGTACTTCGCCGAGACCGTCGACTACGGGACCGGCCGGGTCTATCCATCGCGGATCGCGACCTGGGTCAACAAGGTCAAGGGCTACGCCGCGACCTGGGGTTACCTATCGGTGAAAGAGCCTTCATGGAGCGGCATCGATGCCGCCGAGATCCGCTCCCTCTACAGCGCGCTGAAAGCCGCCGACCCGGATCGACCGGTCCTCGCCCTCTTCGGCGACACCCCGAACTTCGGGACGAGCCAGAACCCGTACACGGCTGGGATGGCCGACGTCGTCATGGTGGACTGGTATCCCGTCGAGACGACCGACGGCCGAAACTCGATCTACCTGACCGGAGCGACGAAGAACTTCCCGCTCGTCCGCAGCGTCGTCGACGCCCGAACCCCGGGCACCCCGATCTACCTCATGGTCCAGACCCACAAGTACACGAAGCCGGCGACCCACAAGAAGCAGCGGCCAACCTACGACCAGCTCACGCGCCAGGTCGTCGAGGGCTACCGGTACCTCGGCGCGGCAGGGATCGCCTTCCACATCTGGCGGAACGCGAACTACGACATCGACCAATACCGCGACCCGCAGATGGTGAGCTGGATGGCGGCGCTCATCGGTCGGATCGAGGCCGGTGAGTTCGACTCGCTGCGGCCCAAGACCTCGGATCCCGACTCGGACGCCTTTTGCCGCCTCGCGGGGCCAGATCGCTACGCGACCGCGGCCGCCATCAGCGCCGCGAACTACCCGCCAGGGGTGCCGGTCTTTCTCGCCACCGGCCTGAACTTCCCGGACGCCCTCGCCGGAGCGGCCCTCGCCGGCCACCTCGGCGGCCCGCTCCTCCTCGTCACCCGCGACACGATCCCGGCGGCGACGGCGACCGAGCTGGCCCGCCTCGCGCCGAGTTCGATCACGATCCTGGGCTCGACGGGCGTCGTCGGCTACGACGTCGCCCACGCGGCCATCGGATACGTGCCGTAGCCGCTACGGGTCCGGCTCCCGCGGCGCGGCCCCGGGCGAAGCGACGGCGGCGCTGACGACGAGGAACGGGCGGGCCGAGGCCCTAGACTGGGCAGATGCAGACCCGACCGGAGGCCGAGAGCAGGATCTGGGTCGTCCTGCCGACCTACAACGAGGCGGAGAACCTGGCCGCCGTCAGCCGGGCGATCCTGGCCGCCCTGCCCGAGGCGACGCTCCTCGTCGTCGACGACAACTCCCCCGACGGGACCGGCCGCGTCGCCGACGAGCTCGCCGCCGCCGACCCCCGAATCCGCGTCCACCACCGGCCCGGCAAGGCCGGCCTCGGGCGGGCCTACCTCGACGGCTTCCGGGTCGCCCTCGCCGGCGGAGCGCAGATCGTCTGCCAGATGGACGCCGACTTCTCCCACGACCCGGCGCTCCTGCCCGAGCTCGTCCGACCCATCGAGGCCGGTGAGGCGGACCTCGTCATCGGCTCGCGCTACGTCGCCGGCGGGCGGGTCGAAGACTGGGGCCTCGGCCGCCGCCTCGTCTCGCGGGGCGGGAGCCTCTTTGCCCGGACCGTCCTCGGCCTCGGACCCCACGACCTGACCGGCGGCTTCAAGGCCTGGCGAGCGGCGACCCTCGCGGCCATCCCCTTCGAGGGGATCCACTCGGGCGGCTACGTCTTCCAGATCGAGATGACGTACCGAGCCGACCGACTCGGTGCCCGGATCGTCGAGCGGCCGATCGTCTTCCGGGACCGGCGGGTCGGCCGCTCGAAGATGAGCCGGCGGATCGTCGCCGAGGCGCTCCTCGTCGTCCTCCAGCTCCGCTGGGACGAGCTCCGGGCTCGAGGCCGGCGCGCCGAGCCCACCCCGGCCGATGGCTCGGCCGAAGCCGACGCGCCGCCGGCCGACCGGGAACGGTGAGGGTTCGATCGAGCCGTCGACGTCGCTCGGTCAGGTCGCGATCGGGATGCCGACGGCCCGCGGCCGCGGCGGGGCAGGCGATCCCGAGACGAAGCGGACGGGCGTGCCGGTCGGGACGACCTGGACGAAGGTCTGGCCGACGGTCAGCGGGATCGGGCGGCCGGCCCGGTCGAGGAGCTCGACGGGAGCGTCGATCCGCCGCTTCCGCCAGGTCCCCTTCGTGACCATCCCGTTCGTCGCCACGTAGGCGACGCCCGAGCCCGTGACCTGGGCCTCCAGGCGGTGTTTGGTCGAGCCGTCATCGAGGGGGGCGAAGCGGACGAAGAGGACGACGACGTTCTTCGGGGCGACGACCTCCCCGGTCGCCGCGTCGACCTGGTTCCGTTCGCCGGTCACCGAGCGGCGATACGTGTTCGTGAGCCGGTCGTACGCATAGCGGACCCGGTTGGCGGGGTAGGGGACCTCGATGGTCCCGCCGACCGGCCGGTCGGCGATCGGCGCGTCGGGCTCGAAGCGCCAGACCGGCCGGCGGACCTCGTCCTTCGCCCCGACCACCTTCGCCAGGGCCCGGAGGTGCTCGCCGTCGGTGTAGACGTTGTGGGGTGGCGACCGCTCGTCGATCCGCCACAGGTACCGCCCGCCGTAGCGAAACTCGTCGGCGTCGTAGACGAGCTGGCCGCGGCCCGATTGCCGCAGGAGGGCGAGGGCCTGGGGCGAGCCGCCGACGTGGACGTAGACGGCCTGCCACTCGGCCGCCCAGGCGACGAAGTAGTGGCGAGCGCTCCGGACGGGCCCGACGGCGGGCGGGTCGTCGGCCCCGAAGAGGAGCATGTAGCGGGGGATCCCGCCCTCGGCCGGCGCCTGCCAGACGATGCCGGCGGCACCGAAGCCGGACTGGGGTCGGGCCGGCCGCAGATCGTCGACCATGACGGCGATGGGGTGGCGAGCGGCGAGGGCAGGCGCGACGGGCCGTCCGGTGAGCGGGTCGGGGACGAGGACCGGCGTCGGGGATGGGGTCGGGGTCGGCGCGAACGTCGGCGTCGGGGTCGGCGTCGGCGTGGGACCGGCGGTCGGAACGGGAGTCGGGGCGGCGGTCGGGCTCGCCGAGGGGGGCGACGAGCCGCCGCCGCTGCTGGCGCCACCTGGACCCGCGGACCCCGGGCCGCCGAGGGCGGCGACGAACCCGGCCAGATCCGCCCCCGCCCCGCTGCCGAGCAGGGCGGCGACGAGGACGGCCGTGGCGCCGATCCCGCCGAGGGCGAGCCCGGTGAGGCGGAGCCGGATGCGGCCGCGGCTCATCGCGGGGTCGCGCGCCGGCTCGGCGCCGGAACGGGCGTGGCGTCGGTCGTCCATGTCGCGGCCGGAGGATAGCCGAGGGCGGCGCCGGCCGCCCACCGGCAGCGCCCCTCGGCCGCCGAGCCGCAGTCGGATCCGGGGGCGGGGTACCCTTTGAGACGGGCCGTCGTCGACGGTCTCGGCGAGGATCGCCCGAACGAACGAGGCGAACGATGAACGACCTCGAACCAGCCGCCCCATCGGACACCGGCCGCGACAACCCCGACGCCCCTGACCCCGGTGGCGCCGGCCGACGGCCCGCCCGGCGACGCCGAGCGACCGACGGGTCCATCGCGTCCGCCGCCCAGCAGGAGGGTCCCGGCTCCGCCGGGGCGGTCCCAGCGACCCACCCGCCGGGCCCCGTCCGGCGGGTCGTCGCGGAGGCCGTCGCGGACGCTCGGGCCGAGCAGCTCGCCGTCGAGTTCGGTGCCATCGGCCGGGCCGACGCCCGCGAGGTGCGGGTGGACAAGGGGGCCGTCGGTCTCGCCCGAGCCGAGCGGGTCTCGGTTCGGATGGGCTCGCTCGGCGGCGCCTTCGCCCGGGACGTGGAGGTCCAGCAGGGCTTCGCCCGGACCGTCGTGGCCGGCTCGGTCCAGCTCGAGCGGGGCGGGGTCCGATCCATCGTCGCCAACCGGGTCACCCTCGGTCCACAGAGCCTGGCCGGGATCGTCGTCGCCCGCACCGTGGACGGCCCCGGTCGGATCCTCCTCGACTGGCGGGGCGCCCTCGTCCTGGCCGGCGCCATCGTCCTCGTCCGCCTCCTCGGGCCCCGGTGGCCCCGGATCCGCAGAGCCGGCGGCTAGGGCGAGGGGGCTATACTCGCCCCGGTCGGGCGGCCGCCCGGGATGCGATGGTCCAGGTGGGGCCGCGCGTCGACGGGCCCGCCCCGCGCCCGACCCGACCGCGAGACCGGGGTCCCACGCGCCCGATCTTCCGGGCGACCGAGCAGGAGCACGAACGAACTCCGTGATCGATCCTTCCGCCCGCGTCCACCCGACTGCGGACCTCGAAGCCGACGTGCAGGTCGGGCCCGGGACGGCGATCTGGCACCGAGCCCAGGTCCGCCGTGGTGCCCGGATCGGCGCCGAGTGCATCGTCGGCCGGGATGCCTTCATCGACGAGGGCGTCCGGATCGGCGACCGGGTGAAGATCCAGAATGCCGCCCTCGTCTACCACGGGGTCACGGTCGAGGACGGCGTCTTCATCGGCCCGAACGCGATCCTGACGAACGACCGCTACCCGCGAGCGATCACGACGAGCGGCGACCTCGCTCGGGCCGACGACTGGGAGGTCGCCCCCATCACCCTCCGGACCGGGGCGTCCATCGGGGCCGGGGCGGTGGTCGTGGCCGGCGTCGACGTCGGTCGCTTCGCCATGGTCGGCGCGGGGGCCGTGGTGACGAAGAGCGTCCCCGACCACGCCCTCGTCGTCGGGAATCCGGCCCGCCGGCTCGGCTGGGTCTGCGCCTGCGGCCAGCGACTCGTCGATCCGGCGACCGGCACCCCCGCCCCGGCCGACCTGCGGCCCGGGGCGCCGCTCCGCTGCTCGAGCTGCGAGCGCGGCTACGAGTACGTGCCCGACCCCGAGCGGGTCGTCGAGCGGGCGCCGATCCCCTCCGGGGGGTCGCCGGCATGATCCCGATCGCCCGCCCCGACTTCGGGCCGGAGGAGGTGGCGGCGGTGGCCGAGGTCCTGGGCTCCGGCATGGTCGCCCAGGGTCGCCGGGTCGCCGAGCTGGAGGCCCGCTGGGCCGAGTTCGTCGGGGTCCGCCACGCCGTCGCCTTCTCGAACGGGACGACGGCCCTCATGTCCGTCTTCGCCGGTCTCGGTCTCGGGCCCGGCGACGAGGTCATCACGGTCGCCCACACCTTCGCGGCTACGGCGAACGCCATCCTCTCGACGGGGGCGAGCCCGGTCTTCGTCGACGTCGAGCCCGACACCTACCTCATCGACGCCGCCCGGATCGAGGCGGCGGTAACGCCGCGGACGCGGGCCATCGTCCCCGTCCACCTCTTCGGCCTCGTCGCCGACATGGCCATGATCGAGGCCATCGCCCGTCGCCACGGCCTCGCCGTCGTCGAGGACGCCTGCCAGGCGCACGGGGCCACCTACCGCGGTCGGCGGGCGGGGAGCTTCGGGCACGGGGCCTTCAGCCTCTACGCGACGAAGAACCTGACCACCGCCGAGGGTGGCTTCGTCACGACGAACGACGACCGGCTCGCCGACTGGCTCCGCCTCTATCGGAACCAGGGGATGCGGAGCCGCTACGAGTTCGAAATCCTCGGCTACAACTTCCGGCTCACCGACCTCGCCGCCGCCATCGGCCTCGTCCAGCTGGCGAAGCTGCCGCGGAACACGGCGCGGCGGCAGGCCATCGCCGCCCGCTACGACGAGGCCTTCGCCGACCTGCCGGTCCTCCGGCCAGTCGTGCCGCCGGAGCGGACCCACGTCTACCACCAGTACACGCTCCGGGTCGGGCCGCGGCGGGACGAGATCCTGGCCGACCTCCGGGCGAACGGTGTCGGCGCCGACGTCTACTACCCGGTCCCCGTCCACCGCCAGGCCTACATCCAGGAACGCGGTCTCCACGCCGACCTCCCGGTCACCGACATGGCGGCCGCCGAAACCCTCTCCCTGCCGATGTTCCCCGGCCTCGGCGACGACGAGCAGACCGTCGTCATCGAGGCCGTCCGGCGGGCCGTCGAGCGGTTCGGCGGGGTCGACGCCTCGCTCCTCGCTGCACGCCGGGCCGAGCCGACGGCGGGCGCCCCGACCGGTGGCGGCGCCCCGCTCCCCACCGCCGCCGGGGAGACGGCGGTAGCCAGCCGAACCGATCCGGGCAGCCGATGACCGACGGCGCCCACCCGCCCGGCCCGCCGCTTCGGGTCGGCCTGGCCGGCCTCGGCTCCATGGGCCGCAACCACCTTCGGATCCTCGCCGGTCGCCCCGACTGCCGGATCGTCGGCCTGGCCGACCCGCTGGCCGACGCTCGCTCCGTCGCCGCCGCGGTCGCCCCCCAGGCGACCCTCCTCGCCGACCCCCTCGAGCTGGTCGCCGAGCTCGAGCTCGATGCCCTCGTCGTCGCCAGCCCGACGACCGCCCACGCCGAGCTCGCCCTGGCCGCCATCGAGCGGGGGATCCCGGTCCTCGTCGAGAAACCCCTCGCCGCCAGCGTCGAGGATGCTGCGGAGATCTTCCGGGCGAGCCGACGGTACGGGGTTCCGGTCGCCGTCGGGCACGTCGAGCGCTTCAACCCGGCCGTGCGCGAGCTCGGGCGCCGCCTCGCCGACGGCTGGCTCTCGACCGTCTTCGCCATCGCCTCGCGACGGGCCGGCCCCTTCCCGGCCCGGATCCGGGACGTCGGGGTGACCATCGACCTGGCGACCCACGACGTCGACATCCTCTCCTGGATCGCCGGAGAGCGTCCGGCCCGCGTCTACGCCGAGACGGCCCAGCGGATCCACACCGATCACGAGGACCTCCTCTTCGGTCTCCTCCACTTCCCCTCGGGCGCCACCGGCATGCTCGACGTGAACTGGCTGACGCCGGCCAAGCGCCGGCAGCTCGTCGTCGTCGGCGAGGAGGGGATGTTCGAACTCGACTACTTGACCCAGCGGTTGACCTTCACCCGCGCGCCCGACGTCGCCCACCCGACCCTGATCCGGGGCTACGCCCCGACCTTCGAGGGGCCAGTCGTCGAGATCCCGGTCGAGCCGACCGAGCCCCTCGCCGCCGAGCTCGACGCCTTCTTCGAGGTCGTCCGGACGGGCCGCCCGCCCGTCGTCGACGCCGAGGACGGCCTCTGGGCCGTCGCCATCGCCAGCGCCCTCCTTCGATCGGCCGCCGAGGCGCGGCCCATCGACCTCTCCGAGCTTGCCATGAGGATCGCCGTCGGATGACTGCCACCGACCCCATCGCCGCCAGGATCGTCCGCCGCCCGAGCCAGAGCGGCCCGAGCCTCCTCGGCGGCAGCATCGAGCTCCCGCCGCGGCCCTGCACGCACGAACCGGTCCGGTCCGTTGCCCCCTGGACGGGTGAGGCGGGCACGGCCGGGACGGTCGTCGTGGTCGGGGCCGGCAAGATGGGTCTCCCCCTCGCCGTCCAGTTCGCTTCGCACGGCTGGCGGGTCGTCGCCGTCGACGTCAACCCGGCCGTCGTAGCGGCGATCAACGCCGGCCGCTCCCACGTCACCGAGGAGCCCGGGCTCGATGCTCTCGTCGCCCGGGAGCGGGCGGCCGGGCGCCTGGCGGCGACGACCGATGGGACGGCCGCCGCCCGGGACGCCGACGTCGTCGTCCTCATCGTGCCGGTCATGCTCGACGACGAGCAGCGGCCGGACTACCGCTTCATGGACGCCGCCGTGGAGGCGATCGGGCCGGGGCTGCGAGCCGGGGCGACGGTCATCTTCGAGACGACGCTCCCGGTCGGCGAGACCCGGGGGCGCTTCGCCCCTCGCCTCGCCGAGCTGAGTGGCCTCAGCCCGGAGGAGGATCTCTTCGTCGCCTTCTCGCCCGAGCGGCTCTACTCCGGCGCCGCGCTCCGGAATCTGGCGACCTACCCGAAGCTCGTCGGCGGGATCGGGCCCCGGTCCGGCGAGCGGGCGGCCCGCTTCTACGCCTCGGTCATCGACGCCGAGGTCGTCCTCCTCAGCTCGGCCGAGGTCGCCGAGTTCGCCAAGCTGGCCGACACGACCTACCGGGACGTGAACATCGCCCTCGCCACCGAGTTCGCCCGCTACGCCGAGCGGATCGGGGTCGACATCACCGAGGTCATCGAGGCGGCGAACAGCCAGCCCTACAGCCACATCCACCAGCCGGGGATCGGGGTCGGCGGGCACTGCATCCCCGTCTACCCCCACTTCCTCCTCGCCAAGGCTCCGGAGCTCGAGCTCGTCGCCCTCGCCCGGCGGGTCAACGACGCCGGCGTCGGTCAGGCGATCCGGGCCGTCGGGCGGGTCCTCGGCGGCCTCGACGACGTGCCGGTCCTCGTCCTCGGGTTGACGTACCGGCACGGGGTGAAGGAGCTCGCCTACTCGCGAGCGCTCCCGCTCATCGAGCGACTCCGCTTCCACGGGGCCCGGGTGGCGGCCTACGACCCCCTGCTCGACCCCGACGAGGTGGAGGCCTGCTGTGCCACGCCCTGGCGGTGGGGCGAAGCGGCGCACTTCCGGGCGATCATCGTCCAGACGGCGGACCCGGCCTTCCGGGCTCTCGATCCGGACTGGTTCCCCGAGCTGGAGGTCCTCTACGACGGCCGAAACGCCCTGCGCGACCTCGCCCTCCCGGAGCGGGTGACCTACCTCGGGGTCGGTCTTCCAGCCCGGGGCGGCCGGACCCGAGCCGGGGCCGCGGCCGGCGGCTGAGGCCGGCGAGCGAGCGTGCGGATCGTCTCGATCGTCGGGACTCGGCCCCAGCTCATCAAGGCCGCCGCCCTCGGCCCCGCCCTCCGGGCCCGCCACGAGGAGGTCTTCGTCGACACCGGGCAGCACTGGGACGAGGAGCTGGCCGGGGTCTTCTTCGCTGAGCTCGGGCTGCCGCGACCGGACGTCAGCCTCGGCATCGGGGGCGGGAGCGCCAGCGAGCAGGTCGGGCGGATGCTGCCTGCCCTCGAGGGGGTCCTCCGAGCGGTTCGCCCCGATGCCGTCCTCGTCTACGGCGACACGAACTCGACCCTCGCCGGCGCCCTCGCTGCCGCCCAGCAGGGGATCCCCCTCGCCCACGTCGAGGCGGGTCTGCGGAGCTTCGATCGGACGATGCCGGAGGAGGTGAACCGGGTCGTCGCCGACCACCTCGCCCGCTGGTGCTTCGCCCCGACGCCGACGGCGGTGGCGAACCTGGCGGCCGAGGGGATCCGGGACGGGGTCGTTCTCGTCGGCGACGTGCTCCAGGATCTCGCCGCCCGAACGATCCCCGAGATCCGCGACCCGGCGGTGCTGGCCGAGATCGGGCAGCGACTCCTCGGCGACGAGGGCGCCTTCCGGCCGGGCGGCTATTGCTTCGCCACCGTCCATCGGGCGGCGAACCGCTCGCCGGAGGCGATGCGGCGCTGGCTCGAGCTCCTCGCCGTCGTCGCCGGGCCGACCCGTCCGGTCGTCTTGCCGCTCCACCCCGGGACGCGGGCGGCCATCGAGGCGGCCGGGCTCGCCCTCCCGGTCGGCGTCGTCGTCGTGCCGCCGGTGGGCTATCGAACCTCGCTCGCCCTCCAGCTCCACGCCGCGGCCGTCGTCACCGATTCGGGGGGCGTTCAGCGGGAGGCGGCCTGGCTCGGGGTGCCGTGCCTCGTCCTCCGCGAGACGACGGAGTGGCGGGAGGCGGTCGACGGCTCGGGCGGGCGGGTCGTCGTCGTCGGGCTCGATCCCGATCGGGCGTGGGCGGCCCTCGAACGGCTGGCTCCCGTCGAGCGATCGGCCGAGCTGGCGCGCGAGCGGGCGAGTCGACTCGTCCTTCCGCCGGCCGGCGCGGCGGAGGCGATCGCAGCGGTCCTGGCGGAGGCGGCAGGCTGACGATGCGGATTGTCATGTACGTCCGCAACGACGTTCGCCGAGACTCGCGCGTGCTTAGGGAGGCACGCGTCCTCGCCGCTGCCGGCCACGAGGTCATCGTCGTCGGGCTGGCGACGGGCGGGGCAGAGGAGCGCGAGGAGCGAGACGGCTTCGCCGTCCTCCGGGTGGCAGCCCCCGGGGGCCGGCCGCTCTGGACGGTCTGGCTCGGCCGACCGTGGCGACTCTACCCGTACTTCGCATCCCGGATCCGGGCTACCGACCTGGGCTCGCCCCGCAGTGTCGGCCTCGCCGCCCTCATCGCCATCGTAGCCGTCGGAACCCTCCCCTGGCTCGCCCTCCGGGCCGTCATCGGCGCTGCCGCCAGCGGGCTCGGCCCGGCGGGGAACCGGGTGCGCGGGGTGCGACGCTGGGACGACTACTTGGCCTGGTGGACCGGGCCTCTCGCCGGCTGGCACCGTCACGCCGTTGCCGCGGCTCCTCGCGCTGACGTCCACCATGCCCACGACTTCGACGCTCTACCGGCCGCGGCAAGAGCAGCCCGGCGCGACGGCAGCCGATACGTCTACGACAGCCACGAGCTCTTCCTCGACTGGAGGCCGAACGCGGCTCAGCCGTGGTGGCTGCGGCGCCTGGTGGGCCGCTGGGAACGGCGGTTGGCACGGGGTGCTGCGGCGGTGTTGACGGTGAACGGGGAGATCGGTCGAATTCTGACGGCGCGCTTCGGCATCCCGGTGATCCCGCTCCACAACTGCCCGTCGTTGGCGGAGATCGAGGCGTCGGATCGAGCGTCCGGGCGGCTCCGGGCCGCCGTCGGCCTTTCGGCCGAGACGCCCATCGTCCTGTGTCATGGGAGCTTCCAGCCCGGCCGCGGCCTGGAGGAGGTGGCGCGCGCGCTGGCCATGCCTGGTCTCGACGCCGCGCATCTCGTCTTCCTCGGCTACCCGCTCGACTACGTCGCCCCGTTGGCGGCCGACCCGTCGCTCGCTGGGCGCGTCCATCTCCTCCCGGCCGTGGACCCGACCGAGCTCCTGAGTTGGATCGCCGACGCCGACGTCACCGTCAGCACGTACCTGCCGATCGACCGAAATCACGTCCTCTCGACCCCGAACAAGCTCTTCGAAAGCCTCGCCGCCGGGGTGCCGGTCGTGTCGAGCGACTTCCCGGCCCGGCGCCGGATCCTCATCGACGACCCCCTCGGCCCCCTCGGGGCCCTCTGCGACCCGACCGACCCGGCGTCCATCGCCCGGGCGATCCGCTCGATCCTCGACCGTCCGCCGGAGGAGCGGGCGGCCCTCCGGGCGCGCTGCCGTCAGGCCGCCCTCGAGCGCTGGAACTGGGAGACCGAGGGGGCGAAGCTCCTCGCCCTCTACGAGCGATTGGAGCGGGAGGCTGGAGCGTGAGCTGGGCGATAGGGGCGGCAGGCTGACGATGCGGATCGTCATGTTCGTCTACAACGACGTCGTCCACGACGCTCGGGTCCTGCGGGAGGCCAGGACCCTCCGCCGGGCCGGCCATGCCGTCCGGATCGTGGGTCGCCCGGCCAGCCCGACGGCGAAGACCGGCGATCGAGTCCAGATCGACGACCTCGAGGTCGTCCGAATCCCGGTACCCGATCGGTGGCGGGCGGCCTGGCGACCGATCGGGCCGCTCGCTCGCGGTCTGGCTCGGCTCGCCGCACGGCTCGGCCTCCCGATCCGCGCCGACACCCCGAGCTGGCTCGTGACCTGGTGGCGTGCGGTCGCCGGCTGGGCGGCCCGGGCCCTCGCCGCCGCCGGGCCCGCCGACGTCCTCCACGGCCACGACCTGAGCGGCGCCCTCGTCCTCCTTCGTTCGGGCTCAGGTCCCGGCCGGCCGCGGTGGGTCTACGACAGCCACGAGCTCCTCCTCGAATCGCGTTCGGCCGCCCGGCAGCCGGCCTGGGCCCGGCGGCTCCTGGCCCGCCTCGAGGCCCGGGTCATCGACGGGGCCGCCGGCGTCGTGACCGTGAACGACGCCATCGCCGCCGAGCTGCGCGCGCGCTACGGTCGTTCGGACATCGTCGTCGTCCACAACTGCCCGCCGCGCCAGGAGGCCGTCCTCGCCAGTCCGCTCCGGGAGGCGATCGGGGTCGCCACCGACACGCCCCTCGCCATCGCCCACGGCGCCTTCGTCCCGGAGCGCGGCCTGCCCGAGATCGTCGACGCCCTCCGCCAGCCCGGCCTGGAGTCTCTCCACGTCGTCTTCCTCGGCTTCGGACCGCTCCGAGGCTGGCTCGACGCGCAGGCCCGCGACCCCTCCTTCGAGGGTCGCCTGCACGTCCTCGACCCCGTCGCGCCGGAGGACGTCCCGGCCTGGGTCGCCGGAGCCGACCTCGCCCTCGTGCCGATCAGCGCCCGGACCCGCAACCACGTCCTCTCGACCCCGAACAAGCTCTTCGAAAGCCTCGCCGCCGGGGTGCCGGTCGTGGCGAGCGACTTCCCGGGTCTCCGGCGGATCCTCATCGACGACCCCCTCGGCCCCCTCGGGGCCCTCTGCGACCCGACCGACCCGGCGTCCATCGCCCGGGCGATCCGCTCGATCCTCGACCGTCCGCCGGAGGAGCGGGCGGCCCTCCGGGCGCGCTGCCGTCAGGCCGCCCTCGAGCGCTGGAACTGGGAGACCGAGGGGGCGAAGCTCCTCGCCCTCTACGAGCGATTGGAGCGGGAGGCTGGAGCGTGAGCGAGCCCGCCCGGAGCGCGCCTGAGGGTCCGGTTCCGCAGCGGCTCGTCATCGTCGCGCCGACGAGCATCCGCTGGGATTCGCGGACCCACCGGATCGCGGCCTCGCTCGCCGCCCGGGGCCACGACGTCCTCGTCCTCGGTCGGGCCGAACCGGGTCTGCCCGCCGAGGAGCGCCACCCGGCCGGCTACCGGGTCCAGCGCCTCGAGGTGTCGGCCGTCGACGGCCTGCCCCTGCCGGGCGTCGTCCGCCGCGCCCTCGGCTCGATCTGGGCCCGTCGTGCCGGGAGCGCCAGGATGGCCGGGAGCGGCCGGGGCGCCGCGATGGCCGGGAGCGGCCTGGGCGCCGGGAGCGAGAGCGGGGCGGACCGCGGGTCGGACGCGGCGCCTCGGCCCGGCGACGCCGGCGTGCCGGGCCAGGCCGACCGGCGAGCCGGCTCGGGACGCCTCGGCCGAGCGCTCGGCGCGGCGGTCCGCATCACCCGGATCGCCCTCACCGTCCGCTCCCAGGCCCGGGCCGCCCTCGCCGCCGACCCCGGTGCCGACCTCTATCACGGCATGGCCTACATGGGGATCCCGGTGGCCCTCCGGCTCGGGTCGCGGCGGCGGGCGCCCGTCGTCTACGACGCTCGCGACATCTACGTCGATGCCGGCAACCTCGCCCGGCTCCCGGGGCCGGCGCGGCGGATCGTCGGCGCCCTCGAGCGACGCTGGGCCCGCCGGGCGAGCCGGGTCGTCACGGTCAACGCCGGCTACGCCGAGGTCATGGCGCGGCGCTGGGGCGTCCCGTCGCCCGCCGTCGTCATGAACTGCCCCGATCCGCTCCCCGAGCCGACCCACCCTCGCCGCTTCCACGAGGCGCTCGGCCTCGCCCCCACCACGCCCGTCGTCCTCTACCATGGCGGCTTCTCGCCCGACCGGGGGATCGAGCAGCTCGTCGAGGCCCTCCCGCTCCTGCCCGGCGTCCACCTCGTCTGCCTCGGCTACGGCGTCCTCGAGCCGTTCCTCCGGGCGCGCCTTGCCGAGGCCGACGGTCGGCTCCACGTCCTGCCGGCCGTTCCGCCGGAGGCGCTCCTCGAGTGGGTCGCCTCGGCCGACGTCGCCGCCATGCCGATCCAGCCGACGACCCTGAACCATCGCCTCACGACCCCGAACAAGCTCTTCGAGGCCCTCGCCGCCGGCGTGCCGATCGTCGCCTCGGACCTGCCCGGGATGGCGTCCATCGTCCGCGAGACCGGCGCCGGCGTCGTCTGCGACCCGACCGATCCGGCCGCCGTCGCAGCGGCGATCCGGCGGATCCTCGAACTGCCGGAGGCCGACCGGCGGGCGATGGGCGAGCGGGGTCGGGAGGCGGCCCGGACGCGCTACAACTGGAGGGCCCAGATGGACGTCCTCCTCGCCGAGTACGGCCGCCTCACCGGTCGACCGTGGTGAGCGAGCCGACGGCCCGGCCGCCCCGGGCCCTCCTCCTCGTCGCCAACCCGGCGGCCCCGTACTCGCGCGCACTCCGGGTCGCCCGCACCCTGGCCGCCGACGGCTTCGAGGTCGAGATCGCGGCGGTGGCGGATCCGGGCCTCCCCGACCTGGAACGGGACGGGTCGATCGCGACCCGCCGCTACCACCCACGCGGGATCTGGCGCCGCTTCGCCGTCGGCGAGCCGCGACCCACCGGCGGCGGGCCGGCCCGGGCCGCCCGCCTCCTCGACCTCGGGGTCAGGGCCGTCGGCTGGCCGGCCCACGTTCGGGCCTGGTGGCAGGCGCTCCACGAGGAGGCTCCGCCGGCTGACCTCCTCCACGCCTTCGGGATCCTGACCGTCCCGGTCGCCCTCGACCTCGCCCGTCGCTCCCGCAGGGCCGGTTTCGGCGGCCGGGTGATCTACGACGTCATCGACGTCATCCTCGAGTCGAACAACGTGGCCCAGGTTCCGGCGCCGCTCCTGGCCTGGTACCGGGCCCGAGAGCGGCGCTGGGTCGCCGCTGTCGACGCCGTCGTCACCGTCAACGAGCCGATCGCCCGGCACCTCGTCGACCGCTGGCGCCTGCCCGTCCCGCCGACCGTGCTCCTGAACTGCCAACCCCGCTGGGACCCGCCGGAGCCGCGACCGAACCTCATCCGCGAGGCGACCGGCCTCCCCGCGGAACGGCGGCTCGTCCTCTTCCTCGGCCGGCTCGGTCGGGAGCGAGGCCTCGACGAGGCGGCCGAAGCGGTCCTCCGAGTCCGCGACGCCGCCCTCGTCCTCCTCGGCTTCGGCCCCTGGGCCGACCGGCTCCGGGCCCGTGACCGTGATCCCCGCCATGCCGGCCACCACGTCACCCTCCCGCCGGTCCACCCCGATGCCGTCCCTGCCTGGACGGCCTCGGCCGACGTGAGCGTCATCGCCGTCCCGGCGAACTCGCTGAACCAGCGTCTCTCGACCCCGAACAAGTTCTGGGAGAGCATCGCCGCCGGGACGCCGCTCGTCGTCGGCCGGGACCTGGTCGTCATGCGGGAGATCGTCGAGCGGGAGGGGATCGGCGCCGTCGCCGACCCGCTCGATCCCGACGACCTCGCCCGGGCGCTCTCGGAGGTCCTCGACCAGCCGGCCGAGGCGTACGCGGCGATGCGGGCCCGCTGCCTCCGGCTCGCCCACGAGCGCTTCAACTGGGAGGCGGCCGTCGAGCCGTACCGGCGCCTCGTCGCCGACCTCGTCCGGCGGGGTCCGCCGGCCGGGACGGAGTCGCTCGGGGCCGAGCCGGGCTAGCTCGACGGCGGGAGCTGTGGCGATGCCCTCTCCAGGTCGGTGTCCGCGGCACGAGAGGCGGGTGCGGGGTGTCCCGCCGCAGCGAGTTCGTCGGCCAACCAGCCCAGGCCCCCGGGCGCGACCCGCGCGCCGGCGCGAACGAAGGGCTCAGCGGTGAGATGGTCGAAGCCGGTGACGCAGACGAGGAGCGGTGACGGCTCCACGTGACCGCCGGGCGGGGTTCCGTCGGACGCCGGGTCGGCGAGGGCCGCACCCAGGATCGCGCGGAGGGCGCTGAGGGTGACGTCCAAATCATCCGACCCACCGAGCAGGGTTCGGATCCGCCGGCCAAAGCTCCTGGCCCACCGCCATCCGGCGCGGACAGTCTGCCGGATCGCCGCGCGGAGCGTGTCGGGCGGCTTCGCGTGCCAGCCACGGGCGAGGACCGTGGCGAGGCGGCGTCCCACCTCCGGGGGGGCCAGGATCCACCGGCCGGGCAGAACGGCCTCGGCGCCGGTCGAGACGACGATCGTGGGGGCGAGCACGTCTGGATGGGCCGTGGCCGCGCGCTCGAGGACGGAACGGTGGAAGCCGACGACGACGACCCGCGTGCGGTTTGGCGAGACCGTACCAGCCGGCGGCGCCGACCGCATCCCGGAGAGCGTCGGACTCCCGCGCGTCGTCTCGTCGAGGACCTCGGCGTAGAGCTCCGCGAGCCGGGCTGCCACGACCGGGGCTGCGTAGCGTTCTTCCACCCAGCGCCGGAGCTGCCACGGATCGAACGCCTCCCGGCGCTCGAGGACGGCGACGATGGCGTCGGCCAGCGCGACGGGGTCTTGGCGAGGGACGAGGGCCCCGAACCGCTCGGGCTCCGGCCCAAGGACCTCGGTTACGCCGCCCGAATCGGTCGCCACGACGGGCAATCCGGTGGCGAGCGCCTCGGCCGCGACGACCCCGAACGTTTCGCGATTGCTCGGGTGGGCGAAGACGCTTGCCCGCGCCATCGCCTGGGCCACCCCGGTGCGGCCCACGGGGCCCTCGATGGAGACAGCATCCGCGACTCCGAGCGAGGCGGCAAGCTGCTGCCAGTAGGTGTCATCGGTGGGCGCGACCGAGGCGCCGATGAGTCGGAGCCGTGCATCTGGCCGGGCGCTTCGGACACGGGCGAAGGCCCGAAGGAGGATGTCGATCCCCTTGACTGGCTTGCGATAGCCGACCCACAGGATCTCAGCCTCGGCACGCCGGTCCGGGCCGACGACGGGGAAATCGTCGATGGCGATGGCGTTCGGGATGACGATGAGGCGCTCCGGTAGGTCGGGGACGTCCCGTCCGAGCTCGTCGGCGAGCTCGGCGCTGAGCATCCGGCTGACGGTAACGACCCGCGTCGCCGTCCGCACGGTCTCGATGTAGCGGGCCCGCTGGGCCGGGTTGGCGAAAATCCGACGCAGGTACGTCGCGTGCTCGGTGAGGACGAACGGGATACCGAGCCGGCGAGCGACGTAACTGGCAGCCGCGCCTTCGGGATAGCCGACGTGGCCGTGGACGAGTCGCCACGGCGGCCGGTCGGCGCGGCGGCTGAGGGCGCCGAGAACGGCGGCCCGGTGCAGCCAACCATGCTCGGCTCCGGTCCGCGTCGTCTCGCCGGCTGCGAAGCCGAGCCGCGCGAGTGGGACACCGTCAGGCCCGGCGGCACCCCGCCGGACGAAGGGACTTGGGCCGTTCTCGATGGCCGTCACCAGTTGTCGCTCGGTGACCTCCTCGGCGGCCGACCGGAGGCGGCGATCGCCAAAGAGCGGGATCGCCTCGAAACTGACGACCCATGGCCGCACCCGACCTGTCGCCCGGAGCGCCGCTGCTTGATCGGCGACAAAGCGCCCCGCCCCCGGGTCGATCGCCGAGGGAAACCAGCCCACGACGAGGACGTCGACGCCCGTCGGGCCGAGGGAATCAACCACGCGCCGTCGGTGCGGCCTCGCTGGCGACCTCGGCTCGGATGCGGGCGATCGCGGCCGCCTCCTGGGCCTCCCGCTCGGCACGGGCACGGGCCGAGCGCTCCTCGTAGAGGGCCGCGATGTCGGCCGGGCGGCCGTCGGCAACGATCTGGCCGCGCTCAAGCAGGATGGCACGGTTACAGAATTCGGCGACCCAATGCATGTCGTGGGTGACGAGGACGATGGCTCGTGCCGCCCGGAGGAGTTCCACGATCCGGGCCTTGCTCTTCTCACGAAAGACGGCGTCGCCCGTGGCGAGAACCTCGTCGAGCAGGAGGACGTCGGGCTCGACGGCTGTCGCAATCGAGAAGCCGAGCCGAGCCCGCATGCCCTGGCTGTATGTCTTCAGCGGAGCGTCGATGAAGTCGCCTAGGTCGGCAAAGGCAATGATCTCGGGCAGGCGGGTCAACATCTCGCGGTGATCGAATCCGAGAAAGGCGCCCGCGAGAAGGATGTTGTCCCGCCCGGTGAGATCCTGGTCGAAGCCGGCGCCCAAAGTGAGGAGGCTCGACACGTTGCCTCGAACGTCGACCCTGCCAGCCGAGGGCTGGATGATCCCCGCCAGGACCTGGAGGAGCGTGCTCTTTCCGGCGCCGTTCGGGCCGATGACGGCGACACTCTCCCCTGGGCGGACTCGAAAGGTAACGTCTCGGAGTGCCCAGAAGTGGGTCGGGCCGTTCCGTGGCCGGAGGAGGTTCTTGAATGTCCCGTGGACGGTCGTCCGCCTCGTGAAGCGAAGGTTGTATTGGACGCCGAGCCGGTCAACGTCGATGGCGTAGTCGACTGGCTGAGGGGCGGGTCGATGGCGGCGGAAGAACATCAGAGGACCTTGGCGAACGATGGCTCGAGACGCTTGAAGAAGAGGATTGCCATCCCCAAGAGGATGAGCGAGACGAACAGCCAGGCCCCGAGCTCAGGCCACAGCGGCGGCACCCCCGAGTAGATGACGTTGCGGTACGACTCGAAGAAGGTCGTAAAGGGGTTGGCTGCGAAGATCCAGGCGAGAATCCGGTGCCGGTCCGTGAGGTGGGCGACCTGATCGACCCCGTAGAGGGCTGGAGAGAGGTAAAACCAGAGCCGTAGGCCGTGGCGGACAACGTTACCGATGTCTCGATAGAAGACGTTCACCGCTCCGAGGACGATGGCGACCGGCAGCGTAAACGCGAACTGGACGACGGCGACGGCCGGAGTGAGAAGGAGGGTCGGGCTCAGATGATGTGGGTAGAAGAGGAGGATGAGCCCGAGAAGCGGAACGAGCCCGAAGGCGAAGCTGACGATCCCCCCGGTGACGGCCGCCACGGGGAGGACGATCTTCGGGAACTTCACCTGCTTGATGATCCGGTCCCGAGCGGTCACCGAGGTGATCGCGTCGTTGATGCTGCTGCTGAACCACTTCCAGGGGAGGATCGCTGAGAAGATGAAGAGAGGGTACGCCTCGATGGAGCGCTGGAAGATGATCGTGACGAGAATGACGTAAACCGCCATCTGAAGCAGCGGATCGAGGACCCACCAGACGTTGCCGAGGAGCGTGTCGGCTCCCTTCTTGGTCAGCTCGGCCTGGATGAGGTAGCGGGTGAGGAGCCGGCGCGACCAGATCTCCCGAAGGCCCTCGACGATCTGATCTATGGCGCCGGGTCCGCCTGGCCAGACTGTCGCCTCTCGCGGCTGCGTTCGCTCCATGGTCGCGCCAACGTTAGCATCTTCCCGTGACTGGTCCCGGCCTTGGCTGGGAGCACCTGGCCGCTCCGGGTTGCCGCCGGGCGTGCCGTTAGCCGCAAAGGAGAGGTCGATCAGCGACGGCATTGAGTCTCGGTCGATTCGGACCCCGAAAATCGCTTGGCCCTCCGGCCGGGCTCGATGGCTCGTCCTGGCCGAGCAACGCCGGCGGCGATGGGGCGGCGACCTGCGCCGCGCCTACATCTTCCGCGAGCTCGCCCTCCGCACCGGCGCGGTGGTCGAAGGCGGCTGGACTCGGGGCGCTCTGGCTCGGGCGTTGGCGACGGCAGGGATCGGCCGTTGGGGGTGGCCGTGGAGCCGTCGACCGGCCCTCGCCTCGGCGGAGCTCCTCGTCGCCGACGCCCTTCCCTTGCTTGACCGGCGGGCACGACCGGTCGTCCTCGACGTCCACGACCACCCAACGCTCCAGCGAGCGGCGCTCGGGGTGCCCACGGATCCGGCCACGACCGCTGCCCTGGAGCGTCGCTTCGCCGAGAACGTCGCTCGGTTCGAGCTCCTCGTTGTCCCCTCGGTGAGCTTCGGCGAGCTCGTTGCTCTCGACGATGCCCGACGGATCGTCGCCCCGAACGGCACCGATACCGAACACGTTCGCCCAGGCCCGTTCCCAGACAGACCGACCGTGGGTCTGGTGTCCGGTGCGGCGCCTGGTCGGGGAATCGAGACCCTCATCGAGGCGATGGAGCTGGTCCGCGCGTCGGTCCCCGATGCCGGTCTCCGGCTCTGGCTGGCTGCCGAGCGCGATAACCCATACCTCGCTGCGCTTCGAGTTGTGTCGGACCGCCGACCGTGGATCCGGATCGAGCAGGTCCCCTACGAACGGCTTCCGGACGCGCTCGCCGAGGCCGTCGTCCTCGTCGTGCCGCATCCACCGGGCGACTACATGGACGCCGCGCTCCCGGTAAAGCTCTTCGACTCCATGGCGGCCGGCCGCCCCCTCGTCGTCACGCCACGACGGGAGATAGCCGCCCTCGTCGAGCGTCACCACGCCGGCCTCGTCACCGAGGGGGATCGCCTTGAGGACCTGGCTGCGGCCATTGTGCGCCTTCTCGACGATCTCCAGTTCGCACGCCGCCTCGGAGCCGCTGGGCGTGCCGCAGCCGAGTCGGAGTACGACTGGCGCGTTATCGGGGGTCGCGTGGCCGATGAAGTGCTCCGGCGTGTCGGTTGAGGGTGTCGGGCCCGTGCGGCCCGGTTTGGGCGGGTCAACCACCCGGCCGACGTAGCATGTCATTCGTCATGCCCCGCCCGAGCCGGCGCCCCGTCGCCATGGTCAGCCACTCCTACTACGAAGAAGACCCCCGCGTCCGGCGCGAGGCCGAGGCCCTCGTCGCCGCCGGTCGCCCGGTCGACGTCTTCGCCCTCCGCCGGCCCGGCACCGCGGCCTGGGAGATCGTCGACGGCGTGAGCGTCCATCGGCTCGACGTCCAGCGCCACCAGGGGGCCGGGATCCCAACCTACCTCGCCGAGTACGCTGCCTTCTTCTGGCGGGCGGCCGTCGCCCTCGTTTGGGCCCACCGCCGGCGCCGCTACGCCCTCGTCCAGGTCCACTCCCTGCCGGACCCCCTCGTCTTCGCCGCCCTGCCCCTCCGCCTCGCCGGCGTGCCGATCCTCCTCGACCTCCACGAGGCGATGCCGGAGTTCTTTCGGATGCGGTTCCCGGGGGCCGCGAACCCCCTCGTCCACGCCCTCCTCGCCGCCGCCGAGCGGGCCTCGGTCGCCACCGCCGACGCCGTCCTCACGGTGAACGAGGCGCTCGCGGCGCGGCTCGTCGCCGAAGGGGTCCCGGCCGCGAAGGTCTACGTCGTGCGGAACGCGCCGGCCCTGACCCGCTTCGATCCGGCCCGCTACCCGACCCGGCGCTTCGCCGAGGACGGCGTCGTTCGGCTCGTCTACACCGGAGCCCTGAGTCCCGTCTACGAGCTCGACTGTGCCTTCGAGGCCGTGGTCCGCCTCCGCCGCCGCCTCGCCGCTGCGGACGAGGCCCTCGCCGTCCGGTTCGACGTCTACGGCCGCGACTACGGCGAGGTGCCGCTGCGGGCCAAGGTCGCCGAGCTCGGCCTCGAGGACGTCGTGACCTTCCACGGCCGGATCCCGATCGAGCAGGTCCCGGCCGCCATCGCCGCCGCCGACATCGGCCTCGCTCCGACGCGCCGGACGGCCTTCACCGACTTCAGCCTCTCGACGAAGCTCTTCGAGTACGCGGCGATGGGCAAGCCGGTCGTCGCCTCGGCGCTGCCGATGGTCGAACGGACCTTCTCGCCCGAAACCGTCGCCCGCTACGCGCCGGGCGACCCCGACGACCTGGCTGCCGTCCTCGAGCGCCTCGTCCGCGACCCCGCCGAGCGGGAGACGCGGGTCGCCCGGACCCGGGCGCGGGTGCGGGAGCTGGCCTGGGAGCGCGAGGCGGAGCGGTACCTCGCCCTCGTCGAGGCGCTCGCCGGCGACCCTACCGCGGCGGGGTCGATCCCGACCGCCGACCCTCAGCCCACCCTCGAACCTTCGGCCGCCGGCCGAGAAGGAGGCGAACCGTGACCGACCGGATCGACGTGCCGCCGAGCGACGACCGCATCGCCATCCTCGGCCTCGGCTACGTCGGGCTGCCCCTCGCCGTCGCCTTCGTCGAAGCCGGCCTGACCGTCGTCGGCGTCGATGCCAACCCCGACCGGGTCGCCGAGCTCGCCGGCGGTCGGTCGCCCATCGACGACGTCGCCGACGACCGCCTCCGGGCGGCCCTCGCCCGCGGCCTCGCCATCGTCCACACCGATGCGGCTCGCCTCGGCGAGGTCGACGTCGTCTTCATCTGCGTCCCGACCCCAATCACGACCTCGAAGGACCCCGATCTCGGGCCCGTCCTCGCCGCGGCCGAGCGGATCCGGCGCGAGCTCCGACCCGGCCAGCTCGTCGTCCTCCAGTCGACGACGTACCCGGGCACGACGGCGGGCCCGCTCCGGCGGGCCCTCGAGGCGTCCGGGCTCGTGGCCGGTCGCGATTTCGACCTCGCCTTCGCCCCCGAGCGGGTCAACCCCGGCGATCCGGCCTCGGCCGCCCGGACCGTGCCGCGCCTCGTCGGCGGTCTCGATCGGGCGGCGACGGCCCGGGCCGCTCGCCTCCTGCGACGGATCAACACCGACGTCCGCGAGCTCTCTTCGCCCGACGCGGCCGAGATGGCGAAGCTCCTCGAGAACGTCTTTCGCAACGTCAACATCGCCCTCGTCAACCAGCTCGCCCTCCTCTGCGAGCGGATGGGTCTCGACGTCTGGGAGGTCATCGACGCGGCGGCGACGAAGCCCTTCGGCTTCATGCGCTTCACGCCCGGCCCCGGCGTCGGCGGCCACTGCATCCCCGTCGATCCCTACTACCTCGCCTGGCGGGCCCGTGAGTTCGACTTCGTCGACCGCTTCGTCGAGCTGGCCGGCGACATCAACTTCTCGATGCCGCGCCACGTCGTCGCCCTCGTCGGCGAGGCGCTGAACGCCGTCGGCCGGCCGATCAAGGGGGCCCGGATCGGGATCCTCGGGGTCGCCTTCAAGCCGAACGTCCGCGATCCGCGAAATTCGCCGGCCGAGGCGATCATCGCCCTCCTCGCCGAGCGGGGGGCCGTCGTCGACTATCACGACCCCCACCTGCCGCGCTTCCGGGATGCGGGCGGCGCCTGGCGGGAGAGCGTCGATCTGGATCGGCTCGTCGATGACGCGGCCTGCCTCGTCGTCGTGACGGCCCACCGGGCCATCGACTGGGAGCTCGTCTACGAGCGGGCGAGCCTCGTCGTCGACACGACGAACAGCTCCCGGGGGCGGGTCCGGCGAGCGGGCCAGGTGCTCCGCCTCGGCGCCGGCTGGGCGGCGCCGGACCATGGTCGGGCGGCGTCGCCCGATCGAGGGGTGTCGGCGGCGCGGTGACCCGCGCGCTGGACGGGGGCCTCGCCGGCCGGGCTCGACGTTGGGGGCTCGATGGGCCGGCAGGCCGAGGGACCTGGCCCCGACGTCGTCGCCGGGGCCAGGTCGGGTCGTCGGCTAGTCGCCGCCGCCGGAACGCCGAGTCGGGTTGCAGGCGACCCCCGGATGCAAGCCCAAGGTGGTCAGGAAATCCCTGAACTCCTTGGGGATCTGGCCCCAGGACTGGGCGTGGCCTGGAACACCGCGAGTCGGCTCGGCGAGGGGATTGCCCTCCTCGTCGAGGAACTGCAGGTCCTCCTGTCCCGAGTAGGCGCACTCGGACTGGCCGTGAAGCGTCCCATCCGCCTGCTTGAGGACCTTGCCGTTGCCGGTGATTTCCCCGCCGAGCGCGGCGCTGGCGCCGAGGCCCAGGACCATGGCCGCGAGGACCAGGGCGATCCCGACCCGCGCCAACCGTTGGCGTGCCATGTCAGCACTCCTTCCGTCGAGTGGGGTCGGTCTCGCCATTGGCATTGCAGCGCGAGTCAGGCGACCTGTTCATCGGGACGCCGCGCCGCGAAACTCCCCCGCAGCCTCCGCCTCCCTACCCGGTCCGGGGAGGGTAGCCGACCTGGAGCCGCGCCGCAAGGGCGAAGATCGGGCGCCGCCGCCGGAACGCCCTCGTCTCCGACCGGTTCGCCCGGTCGATGCGCTAGGATGTCGGCCGACCTGCGATCCGGCCACGGGCGGCACCTCGCGCCGCGGGCGCGGGCCCGGCAGGCCGATCACGACCCCACCTCGGAGGCGACGCACCCCCGATGACCTTCCGCGCCAAGCCCGTCGTGAAGCGCTCCCAGCGGCCAGGATGGCAGAGCGGCGAGCGACGGAGCCTCTATCTCAACCTCGGCTTTGGCCTCGTCATCGTCGTCGCCGTCCTCATCCTCGCCGCAGCCGCCGGGGCGAGTTGGTACGGCGATCACTTCGGCGAGGTCGCCCGGGTGAACGGCGTCGCCATCACCCGCGACGACTACCGGAACCGCCTCGCCGTGGAGCGTTGGCGCTCCGACTACACCGAGCGCCGGATCCGCGACGCCGCCCAGGCTGGTCGGATGACCGAGGCCGAGCGGGACCAGCTCATCGCCTTCCTCCAGCAGCAGCGCCAGCAGCTTTCGAGCACCGTCTACGAGCGCCTCATCGACGCCGCCCTCCAGGCCCAGCTCGCCGAGCGTGAGGGGGTGACGGTCAGCGAGGCCGACATCGACGCCCGCCTCCTCGAGGAGGCGACCCGACCCGAGGAGCGGCACACCTTCCTCATCGCCGTCGCCCCCGAGGTGAGCACTGGCGCGACCGCACCGACGGACGCGCAACGGGCGGCCGCCCGGGCCAAGGCCGAAGCCGCCCTCGCCGACCTCCGCGCCGGCAAACCCTTCGAGGACGTCGCCCGGACGGTCTCGACCGATGCCTCCGCGGCCAAGGGCGGCGACATCGGCTGGATCGGTAAGGAGGGTGGCCTCGACGAGGCCTTCGTGGCAGCCGTCTTCGCCCTCGCCCCGAACGGACTGACCGACGTCGTCGAGGGTGCCGACGGGACGTACCGGATCGGCAAAGTGACCGAGATCGCGCCGGCCGAGGTCGACCCGACCTACCAACAGCAGATCGTCAACGAAGGGATCAGCCTCGCCGTCTATCGCTCGGTCGTCCGATCCGACGTCATCCGAACGAAGCTCGAGGCGAAGCTCCTCGCCCAGGTCGTCGACGCCCCGTCGGTCATGCGCCGCGTCAGCGAGATCTACATCGCCGCGGCTCAGCACACGGGCGGCGGCGACGAGGTGAAGGTCCGCCACATCCTCTACGCTCCGAAGAACGACCCCCAGGGGGCCGGTTCCCTCGATCCGGCCGACCCGGCCTGGGCAGCGGCCGAGGCCGAGGCCAAGGCGACCTACGAGCGCCTGAAGGCCCTCGAAGGGGACCCGGCGAAGCTCGAGGCGGAGTTCATCGCCACGGCGAAGCGCGAGAGCGACGAGCCGGGCGCTGCCACGACCGGCGGCGAGCTGCCCTACTACACCCAGGCCGACCTCGACCGGAGCTTCGGCGACGCCATCTTCGCCCCGGGCTTGAAGCCCGGCCAGCTCCTCGAGCCGGTCAAGAGCCAGTTCGGTTGGCACGTCATCCAGTTCATCGATCGGAGGGGCAACGCCCAGTCGCGGGCCGAGGACGCGAAGCTCCGGACCCTCCGCGGCGAGGACTTCGCGACCATCGCCAAGGAGGTCTCCGAGGGCCCCGAGGCGGCGGCGGGCGGCGAGATCGGCTGGGTCGCCCGGTATCAGTTCCGCAAGCAGCTCGAGGACGCCATCTTCGGGACGCCGGTCGGCGGCGTCTCCGACGTCGTCGACGTCCAGGGCGACGGCTTCTACATCTTCAAGGTCTGGGAGGAACAGACCCGACGCCCTGATCCGGAGCAGGCGCGGACCCTTCGGGCGGGCGCCTTCACGAACTGGTACGCGGCCGAGAAGGACGCCGCGTCCATCGACCGCTCGGGTCTGGCCAACCTGCCGACCTCGTGAGGCGAGGCTGGTCGGCGTGCTCGACGCGCTCGTTGCCCAAGCCCGGCTCCGCTGGGGGCTCGACCCGAGCGGTGGCGTCCAGGTCGTCGCCTGGGAGGCGCTGCCCGGCTTCCCCCTCGAGCCGACCCGGCCGGCCATCGTCGTCCCCGAGGCGATGCTCCGGACGGCCGGCCTCCTCGCCGCGGCGGCGCCCCCGCCGACGCCGAGCCCGGTGCCGGGCCGCCACGCCCCCTCGACGGCCGATCCGCTCAGCGTCCTCCGGCGCCTCTATCCGGCCGACCACCTCGTCGGCCGCCTCGGTCGACCGGAGCCGACGACCGTCGGCGGGCTCGTCGAGGCGGACGTCCTCGGGCCGTGCTACCTGCCGGCGGCCGCCCCGGAGGCGGCCCCGGCCTCCTTCTGGGCGATGCCTGCCATCGCGGCCCGGCTCCGGGGGCCCGACGGCTGCCCCTGGGACCGGGAGCAGAGCCACGCCTCGCTCCGAAAGCACCTCCTCGAAGAGGCCTACGAGGTCTACGACGCCCTCGCCGGCGGGGCATCGCCGGCCCTCGCCGAGGAGCTCGGCGACCTCCTCCTCCAGGTCGTCCTCCACGCCCAACTCGCCGCCGAGGCCGGAGTCTTCGATCTCGCCGACGTCGCCGCCTCCATCGGGACGAAGATCGTCCGTCGCCACCCGCACGTCTTCGGCGACGCCGTGGTCCGGACGGCGGCCGACGTGAACCGGCAGTGGGAGCGGATCAAGGC